>Ga0101945_1000670_pt1 | contig 50009 bp, 48 predicted proteins | sample DewCreD2012metaG_2_FD_75246 | JGI IMG/M metagenome (GOLD analysis project Ga0101945, IMG submission 75246) | Hot spring sediment bacterial and archeal communities from British Columbia, Canada, to study Microbial Dark Matter (Phase II) - Dewar... ... | reverse complement strand
CTTCCACTATGTGATGGTGGGCGGGGCGATTATGGGCTACCTCGCGGCGCTGCACTTCTGGTGGCCGAAGATGACGGGGCGCATGTACCCCGAAGGCTGGGGCAAGCTGGCGGCGATGCTTGTATTCGTCGGGTTCAACCTGACCTTCTTCCCACAGTTCATTCTGGGCTACATGGGCATGCCGCGCCGCTACCACAGCTACCCTGAAGAGTGGGCGGTGCTGAATGTGCTGTCCACCGCAGGCTCGTCGGTGCTGGGCTTCGGCTACCTGCTGCCCGTGATTTACCTCACATGGTCGCTCAAGTACGGCAAGGTGGTCACGGAGCGCAACCCGTGGGGCGCGCGCGGGCTGGAGTGGGAGCTGGTTGACCCCGTGCCCGACCCGCACAACTTCGAGCGTATCCCCATCGTCACGCGCCCTGCCTACGACTACGCGCACCCTGAGGAGCCGACGGGCTTCGTGCCCAAGCCGCGCCCGGTGGTCGTCGGCGGCAAGGACGGCTAACGCAACACTGCGGGGCGCGCAGCATACCCCTGCGCGCCCCCATCAGGTACACTACCAAAGGCGGAGGAGGCTAACCGACTGTGAGCGTGAAGGAACTGGAGAAAACTGCTACGCTGGAACACGCGGGTGACGGACAGCATCACGGCGACGGCATCTTAGGCGAGCAGTTTGAAACCCTGGAACAGCAGAACACATCCTACCTGATCGGGATGTGGGCGTTTATCGTCCAAGAAGTGCTGTTCTTCGGCGCGATTTTCGCCGCGTATGCAATTTACCGCTTCAAATATGTAACGGAGTTCACCCTCGCGCACCACGAACTCAGTGTGCCGTTTGGCACGCTGAACACCTTCGTGCTGCTGTTCAGTAGTTATACGATGGCGCGCGCCGTCCGCGCCGCGATGCAAAACCGACATAAAAAGCAAGCGTTTTATCTCTTCCTGACTTTTCTGTTCGCTGGCGTGTTTATGGTAAACAAATATTTCGAATACAGCGCGAAGTTCGAGCATCATCTGTTCCCTGGCGGCGACTACGACGCGCACAAGGTGGTCAAGCACGCGAAGGAGAAGGGCGAGCTGCGCGTGGTGGAAGAGAACGGGCGCGAATTCTATGAGCTGGGCAAGACGCGCGACGGGCAGTTCACCGCCTTCACGAAGGTCACCCCCGAAGAGTTCGAGCAGCGCACGCGCCTGTTTTTCGGCTTCTACTTCGTGATGACGGGGCTGCACGGCTTGCATGTGTTGATAGGAATGATTATTATCGGCATCCTCATCGGACGCGCATGGATTGACCACCTCAAGAACAAGCCTATCGCCGACTTCATGCCGGTGGAGATGACAGGACTCTACTGGCACTTGGTGGACATCGTGTGGATTTTCCTGTTCCCGCTGTTGTATCTCATCGGGAGGTAAGGTATGGCAGGGCATAGCGAGTCGCATGTGCATCCCGTGTCGCTGTATACGCGCACGCTGTGGTGGCTGATGGCATTATTGGTGCTGACCGTTGCTGCGGGGTTTATCCCGAATGTGCCGAACTGGCTCGGCGTGGTGATTGCGCTCACGATTGCCGTCTGGAAGGCGACGATTGTGATTATGAACTTTATGCATGTACGTTTCAGCGGCAAGTTAGCGTGGCTGTTTGCGGGCGCGGGCTTCTTCTGGCTGCTGATTATGCTGGCGTTTGCCTTCGCCGACTATGTGAGCCGCCCGTGGGAGCCGTTCCACGGCTGGCCGGAGTAATACCAATCGTGCGGGCAAAGTTCATTATTTGCCCCCCTCCTTTAGGTTCCCCCCGCTTCGCGAGGAGAACCGCGAGAGGCGCGCCTACTCGGTTCCCCCTGCGTGCAGGGGGAACCTTAAGGAGGGGTTCTCTTTTATCCGTACTTTTGTAAACTCTGGCTCAGCGATTGGTATAACTATTAGCATAGTACCCCGTTCGAGAGAGATACCGTTTCCACAGTTGGTAGATGGGTTCGGGAAGACGCAACTCATCGATGAGTGTTGCCAGCTCTGCCTTGTCCAGCTGGCGCACATCCTGCTCGCGTCCATACAGCAGCACTTGTCGGATGTACCAGCGACGCTGGAACGGGTCGCTCAGATCGACCTCGTTCGTACTCCAGACGATGTAGCGCGGCGGTCGAGCCTTCACGACTCATAGAGTACCTCAAAACGCTTCCACGAGTGAAAGATAGGCTGGGGGTGGGAGCGAGAAAAACAGGTACAATTCCCGCCGATGAGCGCGGCGATTATCAATCTGGCGTACCTGCTGGCAGTTGCGCTGTTTGTGTTGGGGCTAAAGGGGCTGTCGCACCCGCGCACGGCGGTGCGCGGGAACCGTCTCGGCGCAACAGGCATGCTCATCGCGATTGTCGCCACCCTACTGGATCGCCAAATCCTCAGCTACGAGTGGATACTGGTCGGGCTGGTGGTGGGCGCGTTGGCGGGGTCGGTGATGGCGTTGCGCGTGCCGATGACCGCGATGCCGCAGATGGTGGCGGTGCTGAACGGTTTCGGCGGGGCGGCGTCCGCGCTGGTGGCAGGCGCAAGCATAGTAGAAAGCGCGCTGCCCGACGCGCAACTCGGCGTGCCGCTGGCGCAACTGACCGCCGCCGCAAGCGCGTCGGGCATCATCGGCGCGGTGACCTTCTGGGGCAGCCTCGTCGCCTTCGCGAAACTGCAGGGCATCGTCGGCGACAACCCGCTGCAGGCGCCGTTCCTGCACTACATCAACGGCGCGCTGCTGCTGGTGGCAATCGCGCTGGGTGTGATGCTGACGCTGAACCCGACGACGCTCGGCTACTACTGGGCACTGCTGGTGGTTGCTTCCGTCGTGGGGCTACTGCTGGTCATCCCGATTGGCGGTGCGGATATGCCCGTGGTGATTGCGCTGCTGAACTCCTATTCGGGGTTGGCGGCGACGGCGACGGGGTTCGTGCTGAACAACAACGCGCTCATCATCACGGGCTCGCTGGTCGGCGCGTCGGGGATTATTCTCACGACGATTATGTGTCGCGCGATGAACCGCTCGCTGCGCAATGTGCTGTTTGGGGTGTGGGTTCCCGCTGAGGCGGGTCCGAGGGCGGAGGATGTGTACGGCGGGCGTGTGAAGGCGACCTCGCCCGACGAAGTGGCGATGCTACTGGAAGGCGCACGCACCGTCGTGGTTGTGCCTGGCTATGGCATGGCGGTCTCGCAGGCACAGCACGCCGTGCGCGACCTGATGCAGATACTGGAGCAAAGCGGCGCGCAGGTGCTGTTCGCCATTCACCCCGTCGCGGGGCGCATGCCAGGGCACATGAATGTGCTGCTGGCGGAAGCCGATGTGCCCTACGACCGCCTCAAGGAGATGGACGACATCAACCCGATGTTCGAGCAGGTGGATGTGGCGATTGTGATTGGCGCGAACGATGTGGTGAACCCGCTGGCGCGCACCGACCCGAACAGTCCAATCGCAGGCATGCCGATTCTGGATGTGTACAGGGCGCGTAGCGTGGTGGTCATCAAGCGCAGTTTGAGTCCTGGCTTTGCGGGCATCCCGAACCCGCTGTTTGCGGCGGACAACACGCTGATGCTGTTCGCCGACGCGCGGGAGGGCGTGCAGCGGATTATCGGCGCGTTGAAGGGCAAGTAGCCCTATGCCGACTCGCGCTTGACCAAGCGCGCGGGCGCAATCTGCCGCTTCGGGCTTGGTTCGCGCCCCTCGATAAGACCAATCAGCATCTCGGTCGCCTTGCGCGCCAGCAGCGGGATCTCCACCGCTATGGAGGTCAGGCGCGGCTCGACATACTCGCACAGCGGGCTGTCGTTGAATCCGACGACGGCGAGGTCTTCGGGCACGCGGTAGCCCTGCTGTTTCGCAGTGCGCATCGCGGCGATGGCGAGCATGTCGTCCAGCGCGATGATGGCATCAGGCGGCGGCGACTGGGTGAGCAGTTCGGTGGTCGCGCTGGCTGCGCTGCGGGCGTTGAAGTCGGCGAACACCACGCGGTGGGGGTCATAGCCGATGCTGTGCGCTTTCAACGCGGCTTTGTAGCCCTGCAAGCGGTCGCGCGTCACGGTCAGCCCTGCTGGACCGCCCAGATACGCCACCTGCCGACGCCCTGTGCGCAGCAGGTAGTCGGTCGCCATATACGCCGCGCCGATGTTGTCGTTGTCTACGGTGCAAACAGCATCCTCAGGCTCGTACCGCCCAATCAGTACGAACGGGAACCCCTCGTTACTGAGTCGCTCGATACGCCTGTCCTGCGTTTCCGACTCCACCAGGATTAGCCCGTCCACGCGGCGGGTGCGCAACAACTCTTCGTAGATGGCGCGCTGGGAGCGAGCCGTGCGCGCGGTGTCCACACAGAGGTGATAATCGTATCTGCCTGCCTGCGCAACAATCATGGCAATCAGCGCACTAAAGAACGGGTCGCCCGCCAGCGCGTCGGGGTCGCGGTGGATGACCAGCCCAAGCAACCGCGTGCGTTGCGAACGGAGCGACTGCGCCCGCGCGTCAGGCACATACCCCAGTTGCTGCACGACTGCCAGCACGCGCTCGCGCATCTCCATATTCACCTGCGGGTCGCCTTTCAGCACGCGCGATACCGTCGCTTGCGATACGCCCGCTAACTTCGCAATCTCTGCCTGCTTCAGGTCTGCCATCTGTTCCCTCAGAATACGATTTCTATTATACCACAGGCAGGAAGCGAGCGTCAACCCGCGAACTTGTCTGATGTGCGCACAGGGGTACTTGGGTGTCTGCTCCTGACGATAGGGGCTTGGGGCTATGCGCAGACGGTGGTGCAGGCGCGCCTGCTGCTGGACGACGAAGCGATGGCGCACTGCGCCGTCTATGTGGTGGACATTGAGCGCACGGGGAGCGACACGCGCGGCGCACTCGCGGCGGAGTTGCCCAACGGCTGGCGCGCGGTCTACCCGATGGATTTGGCGACCAACACCCGTAAGCGGCTCCACCTGCCTGTGCCGAGCGATAATCGCGCGCGGCGGTTTAGAAACGCGGAGCTGCTGTGGCGCGGCGCGGACGGTGAGCGTGTTAAGGTGGAGCTGCCGACACCCCTGCAGACGCGCTTGCCGATTGTGTTCGTGGGCAACGCGATTAGCGGCTGGGAGCGGCTGAACGGGGTGAAAGCGCCGTTTGCATCCGCGCTTGCCAGAAACCACGACGGTTTCAGCCCGCCGATGCACGCCTACTACTTGCGTCCTGCGGCGCTGCCCGACGATTGGCGTGGCTTGCTGGGGCTGCCCGTGCTGGTGCTGGTGGACGGCGCAGAAGCCCTGAACGCGACGCAGTGGCAGGCGGTGCGCCAGTGGCTGGCGGCGGGCGGTACGCTGGTCGTTTCGGCAGGCTCGTTTGGCGCAGCAGTGAACCTGCTGCCACTGGCTGACCTTGTGCCGCGACTAAGCCTCTCGGACGCGCCTGTGCGCCCCGCGCCGACCCCACTCGCGCCGCCGAGCCAGCCCGTGCGCCTGATGCGCCCCGCAACGCTGCAGGGCTACAGGGTTCTCTTGGGCGATGCGCGTGCGCCTGTGATGCTGCATCGGCGCGTCGGCGCGGGCAACCTGTACCTGTTTTTGGGCGACTTGGGCGACCCCGTGTGGCGCGCATGGGATGGGCTGCCAACGCTGATGGGTTGGGCGGTCTCCAGCAGTGGCTTTCTGACGGAGCGGTGGGTGAATACGCTTGCCCATGCACGCAAGCATCAATCTGGGGTGCAGGTGCGTCGGGTGTGGGCGGGGGTTTGGCTTCTGGGGGGCTACTTCGTGGCGGTGTGGCTATTGACGGCGTGGTTGCGGCGTCGGCGGCGGTTAGCGTCGGTTGCCGTGCCGCTGACGGGGCTGACCTTGCTGGCAAGTGTGGGCGCGATTGCGCTCGCGCCGCGTACAACGGGCGCACCGCGCGCCACACGCTATTTCTGCTGCGCTCCAGACGCGCCTGCTGTGGAAGCGATACAGATTAGAGGTGCAGCTCGAGCGGGCACACACACAATTCGCCTCCCCGAAGGCGCGCTCGTGCTGCCCGTTGGCGATGGCGCGCCCGCAGAGGTGTGGTATGCCACCGACGCGTCCGAAGTGCGCCTGCGTGCGAGCAGTTGGACAGAGGTGCAGGTGGTGTGCCTACGCCTAACGCGCGAGGCTCCACAAGTGGAGGCGCGGCAACTGGGGAACGCCGTTCACTTGCACAACCGCTCGCAGGGCGATTTGCACGCGGTACAACTGCGACGGCGTGATGGTGAGCAATCGGAATCTGCTGCGCTTTGGACACTGCCTGTGCTGCGCGCGGGTCAATCCGTGCGCGTGCCGATGTCAGAAACCCTGCTCGCAGAGCCGAATCTTCACTTTGTAGCGGAATGGCAACCCGATGCCCCATCGGGGGCGCTTTGGAACGGGACGCCCATAGAGGAGGTGAACCAACTATTCGTCTGGGTGCGTTAAGGGCGTGGTGGCAGCAGTACTTTACCGAGAACGCGGCGGTGTGGCTGCTGCGACGATGGAACGCCATCGAGTGGCGGCGCGCGATCGACATGCAGGCGCAAATGCTGGGACGCGAGTTGGACAAAGCGGTGATTCGGGGCGACTTGGAGCGCGTGAAGGAACTCTCGGCGCAACTGGCGCAGCAGGCGCGCATTCCGCCGACTCAGCCGCGCTTCTGGCAAGCGGGCGACGGGCGACGCGCGGATATGCTGTACGGTTTGGCGGTGCTTACACTGATGGCGTATGCTCTGGGGCTGATGGGCTTTCTGGCGGTGCTGCGCGATCGGACATTTGCCCTGACTCTGATGCTGTTCCTGCTCTTTTTTGTTCCATTTGGGTACAGCACGCTGTTGGTTTTGCTTCAGCGCGAGCATGCGCAGGGCACTTCGGCGTTTCTGCGTCTGGCGCGTCTGGACGGCTGGGATTTGCTCTACGGCGCGTACACGGCTTACGCGCTGGCGGGCGCGACGCGAATTTATCTGCTGTGGGGCGCACCGTTCCTGCTCACGATAGCGACGGTGGTCTACGGTTCGCTGATGACCGCGATAGGGTTTTGTGTGCGTGCGGGGCTATGCTACTTGGGCTGGAGCCTGCTTTTCCAGACGCTCGTGGGGCTGCTGGTTGCACCGCGTCCAACGCTCCTGTGGCAGGTCGTGAACTACACGGCGGTCGTGTTGGTCGGGGTAGGCTCCACTGTTGGCGCCTTGGCGTTTGTGGGACTGTTGGGGAGTGGCGAGTTCATGCGTTGGTTGGCGAGCGTGTCGCCGCTTGTGTGGGCGACACGCTACGAGTTCTGGCTCGCGCTGCTGTTTCCGCCGATAGGCGCGATGATGACGCCGTATATCCCGCACCCGCTGTGGGGCGTGTTGCATGGGCTTGCGGCGATTGGGCTGGCGTGGCTGCTGGCGCCTCTTGCGGCGCGCCGCCTGCAACGCGCGTTGGACGCCCCCGAACCCGAACCGAAGTCGCAGGAGGGCGCATGGTGGTGATTCTGCGCGACGCTGCGCTTGTGTTTTGGATGGAGTATCGTCGCTATGTGCGCACGCGGCGGTATTGGGTGCTTGCGCTCACGACTCTTACGATGGGCGTGCTGTCGTGCCTTATTGTTGCGTTGGTGGCAGCCCTAATCCCCGATATGCCGTTGCGTTTTCTGGGTGCGTCAGTGTACCTGCCTGCGTCGGTTGTAGGCTGGCTTGCAGCGATAGCTTCTGTGGTTCACAATCCCCTCTCGGTACGCATGCTGCAAGATGTGTACAAAACGCGCTGGCTGAGCGACCTGTACCTGACGGAGTTGCATCCGCTGGGGGTGGTGTGGGGGCGCGTGGCGGCGACGACCGCGCTTACGGGGCTAATCCTGCTGATGTTGACACCTGCAGGGCTGTGGCTCTTGCAGCTCATCGGCGCACCGCTGGGCGCGTGGGTACCGATTGCGCTGCTGATTCTCGTGAGCTACTTTTTCGGCAGTTGCCTCGATGCGTATACTTTTCGGATGCTTGCCTTGGGCGAGGAGCAGTTCGAACCTCTGCAAGTCGTGCGCTCATGGTTTGTCTCGATGCTTTCACTGGGCTTCTTAGCAGGGTGGGTGCTGGCATCTGTCGCGATTTTCTTCCCGCTGTGGAACTGGCTGGCGCGGTTGCCGCTGTGGGTGTTCACGCCGCCGACCGCGCCGTTCCTACTGTTCGTGGGCATTCAAGGGGATGGGTGGGTTCACGCGCTGCTGGGCGCACTGTTCGCAGTGGGGTTCGCGCTCTGGGTGGCGGTTGCGGCAGCGCAGTGGCGCGACTGGTGGTCAGACACAGCGTACCGCCTGCTCCGCTGGGGCGGCACAGCGTTCTGGCTGGTGTTCGTCAGCGTGCATGCGGCGTACTTCGCACAGGCGTTCGTCCGCGACGCTGCGAGTGCAGAACGAGTGCTGTTTCTCGCGCTGATCATCGCGACGCTGCTCAACCTTTCGGTCGCGCCGTTGATGGGCTATTTCGGCGTCGCGCGTCGCCCGCAGCCGCTGCGGTTCGCGTTGCCCTATCCGTGGGGCGGGTTGGTGTGGCAGTGGGCGCTTCACTGGCTCGTGGCGGGCGCGCTATACCTCACGGTGGGGCTGGCGTCGGGCGTGTGGGTCGCGCCTGTGAAGTGGCACTTCTGGACATTCTACTTCTGGGCAGCGTTCGTGTTGCTGCCCCAGTCGATTCAGGCGTCGCTATGGGCGTATTTCTGGGTGTACCCGACGCCCCTGCAAGGCGACTACACAGAGGGCTACTTTGTGAACACGCGCGGCATGCGCGCCTTCTTGGACAACATCGCCCGCAAGAGCGGGGAGGGCGTGCTTTGGCTTGTGGTAGTCTTGGCGGGGCTGTTCTTCGCGCATCGTGTGCTGCACTTCGCGGCGAGCGCACTCTCGGTTCCGCAAATGGCAATCGTAGCAGACTGGCTGCTCCGCCTCCACCCGTGGTACGGCATTTACTCGGAGTGGCTGGGTGGTGGCGGGCAGGCGTATCTGTTGTACGCGCTGGGGTGGGCGATTTTGCTCGGAGGCGTCTTTGGGCGTGCAGGGCTGAGCGCCGCACGCAGCGCTCTGCAAGGGTTCCAACAGTGGCGTGAACAGCGCGAAAACGAGCGCACGCCCGCAGATACGCCCAAAACTGTGGCATAATTCGCATGCGAGCGAAACTCGCCTGCGCCTGCGTGCGTAGAATACGATACCAGCGACGCACAACCGTCGAAACGACTGGAGACCGACAATGCAGACGACGCCGATGCAGACAACGAGTGAACGCGCAACCCGTGTCGCCGAGTTATTGATGTGCGCGCCCAACGCGTATGACCTTGTGTACGAAATCAACGCCTGGATGCACCTGAGCGACAAGCCCGACAAGTCGCTTGCGTGGAAGCAGTGGGAGCAACTCTACCAGACGCTGACCGAGCAGGTGGGCGTCCCCGTGCGCCTAATTGAGCAGGCGTCCGAAGCGCCCGATATGGTGTTCACGGCGAACGCGGGGCTGCCCCTGCCAGGCAAGCAAATCGTGCTGTCGCGCTTCCGCCACCCCGAACGGCAGGTGGAAGAGCCGTACTTCGAACACTGGTTCCGCGAGCAGGGCTACACCGTCCACTCCATGCCTCCCAACTGCGCTTTTGAGGGCGAGGGCGACGCCTTCCTGATTGACGATGTGATTGTGGCGGGCTACCTGAAGCGTACCGACATCTGCGCCCACCGCTACCTCAGCCAACTCACGGGCAAGCAGGTGCTGAGCCTTGAGTTGGTGGATGACCGCTGGTATCATCTGGACACCTGCTTTTTGCCGTTGGGCGGGCGGCTGGTCGCCTACTACCCCGAAGCGTTCGACTGGTACGCGCGGCGCGTCATCGAACAGCACTTCGAGACCATCCCTGTCAGCCCCGAAGAGGCGTTGCGCTTCGCCTGCAACTCGGTGGTCATCGGCAAGCAGGTGGTGATGCCGTCGGGCTGCCCGATCCTGCGCTTTTACCTGGAAGAGCGCGGCTACACGGTGTACGAAGTGCCGATGAGCGAGTTCATCAAGTCGGGCGGGGCATGCAAGTGCCTCGTGCTGTACCTGTTGGAGCCTTAGTTCCCCAAATCGGATGGCGGTTTCATCCTGCCCAGCAGCCCCATCAGCGCAACGACGGTGAGCAGGTAGGGCAACATCAGCAGCAGGTCGGTCGGGAGTTGCACGCCGAGTATGGGTTGCCCCTGTAGGCGCATCTGCAGCGCCTCAAAAAAGCCGAAGCCGAGCGCCGCGCCCGCCGCGCCCAGCGGATGCCACCTGCCGAAAACCAACGCCGCCAACGCAATAAACCCGCGCCCTGCACTCATGTTCTCGCGGAACTGACCCGTCGCTGCCAGCACCAGAAACGCGCCCGCCAGCCCCGCCAGCGCGCCCGACAACAGCACGCCCAGATAGCGCATCCGCTTCACGGGCACGCCCATCATCCGCGCCTTCTGCGAATCGTTGCCCACTGCGTACACGCGCAGCCCCCAGCGCGTGCGCGTCAAAAGCGCCAGCAGCACGAACGGCAACGCCAGCGCAAACAGCGTCAGCCAACTCTGGTCTTGCAGCAGCACATTCAGCAGCGGCAGGTTCTCCAGCCCGCCGAGCGACACCGCCCCGAAAGTCGGCACCACAGACGACTCGCCTGCCTCCTCGCGCGGCACAATCAGCTGCCGAAACAGATAGGTGCTTAGCCCCAGCGCGAGCAGGTTAATCGCCACGCCGCTGACGATGTGGTCGGTGCGCAACTCTTGCGTGGCGACGGCGTGAATCAGCGCAAGCGCCAGCCCCACCACGACGGCTGCCGCCAGCCCGACCCACAGCGAGCCACTGAGCAGCGCGCCCAGCGCAGCAGCGAACGCGCCCATCAGAATCTTGCCCTCCAACCCGATGTTGACCACGCCGACCCGTTCACTGAGCAGCCCGCCCAGCGCCGCCAAAATCAACGGCGTCGCCTGTCGAATCGCCGTGCCGAACAGTTCCGCGTCCAGTATCCCGCCCATCGTTAGCCCTCGATGCGCCGTTTGCGCAGGTAGACCGCCGCGACATACAGGATCAGCACCGCCTGCACGACGACGGCAATCTCTTTGGGTGCGCCCGTTTCGGCGTGCAGGTGGTACGCCCCGCTGCGCAGCGCGCTCATCAGGTACGCCGAGACCAGCGTCAGCGCGGGGTGATTGCCCGCCAACAGCGCGACGGCAATCCCGTCGAACCCGTACTCGGCGGGGAAGCCCTCGAAGAAGCGGTATTGCACGCCGCACACCTCAATCGCGCCTGCCAGCCCCGCTAGCGCGCCCGACAGCAGCATCGCCTCCGTCGTGCGTCGCGCGGTGGGCGCGCCTGCCGCGTCGGCGGCGTCGCGGTTCGCGCCCGTCGCCCGCGTCTCGTAGCCCCACACCGTGCGATAAAGTGCCAGCCATAGCCCCAGCGCGACCAGCACGGCAATCGCCAGTCCCCAACTCGCCTGCAGGAACGCCTCGTGCAGCATCGGGAGCCGCGCGACTTCCGCAATCGGCGCGGTCTGCGGCGCGTCGCCTGCAGGGTCTTTCAGCCTCTCCGTCACCAGCCAGTGCGTTAGGTACAACGCGATGTAGTTGAACATGATGGTGGAGATGACCTCGTGTGCGCCGCGCCGTACCTTGAGCCACGCGGGTGGGAACGCCCACAGCGCGCCTGCGAGTGCGCCCGCCGCGAGCGCAAGCGGCAGGTGCAACGGCGCGGGGACGCCCGTCTGTGTGCCGACCCACGCCGCCGCCAGCGCGCCCACCAACAACTGCCCCGCCGCGCCGATATTAAACAGCCCCGCCTGCAACGCGATTGCCACCGCCAGCCCCGTCAGCACCAGCAGCGTCAGATCGTGCAGCACGGCGTCCCAGGCGTCCAGCGGACCGAACGCCTCGCCGCGCGGGTAGCCTGTCGCGCCCTGCAGAACAATCTGGAAACTCTCGCCGAGCGGCTTGCCCGCCGCCAGCACCAGCGCGCTCAGCACCGCCAGCACCACCAACGCGCCCAGCAGCGCAGGCGCAACTCGCGTCCGAAGCATCGCCCCCATAGGTTCGCCCGCAAGTCGCCGATTCCTGTAGGGCGGGTATACTTCACGCGATGGCAGCCAGCTGGAACGGCGCACTCCAACCCCAACCGAGCGGCTGCGCTTCACGCCCGAGATGTTTCACCGCCTTGGCGCGTTGGGCGTGCTGGACGACGCCACACGCTACGAACTTATCGAAGGTGACATCTACGCAATGCCCCCGAAGGTCCCGAACACGCTACCGTGCGCACGCGCCTGATGTATCGGATGCTGACGCTGCCTACTGGCGAGTGGCATCTGCGCGTGGAGGCGCCGCTGCGACTGGGCGCGAGCGAACTGGTTCCCGACCTTGCCGTTGTGTCGGGGCGCGTGGAAGACTACGCCGTGCAGCATCCGACAACCGCCCTGCTGGTGATTGAGGTTGCCGCGACCGCGCCGCAACGCGACCGCGAGTTGAAACTGGGCGTCTACGCGCGGGCGGGCGTCCCCGAATGCTGGCTGGTGAACCTGCTTGAAGGGTGCGTCGAGGTCTATCGCGAGCCTGCGGGCGACGCCTACAAGTTGGTGCGCCGCTACACGCCCGACGAAGCGATTGCGCCGCTGTTTGCGCCAGAGTGGGCAGTGACCGTGAGCGACGCGCTGAACCTCAACCCTGAACGCTGAGGCAGACAGGTATACTCTCCGCTGTGGGGACGCTGGAATCGCTTTGGGTAGCGCTGGACACACTGCGCACGCATAAGTTGCGCTCGTTTCTGACGATGCTGGGCGTGATTTTCGGCGTGATGGCGGTGGTGGTGATGGTCGCGCTGATTGAAGGCGCACGCGCCAGCGTGGTGCAGGAGTTCGAGAAGCTCGGCTCGGATGTGATTCTCGTGACCTTTGACCCGTCGGAGCGCATCCGTCGCGAGGCGCGCGGGGGTACCGTGGAGGGGCTGACCGTCGCCGACTTGGAGGCGATCCGCCAGTTGCCTGAGCTGCGCGCGGTCGCCGCCGAACGCCAGCTGGGGCAGAAGGAGCTGATTTATCGGGGCGAGAAGGTGCAGGCGTCGCTGATTGGCGTGAGCGACGCTTACCTCACCGTGCGTGCGATGACGATTGCGCAGGGACGCTTCTTCGACCCGCAGGAACTCGCGCAAGGCGAGAAGCTGCTGGTGCTGGGGCACGACACGGCGCGCAAACTGTTCGGCAAGGGCGACCCCATCGGGCAGTCGGTGCTGGTGGACGGCACGCAGGCGCAGGTGGTTGGCGTGCTGGAGAAGCGCGGGCGCGGCTTCGGCGAGAGCCCCGACGAGGGGGTCTACATCCCGCTGAACGCCGCGCTGCGCCGCTGGGGCGGCGACGACGACCTGACGATGATACTCGCGATGCCCCACACGCGCGAGCAGACCCCCGCCGCGATGGACGCCATCTGGGAGACGCTGATGCGCCTGCACAACAACCAGCCCGACTTCCGCGTCGACACGCTGGAGAGCATCCTGTCGGCAATCACGCGCGTGATCACGCTGTTCGGGCTGCTGCTGGGCGGGATTGCAGGGCTGGCGCTGCTGGTGGGCGGCATCGGCATCATGAACATTATGCTGGTGTCCGTCACGGAGCGCACGCGGGAGATTGGGCTGCGCAAGGCGGTCGGCGCACAACGCTGGCACATCCTGACGCAGTTTCTCATCGAGTCGGCGACGCTGGCGACAATCGGCGGGCTGATTGGTATGGGGCTGGGCTGGGGGATTGGCGAGCTGATCGAGTGGGCGTCGAAGCAGTCGGACGCTTTTGGCGACAACGGGCTGACTTTCTACTTCCCGCTGTGGGCGGGGGTGGGCGCGTTCCTGTTTTCGGCGTCGGTGGGCGTGGTGTTCGGGCTTTATCCCGCGTGGCGGGCGGCGAACTTAGACCCCATCGTCGCACTGCGCTACGAGTAGCCCCCGTCAGGTACACTGATTCGCGATGCGCATACGGGTACTCAAGTTCGGCGGGACGAGCGTGGACACGCCAGAGCATCGGCTGATGGCGGCGCGCAAGGTGATTCAGTGCATCGAGTCGGGCGCGAAGCCTGTGGTGGTGGTCTCGGCGATTGGCAGGCGCGGCGCGCCCTATGCGACCGACACACTGGTAGACCTGCTGACCGAGATTGACCCAACAATCCCGCCCGCCCCGCGCGAGCGCGACCTGATGATGGCGTGCGGCGAGATTATCTCCACCGTCGTGATGGCGCAGACGCTGCGCACGCTGGGCTACCCGACCGTCGCGCTGACGGGCAACCAAGCGGGCATCATCACCGACGACGAGTTCGGCAACGCGCGGATTCTGGAGATCAACCCCGAACCTGTGCTGCGCTGCTTGGAGCAGGGCTGGATCCCGATTGTGGCGGGGTTTCAGGGCGTGACGCGCCCTGACGGGGTTTTCGCGCGCGGCTCGATTACGACGCTGGGGCGTGGGGGCAGCGACACGACCGCCGCCGCACTGGGGGCTGCCCTGCGCGCCGAAGCAGTGGAAATCTACACCGATGTGAACGGCGTCAAAACCGCCGACCCCGACTTCGTGCCCGATGCGTTCACCCTGCCCGAAGTGAGCTACGAAGAGGTCGCCGAGATTGCCCACCAAGGCGCGCGCGTGCTGCACCCCCGCGCCGCCGAAATCGCGATGGACTACGACATCCCGCTGTGGGTCAAATGCACCTTCACGGACGAGGCGGGCACGCGCGTGGTGGCGCACGCGAACGGACAACGGCGCATCACGGGCGTCACGCACACGGGCAAACTCGCCTACCTGAGCTTCCACATCCCGTACCCCGAACACAAGGCGTCGCTGGAGCTGGAGATTTACCGCCTGATGGCGCGGGTCGGGGTGAACCTTCAGGGTGTCGGCGTGGACGAGGAAGGGCTCGGCTTCGCCTTCCCGCGCGAGCATTGGCACACCGTGCGCACCACGCTGGACGGGCTGATTATCCCAATGGGCGAGCCGAGCGTGTTCTACCTGTTCCAGTTCGGCGAGCAACCCAGCCAGCTGTGCCAGATCCAGCAGGATATGCTGCGCAAGGCGGGGCTGGGCGAGTGCGTGCGCCTGATCCCGATTGCGATTGCCGAGGGCTGCACGATGGTCTCGCTGATTGCCGACGGCTACAGCCGCCAGCCTGGCATCTTCGCCGAGCTGCACCAGACGCTGCTGGAGGCGGGCATCCCCATCTGGCAGACCGCCGACTCGGAGCTGTCGCTGTCGTGCATCATCCCCGAAAGCGAAGTGGAAAAGGCGGTGAGGCTCATCCATGACCGATTCGCGTTGGACGCCGTCGCCCGATGAGGGGGAGCCGCGCGCACCCGAACTGCCGCCGACCCCCAAGCTGCCCGAACCGCCGCAGGCGCCGTTCGAGCGACCCAAGCTGCCTGGGTCGGAGCCGTCGCCGACCTTTCAGCGCAATACCCGCGCGATTAGCCTTGCGTTCTCCATCGGCTTCTCGCTGGCGGGACCTGTGATTCTGGGCGCGCTGGCGGGCTACTGGCTCGACGGGCGGTTCGGCACTTCGCCGACTTGGACGATGATTCTCACGATTCTGGGCATGGGCGCGGGGCTGGCGCAGATGATTCGCGTCGTGAACAAGCTGAACCAGCTGGAGGACAAGCGGTGAGCGTGATGGACGACCCTGCGCGGTTGGCGCGTGCAGTGGGCAAGGGGACGGCAGTGCTGGGCGGGCTGGTGGTCGGCGCGAGTGTGTTGGGGGGCGTATGGCAGGTGGGCGTCGGCGTGCTGCTGGGCGTTCTCGCGCTGGGCTGGGCGATCGGCTTTTTCGTGCTGGCGACGCGCTTTTTTCAGCCGCAGCGCAACCCGCTGTTCCCGCGCCTGCTGATGCTGAGCAACCCGTTGAAGTACCCGCTGCTGCTGGTGCTGGCGTACTTTGCCGTGCAGGGCGGCGCGCTGATGGCGCTGGGCTTCGTGGTGGGCATCGTGCTGCCGCTGGCGGTCATCACGGGTCTGGCAGTGCGGGAGGCGGTTGCGCGGGGGGGTGATACGAATCACCGAGCCCAAGTTTACAAAAGCACGAACGAACGAGAACCCCCTCCTTAAGGTTCCCCCCGCAGGGGGGGAACCCTACCTTGCGCGGTTCCCCTCGCGAAGCGGGCTGAGAGGGTATACCCACAGAGTTTTGGAGTGCTGAAGCGACAGCTTCAGCGTCGGGCGGAAGCTGCGCTTCCGCACTCCACAATCCACCCTCGCCCGCCTTGCGGGAGAGGGGGACAAAGGGGTGAGGGCAAACAGAATGGCGCGCGGGGGAACAACCCCTGTGCCAGCTTCTTGTGGGAAAGGGGGGGCAGACACGCAGGTCTGCCCCTACGGAATTACTTCCTGCGCCGACGCAGCGCGAGCAGGCTCACCAGCCCGCTGCCCAACGCCAGCATACTCGCAGGCTCAGGCACGACCTCGTAGATATCGAGGCGGTCAATATAGGTTCCTGTACCGCCGCCGCCCTGCACCACAAAGATGAACAGGCGACCGTCAGTCGTGATGTAATAGCTGCTGTTCAACAAAGTGTTCGCGTAGCCGCTGGGAGGGGTGAAGCCATCTGCCGTCGGTCCTACACCCGTCAAGTTAGTGACAGGTACCCCGAAGGAGTCGACCACGATGAGTTGGTTCGTTCCGCTCACACGCTGGTTATACAGGATCAAGTCTGCCAGATGCCCATATGCCTGTGAGACGGGAACATAGGTGACAGTAGACTGCTGCAGTGCGCCTTCCGTGAAGCTTGCGAAATTGCCCGCGTCGCTGAAACTGGTTGCACTTTGGCGCGTGAACTTGCGAACGCCTGCGGCATTGTTTGTACCGCCGTTCCACTTGTAATACATGTCACCGTTCGGCGCGAAGGTGATGTCGCGAAGCGCGGTCGGCGCGTTCGTTACGCCGGCAGTGTTGCCTGCGTTTGCGCCTGTGCTCAAGTCGAAGCGTCGGATGATGGTACTGCCGAAGACGCCTACCGCCAGTGTCGCGTCAGAGTTGTTATAGCCAGGATCAATCTCCAGCGTGTCGTAGCGTGAGACACCCGCCTCGGTCAGGGAAAGCAAGCCGTCGCCCGCCCAACTCGAATCCAACACGCCGTTGGTGTCGTACTTGCGAATGCCAGTGTTACCCGAGGTCATGCTTCCAAGCCCTGTGCCCAGATAGAGCGCGCCGTTGGAATAGACCAAGCGGGTATCACGCGAACTAGCATCTTGGGTGAGCTGAACCTTCCACGCTGTGGACAACGCAGTGTTGCTGGCGACGAAGTTGCCGCCGCTGTAGAAGTTGCTGATACGCGCCATCCCAACGGTTTGCTGCCCGCTACCGGTATGGTACCCTGCCACATAGAGGTTCGCGCCATCGAATGCAACATCGCCGATGTTGCTGCCGATGCCGTTTGCTGTGCCGTCAAACAGGTCAGCCAGCGTATAGCTGCGTAAATGGATGAACTGGTGCGCCGACGCAAGCGACACGGCGCATATGGTAAAGCCAATCGCCCAAAGCAATCGCCATCGTTTCATAATATAACCTCCTCGTTTGTTGGTGATGCACCCTGTGCTTCGGGTACGCCCACTTAATTTAGACTCGGAATCCTACTGAAAGCGGACGGGAACGCCCCGAAAAAATGCCAGAATTGCGCGAGAAACGCAGGGTAATGAGGCTGCTTGCTTACTCCCCTGCGGGGCGCGGCGCACGCGGCAACACGACCGCCTCCGCGGGCGGCTCGGTCGCTATTTGCAGGCGCGTGTCGGGCGGGGTGTATTCGTTGCGCACGAAGCCCCATGCCAGGATTGCGCCCCCCAGCGCAGGCGAATGCACCGCGCCCGTGATCCAGCCGACATCGGCGCGGTCAGGCGCATGCACCGCTGTCCCGCGCGGGGGCAACGCCTCGCCCAGCGCCTGCATCGGAACCCAAGTGCGGTTGGTGTGCCCGCGCGCGTGGATGCGCATTAGCACCTCCTGCCCGACATAGCAGCCCTTGCGGTAGCTGATGTGGCGTCGGATGAACGACTCGCCCATCTCGGCGGCGAGGGTGCGCTCGCTCCAGTCCACGCCCGCCTGCGGGATGCCCGCCTCGTAGCGCAGCACGGTCGCCAGCGCGTCGTCAATCGGCAGGCACGCCGTCGCCACCAGGGCGGTTTGCAACTCCTCCATCACGGCGTAGGGAACCAGCAGGTCTACCCCGCCGAAGCCTGTGCGGTCGTTGCGCACGAGGCGTAGCTCCGCCTTTTGCCACAGGCACCCATGGTGCGCCAGCGGCTCGCGCGGCGGCGCGTCCAGCCCGACCTCTTCCAGCACCTCGTCGGCTGCGCTCCCTTGGATGCTCAGCAGCCCCATCCCTTCCTGCAGGGGCATCAGCACCACATCGTCCAAGATGACCGCCTCGCTCAGCCGCGCGGTAATCTCGCCCCAAGTCTCGGCGGGCAACACCAGCAGGAAGCTGTCTTCCGCCTCCAGCACATAGCCGTCCGACAGCAGCTGCCCCGTCGGGGTGCAGAACGCGGTGTAGACGCCTTGTCCCTCGCGCAGGTCGCGCAGGTCGTTCGTGGTCTGTCCCTGCAGGAAGCGCAGGCGGTCTGCGCCGAGGAGGCGTACCAGCCCCGCCTCGGTCAGGTTCAGCCAGCCTGCGTACTCGGCGACTTGCGCGTAGGTCGCGTTCACGGCGTCTCCTCCTGCGACGGGGCGCGTTTGCGTCGCCAGCCCGGCTCGCCCCACTTGACATCCTCGACGCCCGCGCGGTGATTGGCGACCCGCGCCATCACGAACAGCAGGTCGCTCAGGCGGTTGAGGTATCGGATAATCGCGGCGTTGACCGTGCTGCTGTGGCTTAGGCGCACCACCTGCCGCTCGGCGCGACGGCACACGGTGCGCGCCAAGTGCAGGTACGCCGCGGCGTGCGTTCCTCCGGGCAAGATGAACTGGCGCAGCGGGGGCAGCTCGTCCTCGAAGCGGTCAATCGCTTGTTCGAGGGCTGCGATATGCGGCTCTTCGAGGCTTTGGAACTGCGCGGCGCGTTCAGGGGGCGAGGCTAACTCCGCGCCGATGTCGAACAGCTCGTTCTGAATGCGCTCCAGCAGGGCGTCCAGTTCGGGTTGGTCGTGTAGGTAGCCGCGCGCCACGCCGATAGCGGCGTTCAGCTCGTCTACCGTGCCGTAGGCTTCCACGCGCGGGTCGTCTTTGGGTACGCGCTGCCCGCCGATAAGCCCCGTCTCGCCAGTGTCCCCCGTCCGCGTGTAGATGCGCATGGCATAAAGTATACCACCTGTGGAATCACGCGGGATGGGAGTTGACCCCACCCCACCCTTCCCCGCACGCGGGGCGGGTAGGAGTGGGGGACTTGCCCCTGTCTGAACCCCCAATCGGCACGGCTTAGCGCGTCATCTTGTCGGCGATGGCGCGTCGCATAATCGCGGCGGCAATCGCCTTTGCGGGCGGTTTGTCGTGAAGGGACTGGCTCGCCTCGTGCACGCGCTCGTCACGGATGTCGGGCGTATTTGCCAGCATGCGGGCGATTTCACGCGCCAGCCGTTCGTCTTCTGCTTTGGGCGCGACGAACGGCGCGGGCACTGGCTCCAACGGCTGCACCACTGCCTGCTGTCCACGATACGCCTGCGCAACCTTCCGCAGTTCCTCAAGCGAGATTTGCATCATCTGCCTCCTGTCTTGCTGGTTTCAGCAAGCCAGAAGCAGGCAACCCAGCCATCTGCCGCGAGTGCGACAGACCCGTAGGCTTTGCGCCCCTGCATCGCTACAGGTTTGCCTTTTTCTGCTTCGGCTCACGCCAATACCGATTATCGGCGCGTCGCGCGGGTTTCTTTAGCCCTCATACGACGCTGGTCTCCAGAATCCTGCGCAGTCGCTGGATTTCGTCGCGCAGCACGGCGGCGCGCTCGAACTCCAACGCCTTCGCCGCTTGGCGCATCTCCTGCTCCAAGCGGTCAATCACCAGCGGCAGGTCTTCGAACGCCACGCGGTCGGTGTCCACGATGTGGTACTCGGCGCGTTCTTCGGCGACCTTGTAGGCGCGCACGGTCTCGCGCACCTCTTTGCGCACCGTTTCGGGCGTGATGCCGTGCTTGAGATTATACTCCATCTGAATCTGGCGGCGGCGGTTGGTCTCGTCGATGGCGCGTTGCATCGAGCCCGTGATGCGGTCAGCGTACAGGATGACCGTGCCGAACTTGTTGCGGGCGGCGCGCCCGATGGTCTGAATCAGCGCGGTCTCGGAACGCAAAAACCCCTCCTTGTCGGCGTCCAGAATCGCCACCAGCGATACTTCGGGCAAGTCCAGCCCCTCGCGCAGCAGGTTCACCCCGACCACCACATCGTAAGTGCCCAAGCGCAGGTCGCGCAGAATCTCCGCCCGCTCCAGCGACTGCACATCCGAATGCAGGTACTGCACGCGGATGCCCAGCTCCTGCAGGTAGTTCGTGAGGTCTTCCGCCATTTTCTTGGTGAGGGTGGTGACCAGCGTGCGCTCGTTGCGTTCGATGCGCTGGCGGATTTCGGCGATGAGGTCGTCGATTTGCCCCAGCGTCGGACGCACGATCACTTCGGGGTCTAACAGCCCTGTGGGACGGATAATCTGCTCCACAATCTGCTGGCTCACCTGCCGCTCAAACGGACCAGGCGTCGCCGAGACGAAGATTACCTGTCCCACGCGCTGCAGGAACTCCTCAAAGCGCAGCGGGCGGTTGTCCAGCGCGGAGGGCAGGCGGAAGCCGTACTCCACCAGCGTGCGCTTGCGCTGCAGGTCGCCGTTATACATCGCGCGGATTTGCGGAATCGTCTGGTGCGACTCGTCGATGAACAGCAGGTAGTCGTCGGGGAAGTAGTCCAGCAGCGTGTAGGGCGGCTCGCCTGGTTTGCGCCCGTCGAAGTAGCGCGAGTAGTTCTCGATGCCGTTGCAGTAGCCCAGCTCGCGCATCATCTCCAAGTCCATCTCCACGCGCTGGCGGATGCGCTGCGCCTCAATCAGCCGTCCCTGCGACTCGAAGTAGGCGACCTGCGCTTCCAGCTCCTCGCGAATCTGGGCGGTGATGGCGTCCATTCGATCCCACGGGGTCACATAGTGCGTGGCGGGGAAGAAGGTCGCCCGCTCCAGCTCGGCGATGGTCTCGCCTTTGAGGGGGTCGTACTCGGTGATGCGTTCCACCTCGTCGCCGAACAGCTCGATGCGCGTGATATACTCCTCGTCGGCGGGTTGCACATCGATCACATCGCCGCGAATGCGGAAAGCGCCGCGCCCCAGCACCATGTCGGAGCGCACATACTGCAGCTCGACAAGGCGCATCGCCAGCTCGCGCGGGTCAAGGCGGTCGCCGCGCTTGACCGTGACGATGCTGCGCAGGTACTCTTGGGGGGAGCCCAGCCCGTAGATGCTGGAGACGCTGGCGACCACAATCACATCGCGCCGTTCCAGCACGGCTTGCGTCGCCGCATGGCGCAGGCGGTCAATCTCGTCGTTGATGGAGGCGGTCTTCTCGATGTAGGTGTCCGACTGGGGCACATACGCTTCGGGCTGGTAGTAGTCGTAGTAGCTGATGAAGAAGTGGACGGCGTTGTCGGGGAAAAACGCGCGGAACTCCTGACACAGTTGCGCCGCGAGCGTCTTATTGTGCGCGATGACGAGTGCGGGGCGCTGCACGGCGGCGATGACCGACGCCATCGTGAAGGTCTTGCCCGTGCCCGTCGCCCCCAGAAGCGTCTGGAACTCGTACCCGCGCTGGAGACCGTCCACCAGCTTTGCGATGGCTTGGGGCTGGTCGCCGCGCGGCTCGAACGCCGTGCTAAGTCGGAACATGCGCATAAATTATACCCGTGTGAGCCGCCTGCCGCGATATGGCATAACCCTTATGTGCGCACGGGGCGGTTTCGGCGTGGGCGGTTGTGGGCGCGGGTTGCCGTGTGGCGGCTGCGCGAGGGTTGGGCGCGCCTGCCAATAGGCGTGCGTTTTTTGTGGCTGCTGCTCGGCGTGATGCTGGGGCTGATGACGCCGCTGCTTGGGGTGGGCTATCTGTTGCTGCAGCGGTCGCTTGAGGCGCATCAGCAGTTAGTGCAGCGTCAGCGCCTTGAGGCGGTTGTGAGCGCGCTGGAGCGCGAACTCGCCGCGCTGCTGCGCCAAGTGCAGGATTACACCGTCTGGGACGACGCGCACACCGCCGTAAGTCGGCGCGACGCGCAGTGGATCCGTCGCAACATCACCGAATGGCTCCCGCAGCAGTTCCACTACGATTTCGCAGTTGTGGTGGACGCTCAGGGCGCGTGGGCAGCGCACACGGCGGGCGACTGGGCGTGGCTGCAGCAGACCGCGCCGTTTCAGCGGGCGATGCACGGCGTCAGTAGCGCGGGGCTGCATCGGCAGGGCGAAACGATTTACCTGCTCGCCGCCGCGCCGATTGTCGACGAGTCGTGGTCTCGCCCCCCAGCAGGCGCGCTGATAGTCGGCAGGGCGCTGGATGCGACCCTGCTACGGCGCATCAGCCAGTCGGCGGGGCACACGGGTGGGGTGCGGGTGCAGGCGGTGGGGAGTTTCTCGAACGCCGACTACCAACCCGCACTTCGCGAAACGCCTGGGCAGTCTGCGCAAGAGGATTCTGACCCCCTCCTTGAGGTTCCCCCTGCACGCAGGGGGAACCAAGCAGTGCGCGGCGCGGTTCCCCTCGCGAAGCGGGGTGGCGAACCAAGCCCCGACGCGGTTCCCCTCGCGAAGCGGGGTGGCGAACCAAGCCCCGACGCGGTTCCCCTCGCGAAGCGGGGGGAACCTAAAGGAGGGGGGCAATTCATGAACTCTGAACGCGCGATTGGTATCAAGGAGGACGGCAGCACTATCTCCAGCGTCTCTCACCTCCTTCACGACAGCACGGGGCAACCGATTGCGCTCCTGACAGTTGAGCCGCCGCGCGCGGAGCAGGCGTGGCTGCTGAACGCGCTGTGCCTCGCCAAGCAGTACCTCTTTGTGTTTGGGGGCGCGCTCGCGCTGGTTGCCAGCTTGACGATGGTGTTACTGCTCCAGAGCCACCTGCGGCGATTTTCCGTCGCCATTCAGCGGCTGGCGTCGGGCGACTGGCAGGCGCGGGTCGCCTACCCCGCCCGCGACGAGTTCGGCTACCTCGCCCGCGCATTCAACCAGATGGCACAGCAGTTGCAGCAGGCGTTCGAAGCGCAAGAGCAACAACGGGAGGAACTGCTCGCCCAGAACGAGGAGTTGGAGCGCGTGCATGCGCAACTGCAGCAGGCGCACCAGGAACTGGCGACGCTGAACGCCGAGCTGCTGGAGGCGAACCGCGCACTGGCGCAAGCCGCCGTCACGGACGGGCTGACAGGGCTGAAAAACCACCGCGCGTTCCAAGAGTCGCTCCACAGCGCGGCGCAGATGGCGGAACGGCTCCAGCAGCCCCTGTCGCTGGTGATGTTCGACATCGACCACTTCAAGCAGTTCAACGATACCTTTGGACACCCTGCGGGCGACGAGTTGCTGCGTCAGGTGGCGCAGGTGTTGCGCGAGTCGGCGCGCGCCTACGATGTCGCCGCGCGCTATGGGGGCGAGGAATTCGCGCTACTGTTGCCCAACACGACACTGGAACAGGCGGTGCAGGTCGCCGAGCGATTGCGCCAGCAGATTCGCGCGATCGAGAACCCGCACGCGCCCGTCTCCGCCAGTTTCGGCGTGGCGACCTATCGGCGCGGGACGCCCCCCGCAACGCTGGTCTACGAAGCGGACGCCGCGCTCTACCGCGCCAAGCGCAACGGACGCGACCGCGTGTGCGTCTACCAGCCCGAAGCGGCGTAGGTGTACCCCGCCGTGACGACCTTGTAGCAGGAATCCCCGCTCGCGCGTCTAAATTCGATGCTGTGCGTGGGAGTGTGTATTGGCTGGGGCTTGTGGCAGTGTGCATCAGCGGGTGTCAGTCGCCCAGCGCGCCTGTGAAGGCGTCCGCTTCGGGGCAGTGGACGCCGTTGGTGGAGTTTGCGACCTCGTTAGAGGGGCGCACGCAGGGGCAGCGGCACAACGCGACGCTGGCAGCCAAGCGCGTTCACGGCGCAACGCTTGCCCCCAACGCCACTTGGTCGTTCAACCAGACGATAGGGCAGTGGGTGCGCTCGGAGGGCTATGTGCGTGCGCCTGTGAGCTACGGGGGCGTGCTTGTTCCCGCGTGGGGCGGCGGGGTATGCCAGACCTCCACCACGCTGTATAACACCGCGCTGCTGGCAGGGCTGGAGGTGCTGGAGCGCCACCCGCACACGATTGCGCCCAGCTACATCGCGCCAGGGCGGGACGCCGCCGTCGCGCAGGGCATCGCCGACCTCAAGCTGCGCAACCCCTACCCGTTTCCGTGCCGTATCGAGTGTTTTGTGCGCGGGAACAAACTCGTGTGTCGGATTCGCGCGGGCGCGTCGGCGGAGCAGGTCAAGCAGCACGCGCGCGCCTGCACGCTGGAGACGGAAGTAGTCAGCCTCGCGCCCGCGCCCGCCGTGGCGGGCTTCCGCAAGCAGCCTGGACGCGCGGGACTGCGCGTGCGCCTCTGGCGCGTCTACACCGCCAACGGCGAGACGCGCCGCGAACTGTGCCACGAGACGCAGTACGCGCCGTTGCCTCGCGGCGAAAAAGCATCCCCGTAGGGTATACTTGCAGCTTACAGGGAGGTCGTTTTGACACGCGAGCAGTTGACACGGATGGAGAACGATGTGGCGCGCGCGCTGATTCGCGCCTTAGAGATGGCGCACCCACACCTTGAGGGGCACAGCGAGCGTGTCGCCTCCTACGCCGTCGCCATCGGCTGCGAGCTGGGCTTGAGCAAGGCGACCCTGCGCGGGCTGCGACTCGCCGCCGCCCTGCACGACATCGGCATGCTGGGACTGCCGAACGAGCTGCTTGTCGCCGCCTCCCTCACGCCCGACCAGCGCAAGCAGATTCAGCAGCACCCGCGCCTGAGCGTGCAACTGGTCAGCCGTATCCACCGCTTCCGCGAAATCGCGCTTTGGATTGAGTGCCACCACGAGCGATGGGACGGGTCGGGCTACCCGTATGGCTGGCAGGGCGAGCAGATTCCGCTGCCCGCGCGCGTGCTGGCGGTCGCCGAAGCGTTCGACGGCATGCGCACCGAGACTCCCTACCGCCCCGCGCTGTCGGAACAAGACGCCGTCGCGCACATTCAGCAGGGCGCAGGCGCGCTGTTCGACCCGCGCGTCGTCGCGGCGTTCCTCAAAGTGCAGCCAATCCTGCAGCCCGTCGGACGCGAATAGGAACCTTCTGGCGCGTTTTGGGGTATACTCATGCACGGAACCGTTCGCGCGGCGCTTGTGAAATCCCTTGCGAACGCCGAGAATCGTCTATAAAAACACGGAGCGTATCGAACGCTATCGTAGGAGGCGACTATTGAGTAAGAACGCACGCACTTTTTTGACCATCGTGGGGTTTGTGCTGGTGCTGCTGCTCCTGATGCAATACCTGCGTCAACTGCAGCCGATGGGCGCACGGGAGCTGACTTACACCGCTCTCGTGAACGCCGTGGATCAGCGCACGATTGCCGAAGCGACGGTGCAAGGCAACCGCTTGGTGGGAACCCTACGCGACGGCACGCCATTCCACGCCGCGCTGCCGCCTGAAGGCTCCGCACGCGACTCGCTCTACAAGCGGATGACCGAAGCGGGCATCAACCTCAAGTTCACCGAAGACAGCCGCATGCCCGATTACCTCAGCCAGATGCTGGGGATGTTTCTGGTGATTCTGCTGATTGGCGGGCTGTTCTGGTTTCTGCTAATGCGCTCGGCGCAGGCGGGCAACAATCAGGCGTTCTCGTTCGGCAAGGCGCGCGCCCGACGCTACAACGAGAACATCCCGCGTGTGACCTTCGACGATGTCGCGGGCGTGGAGGAGGCGAAGCAGGAACTCGCGGAAGTCGTCGATTACCTCAAAAACACGCAGAAGTACCAGAAACTCGGCGCGAAGATTCCCAAAGGCGTGTTGCTGTTGGGACCGCCGGGCTGCGGCAAGACGCTTTTGGCGCGTGCGGTGGCGGGCGAGGCGGGCGTGCCGTTCTTCCATATCAGCGGCTCCGACTTCGTGGAGATGTTCGTCGGGGTCGGCGCGGCGCGCGTGCGCGACCTGTTCGAGACCGCCAAGGCGAACCGTCCCGCGCTTATCTTTATTGATGAGATCGACGCTGTCGGACGACAGCGCGGCACGGGACTCGGCGGTGGACACGACGAGCGCGAACAGACGCTCAACCAACTGCTGGTGGAAATGGACGGGTTTGACCCGAATCTGGGCATTATCGTGATTGCCGCCACGAACCGCGCCGATATTCTGGATCCCGCGCTGCTGCGTCCTGGGCGATTCGACCGCCATATCGTGGTTGACCCGCCCGATGTAGAGGGGCGCAAAAAGATTCTGGAGGTGCACACCAAAGGCAAGCCGCTCGCGCCCGATGTGGACATCGACACGCTTGCCAAGCGCACGCCAGGCTTCACGGGCGCGGACTTGGCGAACCTCGTGAACGAAGCCGCGCTGATTGCCGCCCGACGCAACAAAACGCGCATCACGATGGACGAGTTCGAGGAGGCGGTAGACCGCGTGATTGCGGGACCGCAACGGCGCAACCGTGTGGTCGATAAGCGCGAGCGCGAGGTCATCGCCTACCATGAGGTCGGGCACGCGATTGTCGGCGAACTGCTGCCTGAAGCGGAGCCTGTGCATAAAATCTCCATCCTGCCGCGCGGGATGGCGCTGGGCTACACAATTCAGATGCCCGAACGCGACCGCTACCTCTACACGCGCCAGTCGCTGCTGGATCGCATCACGACCATGCTGGGCGGGCGCGTCGCCGAAGAGATTGTGTTCGGCGAGGTCGGCACAGGCGCGCACGACGACCTCAAACGCGCCACCGAAATCGCCCGCGCGATGGTCACCGAGTACGGCATGAGCGACAAGCTCGGACCCTTGACCTTCGGCAGACGGCACGGCAACCCGTTTTTGGGGCGCGACATCATGGAAGACCGCAACTACAGCGAGCAGGTCGCCTACGAAATCGACCAAGAGGTGCGGCGCATCATCGAAGAGTGCTACCAGCGCGCCCGCGAAATCCTCACGCGCAACCGCGACAAGATGGATCGCGTGGTGCAGGCGCTGATGGAGCGCGAGAACCTCAGTCGCGAGGAGTTTCTGGCGCTGATGCGCGACGATGAGGGCGACCAGCCCGCGCAGACGCTGGAGCCTGCGCCGCCGCCCGCCGCGACGACGCCCGAACCCGCCGACGCGAGCGACGCGCCCGCCAAACGCCTGCGCCCGCGCGCCGCGCCCAGCAGCTAAACGAAAGCGCGCCCCAGGGGGAGGGACAACCTGGGGCGCGCTTGGAGAGGATGAGGCAAGACGATAGTCTGCTTCCCCGACGCGGGATGCGCACTCGTTATATCCTGTAGCAACTTTCGTGCCATTTGCCTCTGCGCCTGCGCATGCTATAATATTCGCGGAGGTCGTTATGCCGCTCGATTTTCGCAGTCGCGAAGAGGACGGGTTCTCGGTGAAGCGGTTCCTGAAGACGGTCGGCGCAGGGGTCGCCGTGTTCCTGATTTTCATGGCGGTCGGCTACTACGGGCTGGGACCGCGCATTATGGTTTCCGAGGATGGGCGCGTGCAGCTGCGCTTGACGCGCGCGCCTGAAGCCAGTGCGCCGCCCCAAGCGACCGCGCCTGAACCCAAACCGATGCCCAAAGTAGCGGTTCAGGAGAAGCTGCCGCCCGATGTGACGGCGGGCACAGGCGTAATCATCGGCTCGCGCGAGGTCGCCCCGTTCGATTACGAGCGCTACCAGCAGAAACGGCGCGAACGCAAGCCCAAGTCCACAGCCCCTGCCGACGAGACGCCTGTCGACGCGCCGCCGCCCGTCGAGGACGAATACTTCGTGCCCGATGACCCTGTAGAATCGCCCGCGACGGAGCCGCCTGCCGAAACGCCTGCCCCAGAGCCGCCCGCGCCGACGCCCGTAGAGCCGAACCAGCCGATGGAGCCTGCCGCGCCCACCCGCACCGAGACCGAACCTCAGGCAAGCGCCCTGTACCGCGTGCAGGTGGGCGTCTACGAAAACCGCGAGAACGCAAACCAGGTCGTGCAGAGCCTGCTTGCCAGCGGGTTCGAAGCGAGCATCGTGCCGTTCCAGCGCGACGGCAAGACGCTCTACCGCGTGCAGACGCTGGCGACGCGCGATCGCGCTAAAGCCGAGGCGCTCAAGAACCAGCTGGCAAGCAAGGGCTTCCCCGCAGTTGTGGCAAAGGCGCAGTAGCGGCTCACTTCTCGGCGAAGTGTTCGCGCACCATCGTGCGCAGCTTCGTGAGCGCCTGCTTCTCCAACTGGCGGATGCGCTCGCGCGAGGGACGCTTGCCCTGACCAGGCGGAAATTCGCTCACATCCATCCCCAAGTGGCGGTAGAGCGCCCAGCGTTCGCCAGGAGTCAGGCAGCGCTCCACAATCTCCAGAATCTCCGAGATCCAGACGCGCTCGATGGCGACCGCTTCAGGGTCTTCCTCTTCGGGGCTGGCGAGCAGCCCGCCGAGGGGGGTACTCTGGTCGTCGTGCGCTTTATGTTCCAGCGAGTAGTTCCCGCGGGCGTAGCGCGAGAGGCGCGCGACCTTACTCACAGGCATCTGCAACTGCGCCGCAATCTGCTCGTTGGTCGGCTCCTTGCCCAGCGCCGCCCGCAACTCGTTGCGCGTGCGCTCGATTTTGCGCAGCGAATCGACGGCATGGTTCGGCAGGCGGATCATGTTGGTCTGCGCGTCGGCGGCGCGCCCCACGCTCTGGCGAATCCAGTGGACGGCGTAGGTGCTGAACCGCAGCCCGCGATTCACATCGAAGTTGCGTATCGCCTTGATGAGACCAATCGCGCCCTCCTGCACAAGGTCTTCAAGGGGCAAGCCTGGGCGCACATAGCGCCGCGCGACGCTAATGACCAAGCGCAGGTTCGACTCAATCAGACGGTTCTGGGCGTCCTCGTCGCCTTGCTGCGCCCGCTGGAGCAGCTCCAACTCTTCGTCAGGAAGCAGCAGCGGACGGCGCAAAATCTCGCCGAACATCGCGTCGATCGCGGTGCCGCTCAGCCCCTGTTCCTGCTCCAACTCCAGCGTGTCTCCGTTCCAGAACTCCGACTCCGAATAATAATCCACAGAATAGTGCATCGCTCTAAAACCCCCGCTGCGTGCTGCATGGGGTTTACAGCAACTTTCGTGCCAAATGGCATGACTTGCCCCCGCGCCTTGGCTGGGGTATACTCCATGCAGAAGGGAATTTGCCGAGTAGAGGCGCGGGTAAGCATGAGTACGCCGCGGGAGGCGCGCCGACGCCGACGAACGCTGCGGAAAGGGCTGCCCGCCGAAGCCACGCGGAGTCTCGGCGACCGCACGGCTGGGCTGCAGGAGAACATCCTGCAGACTGTCGCTTCGCCCCGCGCGAAGCGGAGCGCTACTCGATCAGGCAGACCGCCTGCTCGACTCACGCTTGCCTCGCTCGCTGCGTTCCCCCAATAGCCCTGCGTTTACGGGCACTCGGAGACGACGATGCGGATCGGACTCATCGGCTACGGACGGATGGGACAGGCGGTCGAGCGGGCAGCGACCGCGCGCGGACACATGATTACAGGCGTTATCCGCCGCGACACACCACTCGACGCCCGCCTGCAGGTTGCCCAGCAGAGCGACGCGCTGATTGACTTCTCGCACGCGGACGCCGTACCCGCGCATGTCGAACTCGCCCTGCAAACCCGCACGCCCCTAATCATCGGCGCGACAGGCTGGGACGCCCAGCGCGAGGCGATTGCGCAGCAGGTACAGGCAAATGGCGGCAGCGTGCTGTACGCGCCGAACTTCTCCATCGCCGTGCAGGTGTTCCTGCAGCAGGCGGTGAGCCTCGCGGCGCAACTGCTGACGCTGGAGGGCTGGGATGTCGCGATTGAGGAGATTCACCATCGCGGCAAGGCGGACGCGCCCAGCGGCACCGCCCGCGCGCTGGCGACCCGCCTGCAACACGCGCTGGACAACAGGCGCACGGCGCAGTATCCCGCGCCCGCTGACTATCGCCTGCCCGACGCGCAGTTCTCCGTCGGCGTGGTGCGCATCGGCAGCGAGTTCGGAACCCACCGCCTGATGCTGGACGGTCCGTATGACTGGATCGAACTCACGCATCGCGCCAAGAGCCGCGACGGGTTCGCCTACGGCGCGGTGCGCGCCGCCGAGTGGCTCGTCGGACGCACGGGCTTTTTCAACTTCGCCGAGGTACTGCACGAAATCATAGCACACAAGGAGGGACGCTGATGCGAACACCGCCGTTTCGAGGGCTGGGCGTGGCGATGGTCACGCCGTTTACGCGCGACGGGGCAGTCGACGAACCCCGTATGCGCGCGCTGGTTGACTGGCTGATTGAATCGGGCGTGGACGCGCTGCTGCCTGTCGGCTCCACAGGCGAGGGCGCGACGCTCACCCACGAGGAACACCGCCGCGTGATGGACATCGTGCTGGAGCAGGCGAACGGGCGCGTGCCTGTGTGCCCTGGCGCGGGCAGCAACGCCACCCACGAAGCCGTCGGGCTGGCGCAGCACGCCAAGCGCGCGGGCGCGACCGCCGTGCTGTCCGTGACCCCCTACTACAATAAGCCCGAACCCGAAGGCTTGCTGCGCCACTACGCCACCATCGCCGAGCAAGCCGACATCCCCATCATCCTGTATAATGTGCCTTCCCGCACAGGGCGCAACTACCCTGCTGATGTCATCCTGCGCATCGCGCACGAAGTGCCCCACCTTGTGGGCGTCAAGGAATCGAGCGGCAACATCGTGCAGGCGTTGGAGATTCTGGGTAGCCGTCCGCCAGGCTTTGCGGTCTACGCGGGCGACGACATCTTCGCCGCGCCGACGATACTGATGGGCGGCGACGGGGTAATCTCGGTGATTGGCAACGAGCTGCCCGAATGGACGGCGAAAATGACCCGCGCCGCGCTGCAGGGCGACGCCGAGACCGCCCGCATGTGGCACTATCGGCTCCAGCCGCTGATGCAGGCGAACTTCTGGGAGACGAACCCCGCGCCCGTCAAGTGTGTGCTGGCGATTCTGGGGCGCATCGAGGAGAGCCTGCGCCTGCCGCTTGTGCCCGTGAACGAGCGCACGCGCGAACGGCTGCGCAACCTTCTGCGGGAGATGGGCGTGCTGGACTAAGCGCACTGGTCGGGGCGGGCAGATTCGAACTGCCGACCTCTCCCACCCGAAAGGAGCGCTCTACCATGCTGAGCTACGCCCCGACCGCGCTCTAATTCTACCCGAAGACGCGTGCGGGCGTCAAGGGGCACACTCAGTGATACTCCGTGTCGCCGTACAGCAACTGGATGTAGGCGACCTGCCCCAAATGGTAGGTCAGCTTCCAGTGGTGCAGCATGCAGCCTTCGGCGAGTGTGTAGGTCTTGCCCCACGGCGCGACGGCGGTCTGGCTGAGGTCAGCCTCCGAAAGCGTCTCGACGACCTGCAGCAAGCGCGCGGTGTTCTCGCGCAGGGCGGTCTCGCAGGCGTCCAGCGTGGTGAGCGTCGCCGCCTGCGCGCAGTAGGGGGCGTACTGCTCCATACTGGGCGGCGACTGTGGACGCTCCTGCAACCACGCCGCCCACGCCGCAGGCAGCGTCGCGCACTCCTGCAGAATCTCCAGCACGGAACGCGCATGCTCGGCAGGACGCCAAGTCAACTTGTCGTTGGGCACAGCCTTCGCATAGCGCATCAGTTCGTCAACCACATCCAGCGTGAACTTCGCCAAGAGTTTCGTGTAGTCCATAGCAACCTCCGTGTTCTGATTCGCGGGGCGGGCGCGCGCTCCTGCAAGGGGTACACTTCGGGCGTGCCGTTTCTGGACTATCAGGCGCGGATGATGCGGCAGTTGCTGTTGTGGGCGGCGCTGAGTTTCGGCGCGGGGCTGCCGATGATGCTTTCCACGCGCGAGTGGGTGCGCGCGTTCGGCGGGATGACCGTCGCGTGGGCGGTGATTAACGCACTGATTGCGCTGTTTGCGCTGCGTGGGGTGCGTCGCAAAGCCGCGCAGAACGCCGATGCGCCGACCCAACAGGGCTGGATGCGCCAACTGGTGCGCCTGCTGTGGGTCAACGCCGCGCTGGATGTGGTCTACATCGCGGTCGGGGTGGGGCTGACGCAGTGGGATCCCGCCAACCGCATGCTGCACGGCTTCGGCTGGGCGGTCATCGTGCAGGGCGCGTTCCTGCTCATGTTCGATGCGTGGCACGGCTGGCGCCTGCCGCGCGTGGCGCGTCTGGAAACGAAGCAGGAAATCACACCCCTGTAGCGAACGCTGAGGTACTATGCGTTCGTTCCGCGCACGGATGCGTTTCGACGCAGGCTGGAAGCACGCCCTGCGAGCGTTCCTGCCCGAATGCCTTGAGCTGCTTTTCCCTGACCTCTACGCGCAGATTGATTGGGCGCGTGGGTATCAGTTTCTGAATACCGAACTGATGCGCCCCGTACCCTTTCTCGGTAGAACGCAACGCTTCGTCGATGTGCTGGCGCGCGTCTACTTTCGCGACGGAAAGGAGCGTATCGTGTTGCTGCATATCGAGATTCAAGCCCAGCGCACAGCCAACTTTCCCCTGCAGATGTTCGTTTACTACTACCGCGTCTTCGACTCATATGAGTTTCCCGAACTGATTAGCCTTGCGATATTGGCAGACAACGACCCGAACTGGCGTCCCGATACCTTCGAACGCGCGCTGGCTGGCTGCGAGGTGCGTTTCCGCTTCCCCACCGTCAAACTGCTCGACTTTGACGAGGCGACCCTGGAGCAGTCGAGGAACCCCTTCGCGTTGGTTGTGTTGGCGCACCTGCGCGCCCTCAAGACGCGCGGCAACCCCGAACTTATGTTGCGCGAGAAACTTGCCCTTGTGCGCCAAATGCACGCCAGAGGGTATAATCTTGAATAGGTTATAGACCTCTACAGGGTGGTGGATTATCTGATGAACCTGACGAAACTGCAGAATCAGGTCGTGCGAGAACTCATTCAGCAGCTGGAGGCAGAACAGGATATGCCCATGACCAGCCTTGAGGAACTCGCTATCGAGGAAGGGGTCAGGAAAGGGCTGCGACAAGGTATTGAGCAGGGCATCCAGCAGGGCATTCAGCAGGGCATCCAGCAGGGCATTCAGCAGGGCATCCAGCAGGGCATCCAGCAGGGTCTCCGTGACGGTCTCGTCCGCGCCACGCTACGCCTGCTGCAGACGCGATTCGGCGAGGATGCCCTACGCCTGCAACCACGCCTCGTACAAATCGAATCGCTCGAGCAGTTAGAGGCGCTTACTGCCGAAGCCGCGCTCGCGCCCAGCCTCGAAGCGTTCGAGGGGAAATTAGGCTAACCCCTGCCGATAGGAGTCTGCCCCTGCGCGTCGAATCTGCCTCCTGAAACAGGAGGAGACGACGATGGTGCTACACCAGATTATCGAGCGCGGTGCGGCAAACCATCCCGACAAGCCCGCGCTTATCTTCCGAGACCAACCGATTTCGTATGCGCAGTTGTGGGGCGCTGTGAACGCCTTCGCGCGCGGGCTGCGCGAGGAACTGGGCATCCAAGCAGGCGACCGCGTGGGGATTATGCTGCCGAACCTGCCCCAGTTCGTGATTGCCTACCACGCGCTGGGCAGGCTGGGCGCAATCGCTGTGCCCGTGAACCCGCTGCTGAAAGCGCCCGAAATCGCCTACATCTGGCGCGACGCAGGGGTCAAAGCCGCTATTACCTTCCCGATGACGCTGGAGACCGTGCTGCACGCCAAGCCCGAAATCCCCAGCATGCAGACCGTGCTGGTGGTCGGCGCGGAGGGCGACCTGCCCGACGGCGTGCGCCCGTTCGACAGCCTCATGAAACCCGCAGGCGACCCGCTGCCCCCTGCGCCCGTCGGCGTCCACGAACCCGTGGTCTTCATCTACACCTCAGGCACGACAGGCTTCCCCAAAGGCGTGATGCTCTCCAGCGACAACATTCTGTTCGATATCGAAGCGTGCCAAGCGCTGCTGGAGTTAGACCCCGACGAGCGGTTCCTGACCGTGCTGCCGCTGTTTCACTCGTTCGGGCAGACGGTGTGCATGAACTTCTGCCTGTGGCTGGGCGGAACCAGCGTGCTGATGGAGCGGTTTATGCCCCAGCACGCGCTGGAGGCGATGGAGCGCCATCGGATTACCGTATTCCCGGGCGTGCCCGCGATGTACGCTGCCATCCTGCAAGTGCCCGCTGACCGTGAGTACGACCTGAGCGCCCTCAAATACTGCGTGTCGGGCGGCGCGCCGATGCCAGAGCCTGTCCAGCGAGCCTTCGAGGCGCGATTCGGCTGTGCCATCTTGGAGGGCGACGGACCCACCGAGTGCGCGCCCGTCACCAGCGTGAACCCGCCGCCCCATAAAGGCGTGCGCAAAATCGGGTCGGTCGGCGTCCCGCTGCCCGGCGTTGAAATCAAAATCTTTGACGAGAACGACAACGAAGTGCCGACGGGCGAAATCGGCGAAATCGTCGTGCGCGGGCGCAATGTGATGCTGGGCTACTACAACAACCCCGAAGCAACCGCCGAAGCGATGCGCAACGGCTGGTATCACACGGGCGATATGGGCAAGTTCGACGAGGACGGCTACCTCTACATCGTCGATCGCAAGAAGGATATGATTATCGTCGGGGGCATCAATGTGTACCCCAGCGAGGTGGAGCGCGTGCTGTTGGAGCATCCTGCGGTGGCGATGTGCGCGGTGATTGGCAAGCCCGACCCCGAACGCGGCGAAGTGCCCGTTGCCGTGATTGTGCCCAAGCCCGACACGCAGCCCGACCCGCGCGAGATTATCCGCTTCGCCCGCGAGCGACTGGCAAACTTCAAAGTGCCCCGCGAGGTCATCTTCCGCAGCGAACTGCCCCTCTCCAACACGGGCAAGGTGCTGAAGCGTCTGCTTAAGAAAGAGTTGGAGTTGGAGGCATGAGGCGAATTTTCGCGCTGTGCGGGCTATTGATTGGGGTCGGCGTTGTGTTCGCCCTCACCCCCAGCCCCTCTCCCACGCAGTGGGCGAGGGGAGCCTCGATTGCCCTCACCCCCAACCCCTCTCCCACCAAGTGGGAGAGGGGAGCCGCAATCGCCCACACCCCCAGCCCCTCTCCCACACAGTGGGCGAGAGGAGCCAACTCCCCCTCTCCCAACTCGTTGGGAGAGGGGGACAAAGGGGGTGAGGGCAAATCCGTAATCTCCCCAACGCCATCGGAAACTGTACCAACGACGATAGAAACTGTACCATCGTCGACAGAAACTGTACCATCGTCGATGGAAACTGTACCATCGTCGATAGAAACTGTACCATCGCCATCGGAAACCGTTCCATCGACGATAGAAACCTCGCGATCGGCGATCGCGACCATACAATCGGGAAACGCGACTGCCCAGCCTTCCAAGTCGCACACACTGGGCGTCGTGCTGGACTACCCTGCAGGTGACCTCGCCGCGCAACTAAGCCAACTCAAGGCGCAGGGCGTACAGGAGGTGGTCATCCGCCTTGATGCGCTGCCCAGCCGCGAGGCGTGGCAATCGCTGCTGGAGACGGCGGAGGCGTCAGGGCTGGAGTGGCGACTGTGGCTGGCGAGCCTGCCGCGCACAGACGGCTGGACTATCGCGCCCGAACGCTATCGGATGGCAGGCAACGCCGACGGGGTCTACACGCTGATTGCGCCTGACGCGACGCGCCTGATGCTGGCGGTCTCGCCGCGCGAGACGCCGTACCTGCGCCTGAGCAGTCTGCTGGAACTCAGCAACGGGCGCGCGACGACCGCCATCGGCGACACCGCCGAGAGCGTGCTGCTGCTGTACCCCCTGCGCAAGAACGCCATGCCCGACCTGTGGGACGGCTGGGATGCCTATCGCGACGCGCTGCTGCACCTGCTGACGCACCGCGCCCCCAAGCAGGGCTTTCGCGGGTGGCTGCTGCAGAGCGACTGGGACATCCTGAGCGTCAGCACGCTGCCGACCAGCCCGCTGGCGCAGGCGGAATGGCTGGCGCACCTCAAGACGCGCTACCCCGACCTGACCGAACTGGAACGCGCGTGGGACACCAGCACGAAACTGGAGCGCCACGAGCAAGCCACGTGGCTGATGCCTCTCTGGCGCGAGGGGCGCGGGCTGCCGTACCTCGTCGCGCCCGACGAGTCGGTCAAACCGCAGGAGTTAGACCCCAACCGCAGCCGCTTCTGGGACGACTGGCGGGCGTTTCTGGCGGAGCGGTGGCGCGTGCTGTTGGCGGGGCTGCGCACGATGCTGACGCGCCACACGCCGAACGCCGAGTTCACCGTGCTACAGACCGCGCCCGACCCCGCCGAGTTGCCCTTGCCCGACGCCTTCGCCGACCCGCAGCTGCCCCTCGGCTGGTATCTGCCCGCCGCGCGACGCGACCAGTGGCGGACGCAACTGTTGCTGGAGACCCTGCGCCGCGAGCGCACGCTGGAGCCGCTAAGCACGCTGATTGCGGAGTGGGCAGCCGACGACGCCGAACGCGCCAGCCTGTTTCAGACCTTCGCGCGGGAGATGGGCATCGAGCGCGTCTACTGGCGCGGGCGCGTGCCCGAAGAGGCGTGGCGCACGCTAACGCAGACCGACGCCCCGCCCGACGCGCCCACCCTGCAGCCGTTCCCCGCGACGCTGTGGGGGCTGACCGAAATCCGACGCTATCGCAGCGGCTGGTGGGCGCCCAGCGTGCAGCCTGACCTGCAGCCGCTCCTGTGGGGCTTCGAGATTCACGGCTTCCAGAAGGCGACCGAAGTGCGCACGCTGGACGCGCAGGGCAAACTGGACATCACGCGCCAACTGGAGCTGTGCCTGTGGGTGGACGAGGGCGAGCGCGAGATTACCCTGCGCCGTTTTGACCGCGCGCCGCTTACCGCATTCGACCTGAACGGGCAGGCGGTTCGGCTGGATGTGCGCGGCGACCGCGTGCGGTTGCGCGTCGGCGCGACGCCCGTGCGCATCCGCGGCTTCCAGAGCGAGCCGATTTGCGAGACCAGCATCGAGGCGTGGACGGCGCGCGTGGGCGACCTGTTCAAGCGGGGCAACCCGACGGGACAGGACGCGCAGGTGCTGAAGTTCAACTTCGACAACGCGCTGGGTATCTATCGGCGCAACCCGTCGCAGGGCTTCGCGCTGCTGCGTACCAACTGGTTCGAGTTCGAGCGGGCGTTCCAGCCATATCGGTGGATTGAGGCAGAGAGCGCGCGCCAGCACGAGTTCGGCACGGTGCGCCGCGACCCTGCGCTAAGCGGCGGCGCGACGCTGTGGCTGAACACGCCGATGCCGATTGAGAGCGCGTCGGCGACCTATGCGTTTAGCCTACGCGAGGCGCAAGCCTACACGCTGTGGCTGGCAGTGCGCGGCGTCCCGTCGGGCAGTGTGGAGTGGCAGGTTGCGCCTGCGGGCGAGGCGGAAGCGAGTGCAACGGCGGAAGGTACGGCGATGCTTTTAGCCGAGCGCGCCGTCGCCCGCTACGCCGACCAGTGCTACTGGCTGCCGCTGGGTACAGCGACGCTGAAAGCAGGCGAGTACCGCCTGACGCTGCGCTGGAAGCCGAGCGCGTCTCAGCCGCCCTACTATGCCGAGTGGGACGCGATTCTGATTGCCCCGCCCAGCGTGCAGCCAAAGCACATCCTGCCGCCGATGTATTGAGCAAGGTACACTTACGCCAGCAAGGGTAGGTGAGACGCTATGCCGCGCTACGAAGGCATGACGGGGCTGATGCTGCTGGGGCTGGCGATGATGGTGATTGGCGGGCTGGTGGCAGGGCTGTGTACGCTGGGCGGCGTCGCCAACTTCGCCAGGTGGGGCGACTCGTCGCTGCTGGCGCTTGCTATCTTGGGCTATACAGTGCTGTTCGGCGGGATGGCGATTGTCGGGGGCGTGTCGGCGTATGGATTGTGGAAGCACCGCAACCGCTTTCGGGGCGAACCGCGCACGCTTGAGAATGCCTATGTGGTCGCCTGCACCGCCGTCGACAAGCAAACGGGCGAGACGGTCTACTACTGGCACAACTACCCTGATCCGCTGGTCTACTATGTGCGCCTGCGCGAGCCGAATGGCAGGGAGAACGAATACGAGACCGCGCGCGAGGTGTTCGAGACCGTCACGGAAGGCGCGCGGGGCACGGCGGTCTGTCAGGGGCTGTGGCTGAGCCGATTCGAGGCGCATCGCGGGGGCGCGACGCCCCATGTCGCCCGCGGCGGGGAATGGGAACCCCAAGAACGCGCCAGCGGGTAAAATTGCCCCCGATGGACAAGATCCCGCGCATCGTGGTCGCCAAAGTCGGGTTAGACGGGCACGATCGGGGCGCTAAAGTCGTCGCCCGCGCCCTGCGCGACGCTGGCTTCGAGGTCATCTACACAGGGCTGCGCCGCACCCCCGAAGATGTCGTGCAAATCGCTATCCAAGAGGACGCCGACATCATCGCGATTAGCATCCTCTCAGGCGCACACATGACGCTCGTGCCCAAAGTGCTGGAGGTTCTCAAGCAGCGCGACGCCGAGGATATTCTGGTGATTGCGGGCGGCACGATCCCCGACGACGACGCCGACGCGCTCAAACAGATGGGCGTCAAGGGCGTCTACCCCCCAGGCACGCTGATTGAGGATTTTGTGGCGGACATCCGTCGCATCTTAGCCGAGCGCGACCGGGCGACCGTGCGTTGATTGCCCCCCGCCTGCTGGCAGGAATCTGCGAGTGTGTGGGGTACAATCAGGGTGTGGAGGCGAAATTGATGATGAAGCGTGCAGCGATTGGGTTGCTGATGCTGTGGAGCGCGGCGGCGGTCGCGCAAGCGCCGTTTACCATCGTGCGCCCGCAGGACGGCGCGCGCGTGCGCGAGGTGGTGCAAATCCGATTCCCGATCCGCAGTATGCCGCAGGGCGGGTTCGTAGGCGTGAGCATTAACGGCAAGTTCGTCGAAGCGGTTGCCCCTGCCGCGCTGGACACCGACCGTGAGCGCGGACACTACATCTACCGCTGGGACACCAAGCGGCTGAATGTGCCCGACGGCGAACACACGATTGAACTCACGCTCTACAGCAATCCTGAGGGCGGGAGCGGCGCGCGCGTGCTGGGACGCAGCTCCGTGCGCTTGCAAGTGGAAAACGAAATCAAAGTGCCTGCTGAGGGCATTCCCCTGCGCTACCGATGGACGCCCGGCAAGACCTATCGCTACGACCTCAAGGCGACCATCAAAGAGATTAACGAAGTGCAATACTCTGGCTTGACGCCTGAGGAGACCATCCTGAACGATTTCAGCTTCAAGGGCGACCTCGCGGTGCTGGACTTCCGCAACAGTTTGGGACTCATCTCGTGGACGCCTGTGCCGCCGGGCATCGAGATTGAGGGCGGGCAGGTGAATGTGATTACCTCCGACCGCATGGCGCCTGTGTACCAGGAGGTGGAGACCACGGGGCGCGTGCGCTATCAGGTCTCGCGCGTCGCCGACTCGCAGCAGGCGGAGGTCTACTACTACTGGGTGGAAGATTTGCCGCTGTTGCCCCCGCGTCGCTATAAGCCAGGCGACCGCTGGAGCGCGACCATCGCCATCAACAACCCCCTGCGCTCTGGAGAAGCCTCCGAAATTGGCAACCAAATCCCTGTCGCAGCGCGACTTGAGCGGTTCGAATGGGAGCAGGGCTACAAGTGCGCCAAAATCGTCTACGAGTTCACGGGCAACATTCCCATCACGCTGGACTTGGGCGGGGTGCAGTTGGAGAAGCCCAAGAGCATCGTGCGCCGCGAGGTCTACTTCGCCTACGATCTGGGGCAGGTGATTCGCGTCAAGACCATCACGCAGCTGGAGGGGCGCGTGCGTCAGGAGTCGTTCGGCGGTGGGTTTGGCGGTCCGGGGGGCTTTGGCGCGCCGCCGGGCTTTGGGCGCGGGGGCGGCTTTGGTGCGGACGATGAAGGCGAAATGCGCGGCGGTCCGCGTGGCGCGCCGCGCGGCGGACCAGGCGCACTCGGCGCGCCAGGCGCGGGCGGACTGGGCGCGCCCGGCGGGCAACCTGGCGGGAGCCGCGGCGGCTTCGGTGGCGGCGGCGCACAAACAGGCGCACGCAACATCATCAACCGCTTCAGCTTCGAAATCGACATGAAGCTGTTCCGAATCTTGTGAGATGACCCACCCAGCCGACTTGGAGCCGCCCCGCGCGCGCACGGAAGATGAGCCGAAGGCGACCTTCATGGAGCATCTGGAGGAGCTGCGCAAGCGCATCTTCCGCGCGCTCATCTACATCATGCTCGGCTGGGTGGTCGCCTTCGCTATCACCCCGTATGTGTACGACTTTCTGGCGGGTCCGCTGCTGCGCACCAAGCCCGAAGGCGCGAAGTTCGTCTTCACCCATGCGACCGAGCCGTTCTTTCTGAAGTTCAAGCTCGCGCTGATTATGGGGCTGATTTTGGCGATGCCGCTGATGATGCGTGAGGTGTGGGGCTTTCTGTCGCCTGGCTTGACGAAGCAGGAGAAGCGCGCGGTCAAACTCATTGCGCCGTTCAGCGCGTTCCTGTTCTTTTCGGGCGTCGCGCTGGGGTATTACATCCTGCCCGCCGCGTTCAACTTCTTTCTGAGCTACTTGGACGACTACCCCGACGCGCAGCTGCTCCAGAACCCCGCGCAATATATCATGTTCGTGGTGAAGATGATGTTCGCGTTCGGGCTGGGCTTCCAGATGCCTGTGGTGCTGATGTTTCTGGCGCAGATTGGGCTGGCGACGCCCGAAGCGATGTGGAAATACTGGCGTCAAGCGATTGTGGGCATCGGCTTGCTGGCGGCGCTGCTTACCCCTTCGGGCGACGCCTTCTCGATGTTCGCCATTGGGCTGCCGATGGTGTTTCTTTATTTTCTGAGCATTCTGCTGGTGGGGCGCATTGCCAAACGGAAGCGCCGACACGCGCTCCGCGTGGAAACGAAACAGAGCTAACACGGAGAGAGGGTATGGGTACAGCATATACACCGGGACTGACCGTCAGCGCGAACACGGTGATTCTCAAAACGCGCCGCCTGCCCATCAAGGGCGAGGTGCTGGTGCAGGAAGGCGACTTGGTGCAGCCCGACACAGTGGTCGCTCGCGCGCTGCTGCCGGGCATCCTGCAGACCGTGCGCGTCGCGCAGACGCTGGGCATCGAGCCGAAGCAGATACACAGCGCGCTCACGGTCAAAGAGGGCGACACAGTCGAAAAAGACCAAGTGATTGCCGAGACGAAGGGCTTTCTGGGGCTGTTTCGCGGCGTCGCCAAGTCGCCTGTGGCGGGCACGGTGGAACTGATTTCGGAGGTCACGGGACATGTGGGCGTGCGTCAGCCGCCGACGGTCATCGATGTGAACGCTTATGTGCAGGGGCGTGTGGTGAAGGTGCTGCCTCAAGAGGGCGCGGTCATCGAGACGCAGGGCGCGCTGATTCAGGGCATCTTCGGCGTCGGGGGCGAGCGGCGCGGCGCGCTGCGCGTGATGGTCAGTAGCCCCAGCGAGACGCTCACCGCGCAGCATATCCCCAACGATGTCGCAGGGCAGATTCTGGTCGGCGGCGCGACCGTCGAGACGAGCGCGATCCAACGCGCGGCGGAACACGGCGCGGTCGGCGTCGTCGCAGGCGGCATCCGCGACACCGACCTGATTCGCTATCTGGGGCGCGACATCGGCGTCGCCATCACCGGCTCGGAAGACATCCCGCTCTCAATCATCGTCACCGAGGGCTTCGGCGCGATCCAGATGGCGAACCGCACCTTCCGCCTGCTGAAAAGTCTGGAGGGCAAGACCGCCTCCATCAACGGCGCAACGCAGATCCGCGCGGGGGTCATCCGCCCTGAGATCATCGTGCCACTGGAAGACCCGTCGCGCCTGCCCGAATCGCCGCCCGCGCGCCAAGCGCAACTGCTCGATATCGGTAGCGCGGTACGCATCATCCGCGAACCCTACTTCGGGCGGCTGGGCACGGTCGTCGAACTGCCGCCCGAGCTGATGGAGATCGAATCGGGCACGCACGCCCGCGTGCTGAAAGCCAAGCTGGACGACGGCACGGTCGCCGTCGTGCCCCGCGCGAATGTCGAAATCATCGTGGAGGAGTGACGATGAGCCAGACTGCCGAAGCGGAACGCCCCGACGCGCCTGAGACGCACAAGCCCGTGCGCGTGCTGCTCGTGGAGGACGACCCTGTGCTGTGCGAGACGCTGCAATACAACTTGCAGCGCGAGCGACTGCAGGTCTTTGCGACCGACAACGCCGAAGACGCCCTGCAACTGTTCCATGAGCATCAGCCGCATCTGGTGATTCTGGATGTGATGCTGCCCAGTCGCAGCGGGTTCGACCTGTGTCGGATTATCCGCCAGCACAGCCAGACGCCCGTGCTGTTTCTGACGGCGCGCGCGGCGGAAGAGGACAAGATTCGCGGCTTCGAACTCGGCGCAGACGACTACATCGTCAAGCCGTTCAGCGTGGCGGAGCTGATTGCCCGCGTGCGCTCGATTCTGCGCCGTGCGCAGCCGCCTGCCCCGCCACGAATTCGGTTCGGCGCGATCGAAATCGACTTGGACGCCAAGCGGGTCTACCGCGACGGTGAGGAACTGTCGATGACCCCCAAAGAGTATTCCCTGCTGCTGCTGCTGGCGACTCATCCCGGCAAGGTGTTCTCGCGCGACCAGATTCTGGATCATGTGTGGGGGCTGGGCACTTATGTGAACCCGCGCACGGTGGATGTGCATGTGCGTTGGCTGCGCGCGAAGGTGGAGCCTGACCCCCAGAACCCGCGCTATATCCAGACGGTGCGGGGCAGCGGGTATCGTTTCGAGGGATGAGTTTTCGCTGGCTACCCGCGTTGCTCTGGCTGAGCGCGGGGCTACTGCTGCTGACGGCGCTGGTGGATCTCTCGCCTGCGTGGCGCGAGGCGACGGTCGCGACGGCGGTCGGCTGTCTCTTGCTCGCGCTCTACTTTGTGCGGCGGCTCTACGCGCGGTTCGCAACGCTGCGCGAGCAGCTCGCCGAACGCAACGCCGACATCGAAGCGCTGCAACTGGAGCTGACGCGCCAGCAGCGGCGACGGCTCGCGCTGATTGACGGCATGCCCATCCCGCTGCTGATTTGCGACGCGGACGCCATGCTGCGCTACGCCAACCGACTCGCGCTGGAGTGGTTCGGCTTCCGCTACATGACGGGCAAGTCGCTGCTTGCGCTGACCTTCTGCTACGATTTGTATCTGCTGATGCTCAAGGCGGCGCGGCGCGAATCGGCGGTGTCAGGCGAGATCACCTTCAGCTTCCCCAAAGAGCGACACACGGAGGCGCATATCTGGTATCTCGGCGAGGCGGACGCGCACAAACTGTTCGCAATTGCCCTGCTGGACAAGAGCGAGCTGCTGCGCTTGGAACAGGTGCGGCGCGATTTCGTGGCGAATGTGTCGCACGAGTTCCGCACCCCGCTGGCGTCCATACGCTCGCTGGCGGAGACCATCCATGACGACCCTGAGATGCCGCACGGCACGCGCCAGCGGTTCCTGAACCTGATTATGCAGGAGGCGGATCGGCTCACGCGCATCGCCGACGACCTACTGACGCTCACCCGCGCCGAGTCGATGCAGCCTGTGCGTGAGGTGTTCGAACTCGCGCCCGTGATTCAGCAGGCGGTACAGGAGATGGAGACGGAAGCGCAGCGCGCCAATGTGTCGCTTACGGCGGAGCTGACGCCCGACCTGCACTTGCTGGCGAACCGCGACCAGATTCTGCAGGTCGCGCTGAACCTAATCAGCAACGCCATTCGCTACAACAAGCCGCAGGGCAGTGTGACGGTGCGCACCTACGCGGAAGGGCATACCGCCGTGCTGGAGGTCGCCGACACAGGGATTGGCATCCCCAGCGAGGCGTTGCCGCGTATCTTCGAGCGGTTCTATCGCGTGGACAAGACGCGCTCGCGCGCGGACGGCGGCACGGGGCTGGGGCTGGCGATTGTGAAGCACATCGTGGAGTCGCACGGCGGGCAGGTGGAAGTGGAGAGCGAGTACCGCGTCGGGAGCGTGTTTCGGGTGCGCTTGCCGTTGTACGAGGAGCCCGCGCCGTCGCAATAGCAGGCGTCTTATACCAATCGCCGAGCCAGAGTTCACAAAAGCAGCAGTTGATGACCCCCTCCTTAAGGTTCCCCCTGCACGCAGGGGGAACCGAGTAGGCGCGCCTCTCGCGGTTCCCCTCGCGAAGCGGGGGGAACCTAAAGGAGGGGGGCAATTAATGAACTTTGGACGCGCGATTGGTATTAAACAGAGCCGCCCTCCCGTTCGGGAGGGCGCACTCTGCCGGTGTTCGCTTGAGGAGGTAAGTTGTTAGTTGCCGAAGCCGCGTCCGCCGCCGAAGCCCGAGCCGCCGCGCGGGCGACCCTGCTGCCCAAAGCCGCCCATACCGCCCCACGGCATTGGGCGACCGCCTTCAAACTGGAACGGCTTGCCCTGCATCTGCTGCCACTTCTCGCGCTGCGCGGGGGTCAGCACCTCCAGCATCTGCTTCTCCATCTGCTCGCGCATCTGCTGGAAGTTTTGTGCGCCTTGACCAGCGCCACCGCCTTGGAACTGCTCGCGCAGTTGCTGCATCTGCTGCATCACGATGCCTTGCAGACGCGAACGCTGCTCTTGGCTCAGCTTCAGCTCGTCGGCGACTTCAGGCTGCAGGAACGCGGTCGGTCCCATCGCCTGCAGCTCGAGCTCGCGCAGTCGCTTCTTCTGGGTCTCGTTCAGCACTTTGGTCGGGTCGTTTTTCTGGCGCAGCTCTTCCATCTTCTGGCGCCGCTCCTGCGGGGGCATGTTGCGCATCTCCTGCATCGCCGTGCGCATCGACTCCTGCATCTGTCGAATCTGCGTCTTCTGCTGCTCGGTCAGGTTCAGCTCGCGTTGCACATCGGGGCGTTGCAGCAGCATGCCTGCCATGCCCGCGCCCATCATCCTGCCGAAGCCTTGACCGCGCTGCGCCTGACCGCCCTGTCCCTGACGGGGCTGCCCGCCGCCGAACACGCCCTGCGCACACGCGCTATACACCAGGCTCGCCGCAAGCACGCTCACAACAATCGTTTTCACTCGCATGGATTCATCCTCCGTCGCCTATAGACGCGCAGGCACGGGGGATGTTCACTGCCCATGCGCCCAATTCGTCTGAAACCCTCCGAATTCATGCCGTGTATACCGTATTGGAGGCGACCATGCGATACTGGACGGTTGTGGGGCTGCTGACGCTGACGAGCGCACTATGGGCGCAGACGCCGAAGTCGGTCATCGGGTTCGAGACGCCCCAGCACGGGTGGCTGGTGCTGCCCGGCGCAGGCGGCAAGGTGGAACTCACCGAGAACCCGAACGATGTCAAGTTAGGCAAGCGTGCGTTGCGCTACACCTACACGGCGGCGGCAGGCAAACTGAACGCGATTGTCTACTTGGAGGCTGAACCCTGGGCTCAGGGCTTTCGGTTCTGGATCAAGGCAGACCGCCCCGCGCTCTTCGCGCTCAGCCTGCAGGAGCAGGGCGGCGAACGGTGGGTTGCGCCGTTTTGGGTCAGCGGCAACGAGTGGCAACGGGTCACTATCGCGCTTGGCGATTTTACCCTCGCCGAAGACACCAAACCCGTTAACAACAAACTCGATATGGACGAGGTGGAGGGACTGGGGCTGATCGATGTGAGCGCGCTCTTCGCGACGACGCCTGAGGCGGCGATCCTGTTCGGCGACCAGACGGGCACGCGCGTGATGTGGCTGGACGATTTCGAGTTCCTGTCGGACGCGCCGGCGCGCCGCGCTGCGCCCAACACGCTCGACGACTTCCAGCGCGATTACCTCGTGTGGATGGCGACCGCCTACACGAGCCTCACGCGCGAGGCGGGCGGCATGCGCGTGGAGTACGATATGCCGTTCCCCTACATCTTCGGCGCGTTGCGCGCCGTAGCGCCGAACGCCCTGCGCGACACGAAGGGCGTCGAGGTGGTCATCCAGGTCAAAACGCCCACTACGCTGGCGGTGTTCGTGGAGGAGCAGGACGGCGAGCGGTGGTCGGCGACTTTCGAAGCGGGCGGCGAGAGCAAGCCCGAGCCGAAGCGACTGCTCTGGAGCCAGTTCGCCATTACCGACGACACCAAAGGCAAGGGTGACGGCAAGTTGACCCCTGCGACGGTCAAGATGCTCTCGCTGGCGGACTGGGGCGCACTGACGGAGGGCGGTCCCACCAGCAACCGCTGGCTGGTACAATCGGTGCGGCTGGTGAAGTAGCGATGCCCGACGACGCGACGCTGGTGGAGCGGTGCCTGCAGGGCGATACGGGCGCGTTCGACGCGCTGGTGGCGCGTTATCGCGACCGCGTGTTCTCGCTGGCGTTTCGGATGCTGGGCGAGGCGAGCGCTGCAGAAGACGCGATGCAGGAGGCGTTCCTGCGCGCCTATACACGGCTGCCGCTGTACGACCCCGCGCAGCCGTTCGCGACTTGGCTGCTGTGCCTGACGGCGCGGGTGTGCCTGAACGCGCGGCGCGACCGCGCTACCGAGCAGCGGTATCTGGAGCAAGCCGCCAAAGCCGCCCCACCCGCCCCGACGCTGGAGGAGCGGCTGTATGAACGCGAGCAGCGGCGCACGGTGCAGCGACTACTAATGCGCCTGCCTGAGCCCCAACGCGCGGCGATGCTGCTCCACTACTACGAGGAGTTGTCCGTCGCAGAGGTGGCGCGCGCTCTGAACGCGCCCGAAGGCACGGTCAAGACCTGGCTCTATCGCGGGCGCGAAACCCTGCGCCGCTGGCTGGAGGAGGAACTCGGATGAGCAACGACTGCAAGCGACTGGAACCTGCGCTGCACGACTGGCTGGAGGGCTGGCTCGATGCGCCAGCACGCGCGGCGGTGGAGGCGCACCTGCGCCGATGTCCCGCCTGCCGTGCGAAACTGGAGGCGTGGCAAGCGGTGGGGCGCGCGCTGCGCGCGTTGCCCCAACTGCCTGCGCCAGCCGCGCGCCTGCCCGAACCTGCGCCTGAGCCGCGCGGCGCGCTGCGACTCGCGCTCGCGCTGTGCCTGCCCACCGCGCTGCTGATGGTCGCCTTCCGCGCTCCGATTGATGCGCCGTCTGTGGACGCGCTGAAACCGAGCGCGGTCGTGCAGACGCTTACGCGCCCGTTCACGGCGCCCGCCCAGACGCTGTGGAACCGCCTGCAGGAGGTGATTTAGTTGGAGGGGCTGATTGGGCTACTGTCGCTGTGCGTGACGCTGACGGCGGTCGGGCTGGTGGATGTCGCGCTATTTCGCGGGCTGACGGCGGACTACATGACGCTGTTTCGTCGGGGCGAGCGCGGGGTGGGCGCGCGCGGCGCGCTGACGCTGGCGAGCGCAGCCCTGCTTGCGCTCGTGCTGGGCGCGGCTGCCCAGAACCAGCCCGAAGACGCGCCCGCGCGCGGCGTGCTGCAGTTGCTGATTGTGCTGGTGGGGCTGCTGCTGGGGCTGGCGGTTCTGGTCGGCTACGGCGCGACAGCGTGGCGCATCGGCGAGCGCATCCTGCAGGCGTTCGGCGTCGCCGAGGCGCACCCCGGCTGGTGCGTGCTAACGGCGAGCCTGCTGATCCCTGCCGTCGTGTGGATCCCTGTGTTCGGCTGGGCGCTGGGGCTATACTGGCTGGCGACCACCATAGGCGCGGTCGTGCATCGGCTGCTGGAAGGCGGTCAGGTCGCCGCATCCACCGAGCCGCCCCCGCAGCACGAGACCTAACAGCGTCCCCCGTTCTGGTACACTTTGCCTGTGCGCCATCTGGTGCTGATTCTGGGCGACCAGTTAGACCGCCGTTCCGCCGCGCTGGACGGGTTTGACCCTACCTGCGACGCCATCTGGATGGCGGAAGTCGCCGAAGAGGCGACCCATGTGTGGAGCCACAAGGCGCGGATTGCGATTTTCCTGAGCGCGATGCGCCACTTCCGCGACTGGCTGCGCCAGCAGGGCTACACGGTACACTACCACGCGCTGGACGACCCCGCCAACGGCGGCAGCTTCGCGACCGAACTCGCCCGCGCCATCCGCACCCACCAGCCCCAGAAACTCATCGTCGTTGAGCCAGGCGAGTACCGCGTGCAACAGAGCCTGTTGCAGACCGCGCGGGAACTCGGCGCGCCGCTGGAGGTGCGCCCCGACCGCCACTTCCTGATTCCGCTCGACGAGTTCCGCCAGCACGCCGCCGCACGCAAGCAACTGCGCCTGGAGTTTTTCTATCGCGAGATGCGCCAGCGCACAGGCATCCTGATGGACGGCAAGCAGCCCATCGGCGGCGCGTGGAACTTCGACGCCGAGAACCGCCAAACCTTCGGCAAGCAGGGAGCAGGGCTTGTGCCCCAGCCCGTGCGCTTTATGCCCGATGCCATCACGCAAGAGGTCATCCGCTTGGTGGAGGCGCGCTTCCCCAACCATCCGGGCAGCCTGCGCGACTTCGATTGGGCAGTCACCCCCGAAGACGCCGAACGCGCGCTGGACGACTTCATCGAGAACCGCCTACCGCTGTTCGGTCCCTACCAAGACGCAATGTGGACAGGCGAACCGTACCTGTACCACTCGCGTCTGTCGTCGGCAATCAACCTGAAACTGCTCGACCCGCGCGTGGCAATCCAGAAGGCGGTGGACGCCTACCACCAAAAGCACGCGCCGTTGCAAAGCGTGGAGGGCTTCGTGCGCCAACTGCTGGGCTGGCGCGAGTATATTCGCGGCGTCTACTGGCTGTATATGCCCGAGTATCTGGAGCGCAACGCGCTGCACGCCGACGCGAACCTGCCCGACTTCTACTGGACGGGCGAAACCGACATGAACTGCCTACGCGAGGTGATCGGGCAAACCCTGCGCTACGGCTTCGCGCACCACATCCAGCGGCTGATGGTCACGGGGCTGTACGCGCTGCTGCTGGGCGTGCAACCGAAGCAGGTGCATGCGTGGTACTTGGCGATCTATGTGGACGCGGTGGAGTGGGTGGAGTTGCCGAATGTGTACGGGATGTCGCAGTTCGCCGACGGCGGGCTGATGGCGTCCAAGCCGTACATCGCCAGCGGCAAGTACCTGCAGCGGATGAGCAACTACTGCGCAGGGTGTCGCTACCGACCCGACCGCGCCGTCGGCGAGGACGCCTGCCCGTTCACCACACTGTATTGGGACTTCCTGATGCGCCACGAACGGCTGCTCGAGAACCACCCGCGCTTGGCGCAGCAGGTACGCAACCTACGCCGTCTCAGCGAGGCAGACCGCGCTGCGATACGGGCGCATGCCGCGAAACTTTCGGCAACTGATAGTAACCGCGTGGGCGAGGTTTATGAAAACAAGCGCGACCGATGACCCCCTCCTTGAGGTTCCCCCTGCGGGCAGGGGGAACCCTGAAGTCTGCCATTTCCAACATTCCCGCACCTCAACCCCTTGAATAACAAAACACCCATCGGGTATCCCTATCCCCACTATGGTCAAAATCACACATCACGAGATGGGACAACCCGATGGGCAACACCACAACACACACCCAGTATACCACTTCCAACACCTCATCACTACCACACCCCTCAACACCACACGACCCGAACCCTACCGCACCCTCCAACACCTCGCACACGCCGAACTCGTCACCCCCGCACGCAAAACCATCGCCCAACTCGCGCGCACCCAACGCCCCTACCCCAACCACATCCCCAACCGCTACTACCGACACTTCCAACGCTACTTTGACCCCGACGCCGCCTTCCAGCACCTGTGCCAACACACCCTCCACGCCGTTCCTCCCCACCACCCCTACTGCGTCGCCCTTGATGGCACCACCGTCCCGCGCACGGGCACCTACATCCCAGGCGCCCACTGGACACCCAACCCCGCCAACGCCCCGTTCGCCCGCGGATTGCGTAAAGCCCAACGCTTCGTGATGGCAGGCTGGCTCGACAACGACCCCGACGCCCGCTGTGTGCCCATCTACTGGCTGCCCACCTTCTCACACAAAGCCCGCTACGCCAACCCTGCCTCGCGCC
>Ga0101945_1000661_pt1 | contig 50979 bp, 43 predicted proteins | sample DewCreD2012metaG_2_FD_75246 | JGI IMG/M metagenome (GOLD analysis project Ga0101945, IMG submission 75246) | Hot spring sediment bacterial and archeal communities from British Columbia, Canada, to study Microbial Dark Matter (Phase II) - Dewar... ... | reverse complement strand
AAAACACCACTAAACTACACCGCAACCGATACCGAAACGCCTCCCCAGCAATCGCCACCTGCTGACCCGCCCGCGCAGGACACAACGACGCTAACGCACGCGCCCGACGCCCCCACAACGGACGAAAATACCCCTGCGCGTTGACGCGCATCAGCGGATGCCACCTGTTGCGCTGGATTGCCCCAAACAACTCAGGCGACCACAAGCCCCGATCGGTCAGCACATACACAGGCATCGCCTTCGGCAACGCGCCACGCAACAGGGCAAGCATCGCTTCGCACAACGGCAGCCACGCGCCTTTGGTGTTGCCCCGCACGACCTTCCACGCGATGGGGATGGTGTGTTGGTGAACCACCACGCCCAGTGCCAGCACCGTCCAGCGGTTGCCCAGTGTGGTGGCGTCTAAGGCGAGGAACACTTCGGGCAGACGCAACCATTCCACGACAAGGCGCAGCAAGGTTGGGAACAGGGTCTGTTCAGGGAAGGGCTGTTGTCGGAAGCGTTTGAGGCGTTGTCGCCAAGTGTTGGGGGCGATGGGGGTGAGTTGCGCGAGGTAGAGGCAGACGCGGGTTTGGGCGAGTGTGCCGAGCGCGATGAGGGCGAACAGGAGCCAGTGGAGTCGGTCGAGTTGCGTCGGTGTGAGGGCGTGTTGGAGGTGTTGGAGCAGTGTTGCGATCGGGTATTCTTCTGCCGTGTTGTGCCGTTTGGGTGTTATCATAGTGGATGAAATTTACCCCAAGCGGCACTTTTTTTGTACCTGACCGATGTACCCTTATCAGGAAGAGGGCAGGGAGTGGGGGGATTCTGCACGCGCAGGAATTTGTGAACTCTGGCTCGGCGATTGGTATAAGTAGTACACTACGCATAAGCACAGGTCGCATGTGCGCAGCACTTTGGAGGTGGTGTACCTGTATTCGGGCGACACGCTGGTAGCGGAGGGCAGTCGGCAGCGCAGCAGCGACCCGCTGCAGTGGGTATACTCGCCTCCGATGGGCAATACCCCATCAAAGAGGCATTGACGGCAGAACCGAGCAAAACACAGGTCGCAGCGGAGGTCAGGACACTATGGTCAAACAGGTGAAGGTACGGTATCGTCGTGGGGTGTTAGAGCTGTTAGAACCGCTGGATATAGAGGAAGGTACCGAGCTGACGGTGACGCTTTCCACTTCGGAAGCCACCCTGACAGCCGCTAATCCCACGGCAGCAACTGCGGGTGCATGGGCGTCGCTACTGGACTGCGAGGTTTTCGAACAGGAGCTTTACACCAACCGCCTGCTGCAAACACGCGCGAAAGTGGAGCTGTGAAGCCACTCTATCTGTTGGACACGGGCTGGATTGTACGCCATCTGCGTGGGGTGCAGGCGTACACTGAGACCCTGTTGAAGATTGGCGCGCCCCAGTTAGCGTTGAGCATCCTCTCGTTAGCCGAGCTTTACGAGGGTGTCTATCGTGCCCGTGATCCCGCTGCAGCGGAGCGTGCTGTGATGACCTTTGTATCGGATAAGACCATTTTGCCAATCACGGAGCCAATCACACGCCTTTTTGGTCAGGAGCGTGCGCGATTGCGTCAGCAGAACCAGCTGATTGGCGATATAGATTTGTTGATTGCAGCGACTTGCCTGGCTCACGAGTTGATTTTGCTCACGACCAATCCACGCCATTTTGAGCGGGTAGAGGGTTTGCAAATAATTTCGGCGCCTTGGTAGCGGTGCGCACGCTACTCCGCTAGTGGATAGGGCGAATGATTAGGAGCGGGGGTACATTACGAGTTGGCAGTGCGATGTACCAGCAGGTGAGCAACGCGGGCACTGAGTACAAGCACTGGAACCTGCGGGGCGACTTGGTAGCGACGAGCAGCCCGACGGGTGCGTATTCGCCTGCGCCGATTACCGATGCGTTTGGCGACACGATAGCAGGCGCGCGTCCGACCTACGACTGGAACGGCGCGTGGGGGATGGCGTTTCGGGTTCGGGTATAATTGGGTTCTCACACGCCCCCGTAGCTCAGTGGATAGAGCGCAGGCCTCCGGAGCCTGGTGCGCAGGTTCGATTCCTGCCGGGGGCGCGTTATTTTTCGTGCATCACCAGCAGCCGCTTGCCCGCCGTCATCGAGGCTTGGTAGTCCTGCAGGGCGCGATGCACCTCCTGCAAGGGGTATCGCCCTGCGACCTCGCTGCGCAGCAGGTCGCCCAGCGCGTGTTGCACCTGCCGCGCGAGGCGCAACTGCCCCCAGAGACTGCGCCCCGCGAGCCAGTCGGCGAGCCAGAAGCCCTCAACGCGCTTGCGCTGGAAAATCAAATCGCGCGGGTCTGCCATCAGCGGCGATTCGGAGAGCGCGCCGTACAGCACGAGCCGACCCCCGTCGGGCAGCGCGCGCAGCACCCGCGCGGCGGTCATCCCCGACACGGCTTCGAAGGCAATCGTCGCGTTCAACTGGCGGCAGGTTTCGCGCAGCTGCTCGTCGAAGCCCGCCGCCTCGCTGTTCAGCACATAGCGTGCGCCCATGGAGCGCAGCAGTTCCGCCTGTTCCGCGCGGCGCACGATGTGGACGCCCGCGACGCCAAAGTGCTGGCTCAGGCGCAGGAGCATCCGTCCCAGCGCGCTGGCGGCGGCGGTTTGCACGAAGGCGCGATGCCCGCCCTTGCGCGCGGTGTCCATCAGCGCCCACGCTGTCAGCGGGTTCACGATGAGCATCGCGCCCGCCTCGTCGTCGATGGAGTCTATCAGGGGCACACAGCGCGCGCTGGCGGTGAGCATATACTCTGCCCAAGTGCCGTCATGCTGGTTCGGCGCGGCGCACGCCACGCGCTTGCCCAGCAGCAGGCGGCTGAGCCAGTCGTCGCCCGTCGCCACGACGCGCCCTGCGCCCTCCCAGCCTGGCACAACAGGCAGCGGCTTGCGCACGCCGTACAGCCCCTTCAGGAACATTAGGTCGGAGGGGTTAATCGGCGCGGCGGTCATCTTGACCAGCACTTGCCCGCGCTGCGGACGCGGCACGGGGCGCGTCTCGACGCGCAGCGAGTCGGGCGCGCCGTCGTAGGCGTGCAGCACCACCGCCTGCATCACGTCGGGGATTGGCTCAATCGCTCTCATTCGGGGAGGATGTCCAGTGTGCCCTTCTGCTCGTTGTAGTACGCCTCCAGAATGCGCAGGGCGACATCTTCGGGCTGGAGGGCTTTGGGCGGCATGCGGAACGGCACGCGCTCCCAGAAGCGGGTGTTGACCGCGCCAGGGCGCACGACGGTGATTTTCCAGCGCGGCTGCTCTTTGGCAAGCACTTGCGCGAAGGTCTCCAGCCCCGCCTTCGCCGTCGCATACGCGCTCAAGCCAGGCAGCGCCAGTTTCTCGCTAATCGCGCCGATGTAGAACAGGTGCGGTTCGGGACTGAACAGCGGGCTGAAGGCGCGGGTTGCGACATACGCGCCCGTGAGGTTCGCATCCAGAATGCGCCGCCACGCCTCCAGCGGCATCTCGGCGACCTTCTGCGCCGTGATGTCGCCGACGGCGTACACCAGCGCGTCCACTTGGCGGTCGCCCTGTGTCTGCAAGTGCGCTTGCAGTGCCTGCGCCGCCGCCTGCATAGCCGACTCGTCGGCGACATTGCTTACCGTGTGCGCCCACTGAACGCCCTGCGCGAACCGCTCCGCATGGCGTCCAACCGCCCACACTTCCCATTCGTCTTCCATAAACGCCTTCGCAACGGACTGACCGATAGTGCTGTCTGCGCCAACCAATAGTAGGTGTCCCATAGTGGGTAGATTGTACCTGTTGGGCGTTGGGTACAATACGCCATCCTATGGCGCGGTACCGATGGCGCGTGCGTGCAACGGATGAGGCGAAAGCGACGCTGCTGGCGAGCGAGCTGAACATTAGTTCCGTGCTGGCGCGGGTGCTGGTCGCGCGGGGCTACACCGACCCCGAAGCCGCCTATCGGTTCCTCAACCCCGTGCTGCACGACCTCAGCGACCCGAAGCGGCTGCCCGACATCGAGCCTGCCGTGCGCCGACTCGCGCGGGCAGTCGAACGCCAAGAGCCTGTGCTGGTGTACGGCGACTACGATGTGGACGGGGTGACCGCGACCGCGCTGTGGCTGACGACGCTGCGCAAGTTGGGCGTCCCCGCTGAGCCGTATATCCCGCACCGCGAGCGGGAGGGCTACGACCTGCACCCGAACGCAATCGAGGCGGCGCAGCGCATCGGCGCGCGGTTGGTGCTGACTTGCGATTGCGGCACACGCGCGCACCACGCCGTCGACGCGCTCAACGCCGCAGGGCTGGAAGTCGTCATCACCGACCACCACGAGCCCAGCGACCGCTTGCCTAATGCGCTGGCAGTGGTGAACCCCAAACGCATCGATTCGCACTATCCCTTCCATGAGCTGAGCGGGGTGGGCGTCTCGTTCCGCGTCGCCGAAGCGCTGCTGAAGGAACGCAAACTCGCGCGGAACGGCTTCTACAACACAATGCTCGACCTCGTCGCGCTGGGCACGGTCGCCGATGTGGCGCCGCTGGTCGGCGAGAACCGCATCTTGGTCAAGCTGGGGCTGGAGCAGCTGCACCAGACCAAGCGCGTCGGACTGCAGGCGTTGAAGCAGGTCGCGGGCGTCAAGGGCAAACCGACCGCGCGCGACATCGGCTTCGGGCTTGCACCCCGCATGAACGCCGCGGGGCGACTGGGAGACGCACGCCTCGCGCTGCAACTCCTGCTGACAGAAGACCCAGACGCCGCGCAAGAGATCGCACAGACGCTGGACAAGCACAACCGCGATCGGCAGCAACTGCAAGAAGCGGCGGTGCAAGAGGCGATTGAGCAGATCGAGCAGGACAATCTCACGCGCCATCGCGCGCTGGTGGTGCATTCCCCAAACTGGCGACACGGCATCGTCGGGCTGGTGGCAGGCAAGCTGATGAACCGCTACTACCGCCCCGTCGCGGCAGTGACCATCGAAGAAGGCGTCGCGCGCGGCTCGATGCGCAGTATCCCCGAGTTCAGCCTGACCGAGCTGCTGGCGCAGATGAAGCCTTTATGTCTCAAGTGCGGCGGGCACGAAGCGGCGGGCGGCTTCGCCGTCGCGCTGGAGTGGTTCGACGACCTGCGCGACCTCATCACGGCCTTCGCCAACGCGCACCTGACCGACGACGACCTCATCCCCACGCTGGACATCGACCAAGAGATTGCGCCCAGTGAGGCGACCCTGCGCCTGATTCAGGAGCTAAGCATGATGGAGCCGTTCGGCGTAGGCAACGAGCGACCGCTGTTTCTGTGCCGCGATGTGGAAGTGCTGGGCAGCCGCACCGACCGCAGCGGCAAGCACCTCTTTTTGACCGTGCGCGGGGTGGGCGGGGTTACCGCCGACGCCGTGCTGTGGGACGGCGGCGACTACCCCATCGAGCCACAGACGCGCGTCGACCTCGTGTTCGACCTCGAGGAGGATACCTACAAAGGCTACGGCGCAACCCGCTGGGTCATCAAGGACTTCGAGGAGCAGGTCTGACCTCAAATTCCCCCAAAATTTGGGCAAATTCCCCCGAAATGCCCCCCGAATTTAGCAGGAATCGGGTTCGGCGCATGGTAAATTAGGCGCACGCAGGCACAGACGCCTGCGAATCCACTCATAGGAGGGAGGCTATGCAATTCTACAGCGTGAAAGAGCGCAAGATGGTCGATGTACCTGACAATCAGGTGAAGACCGAGAAGTACGAGCGCGTGACCAAGTCGGGCTCGAAGCAGGTGCGCTACGCCCTGAAAGCCGAATACAACGGTCAGAAGCTCACCAAGTTCGTCGACGAGGCGACCTACAAGAAGTTCGGCGGGAAGTAAGGGCAGGCGCGTTCGGGAGAATCCCACGCCCTGTCGGGATTCTCCCGATGCGCCCACACCTGCGCTCAGAGCCAAATCGTGAGCTGCGCCGAGCGCGAGACGCCGTTGTAAGTGGCGGTAATCGTCACGGTCGTCACCAATCCCCCAGCGGTCGTTCGGATGGTGAAGTTCGCGCTGGTCGCGCCTGCAGGGATGGTGACCGTGCTGGGCACTTGCGCCCGATTGGAGCTGCTCCGCAGTTGCACCACGAATCCGCCCGCAGGCGCAGGCGCACTGAGCGTCACTGTGCCCGTCGCCGAGCTGCCCCCAAGCACACTGGTCGGGCTAATCGTGAGCGACTGCAGTTGCACCGCGCTTTCGGGCAGTATCGTCAGCGTCGCCTGACGCGAGACGCCCTCCGCCGAGGCGCGTATGGTCACCGCGGTGGACTGGTTCACGCGGCGGGTGATGATTTCGAAGCTCGCTGTGCGCTGTCCTGCAGGCACCATCACATGGCTGGGCATCAGGGTCAGTCGCGCCGTCGCGTTGCTGCCCAGTTGCACGAGGTAGCCGCCTTCAGGCGCGGGCGCAGTGAGGGTCACCGTGCCTACCACGCGATTGCCGCCCACGACGCTGGTCGGGTTCAGGCTTAGGCTACTCAGGCTTGGCTGCGTCGGTCCGCCGCCCCCGACCGCCTGCAACGCGCGATACACATTCAACCGCCCTGCGTTCGGCGCAAGCGTGCGCCCGCTCAACGGCTGATACGGGTCTACATGCGTCTCCAACGCTGCGCGCAACTCAGCGTTCGTCAAGCTCGGATTGTGCGACCACAGTACCGCCGCCGCCCCAGCCACATGCGGACACGCCATCGAAGTGCCGCTCAGCGAACGGTACTGGTTGTTGGGGTAGGTCGCCAAGATGTTCACGCCAGGCGCGGCGATGTCCACCCACGAGCCGTACTGCGAGAAGCTCGCCAGCTGGTCGTTGGAGTCCGTTGCGGCGACCGCGAGGCTGTTGGTGTAGAACGCAGGGTACTGCGGCGACGAACTCCCGCCGTTGCCCGCCGCAACCACCACCAAGCAGCCGCGCGTCCACGCATAGTTCACCGCGTCTTGCAACTGTTGCGAACCGCCCGCGCCGCCCAAGCTCAGGCTCAAGATGTGCGCTCCGTTGTCCGCCGCCCATGTGATGCCCCGCGCGACACTGTCAAAACCGCCTGAACCGCTGGCGCTCAGCACCTTGACGGGCATCAGCTGCACATAGGCGCGCGCGTTCGCCACACTCGGGTTCCACGCCGCCACACCCGCAATCCCGACGCCGTTGTTGGTCTCGGCGGCGGCAATCCCCGCGCAGTGCGTGCCGTGCCCATTATCGTCCAGCGCATTCGTGTTGCTGTTTAGCGTGTTCCAACCGTACACCGCGCCGTTGGCGTGCCGACGCATCTTGTTGGTCAAGTCGGGGTGGTTCGAATCGATGCCCGTGTCGATGATAGCGATGTAGACCGTGCGCTGGGGCTGCCAGATGTCCCACGCGAGGTTCGCCTGAATGCGTTGGGGACCGTACTGCTGGCTGAAGGAGGGGTCGTTGGGGGTAGCAAACGCGAAGGCGAGGTAGTTGGGTTCGACATACCGCACGCCCGGCAGCGCGCGCAGGAACTCGCCTGCATCCTGCATCGTGAGGTTCGGCGCGAGTTGGATGACGAAGCTGTTGATTGGGGGGTTCTGCGCGGTGATGGTTCCGACCATCTCCATCGCCAGTAGCGGCAGGGCGAGGTCGCCCGCTTCCAGTCCGACCACCAGCTCGCCTGGCACGAAGGGATGCTCAATCTGTGCGGGGTTCAAAGACGGCAGCGGCGCAGGCTCCGACAGCCCCTGCGCCAACGCGCCCTGAAAAACGACCAGCAAACCAACGATGAGACGATTCAGCATCTTCATAGTAGCCTCCTGTATCTATTATAGCCCAGAAATTTACGGCGCGGGTGCATCACACACCACGCGCAGCCCCACAAACGGCGCGTCCGAGAGCCACCAGCGGCTCTTGGGGTACTGCGGGTCGGTCATGTTCCAGTCGGGCGTTTGGCGGGCGCGTGCGCCCGGGTGAACCGCGTCGGGCTTGTCCATAAACGAGCCGCCGCAGGCAATCGCCTTGCCGTCCAGCCCGACGCACCACTCCATCACATTGCCCAGCACATCGTACAGCCCCCAAGCGTTGGGCTGTTTCTGGGCGACCTTGTGCGGCTTGAGATCCGAGTTGTCCAAGTGCCAGGCGAGTTTGTCCAGCGTCTCTTTGGGGAGCGGTTTGCGCTCCAGCGCGCCTGCCCGCGCGGCGTACTCCCACTCCGCTTCAGTCGGTAGGCGGTACGGCTTGCCCGTCATGCGACTGAGCCACTCGCAGTACCGCTGCGCCGCCATGAAGGTCATGCCAATCGCGGGGTTGCCCTCGTAGCCGAAGCCGCGATCAATCGCGCCGTAGGGCTTGCTCGGCTTGGCAATCGCGTCCGCCTCGCGCTGCTTCTCCACCTCCGCGATGTCCTTGTTGAACGCATAAGTCCCGTACTCGTCCCAAGTCACTTCGGTCCTGCCGATCCAGAAGCCCTTGAGTTCGATGACTTGCGTCTTGCTGGGGTCTTCGGGGTCGGACAGCTCGATGCGCCCAGGCGGGATGTAGACCATCTCGAACTCGACGGTCGTGCTGGGAATGCGCTCTTTGAAGGTTTTCGGGGCAGGCGGCAGCGCGTGCGCCCACAGCGCCAGCGCGACGCCACAGAGGCAAAGCGTTCGACTCATGGTCAAAAGTGTACCCGAATGTGCCAGTTATAAATTGCGCCTCGTAGATCACAATAGCCCCCCTGATATATTATACCAATCGCGCGGTCAGAGTTTACCAATAGGATATACTCCTGTGCACCCTACACACAGGAGCAATACCTATGCGCGGACGAAAACTCACAGTGGACTGGAAACACACTGCCGAAGAACTCTACGCACGCTACAAACAAGAACGCAACCTCCACATCGCCAAACGCCTCCAAGCCCTCTTCCTCCTCAGACGCGGCATACCTACCCGACAAGTCGCCCTCATCGTAGGCGTCTCGCGAATGTCCATTCACAAGTGGCTCACTTGGTATCGCACAGGTGGACTGGACGAACTCACCCGTCGCACACGCGGGGGCAACCGAGCCACGCCGCGTTCACAATTGACCCCCGACCAACAGGCACGGCTCATCCAGCACGCCGCTACGCAGGGCTTTCGCACGCTCCGCGAGGCGGTGGTGTGGTGTCGCGAGGTACTGGGCGTGGGGCTGTCGGAGCCGCAGATGCGACGGCTCTTCCATCGGCTGGGGGTTCGGCGCAAGGTACCGCGTTCGATGGCGGTGCGTGCCGACGCGGCGCTGCAGGCGCAGTGGAAACAAGGGGGTTTAGCGCGGCGTTGACGGCGCAGGGGGTGCGCTTAGGGCAGCAGGTGGTGTTTGTGGACGAGATGCGGGTGGGGTTGATTGGTCAGGTGCGTCGGCGTTGGACGGCGCGCGGGGTCAAGTTGTGTCCGCAGGTGGAGCATTCGTACAAGTGGCGGTACTTGCAGGTAGCCGTTGACCCGTTGTCGGGTCAGGTGTGGTGGCGGTGGTCGGAGCGTTTGGGGAAGGAGGCGGCAGTGGCGGCGTTTTAACTGCCGTGCGTGTTATCGTTGGACACGGTGGAGGCGTTTTTGTGTGCGGGTTTGGGTTGGTTGTATTATTACAACTACGAGCGTGTGCATTCTGGGTATGGGATGGCGGGTCGGACGCCGTATGCGTGTTGTGTGGCGTTGGGTTTTACGGGTTCGGAATATGTGGGGTTGATGTCTGTAGTGTTATTGGACAATATAGTGTTAGACTGGTCGCGTCAGGGCGTTCCAGCGGTCAACGATGTGTTGACCCATTACAGTAGTAGCGGCGCTGAAGCATCCCGATAATCTGCAGGCACCTTTGGCAGGAATCCCCTCTCGGACGACGAACCCCATGCGCGTGGTCAAGACGCAGGTGTTCGAGCAGGACATCGACGGCGATGGTCTGATCGAGACGGTACGGTTCACGCCGCGGGGGGAGCCGTTCCTGCAGATATTTCGTGAGGGGCGACGGCTGTGGCAGTGGGGTCCTGCCGCGTTTCGGGCGTGGAAGCTGCAAATCGTCGACATCGACGACGACGGCTACGCCGAGTTCGTCGTCGGGGTGAACCGCAGCACGCGCTGGTATCGCGACCGCCAAAACACGATTCACATCTTGGGCTGGACGGGCGCGTATGGCTACGCGAAGTGGCTGGGTTCGCGCCTCAGCAGCCCGCTGCACGACTTTGTGCTGGCGCGCCTCTATCCCCGACAGCCGCTGCGCCTAATCGCTATCGAGAGCAGGCGTCCCGAGCAACCGTTCGTGCGCGTGTACCGCTGGAGCGGCTTCGGCTTCACGGCGGTCTGGGAGAGCGCGCCCCTTCGTGCGCCCGCGCGCCTGCACCTGCGCGGCGAAACGGTCGTCGTGAATGCTGCCCAACGCGCCTACATCCTGCGTCAACCCCACGAAAAACTTCGCTTCACGCTGGAGGCTGACCATGCAAACGCAACCGAAGCGATACAGCCTGAACCAAATCGTTAATCTCGATCAGTACGACACGCTTCCCAGCGAGGCGCGCGCCCTGCTGGAGCGCAACGGGTTCGTCCTCCAAGAGGGCAAATGGGAACAGCCCTTCTTCATCTACGAGGGGAACGCCTACTGGAACATCCCGCACTTCGTCACGCTCGACTCCGTGCTGCACCTGTACCACCTGTGCTTTCAGTTTGCGCTGCGTCGGTTGGAGGAGCGGGTGCTTGCGCCGCGCTTGGCGCAGTTCACGCGACGGCTACTGGCGCAGTGCGTGCAGACCTACCGACAAGCCCCGACGCCCGAGTTGAAAGACGCTGCGCTGCGCAACATCGCCTATGTCGGCGTGGCGGCGCGCCTGCAGAACCTGAACGACCCGCTGCCCGAACCCGCAATGCCCCTCGTGCGCCGCGAGCTGGAACTCGTCCGTAAACATGAGGCTCTCACAGTAGGCGCAATCCTGCCCTACGCCATCGATTACACCCAGTTCAAGGTGCGTGGGCACTACACGCGCACCGTGACGCTGCAACGCTACTTCCGCGCGATGATGTGGTACGGGCTGTTTCCCTTCGCCCCGAAGCGGCTGGTACCGCCCCAGCGCACGGAGCCGACGCCGACGCCTATCCGCCAAGCCCTGCTGCTGACCGACGCGCTGTACCGCGCGAACTTGGTGAACGAGTGGCAGCAGTTGATGACGCCCATCGACTTTTTCGTGGGAGGTGTGGACGACCTGACCCCGCCCGAAGTGCGTCAAGCCGCCGAGCGCGTCTACGGCAAGAACCCCTCGCTGCGCCAGTATGCTGAGCCGAAGCGTTTCGAGGCGTTTATGACGGCGTTCCAGAAACTGCGTATGCCCGCCATACGCCCGAAAGTTGTTTCTGTGGCTGGCTTGCTACCGCCGCTGCCCGACCCCGACTCGCCGCAGATGCGCCTGATGGGGCAGCGGTATATCCCCGACAGCGAGGTGCTGCAAGAGCTGAGCGACGCGCTACTGCGACCGATTCCCAGCGGGCTGGATGTGATGGCGACGCTGGGCAGCCAGCGCGCCGCACAGCACTTGGACGCCAATCCGCCTGAGTGGAAGGATTACAAGCCGACCCGCCGCAAACTCACCGAGCGGTTCGCCGCGCTGAGCAAACGTGAGTGGACGCGCAACCTCTACTGGGGCTGGCTGTGGGTGCTGCAGAGCATCGCCGAACCGTCCCAAGAGCGCGCCATGCCCGAAGTGTTCCGCACCACCGCATGGCGCGACAAGAGCCTGCAAACCGCCCTCGCCTCATGGGCGCAGCTGCGCCACAATACCATCCTCTATGGCAAGCAGTCGATCGTCGCCGCAGAGGGCGGCGAGGCGGAACCAGAGCCAAAGCCACGCTACCACTATGTGGAGCCAAACCTCGAAGCGTGGAAACGGCTTCTGGAACTGATTCAGCGGACTCTCAAGCTTCCCCTGCTGGAGCGCACGATACGCGAAAAGCTGGCAGACCTCGAGTCGATCACAAGCTTTCTCCTGTCGTGTGCGCAAAAGCATATTGCGGGGCGTCCGCTGACCAAAAGCGAGCTGGAGCGGCTGCACTATATTGGTGGTGAGATGGACAAGTTAGCCATCACAGTGATTGCAGGCAAGGATGCTATACGCTGGGACTATATAGCGCATCCTGCTGACCGGCGCATGCCGTGTATCGCTGATGTCCACACAGCGTTTGACAGGACTCCCGAAGGCTTGGGCAATGTGGTGCTGGAGGTCGCCGTCGGGTTTGCGCACGCAATCTTCGTGCTTGTGCCCGCTGGAGGCAAGTTCGCGCTGGCGCGTGGCGCGTCGTTCAGCTACTACGAGTTCACCCACCCCGCCGAAGACCGCCTCACCGACGAGCAGTGGCAACAGATGCTGGGCGCGGAGGATGTAGGACTGGAGACGCCCGACGCGCAACCGACGCCCCCTGCGCAAGACCTGCCCAAAGCGCCCCCGCAGCCCGCGTGGATCCGACCGCTCTACACGCCCGAGCCTATCGTGCTCAAACGTGCGCCACTGGGGGAGGTGAAAGAGCGATAGCCCATCTGCCATAATATAGCCCGTATGCCAGAGATACGGGTAGACCTCATCACCGAGGAGCGCGTGATTGTGGCGACGGAGCGCAGCCGTCGCCCACACGACTTTAAGAAAGCCGAGACGACCGCCGAGCCTGCGCCTGAGTTTGTGCCGACCTGCCCGTTCTGTGTGGGCAACGAGGCGATGACCCCGCCCGAAGTGGACGCCTTCCGCGAGGCGGGCACTGCCCCCGACACGCCAGGCTGGTGGGTGCGCACTGTGCCGAACAAGTTCCCCGCGCTTGCGCCCGACGCTAACGACGCGCCCGACGCCGTGGGCATCTACACGCGCTTGGGCGGCTACGGCGTCCACGAGGTGATTATTGAGACGCCCAAGCACAACGAGACGCCCGTCGTCGCCTCCGTACACCAGTGGCGCGAGGCGGTGCGGATGTACCAGCGGCGACTGCAGACGCTGGCGCGCGACGAGCGGCTGAAGACCGTACTCATCTTCCGCAACGAGGGCAAGGCGGCAGGCGCGTCGCTGGAGCATCCCCACTCGCAACTGGTCGGGCTGCCGTTCATCCCGCCCGTGCTGCAGCGGTACATCGAGGGCGTCGCCCGCTACCAGAGCCGTCATGGGCAACACCCGCTTGAGGCGATTCTGGAGCAGGAGATTCGCGAGGGCGCGCGGCTGGTGAACCAGACGGCGCGGTTCGTGGTCTACGCGCCGTTTGCGTCGCGTGCGCCCTACGAGCTGGCGATTGCGCCCACCACGCCCGACCTGCAACTGGCGACGATGGACGCCGACGCCCTGGCGGAGTTCGCCGATGTGCTGCAGGACGCCCTGCGCCGTCTGTACGCCGCGCTGGGCAACCCGCCGTACAACTACATGCTGTTCACCGCGCCCGCTCGCCACGAGGGCGCGTTCTGGGAGTATGTGCGGATTGCGCCGCGCCTGAGCATCGACGCGGGCTTCGAGCTGGGGTCGGGCGTCGGCATCAACATCACCGCGCCCGAAGACGCCGCCCGCTACCTGCGCGAGGCGTCTATGGCTTCTGCGTGAAGCGTTCCACCAGCGCGACGAACTGCGCCAGGAGTTGCTCGGCGTCTTCGGGCGTGCGCGACTCCACGAAGATGTGAATCAGCGGCTCTGAAGCGTCGGGCAGCGCGAGCGCCCACGAGTGGTTGGTGTAGACCTTCAGCCCGTCGATGGTCTCGGTGCGCCCGTTGACCTCCTGCGCCAGCAGGCGCATCACGCGCCCCTTGAGTTCCCACGGGCAGGGCAGCGCGCGGTACTGCGTGTAGAACGGCGGGATTTGGTCGTACACTTCCGAGAGGGTGCAGCCGAGTTTCTGGGTCGCCTCCAGCAGGCGCACATAGGCGAACATCGCGTCGAAGCCGGGGTGGAACTGCGGGAATATCAGTCCGCCCTGCGTGTCGCCTGCGAAGCAGAGCGTCGCGGCATGTTCGGCGGCGGCGTTCATCAGCGAGCGCACATCGGCGCGGGTGCGGATGACCTGCACGCCGTAGGGCGCGACAATCTCCTCGATCACCGACGGTGCGTTCACAGGCACGGCGATTTGCTTGCCCGGGCAGGTCTCCGCCATCAGCCGCGCGAAGACGGTGAGCAGCGCGCTGCCGTCGATCACGCGCCCCTGCTCGTCGACAACCGTGAGCCGCTCTCCCTCGTTTTCGAACATCACGCCGCAGTGCGCGCCCAAGCTCTGCACGACCTGCGTGAGTTTCTCGGCGAAGGCGTTATGTTCGGCAGGGGTGTGTGGCGAGCGTCGCGGGTCGGGGTAGGCGTTCAGTGCAATCACATCGTAGCCGATTTGCCCCAGCATTGTGGGGAATATCGCCGCCACGCGGCTGAAGGCGAAGTCCGCCACCAGCCGCAGCGGGCGCGCCGACTCCGCCAACTGCGCCTGCTTCTGGAAGTCCGCTTGGTACTGCTCGATGGCGCGCGAAGCGAAGTAAATCTCGCCCACCTCGTCGGCGTCGCAGCGGGCGAAGTCCTCGCGGAAGAACAGGTTCTCAATCTTGCGCTCGCCCGACTTGGGCAGGTAGACGCCGCGCCTGTCGTAAAACTCAATCAGCGTCATGCGCACATTGTTGGGCGCGACGCGGATGCACACGCCGCCCGCCGCGCCCGACGCGCGAATGTAGTGGCGCGTGATGGGAATGGGCATCGCGCGCAGGTCGGCGACATCGACGCCCGTCGACAGCACGCCCGCCATAAAGCCGTGCTTGATCATGCGCGAGGCGCGGAAAGTGTCGCGCGCCAGCACAATCGTTGCGCCGCGCGGCAGGGTGGAGGCATATGCCGCGCCGAGTTTGGCGGCGAAGTCGGAGGTCATCTCGATGTTCGACAGCCCCGACACGCCCAAATCGCGGAACAGCGAGCCGCGCCAACGCGCCCCCCAAATCAGGCTCATCGTCACGGTGGAGCCTGCCTCGATATACTTGTCGGGCCAGAGTTTGACCCGCGTGCGGATGATGCTGTCGCTTTCAATGTGGCAGCGGTCGGCAATCACGGCGTCTTCCTGCACCTGCACATTCTCCTTGATGGTGACGCCCGTGCCGACGATTGCGCCCTGCACTTGGCTGCCCGCGCCCACATAGACGCTGTCCCACAGAATCGAGCGCACGACCATCGCGTTCGGCTCGATGATGCAGTTGTCGCCCAGCGTGGTGTAGGGACCGACCACCGCCCCGCGCTTGATACGGCAGTTGCGCCCGAAGCACACGGGCGGAATCACCTGCGCGTCGGGGTCTATCGTCGTTCCCGCGCCGACCCACACGCCGGGGATGCTCTCCTCGCCGGGCAGGGGCAGGCGCACCTTGCGGTTGAGCAGGTCGTAGTGCGCCTCGCGATACTGCTGCAGCGAGCCGATGTCGCTCCAGTATTCGCTCATCACATAGCCGTACAGCGGCTTGCCCTCGCGCAACAGCAACGGGAACAGGTCTTGGCTGAAGTCATACGGCTTGCCCGCCTCCATATACTGGAAGATCTCTGGCTCCAAGATGTAGATGCCCGTGTTCACCGTGTCGGAGAAGACCTCGCTCCACGAGGGCTTTTCGAGAAAGCGGGTGATGCGCCCGTCTTCGCGGGTGATGACCACGCCGAACTCCAGCGGGTTGGGCACGCGCGCCAGCACGATGGTGGCGATGGCTTTGTTGCGCTGGTGGAACTCGATGGCGGGCTGGAGGTCGATGTCGGTGAGCGCGTCGCCGCTCATCAGCACGAAAGTTCCGTCGCGCAGGTGTTCCTCCGCCTGCTTGACGCTGCCCGCCGTGCCGAGCGGGGTGTCCTCCAGCGAGTAGTGGATGGGAATGCCCCACGCCTCGCCGTCGCCGAAATAGCCTTCAATCGCGTCCGCAAGGTAGTAGACCGTCGCGACCACCTGCTCGATGCCCTGCTCCTTAAGCAGCAGCAGGATATGTTCCATAATCGGGCGGTTCGCGACGGGCGCGAGCGGTTTCGGGCGGTTCGCTGTAATCGGGCGCAAGCGCGAGCCTTCCCCACCAGCCATCACTACGGCTTTCATTGTTGGGCGTCCTCCAGCACACTTGGAGATTCGCAAGGCGTGTGGAGAATCCTGCCGAGAATAATAAGTGCCTGTGGGTTGATTTTTCGACACCCCTCTCCTAACCTCCCTTAGAGGGGTAGGTTTTTTCTGAGGGCGTGGAAACCTACCCCTCAAATCTACAAAGAAAACATAATGGCTGCGCATACCCAATACACCCACCAACCGCGCCCCCTCACACAGGCGGCAAACGCTCACCCAACCCATCCACACCCACCAAAACCCCTAACGCACACCACTCCCCACGCGCCTGAGCTGCCAACATCTGCAACCGACCCAAACGAAAACACCTCACCCCAACACACCGCCCCTGCCCACACGCCCCCCGACGCTGCGTCGCCTCACTCCCCACACCCACCACCCACACAGTCGCTACCGCCAACGCCAACCATAAACGCCCCGCACGCCCCCCGTCCACCATCTGCGTCTTGTGCCACTGCCACCCCCGACGCTTTAAGTCCGCAAACCCGCTCTCTATCCACGCCCGCATCCCATACCATCGCGCACGCGCCCGCTCAGACGGCAAGTCCGTCACCAGCAGCCACGCCTCCGATTGACCCGCCTCCCAAGACGCCAACAAGGTACACCCCAACGGGTTCTTCTTGAAACAGACCACCTGCCCGCACCACGGCGTGCCCGCCTGCGCCACAACAGACGCCAAGCGATAATCGGTCGTCTGCCCCGCCTGCCGAGACCAGCCCTGCGCGTTGATGCGCAACAACGGGTGCCACCCCAGTTGCACAATCCGCTCAAGCAGCCACTTGGCATACAGCCCGCGGTCGGCACATACCAACACGGTCCAATCCTTCGGGATCGCGTGGCGCAACGCTTCTAACAACGCCTCCCAGTACGGCTGCCAACTGCCAGGCTGGTTGGCAGGCAGAGCCGTCCACGCCACAGGGATGGCGCGGTGCTGATGCAGCACGCGGATACTCAGCACCGTGAAGCGTTGCTTGAGGGTGGTGGCGTCTAAAGCGAGGGCAAGGCACTTGTGCTGGGGTGTCCACAAGCGGACAATCCAGCGCAACAGGGCAGCGAAGCAGGGGGTGATGTCCAGTTCACGGCGTTGGATGCCTGACTTGTGCGCGGCGTCTTTGTAGCACTCTCGGAGGCGTTGTCGGAGGGTGTTTTGGGATTGTCGGGGCAGGAGCGCGGCGTCGGTGGCGACGGGGGTTAGTCTGCAGGTGCTTGTGTGGAGGATGGCGTCGCTCCAGAGCGCGAGGGTTCTGGCTTGGGGTGTGGTGAGGTGTGGGTAGTTGGTGCGGATGGTGCGGTAAAATTGCCGCAGTCGTTTGGGTAGAGCGATCGCGTGTTTGTTCGTGGTGTGGATTACATCCCATCGGGCGATGGCTCTTTCTTTTGGGTGTGGGCGGATGCCCCCGAAAAAAACCTGCCCCTTTTAAGGAGAGGGACACAGGGGGGTGAGAGCAACACGGCGCGGCTGCCCCCAAGATACCGTGCCGAACCGATGTGCCCGCATCAGGTGTTTTCAGTAGATGTGGCGTCGGCAGGACAGTTAGGCAGCGTTGGGTCGCCTCAGTCGCGAAGCGCGCTGATGCCCGCCCGCACCGCGCCCATAATCGCCTCGCCCGCGTCGGGTCCGTTGAACGAGATGGTCGCCTCGTAGCCGCCCTTGAGGTACTCGTGGCGGGTGAGGATGTAGCCGATCCAGTCGTTGGCGAGCGCGACGGGCGCAGCATACCGATAGCCCGCCTCGCGTCCCAACTCGCGCGCCTGCAGCCCCAGCGAGCTGATGGGCTCGCCGGGGAAGCCGACCAGCAGCAGCTCGCCCAGCGCAAGCAGGCTCACAGGCGCGGATTCGGGCGTGATTTGCCGCGCGAGCTGGCGCAGCAGCGCTTCGGGCACTTTGAAGTCGCGTCCCGCCGATTCTTGGAACTCGGGGTGCGGTTGCGCTTCGGGCAGGCGCGCCATCTGCTGATGCACCCGCAGGCGCGCGGGTGCGGGTTGGGCGTTGCGCAGCAGCCGTTGCGCGTGGTCGGCAAGCGCCGTGCCGTAGAGGCGCACGCGCTCGTGGTCGTCCTTGCCCGCGTCGGCGACGGGCGACACATCGCCCTGCGCGCCGTTCAGGTACAGCGCGACCGCTGCGCGCCCCAGCGTGCGCTCCAGCGTCGTCTGCACCACGCCGGGGAACTCCGCCGAGACCTGCATCATCGTGTGCGGGTAAATCGTCGGGTGCGCCGCGAAGACGACGATCGCCGCAATTGGCTTGCCCTGCGTGTCGTCCAGCCGTGCGACGGTCATCGTGCGATCCAGCAGTCGCCTGCCGCGCCGATTGCGGTTCAGGTTCGGCAGCTCGGCGGCGGCGAGGGCGACCGTCGCGGGGCGCATGCGCTCGCGCGCCTGCCGTACTGCCTGCGCGACGCGCTCCGTCGTGAACGCCAGAAACTCTGGCAAAAATGTGCCCACCCCCGGCAGCGGGAAGCGCATCCGTTCGTTCAGCCCGTTCGAATCGGGCGCGCAGTGCGTGTGGCTCGCGCACAGCAACAGCTGCGCAGGTTGCAGTCCCGTCGCCTGCAGCACGGCGCGCGTGAGGCTGTGCGGAACCAGTAGGTGATCCAGCGCGACCATCACCGCCGACTGCCCGCCCATCTCCAGGGCGAGCGCGCGGGCGTATATCGGGTCGTGGACGCCTGTGGGGGGCATGTTCAGCCGCGCGTTGTAGCCGCCCAGCTGGATGCGTATCTTGGTAAGGTCGGGCGTGATGTCCACCTTCGCCGCGCCTGCTCGAAGCCGTGTGCGTGCCATAGCGGGCATATTATAGCCGAATCAGGTATCCTATGGGGCGATGTCGGTACGCACCTTTGTCCCTTCGGAAATGAGTCCGCGCGAGGCGTATGCGCTGCTGATTAGCTGCGTTGCGCCGCGCCCGATTGCGTGGGTCAGCACCTGCGCGCCCGACGGCAGGGTGAACCTCGCGCCGTTCAGCTTCTTCAACGCGGGCGGGGCGAACCCTGTGTCGGTCGTGTTTTCCTGCACCAACTTCCGCGACGGGCGTCCCAAAGACACCCTGCGCAATGTGCACGCCACAGGCGAGTTCGTGGTCAACATCGTCCCCTACTGGCTCGCCGAGCAGATGAACCAGACCTCGTTCGAGTACGAGTACGGCGTCAGCGAGTTCGAGCAGGTGGGGCTAACGCGCGCCCCGTCGCTCTATGTGCAGCCGCCCCGCGTCGCCGAAAGCCCCATCGCCATGGAGTGCAAGCTGTTCCAAGTCGTCTCACACGGCACAGGTCCCGTCGCCGCGAACTATGTGATTGGCGAGGTGCTGTGCTTCCACATCGCCGAGACGCTGCTCACCCCCGAAGGCGTGGTGGACAACCTCGTCGCCGACTACATCGGGCGCATGGGCGAATCGTGGTATGTACGCGCCACCCCCGAAGCCATGTTCCGCTTGCAGCGCCCGGCAGGGAAGTAGCGGGGTATACTATCGGCGCTGTTGACGGGGGACAGTGTATGGATGATTTGCGCTATCTTCTCCGTGCTGCACGCGGCGTGGGGCGCGTTATTCGTCGGCGGGTGCAGCAGGCGTGGCGGGCGCGCGAGATACAGAAATTCGTGCCGTTGTTTATGGGGGCGTTCTTGTTCGCGTTCTTCTCGCGTTGGTTGCTTCCCCAACCCGTGCGTGAGTTTTTGTCCCAGATCTTGATTGTGCTGCTGGGCGCGATAGTCGGCTTCTATGCGGGGGTATTCACAGCAAGGGTGTACCGTGAGTACCGAGAGGTGCGTCGAAACATGCGCTTTCGCGAAGGCGAGCGGTTCGTGCTTGCTTACGAAGCTGTCTTCGAGCCACAGCGCGAAATGTTGTATCAGCAAGCCGTCTCGGCGCTTGAAACCGCCGAGTCATTTTTGCAAACCTCTGTGGAAGGCAGGAATCGATATGTGATCGTTGCTACCGAGCGGTTTTTTGAGGCGCGCAATCGCCTCCAAGGCTATACTGGATGGGCAGATCACTATACGGAAACCGTATCTGTCGTCCATAATGGGGACGAATCGAGGTATTATCGGATACTGCTTCACGAGTGGGCACACATCATCACTGCACGCTGGAACGAGGATGCGCCTGTGCTGTTTCTGGAGGGGATTGCAGAAGCCACCGAGTATCACGCGGAGCCACTCACGGCGCACGCGAACGCACTCTACTTTCTACACTACCTGCCCAGCTACTCGCTCCTGCGACTGTTGGACGAGACACACTTCCGCTATCGGGAATGGGAACGCAGCCACTACGCTTGGGCGGGCAGTTTCACGCTCTACCTGATTGAGCAGTTCGGGCTGGCGCGTTTCCGCGAGTTCTACACCCACTGTCGGCAAGGAGAGGAAGACTGCGCTTTCCAGCGGGCATTTGGCATGAGCCTTGGGCAAGCCGAGATGCTGTGGCGGGAGTATCTGCACACGCATTTGCCCGAATCGGCGCGCGCCGAAACCCTTCAGGAGGTGTTGGAACACCGAATCCGCTGGGCAATTGCGGACAGCGAAGGTATCGTCGTGGTGCAAGCGCTCTCCGAGCAGATGGTTCAGATGCGTCCAGACTTCTGGTTAGGCTACTACGGGCGGGCACACTGCGCGTTTTGGGTAGCTGACCTGCACGGCGCGTTGCACGCATTCGAGCAGGCAAACGCTGCCCCCGTTCAGAGCGACGACGCGCTCCGTGGACGCGCATGGTTCGAGTGTGGGCTACTTTGCGACCTGCTGCAGAGGCGCGAGCGCTCTATCAAGTGCTACCAGACCGCCCTGCAGTACCCTGACCACGAAGATGCCCGCGCTGCCTACCACACACGCGCCACACGCTACCTCGCCACACCCTACGACTACGCCGAGCACTATCGGTTTCTCACAGAGGTTCAGGAAGCGAACTGAATTGCGCTCTGCTTATTGAGCAGGTATAATCTGACGCGATGGCGACGCAGACAACAGCGACCAAACCCAAGCGCAAACCACGCGCCAAGCAGCAGGCGGAGCCCGTGCCGCTCCCCGAACACATCCAAGCGTCGCTTCAACGACTGCAACAACTCAAACTACCCCCAGGAGACGGAGACCGAATAGAATCGGATTGGCATGTCGTCAGCATCACACTCCTCGACGAACTCGTCCGCAACCACCTCGGCGAACCCAACACCTACTTCTGCGGCGGCAATATGTTCATCTACTACAGCGTCGAACAAGCCGAAGAGATCGAACAGTATGTGGAAGCCGAAACCACCGCCCGCAAGCCGCGCTTCAAGGGTCCCGACTTTTTCCTTGTGAAGGATGTGGACGGCACGAAGCCGCGCGAGAGTTGGGTGGTGTGGAACGAGGACGGGCGGTATCCCGACTTGGTGGTGGAGTTTATCTCCAGTTCCACGCGCCAGAAGGATGTGGAGCGGAATGTGGGGTTTTATGCGCAGGTGTTTCGTGTGCCTGAGTATTTTTGGTTTGATCGGCGTACTGGGGAGTTGGTGGGGTATCGGTTGTCGGGGACGGGTTATGTGCGGATAGAGCCGAATGAGCGGGGTTGGTTGTGGAGTGAGCAGTTGGGTGCGTATGTGGGTGTGTGGCGTGGGTCGTATCGTGGTCGTGTGTGGTCGTGGTTGCGATTGTGGGACGGTGAGGGTAACTTGGTGTTGACGCGGGAGGAGCGCGAGGCGCGAGAGCGCGCCGAACGCGAGCGACTGCAGGCAGAGTTGGAGCGCATCCGCGAAGCGCTACGAGAGCGGGGCATCGAGCTGGAGTAGGCTACCCGCGTCGTAGCACGCGCCCCGCACGGGTTCCCGTGTACGCCCCGTCGCGGATGGCGAACCGCCCGTTCACCAGCAGATGCACGACCCCCTGCGCCAAGCGGTGCGGGTTCTGGAAGTCCGCCAAGTCTTGGATCGCGCCGAAGTCGAACGCCACGATGTCGGCGTACGCACCTTCCTGCAGCACGCCGCGGTCGGTCAGGCGCAGGCGCGCGGCGGGCAGCCCCGTCATCTTGAAAATCGCCTCCTCCAGGCTCAGCAGCCCCTCCTGCCGCACATACTGTGCCAGCACGCGCGGGAAAGTGCCGTAGCTGCGCGGGTGCGGTCGCTCGGCGGCGTACTTGCTGGGTTCTGTGCCCACGCCGTCGGAGGCGACCATCGTCAGCGGGTACTGCAGCACGGTGCGCAGGTCGTCCTCCGCCATGTTGAACCACGCCACGCCCACATGCCCGCCCGCGTCCAGCAGCAAGTCCAGCACGAAGGGTTCGGGGTCTTTGCCCGCCAAACGCGCAGCGTCGGCGAGCGTTAGCCCCTGATAGTCGCGATTGTGTGGCGTGCTGCCGATGACCGTGCTGTGCCAGTCGGGTTGCGCCTCGCGCATGGCATGAATCAGCCGCTCGCGCTCGTTGGGGTCGCGCAGGCGCGCCAGCAGCGTGTCGGGGTCGCCGTCTAATGCCCAGCTGGGCAGCGACGCCACCGCCAGCGAGGTCTGGTACGCCGTGTAGGGGTAGACATCGAGCGTGACATCGAGCCCCTGCGCGACCGCCTCGCTGACCATCTGCAGCGTCTGATGCACCTTGCCCCAGTTGTGCCTGCCCTCCGCCTTGTGATGCGCCAGTTGCAAGGGCAGCCCCGCCTCCTGGGCGATGCGCAACGCCTCCTGCACGCTCTCAATCAGATAATCGCCCTCGCTGCGCAAGTGTGTCGCGTAGAAGCCGCCGTACTGCGCGGCGACCTTCGCCAGCGCGATAATCTCGTCGGTCTCGGCGAAGCTGTTGGGCGGGTACTCCAGCCCTGTGGTGAAGGCGACCGCGCCCGCCTCAAAACATAGCGCAATCTCGCGGCACATCGCGTCCAGCTCGGCAGGGGTAGGCGGTCGCTTCTCGTAGCCCATTACCTTTTTTCGCGCTGTGCCGTGCCCGCACTGCGGCACATAGTTCGCGCCCAGCCCCAGCTCGTCCAGCTGGCGTAGGTACTCCTCGAACGAGCGCCAGTTGATTTGAACGCCGTAGGGCTTGAGCCAGCGCTGCTCTTGGCGAAAGAGCGGCGTGTCATCGATCTGCCCGACAGCGAATCCGCAGTTGCCCCCGACCTGCGTCGTTATGCCCTGAAACAGCACGCTGAGCTGTTCGGGATGGTGGTTCAGCGAGAAGTCGGCGTGCGTGTGAATGTCGATAAAGCCTGGCGCGACGCACAAGCCCTCAACGGAGAGTTCCACGCCCGCGCGCCAGCCCTCCAGCTCGCCAATCGCGACAACGCGCTCGCCCGTGATCGCCACATCCGCACAAAAGCCAGGATTGCCCAGCCCGTCGAAAACCGTCCCGCCGCGCAACAGGATATCGCAGCGCTGCTCCTCTGGCATAGGCGTAAGGATACCTAATGTTGCGTGCCGAGTGGGCAGGATTCCCGCCACACCTTCGTGAAACAAGGAGTTCACAGCGGCGCGCGGAATCGCCTCAGTGCGAGGTATCGGGCAATGGGAACACATGTAGGGCGTTTGTGGGCGTGTGGCGCACTGACGGCGGCGCTACTGGCGTCGGCAACGGCACAGTGCGAGATTCAACACTTCGAGGGCTACTCCAACGGTCTCAACGGCGTGGTGATGTTCCGCCAGCCGAGCTTTTCGGGCACGACGAGCGGCTTTTTGGCGTACACGGGCGCGTGCAGCAGCGGTCCGAACTGCGCGCAGATTAGCTTGGAGCGCAACCGCACGCCGTTGGGCAGCCGTGCGCTGAAGGTGGTGTGGCGGTTCAACGGCAACCCGCGTGCGTGGCTGCGACTGACCACCAACAACACGCTGTATTACGGCAACCCGACGATTAGCTTCCAGCGGCGGCTGAGCCTGTGGCTGTATGTGCCCAGCAGCACGCCCGACTTCTACCTGACGCTGGGCGTGCGCGAAACGCACACCAAAGCCGCCTGCGGCGCGAACGGCGGCGCAACAGGCGCTATCGAGTGGGTCGGCGCGACGCAGGGCAGCCCAACCAACCCGCCCATCGGCAAGCGCATTACCGAGAAAGACCGCTGGGTGCAGGTGGTGTTCGACCTGCCGAACGAACCCGTGCTGCCGTTTGCAGGCGACGCGAACGCCATATTAGACGGGCGCACGGGCGTGCTAGAGCATCTCGCCTTCACCCCCGTAGACCCCGCCGACACGCGACCTTACACCGTCTACATCGACGACATCCGCGTGCTGCCCAACGAGAGCGACCCCGTCGACCCGCCGTGGATTTTCGGGCTGCACGAGCCAGGCGGGGAGTTTGCCGCCGTCGCGGAGGGCAAGCGCATCTGGATCCTGTTCACCGAAGCGTTGGGCGCAGACCCGAACAACCAGACAGGGCGCGACTACCGCCCCTACACCAACTCGGGGCACGGCGTGATTGTGCGTCTGAACTACGGCTACCATCCGAACGGCACGCTACCCCCGTCGGCGCAGTACGCGAACTTCGCGCAGCGCGTGGCGAACTTCGTGCGCAACTCGCACGGCGCGCACATCTGGATTATCGGCAACGAGACGAACCTGCCCGTCGAATGGCCAGGCGGCGAAAGCGGCGAACCCATCACCGTTGCCCGCTATGTGCAGGTGTTTCGCATGTGCCGCGACGCCATCCGCTCGATTCCTGGGCACGAGGACGACTGGGTGTGTGCCGCGCCTGTGGGCACTTACGCGCCGCCGTTCCCGCAGTACGGCATTCCGGGCTTTCTGGACTACTGGGCGCAGATGCTGGAGGCGATTGGCGCGGAGCAGGACGGCATCATCCTGCACGCCTACACGCACGGCAGCGACCCGAACAACATCTTCAGCGAGACGCGCATGCAGCCGCCGTATGACCAGGTGTACCTGCACTTTCGGGTGTATCGCAACCTACTGAGCCGCGTATCCCCGTCGCTGCGCCACCTGCCCGCGTTTATCACCGAGACCAATCAGGGCGAGCCGTGGACAAACACCAACAACGGCTGGATCAAAAACGCCTACCGCGAAATCCACACTTGGAACCAGAACCCTGCGAATCAAGCGATATGGGGCGTGTGTTTGTACCGCTGGCCCCAGATTGACCCGTACTACATCGAGGGCAAGTGGAACACGATTCAGGATTGGCGCGAGGCGATGCGCAACGACTACCGCTGGCGGCGCGATGCGGTTGGCGACACGGACGGCGACGGCTGCGTCGATGACGCCGACCTGTTGGGCGTGCTGTTTGCGTTCGGGCAGCGGGGCTACACCCGCTACGACCTCAACTGGGACGGCGTGATTGATGACGCCGACCTGCTGCAAGTGCTGTTTGCGTTCGGGCATGGGTGCTAATAGTCGCACCCCCAACGCCGCAGGCTACTCATCGACGCCCAGAATCTGCGTGTAGACCACCTGGTGCGGGTGTACGGCAACCAGCCCCCGCGCGCCCAGCTCCGACGAGCCCGAAGTGCGAATGAAACAGATGCCCGGCAGGTTCACCAAATCATCCGAACGGCGCAGCTCCTCAATGACCTGCTGCGCCTCGTCGCGCGAGTTAATCGGGCAGTCGATCTCTTGCCCGTTCGTCAAGCCAATCAGCAAAGTGACTCGTGCCATAGTGCGCCTCCTGTGGACGGGTTCGCCCTCGCCTGCGGGATTCCTGCTATTCGATGCGCACGATTCGGTAGCGCACGACGCCTTTGGGGGTGTTGACGGCGACCTCCTCGCCTGCGGTTCTGCCCAGCACCGCCTTGCCCAGCGGCGAGAGGATGGAGATGAGGTCTTGCAACGGGTCTGCCTCGAACGAGCCGACGATGGCAATGGTGCGCTTCTTGTCGGTGTCGAGGTCGTGCAGGGTGACCTTGCTGCCTAAATGCACCACCTCGCCCGCGTTGTCGGGGCGCGGAACGACCTTCGCGCGGCTCAGCACGGTCTCCAGGTCTTTGATGCGCCCCTCAAGGATCGCCTGCTGCCGCTTGGCGTCTTGGTAGTCGAAGTTCTCGCTGAGGTCGCCCAGCGCACGCGCCGCCTTGATGCGCTCCACAATCTCGCGCCGCTTGACCGTCTTCAGCTCCTCCAGCTCGCGCTTGAGCCGTTCGTACCCTTCAGGCGTGATGAGAATCTCGCTCATGGCGACTCAGATTATCGGTTCAAGTAGTCTGTCAGTTGCTGTCGGATGGCATCAAGCGGGACGTCCTCGGCGTCTAACTCGTCGATACGGTTCAGCAACGCCACATCATCAACGGCGTTCAGCGCGTCGATCACATCCCGCGATGCATCGCCAAACCGCTTCTGGAATCGTCGGCTAAGCGACCTGCGCAGACCTTCGAGAAGCCCCTGCTGCAGCCCCTGCTGCAGCCCCTGCTGAAGCCCCTGCTGCAGCCCCTGCTGAAGCCCCTGCTGCAGCCCCTCTTCTTTTCCTTCCCGTCGTCCAGCTTCCAGTCCTTCGCGTCGCCCGGCTTCCAGCCCTTCTTGCCGTCCAGCCTCCAGTCCTTCCTGTCGCCCGATGGTGTAGCCCTGCTGAAAGCCTTCCGCAATCCCACGGCGCAGTCCAATCCGCTCCGCCGCCGTGATGAAGGGTATCTTCTTCTCGCGCTTGTATTCCTCAAGCGCCTCCTCGTACTGCTTCTCCAGGAACTCAGGCAGTTTCATAATCCCCTCCAACAGCTCATCGAGTTTCGCCAGCTGTTCCTCATTATACCCGCGTTCACGCGCCAGAATCGCGAGGTGCTTGCGCGACTCGAAGCGGAGATCCATATTGCGCGCTGTCTCTCGCGCGCGTAGGAACGCTAACAGCACTAACGAGGCAGGGTTCGAGTTCTGCTCCAACGCCGCGCGGTCAAGGTTCATCAGTTTCAGCGTGCGATACTTGAAGACGAGTTCGCAACCGCCCAGCGACATCTCGTAGGTGTCGGGCTGCCAGTTTGGGTTGTCGTCGCTGAAGATGGCAAGGCTGATAATCGGCAAGTCGTACTCCAGATACAGACGCGCGAAGTAGCGGAACATCCGCTTCGGGAACAGCGCCTCTGGGTCGCCCTGTACCTCGATGTGAATCAGCGCGAGCGCCTCTTGCCCGTTGCGCAGGCGCACGCGAAACAGCGAATCCACATAGAGACGCTGCGTGCGGCTATCCGCCGAAATCGGCAGCAACTCCTTGTCGACAAACTCCACAGGCGCGTCCCAGTCAATCATCGCGTGCAAGTCGGGCGCGACCAACTCCAGAAACTCCTTCAGGAACCCCTGCAGGAAAAGTTTCCACCATGCATCGTACTCTTGCCGTGTGGGGAACTCCTGTTCCATAGCGGGCGCGTGATTCTACCTCCAAGCGCACTTTCCTGCACGCGCGGGGTACACTCCTACCATGCGACGCCAATCGTTCGGATGGATACTGGGGCTGATTGTGCTGGGCAGTGGCGTGTACGCCACGGCGGAGACGCCCACACTGTGGGGTATCCCCGTCTCCGAGTATGCCCAGCGACGCGAGCAACTGAGCCAAACGCTGGAGAGCGACCAAATCGCGATTCTCGCCAGCGAGACCAGCCCGCCCACGCGCATGCGCTTCCGCCAAGACAATAACTTCATGTACCTGACGGGACTGGAGGCGATGAACGGCGTGCTGGTGATTTTGCCCCAAGATAGCCCGCTGGAGGAGCGGGTCGTGCTGTTTCTGCCGCGCCAGTCGCGGGTGTCGCGCCTGTTTGAGGGACCTCTGCCCGAACCGAACGACCAGACGCGGCGCGAGACGGGCATCGACGATATTCGCGAGCGCGGGGAACTGCGCGAGTTTCTCGCCGACGCGCTCAAACTGCACCCGCGCGTGCTGGTGAACCGCCCCGCGCGCACACTGCTTGCGGACGCCATCCGCGAGGCGAACCCCGAAGCGCAAGTCGCCAGCATAGACCGCCTGATGGCGCCGATGCGGGTGGTCAAATCGCCCGCCGAGGTCGCGCTCATCCGCAAGGCGGTCGCCGCCAGTATCGCAGGACACCGTGCGCTCGCCCAGCGACTCGCGCCCGGCGTCTACGAGTACGAACTGGAGGGCGCAGCGCAAGAGGCGTTCCGCAGGCACGGCTCCGAACGCGAGGGCTACCCGATGATCATCGGCTCGGGATCCAACGCCTGCATCCTGCACTACAACGCGAACAAGCGGCAAGTGCGCGCGGGCGAACTGGTGCTGGTGGACATCGGCGCGGAATACTCCTACTACACCGCCGACATCACGCGCACCTACCCCGCGTCGGGCAAATTCACCCCGCGCCAACGCGAACTCTATATCGCCGTGCTGGACGCGATGAAATACGCCGAGAAGGAAGCCAAACCGGGCATCACGCTGGGGCAACTGCACCAGAAAGTTGTCGAATTCTTCCGCAACCATAAACTGCGCGCCAAAGACGAGAACGGCAACGAACAGACCTTAGACCGCTTCTTCGTGCATGGGCTGTCGCACATGATGGGCATGGATGTGCATGACTTAGACCCGAACCAGCCGCTGCGTCCTGGTATGGTGTTCACCATCGAGCCGGGGCTGTATATCCCGTCGGAGGGCATCGGCATTCGGATCGAGGACGACTACTTGGTGACGGAGCGCGGGGTGGAGAACCTGAGTCGCGCCCTGCCGCGTGAACCCGATGCTGTGGAGCGCATGGTGCGCGGGGGCAAGCCCGCCCGACGATAGCGATGCTGGCGCTGTATTACCTGACCTTCAGCCAGCCCGACGAGGCGCAGGCGGTCGCCTATGACCTGCTGCGCGAGCGCATCGCCGTGTGCGCGAACTGGTTCCCCATTACCTGCGCCTACCTGTGGGAGGGCGCGGTGCAGCAGGAGTCGGAGACCGTGCTGATTGTCAAGGCGCGGGCGGGCATGCGCGAATCGATTGAAGCCGTCGCCCGCCGTCACATCGACTACACGCACTTCGTCGGCGAAATCCCGCTTGCCAGTGTGAACCCTGACTTCGCGCAGTGGCTCACGCGCGAGTTGGGCGGCTAATCCTTCGGCATCACGATCTCCACCAGTTCGCTCTCAACGCCGCCTGTGCCCACTGTCGAGACGGCGAAGCGGTTGGCGTTGGAGAACCAGTAGAGGTCTTTGTGGTAATGCTGGCGCAGGTCAATCACGACGCTGCGCGTATCAGGCTCCACCGTCGCCACAGGGAACCACGGGCGGTCGTTCAGCCCGTCGCTGGAGACGCGCCTGTAGACCCGATACGCCACGATGAGGTCGTTGTAGTGCTGGTCGCGCGTGATGTCTGGGGCGTCCCAGCGCAGGCGCACCTGGTGTTCGTCGACGCGCTCCACCCGTAGGTTGCGCGGCGCGGGCGGCGAGTCGGGCGAGCCGTAGGGCGTGCGCAGCGTGAGGGTGAACCGCTCCGTGTGCCCGCGCAGGTAGGCGATCAGGAAGTCGGTAATCTCCAGCCAGTAGTAGCAGGGGCGCTCGTGCTTGGTCACGCGCACGAGCAGCAGCCCGCGCTGCCCCACGACATTGATGTTGCCGAACGGGTTCGGGCGGCGGTGGTAGCCGTTCAGCGTGCGCACCTCCTGCACGGGGCGGTTCGGCAAGCGCAGCAGCCCCTGCGCGTCCGTTCTGCCCACCATCACGGGGTCGCTGGAGACGGGATGCCCGAAGTTGCCGTCCTCCACCACTGCGTAGACGGTCACGCCCGCCTGCTCTTGGGGCGGCTGGGTCTTGTCCACCACCACGCCGCGCTGGAAAATCTCCACCGTCGCGCCCGCCACAGGCAAACCGTTCACATCCACAATCTGCAGGAAGTTCTCGGCGGGGAGGGCGAAGTAGTAATCGCCGAAGTGCCCGCGCGGCTTGTTCCAAGTCTGGTTCAAGTAGCCCGCGCACACCTCCGACCACAAATGCGGTCCGTGCCAGTGCATCATCGTCTTGTAGCCGCGATAGTAGTGAGTCAGCATGTCGCCGTTGTCGGACATGCGGTGGTTCTCGTGCCCGTGATAGTCCAGCGCGTACAGGTCGGTCAGCCCCAGTTGGTGTCCCAGTTCGTGGGGCAGCGACCATTCGGTGTTGTTGCGCCACTGCGGTTCGGGCGCCTTCCAGTTGCGGTTGCGATCCTCGTCGCTGATGAAAATCCAGCCGCCCTGATCGTAGGCAATCCCGTCCGCCGAGAAGCGGTTGCGGATGGCAGCGTCCATATCGTCGGCGTAGATGATGCGATCCAGCCGCACGCGCGCCTTGATGCCTTCGGGCGCGGAGGGGTACACGCTCTGCTCGAACAGCAGGTTCATAATGTCCAAGTGCCAGCGGTAGTAGTCTTCCCACGCGAAGGCGCCGTAGGCGTTGCGGAACTCGTTCCAGACCTTCACGCGCTCCTTGTGGACGATGTAGAAGAAAGCGAACCCCCACAGCGGGTCGGTAATCTGGTTGTTAATCGTGGCGATCTCGCGCTGGTTGGTGCGGATGCGAAAACTGACATGGTGGAACCCGTCCTGCCACTGCCATTTGGTCTGCAGTTCGATGCGCTCTTGGGGCTTGAGTCGTTTCGTAACGCGCCCGCGGGCGATTTCCTTGTCGTCGATAAGCCAGACATACTTCGAACGGCGCGGCGTCGGCGAAGCCCGCGTTCTTCACATGCGCGGTCATCGTGATGGTCTCGCCAGGCGTGTATTGGAACTTCAGCCCCTGCACGACGGCTTCGGGTTCCATGTAGGCGCGTTCGCCGAGGTCGGGCAGGCTGCCGCCCACGAGTTTGGGGCGTCCGTAGGGGTCATACTCCACGCGCCCGTGCAGCCCCGCGAGTTTCGGGTTCAGTTCGATGTGCGTAATCGTCAGGTCGGGCAGGTTCGGCTTCGCGTCCCACGCCGCGTCGCGCTCGATGGTGAACTCCTTGACCAGTCGGCGCGGGTAGACTTTCCAGCGATCCGTGCCGACATCTTCGAGCCGTTCCCACACGATTAGGCGCACGCCCTCGTCGCGGATGTAGCAGTTCTCGATGACGGTGCCGTCGTGCAGCGTCAGTTTGTCGGCGTGCGCGCCCATCAGCAGCAGGAGTATTACCCCAATCACCGTGCGTCGTCGCATAGCATAGTGGCTATTCGCGACGGGCGCGACTTCTCCTGTTCGAGAGTTCCCGACGCCCAACGGTAGGAACCCGAGTCCTAATTCGGAGACTGGGCAACCTCGGCAGGCTCGCCGAACCGCTTCACAAGGTCGGGATGCCCGCGCAGCGCGTCGGTCAGGAACGCCGCGTCGGGCAGGTTCTGTGCGATTTGGCGCACCTGCTCGCGCCAGAACTGCGGGTGGATGCTCCGCAGGATAGGAATCAGGCGGTAGTCCAGCGTCGCAAGGAAATGCTCATAGCACTGGCTGCGCAGCCATTCAGGGTGCGCCAGCAGGGTCTGGGTGATGCGCTCGTGGGGCACGCGCGCCAGCATCCGCCAGGATTCGTACTCGTTGAATGCCAGCGTGCGGACTTTCTGCAGCAGGGCGTCCAGCGCGGGCGCGTTGGGGGGCAGCAGCATAATTTGCACTTCGGTCTGCTGCAGCATCTGGTGGTACTGGCGTCGGTCGCCGAGGGCGGACAGCCACTGTTCAAGGGTGGGTGCGCCGTCCTTGAGGAGCACCTCGTGCAGGTCGGGTCGGGTGCGCAGTTTTTGCATCAGGGGCAGGGCGCGCGGGGCTTTGGGCAGCGCGCTGCGCAGGGCGGCGGTCGCTTTGGGCGCGTCGTACTCCAGCAGCAGCTCACAGGCGCGCAGGCGCACGGCAGGGCTTTTGCTGCTCGCCAATTGGATGACCGCCTGCAATCCGTCCGTGCCGAGTGCGCGCAGCCGCTCGATGGCAATATGCGCTGTACCGTAGTGCGCCAGCGCGAGTTGCATGGGCAGCAGCGGCTGGTCGGGCTGCCACGCCTGCAGGTGGGCGTAGACGGTAGGCAGCGTCTCCAGCAGCGACGCCTCGCCGCGAAACAGGCGGGCGAAACTCTCAAGAACCCCCTCCTGCAGGTTCCCCCTGCCCGCAGGGGGAACCGATGGGGCTTGGTTCCCCTCGCGAGTCGGGGGAAACCGCGAGGAGGGGAGTACTACGGCGGCAACCCTGCGCGTCGGCTCGTGAAGCGCGTCGGCGTGCAGCGTTGGCAGTGCGTCGGCGCGCAGGCGCGTCAGCAGCCGCCCGCAGGCATAGTGCAGGCGCGTCAGCACATCCAGTTGCACGCGCGCGTCGTCCGTGTCCAGCACCGCCTGCACGCCGTCGGCAAGGGGCGCAAGCGCGTCGTGGGGCTGTAGGGCGCGCAGCGCGTCGCGCAGCGGCTCCAGACCGCCCGCACGCCCCAGCCCCAACGCCAGCGCATGCTGAATCGCGCGTTGCAGTTCCTCCAGCGCCTGTTGCATCTTATGCCCGCTGTGCAAGGGGTTTAACTTCGCCCCCCCTCCTTGAGGTTCCCCCCGCTTCGCGAGGGGAACCGTGATTCGAATCATGCCTGTCGCTCGCGCAGGTTGCGTGCGGCTTGCACCATGTGCTTCAGCGCGGGGATCACCTCGTCCCACTTGCGCGTCTTCAGCCCGCAGTCGGGGTTCACCCAGAACTGCTCTTTCGGGAAGACGCGAATCGCGCGGGTCATCACCGCCTCGATGGATCCCACGCTCGGCACGGCAGGCGTATGCACATCGAACGCACCCGGTCCGATTTGGCGCGTGTAGTTGTAATGCTCGAACGCGCTGATGACCTCGCCTTTGGCGCGCGCCGCCTCAATCGTGATGACATCGGCGTCCATCCAGTCGATATACTGCAGCACGGTGTTGAAGTCCGAATAGCACATGTGGGTGTGAATCTGGGTTTCAGGCTTGGCGCGTGCGGCGAGTTTGAACGCCTGCGCTGCCCAGCGGAAGTAGGCGTCCCAGTCGGCGCGTTTGAGGGGCGCCTTCTCGCGGTAGGCAGGTTCGTCGATTTGGATAATTGGGATGCCCGCCTCCTCCAAGTCGCGTACCTCGTCTTGTAGGGCAAGCGCAATCTGGTAGGCGACCTGCTCGACGGGGATATCCTCGCGCACATAACTCCACGCGATAATCGTCACGGGACCCGTGAGCATGCCCTTGACAGGCTTTTGGGTCAGCGACTGGGCGTAGGCGGTCTCCTTGACGGTCATCGGCGCAGTGCGGACGACATCGCCGTGGATGATTGGCGGACGGTAGACGCGCGTGCCATACGACAGCAGCCAGCCCTGCTGCGTGAAGGCAATCCCGTCCATCTTCTCGGCGAAGAACTCCACCATATCGGTGCGCTCGAACTCGCCGTGAACCAGTACATCGAGCCCGATTTGCTCTTGGAAGGCGATAAGTTCGCGGATTTGGCTTTGGATATAGGCGTCGTACTCCTCGGCGGTGATTTTGCCTGTGCGGTATGCCTGACGCATCTGGCGCACTTCGGGCGTTTGCGGGAAGCTGCCGATGGTGGTGGTCGGGAAGGGCGGCAGGTTCAGCCGTTCGCGCTGGAGGCGGTCGCGTTCGGGGTAGGGCGCGGCGCGTTCGAAGTCGTCGGGCGTGAGGCTGGCGACGCGCTGCTGCACGGCGGGGCTACGCCAGTGGTCGGTGGCGTGCTGGTAGGCGTTCCACGCGCGGACAGCGTCCGTCTCGCCGTCGGTCAGCAGGGTTTTCAGCAGGCGCAGTTCCTGCAGCCGCTCTTTGGCGAAGGCGACGCGCTCCTTGAGGGCGGGGTCTAACGCGCTTTCGGGCTGCACCGTGACGGGCAGGTGCATCAGCGGCGCGGCGTTGGCAAGCCACACGGTCGCGCCTGTCTGCTGGGCGAGTGTGCGCACGCGCTCCGCTGCCGCGCGCAGGTCGGTCTTCCACACATTGCGCCCGTCCACCACGCCCGCGATTAGCACCTTGTCGCGGGGGAAGCCGTGTTGGGCTATCGTCTCCAGATTGCGCGCCCCGTGCACCAAGTCCAGTCCGACGCCCGCAAGCGGCAGGTCGTACAGGTGGGGCAGGAAGTCCACGCTGTCGTAGTAGGTCATCAGCAGGATGGGCGCGTGCTGTCCCAGCGTCTGGTACGCCGCGCAGATGGCGTTCACCTCAGCGTCGGGCGCATCGAGCGCGAAGGCGGGTTCGTCGATATGCACATACGCCGCGCCCGCCTGCTTGAGGCTGTTCAGGATCTCGGCGTAGACGGGCGTCAGCCGCTCCAGCAACGCGGGCAGTTGGTCGGGCGCGTAGCCGCGACCGAGGCGCAGGAAGGTGTAGGGTCCTATCAGGTACGGGTAGCCCGCGCCGTGCTGCTGGAACGCCTGCAGCGGCTTGTTCCAGTGCAGGCGGAAGGCGGTCTGCGCGTCGAGGTGCGCCACGAGGTAGTGGTAGTTCGTGTTGAACCACTTGGTCATCGGCAGGGCGTCCGCGCCGCGCGCCAACGCGAAGTAGGCGTCCAGGTCGTTGGGGTCAATCGGGTAGACGCCCAGCATGATGGCGGTGTCGAGCATGTTGTCGTACAGGGTCATCTCGCCGATGGGGTAGGCGTCGACGAACTGCGCGTAGGTCGCGAGGCGGTGCTGTTCCAGCGCGCTCAGCCCGTCGCGCAGTTCCGCTTCGCTCACCTTGCCTTGCCAGTAGCCTTCAATCAGCCGCTTGAACTCGCGGCTCTCGCCCAGTCGGGGGTAGCCGTAAGCGTAGGTCTGCATACTTGCCTCCTTACTGTTTCTGTTTTTCGCTCCAGGAAAGCACCACGCGCGTTTGGTTCTGCTCGCGCATGGCAGAGACGCCCGCCGTGATGGTCTCGGACTGCCCCAAGATGAGGATTTCCTCGCCTGTGGCGGTTTTTTGGTTCATCTTGCTGACCTTCAGGTTGCGTTTGTTGAATTCCGCCTCGTAGAAGTCGGCGACGGCTTGCGGGCTGGCGTCCCCGACGAGTTCCACTTGGATGCCCTTGAAGTCGCCTGTTTGGGTGCGCAGGGTGTTTTTGACCTCCATGCCCGTGTAGAGGGGCAGCGGGAAGTCGTCGGGCGCGGCGGTCGCTTGTGCCTCCGACTCCTTCGGTTGGGTCTGTGGGGGCTGCGCTTGTGGGGGTGGAAGGGGCGGCTCGGTCGGTTGCAACGCGCTGCCGCCTTCTGGGGGTGGAGCGGCTTCCTGCTGTTGGGACGCGCATCCCGAAAGCGCGTACAGACTGACGCTCGCGGCGAGTATCAGCGCCGCGTATCCTAATCGTCGCAGTGTGTGCATGGGTCTCCTCGCGGGCTATAGGATACCCTATAGTCCCCCACGCGCTTTGACCTGCAGGTAGTGGTTCACCAGCGCGGCGACGAGGGTGTCGGGTTCGGCGTCGATGCAGTGGACGCCCCTGCGTTCCAGCGCGCGGGTCGCCGCCGTACGGTCGTTGAGGGTCTGCAGGGCGACAGCGCGGCGGTACAGGTCGCTCGGCGCGTCGGGCGGCTGCTGGCTCCAGCGGTGCAGGCGCGGGTCGGCGACGGTAATCGCCACGCATAGGTGCTGACGGCGCAGTGCGCCCAGCGCGTGCAACACCATGCGCGAGGCGTCGGGGTCAATCAGGTCGGTGAACAGCGCAATCAGCGACCGCTTGCGCCACCGCTTCGCCAAGTAGGTCGCCGCGTACAGGTAGTCCGATTCGACCATGCGCGGCTCGGCGTCGTGCAGCGCGTCGACCAGTTTGCCGACCTGCGCCTTGCCGCGTTGGGGCGGGCTGAACAGGTCTACCTCGTCGGCGAACACCAGCGCGCCGACCTTGTCGTCCATCTGCACAGCGACATACGCCAGCATCAGCGCGGCGTTTAGCACGGCGTCGAACTTGCGCCTGCCCTCCACCTCCGCCAGCATCGTGCGCCCTGCATCCAGCAGCAGCACCACATTCTGGCTGCGCTCGGTCTGGTAGTCGCGCACGATGGGCTTGCCGCGTCGCGCGGTCGCCTTCCAGTCGATGCGTCGGAACTCGTCGTCGGGGGTGTATTCGCGCAGCGATTCGAACTCCGCGCCTTGCCCGCGCAGGCGCAGTTGGCGGAAGCCCATCATCTGCAGTCGCCCGCGATGGCGCAGCAGGTCATATTCGCGCAGTTGCACCAGGTTCGGGTAGACGGGCACGCTTGCTCGGGCGGGCAGGCGGTAGTCGCGCGTCGTCAGGCGCAGTCGCCCCTCCACGCGCAAAAACACATCCTCAAAGCGCGCCTCGCCCCGATAGCGCGGCGTCAGGTGGTACGCAACCTGCGCAGGCTGTTCGGGCGTCAGCCGCAGCGTGAACTCGCGGCGGTCATAGTCGCAGTCGGGGGGCGGCTCGTCGCGCAGGCGGGCGTGGTGCGGCGCGGTCAGGCTGTGCGTTAGCGTCAGTTCGATGCGGTTCTCCGCGCCCAGCGACAGCACGCGCTCATGGCGGCGCTGGATGCGGAACGCCGTCGCGCGGGGCAGGCTCAGCGCGTCCACCGCGATAATAACCACCGCCAGCAGGTCGATCAGCAGCGTCAGCCCCAACAGGTCGGGGCGGGCGGCGCCCAGTAGGGCAACCAGCCCGCCCGCGCCCAGCACCGCCCATGCGCGAGAAGTCAGCGTCATCCAAGCGGCTTAGAGGCGGATATACTTATAGCACTTGCCGAGGTTATCCTCGGTCGCGATACCCTCCAGATAGGGTCGGCAGGCGTTGAACGAGTCGTTGGCTGCAGTGCCACAGTAGCGCGCGTAGGGTGTGCCTGATACGCACCAGACCTCCGCGCCTGGACGCGGCACGAAGGGGTCGTTGCCCGCGCGCCCAGGATAGGTGTATTGCACGCCCGCGCCCGCTTGTCCGAGTTTGCGGGCTTTGATGGCTTTGGCGTGCCCGTCCACGAAGTTCGTCTGCACGAACTCGTTATGGCGCGCCCGCACAGGCACAATCAGGAAAATTCTGCTGCTGTCGGGTTTGCGCTGCAGCACGCTCCCCGACCCGCCCAGCGCGAGATCCGCCTCGAAGTTGATGGTGGTCTCCGCGACCAGCTCCACCTCCGCGATGGATACCGTGCCCTTGCTCACTGCAGGCGGGTTCTGGTCAATCGGCGTGCGTCCTGGCGGGAGCAGGTCGTAGTTATACATATAGCTAATCGTCTCGGGCAGGTTGCAGGTCGGTATATTCAGCACCGCGCGGAAGCCCGCGTTCAAGTAAAGCGCGTTAGGCTCGCTGGGGCATCGGGTGATGTCGATGTTCTTGATGTAGGGGAATATCGCGTCGAACAAGGTAAAGGCGCACTGCTGCCCGTTCGGGTTAAGCACAGGCGCGTAGACCGCCATCGGAAACTTCTCGTCGTAGTCCTGGATGTACGAGATGGTTCCTGTCGCCATCTGCTTCAGGTTATTCATGCACTGGGTCTGGCGCGCCTTCTCGCGCGCTTGCGCAAACACAGGGAACAGAATCGCCGCCAAGATGGCGATAATCGCAATCACCACCAGCAACTCGATGAGCGTAAAGCCGTTCGGTCTCTTGGTCATGGTCATCACCTTCCACAGCCCCTATTATACACCCATTTGGACTTTCCTGCCAGAAAACTGGGAAATTTGACTGGATGGTCAGTCATATGCGAACTCGTCGTCGGCGCGGTAGCTGCCCGAAAGCTGCTTGACCAACTGGCGCAGCAGGTCGTTCAGCAGCGAGCTTGCGCCGAAGCGGAATCGGTCGGGCGTGAGCCAGTCTGCGCCGAGCGTCTCGTGCAGCAGCACCAGGTAGCGAATCGCGTCTTTGGCGGTGCGGATGCCGCCTGCGGGCTTCATGCCGACCGCGCGCCCCGTGGCGTCGTAGAAGTCGCGGATGGCTTCCAGCATCACGAGCGTTGCGGGCAGTGTGGCGGCGGGCTGCACCTTGCCCGTGCTGGTCTTGATGAAGTCCGCCCCCGCCATCAGTGCAATGTGCGACGCCCTGCGAATCGCGTCGTAGTCGCCCAACTCGCCCGTCTCCAGAATCACCTTCAGGTGGACGCGCGCGCCGCAGGCGTCCTTCACCTTCGCGATTTCGTCGAACACACGCCGATAGTCGCCCTGCAGGAACGCCCCGCGACTAATCACCATGTCGATCTCGTCCGCGCCCTCGCGAATCGCCCACTTGACATCCGCCAGGCGCAGGTGGAACGGGTACTGCCCCGACGGGAACGCTGTGCCGACGGCGGCGACCTTGATGTCCGTGCCCTGCAGCGCGTCTTTGGCGACGGCGATGAAGGTAGGGTACACGCACACGGCGGCGACAGGCGGCGCGGCGACCGTCTCGGCGTCAGGCATGCCCGCGCGTGGGGTGTAGGGGTTGCGCGCCCGACTGCACAGACGGCGTACCTTCTCTTCGGTGTCCGCGCCCTCCAGCGTCGTCAAGTCGCACATGCGGATTGCCAAGCGCAGCGCGAAGAGTTTGCTGTGCGTTTTGATGCTGCGCTTGCCGAGCCACTCGCAGCGCTGTTGCAGTTCGTAGGCGTTGACAGGCGGCACGGTACGCCACGCTTGCCCCGCCTTCGGGATCAGGCGGCGCACGGCGGCGCGGTCAGCAAGGTCTACCCCCTGCAACTCGCCGAAGGGCACGGGCGGTATTGTCCCCCGCCGTTCGCGAACGATCGTCGTTGGCATACTTATTCTGCTTCGACGGGGCACGGGGGACTCCTGCCGCGCGTGATACTCGCGCGAATCGTCCTCCGTTTAGGTAGAATCCGTACGCTATGAAAACCGACCTACCCCGCTGGGATATGAGCGTCGTCTATTCAGGGCTCGATTCGCCCGAATTCGAGCGCGACCTGCGCAGTTTCGTGCGTGCACTGGACGAACTGGAAGGGCTGTTTGACGAAGCGCAGATTGACCGCACCGAAACGCCGCTGAATCCTGACCTCGCGGCAGGCATTCTGGAGCGCATCTTGCCCCCCTACAACGCGCTGAACGACCAGGCGTGGACGCTGGGCGCGTATGTGTACGCCTTTGTGTCGGTCGATTCGCGCGACGAGTACGCCCAAGCGCGCCTGAGCGAACTGGAGCGGCACACCGTGCGCCTGACCAAACTCCACACGCGCCTGACCGCGTGGGCAGGGTCGCAAGCGGTGGACGCGCTGTTGGAGCGTTCCGAGCAGGCGCGCCAGCACGCCTACTGGCTGCAGCGCGCCCGCGTCATCGCCGAACACATGATGTCGCCCGCCGAAGAAGCGCTTGCCGCCGAGATGCGCCTCACAGGCAGCAGCGCGTGGAACAAACTCTACAGCAACCTCACCTCGCAGATTCAGGCGACCGTAGAGATTCGCGGCGAGCGACAGACGCTGACGATGAGCATGCTGCGCAACTTGGCGACCGACGCCGACCGCGAAGTGCGCCGCGCCGCCTACGAAGCGGAACTGCAAGCGTGGGAACAGCACGCGATGCCCATCGCCAGCGCGCTGAACGCCATCAAGGGCGAGACGAACCTGCTGACGCGCAAGCGCGGCTGGGACAGCCCGCTGCACGCCTCGCTGTTCCAAAACGCCATCGACGAGGCGACCTTAGACGCGATGCTCGAAGCCGCCTACGAGTCGTTCCCCGACTTCCGCCGCTACCTGCACGCCAAAGCGCGCCTGCTGGGGATTGAGCGCTGCGCGTGGTACGACCTGTTCGCCCCCGTGGGCAAAGAGACGCGCACATGGAGCTTCGACGAGGCGGCGCAGTTCATCATCGAGCAGTTCGCGACCTACTCGCAGAAGCTGAGCGACTTCGCCCGCCGTGCGTTCGAAGAGCGCTGGATCGACGCCCCGCCGCAGCCAGGCAAGCACGACGGCGCGTACTGCATGCGGTTGCGCCGCGACGAATCGCGCATCCTGACCAACTACAAGCCCGTGTTCAACGGCATGGGCACGCTGGCGCACGAACTGGGACACGCCTACCATAACCTCTGCCTCGCCGAGCGCACCTACCTGCAACGCATGACGCCCGCCACGCTTGCCGAGACCGCCAGCATCTTCTGCAACACGATTATTGACCAAGCCGCGCTGCGCGACGCCGACCGCGACGAGCAAATCGCCATTCTGGAAGCCTCGCTGCAAGGCGTGTGCCAAGTCGTGGTGGACATCACCAGCCGCTACCTGTTCGAGAAGGCGGTCTTCGAGCGGCGCGCGGAGCGTGAACTCAGCGCACGCGAGCTGTGCGCGATCATGCGCGACGCGCAGCTGCAGACCTACGGCGACGGGCTGGACGAAAACGCGCTGCACCCCTACATGTGGGCGGCGAAACCGCACTACTACGGCGGCTTGTTCTACAACTACCCCTACATGTTCGGCTTGCTGTTCGGGCTGGGGCTGTACGCGCGGTATCTGGATGACCCCGATGGCTTCCGCGCGCGCTACGACGACCTCCTCTCGCGCACGGGCATGGCGGACGCCCCGACGCTGGCGGCGGAGTTCGGCTTCGACCTGCGCACGCCTGCGTTCTGGCGCGGCGCGTTCGACACCGTCCGTCAGAACATCGATCGGCTCGAAGCGCTGGCGCGGGGCGAGTAGGGCATGGGCGGGATTCTACTTCCAATCCTGCCCTGCACACGCGCACGCCGCAATCGGCATACAGGAGACGCCCCCTGCGCGGCGAATCAAGCACCAAGGCGCGAAACCACAATCGCAGGGAGAGACGCTATGCGGGCAGTCATCTTCGGGATAGCCGTGCTGCTCGGCTGTGCGCCTTGCCTAGCACAGCGAGTGTACCTGTTCGGCACGGGCATACCCGAACGGGACAACGCACTGTATGACGCGCTTCGGGCGCACGGACTGCAGGTCACGCTCGGCGCGCCCTACCAAGCGTTCGACGGCAGCCAGAACCTGAACGGCTATCAGGTCGCTGTGCTGGCAGGTACGGGCGTCAACGACGCTATGCCCCTCAACGGACAGGAGGCTCTGCTGGACTGGGTCGGCGGCGGACGCGGGCTGGTGACGCTGGAATGGACACTGTGGTCGGTAAGCCGCATGAACGGGTTCCTCATCCTGCGCGAGCTGTTCCCTGCAACCTATCAGCGCCACGCCTACCGTTCGAGCATCCAGTACCAGCAGCAGGCGAGTGACCCGATCCTGAATCAGGGACTGCCCGCCGCGCTTGTGCTGGGCGAGGGGCAAGAGGCGCACTTGGAGCCCAGACGGGGCGCGACGGTCTACTACGCCAGCGATTACCATGCGGGCGCGGGCGGCGTGGTGGGATGGGCGTATCAAGCGGGGCGTGTGATAAGCTTCTCGGTCGCGCCAGCGGACGGCTCCGAGCCTATGGCGCAGCACGCGCTCTTTCGGCAGTTGCTCACCAACGCGGTGCGGTGGGCTGCCCAAAACGCCTGCGCCCCTTCCGGTGGCGACGCCGACGGCAACGGGTGCATCGACGACGCCGACCTATTGCAGGTGCTGTTCGCCTTCGGCGCAACGGGCGACCCCGCCGATGTGAACTGCGACGGCATCGTGGACGACGCCGACCTGCTGGAAGTGCTGTTCGCCTTTGGCAGCGGATGCTAAGCCATCTCTTAGGTACAATTCCCAGCGGAGGGCGTGCCATGACCAACTTTTCTGGGCGTGTGGCGGCGATTACGGGCGCGGCGAAAGGCATCGGTCGCGCGATGGCGCAGCAGTTCGCCCAGCGCGGCGCGAAGGTCGCCGTGCTGGACATCGACACCGAAGCCGCCGCGCAGGTTGCACAAACCATTCAGCAGCACGGCGGCGACGCGCTCTCGCTGTTCGCCGATGTGACCGACCCGACGACCCTCAGCCACGCCGCCGCCGAAGTGCAAAAAGCCTACGGCAGAACCGATATCCTCTGCTGCAACGCAGGCATCTACCCCCAAGCGTTCCTGGAGACGATGACCGAAGCCGACTGGGACAAAGTCCACGCCGTGAACCTCAAGGGGATGTTCCTGACCGTCAAGGCGTTCCTGCCGATGCTCAAGCAGTCTCCCTACGGGCGGATTGTGCTGACCTCGTCGATTACGGGACCCGTCACGGGCTTTCCGGGCTGGGCGCACTACGGGGCGACCAAAGCGGGCATGCTGGGCTTTATGCGCTCCGCCGCGATTGAGCTGGCGAAGTACGGGATTACCGTGAATGCGATTCTGCCGGGCAACATCGAGACGGAGGGGCTGGGCGACATCGGCGAGGAGTACCGACGCCAGATGGAGGCGGTGATTCCGTTCAAGCGGCTGGGCGCGCCCGAAGATGTCGCCTGCGCCGCGCTCTTTTTCGCCTCCGACGAGGCGTCCTACATCACGGGGCAGACGCTGATTGTGGACGGCGGGCAAATCCTGCCTGAATCGAGCCTCGCGCTGGAGGGCATATAAGTCAGCAGCGTCAGCCTGCAGCTGGGATATAATTCCGCCTGTGAAACCACGCCGAGATACCCAGCACGCGGAGATTGACCCGATAGCGGAGCGAGACCGCATCTGCGTCATGCTGCGTCAACATCTGCCCGATCTGCAGCGACGCTACCATGTGCGTGCGCTGTGGCTGTTTGGGTCGCACGCGCGTGGCGAGCCGCGACGCCGAAGTGACATCGATGTGCTGGTAGAGTTCAGCGAGACGCCGTCTCTGCTGGAGTTGGCGCGACTCCAGCGGGAGCTAAGCCTGCTGCTGGGCAAGCGCGTCGACCTCGCGCTCAAGGACGCCCTCAAGCCCCATATCGGCAAGCGAATCTTGGAGGAAGCAATCCCTGTATGAAACGACAAACGCGCACAATCCGTGATTATTTGGAAGATATTCTCCGATATGCAGAGAAAGTGCAAAACTTTGTAGCAGATGTGCCCTCGCTGGAAGCATTCGCAGAAGACGAGATGCGGGTGATGGCGACCATTCGCGCTTTGGAGGTCATCGGAGAGGCGGTCAAGCACATCCCAAGCTCCCTTAGACGCAAGCATCCAGAGGTTCCTTGGCGCGACATTGCGGGAATGCGCGACATTCTCATACAAGGGTACTACGATGTCAGCGTAGAAATTGTCTGGAAAACCGCTCGCGAAGACATCCCGCCGCTACGCCAAGAGGTGCTTCGCATTCTCGACGCCGTTGGGCACGATTAGCAGCATGGGCTAACCGCCGAGGCGTAGCACATGACAACGGTGCGTTACTTATCGTCCGTAAGCGTAAAAATGGTTCACGGGGCTGTGTCCTGCGCCAATAGGCTGCGCCGCGCGCAGGGCAGCCGTGAGGTAGTCCTTCGCGCGGGCAATCGCCTCCAGCGGTTCGTGCCCCTGCGCCAGCAGCGCGGCAATCGCCGCCGAGAAGGTGCAACCCGTGCCGTGCGTGTGCGGCGTGTCGATATGCTCGGCGGGCAGCCAGCGCATCGACGCGCCGTCGTAGACCAAATCGTCCGCGCAGTCGGCGAGATGCCCCCCCTTGACCACCACGATTCGCGCGTCCAGCGCGTGAATCACTCGCGCAGCCTGCTCCATCGTCGGCTTGTCGTGTACCTCGAACCCCGCCAACACGCTCGCCTCGCCCAAGTTCGGCGTCACGACATACGCCAGCGGCAACAACTCGCGCCGTAGCGCGTCGATGGCGTCCTCGCGCAACAACCGATCGCCGCTCTTGGCAACCATCACGGGGTCAACGACCAGATGCTCGATACCCCAGCGTCGCACGCGCTCGGCGACAACTTGGATAATCTCTGCGCTGAACAGCATGCCCGTCTTGGCGGCGTGCGCGCCGATGTCGCTCATAACCGAGTCGATCTGCTGCCCCACAAACTCTGGGTCTACGGGGTAGACGCCCTGCACGCCGAGCGTGTTTTGGGCGGTGAGGGCGGTAATCGCGCTGCTGCCGTACACCCCCAGCGCGGCGAAGGTCTTCAGGTCGGCTTGGATGCCCGCGCCGCCGCCCGAATCGGAGCCTGCAATCGTGAGCGCTTTGCGCATACGGGTATTGTACCCAGCGTTGGGGTCAGCGCAGGTAGCGTAGCAGCCCGCCCGTCATCTTCAGCGGCGAGAAGTGGCGTGTCAGGTAGCGCAACTCAGGCAGCAGTCGCCGCACGGTCGCGCCGCCCATCTTCAGGCTCGGCGACGCCAGAAACGCCATCAGCCAGTCGGTAATCCGATGCACCCGCGCGCTGTAGGGATACCACCACAGCTCAGGCTTGCCCGTGTAGACCTCGCTCACATACTGGGGCTGCACCAGCTCGTACAGCCCGAACTCGCCGTGCGTGCGCCCGACGCCTGAGTCCTTGAACCCGCCCCATACACCGTAGCTGTCGCCGTAGGCGACGATGTGCGAGTTGACGCTGACCGAGCCGCACTCCAGCATCGGCGCGAGCCGCTGCGCTTTGCGCGGGTCGCGTGTCCAGATCGAAGCCGTCAGCCCGAACGCGCTCGCGTTCGCCTTGCGCACGGCTTCCTCCGCGCTGGCGACGGGCTGTACCATCACCAGCGGTCCGAAGGTCTCTTCCTGCATGCCGAGCATCTCGTCAGTCGCGTCGGCGATGAGCGTCGGCTCGTGGTACAGCTCGCCCAAGTCGGCGCGCACACGCCCGCCCAAGAGCACACGCCCGCCCCGCGCACAGGCGTCCTCGATGTGCCGCTGCACGCGCTCCAATTGGAACCGCGCTGCCACAGGACCCATGTCGGTCTCCGCATGCAGGGGGTGTCCGAGCCGAATCTTCGTCAGCTCCGCCCGCAACGCTTCCAGGAACGGCTCGTAGACGCGCTGCTCCACATAGACGCGCTCGACGGAAGCACAGGTCTGCCCCGCGTTCACCATCGACGCCCACGCGATGCCCTGTGCGGCATGCTGCAGGTCGGCGTCCGCCAGCACCAGCGCAGGGTCTTTGCCGCCGAGTTCCAGAATCACCTTTTTGTTGGTCTTGGCGGCTTGCTCGGCGACCGCGTGTCCGATGGGCACGCTGCCCGTGAAGATGACGCCGCGCACGGTCGGGCTGGCGAGCAGCGCACTGCCCTGCGGCGCGCCCCCCTGCACCACCTGCACCAGCCCTTCGGGGAAGCCCGCCCGCTCGAACAGCTCCACCACCTTCGCGCCTGTCAGCGGGGTCAGCGGCGAGGGCTTCAGCAGCGCAGCGTTGCCCGCCAGCGTCAACGCCATCAGCTGCGTCATCGGGATGGTGAATGGGTAATTCCACGGAGCAATCACCGCCCACACACCGTAGGGATGGAAATAGTAGGTGCTACGGCGGTCGCTGAAGAACGGGTTCTTGGAGCGCACGCGGCGCGGCTGCAGCAGGCGCACGCCGTCGTACATCAAAAACGCGCTCACATCCAGCGGCGGGAACAGCTCCACAATCATCGCCTCGATGCGCGGTTTGCCCTGCTCGCGGGCGACCAGCTCGGCAATCGCGTGCCGCTCCTGCAGAATCAGCCGCTTGAGCCGACGCAACGGCTCGACGCGCTGGTGCAACGGAACCTCCCGCCAGTGCAGGTACGCCGCGTGCGCCCGCGCTATCATTCCCTCAATCGCCTCTGGCGGCATGACGGCGACCTCCCCCACGACGCTCCCGTCCGCAGGGCTTTTGACCACAATCCGCTCCATATGCCTTAGATTCGAACAGGTGTTCAAATTCCCTGCAGAGCAGGAATCGAGAAAGCAGCGTCGAATTTTGAATGCCGTATGGGGGAGTGTATGAGACGAATCGCCAAACCGCATTTCGCAAGGCAGCAGACAACGAAGACCCCCTCCTGCAGGTTCCCCCTGCTCGCAGGGGGAACCGCGCGGGCGCGCGGCTTGGTTCCCCTCGCGAAGCGGGGGGAACCTCAAGGAGGGGGGCTGGTCTGGAAATGGGTATGGGCGCTGGTCGTGGTTTCGTGCTGGCAGCAGGCGACGGCGCAGCATGCCGATCTCTCGCAAGACCCGCTACTGCAAAAGCGCATCACCGTCTGGCTCAAGATGGAACCCCTGCGCGATGTCCTGCGCACGATTGGCAAACAAACAGGCGTCGCGCTGCGCTGCCAAGACGCGATCGCCGACGAGAAGGTCGCCGTCTTTGTGCGGGAGCGTCCTGCGCACGAGATCCTGACGCAGTTGGCGGGTGCGTTGCGCTATGCGTGGCGCAAGGATGAGGATGCGTATGTGCTGTATGTGCCCGACGAAACGCGCCAAGCGGAGGAGCAGTTGCGACGCGAGCTTGCCAACCTGCGCCGTCAAGCCCTCCGTGACTGGATACAAGCCGCGCGCGAAGTGCTGCAAATGCCCCCAGAACAGCGACGCCAACTCAAGGAGCAGTTCCGTCAAACCGCCCAACCGCTTACGCTGCAACAGGAGGTCTTTCGCCATGTTGTGCAGGACTTAGCGCCCCTCCTTATACCCATCTCCGAAGGCGATGGCGAACCTGAACTCCGCGAAACGCAGACGGAGTATGAGCCAATCTACCAGTGCCTCGTGACCCTGCCTGACCGTGCCCTGGACGCCCTCGCCAAGGGGCAAGTGATTGGGTTCAGCACGAAGCCGCCGCGCGGCGTGTACCCAATTCCCGCAGGCGTTTCCTCCCTGCCAGGTCTGTTCGATGTGACCTTCGAGAACTGGGAAGCAGAATCGGAGAAGCAGCCCCAAGCGAAACCGTCACTCTCGGAATTTTCAGGCTTGTGGGTTCGGATCCCGCCCTACAGAGCCAACATATCCGTGCAAATCGTGGGTATCACGCGCACTCGTGCGATACGGACCAATCGGATAGAGGAAGACAAAGTTTTGACCGAAATACGGTTCGGGGTTTCTCTTCCATGGGAACCATATAGGCATCAGTCGGCGTTCGGGCAGTTTTGGGAGCGTTGGGCGACGCCGCTGGAGGCGTTGCAGGAGCGGTTGCCTGAGCGCGCGGTGAAGCGTCCGTTTTACGACGCTTACACGGAGGCGCAACTGGCGGGCAAGCGGCTTCCGCTTGCAGAGCCAACGACGGCAGACGCGCTGGAGCGACTGGCGCTGATTGCGGAGGTTCCCATCATCAGCGACGCCTATCGGGCTGTATCGTTTTACTGGCTGAAGGAGAGCGCGTTTGCACCACGCGAACTGGCGCGCGCGCTGGCAAGCTATCTCTGGATGCGCTGGGACGAGGCAGGCTACTTGCTGGCGCGCCATCGGAACTATTTGGGATACCGCTCCGTCGAGCTGCCCGAAGCGTGGCTACGCCCCCTCGAAACCAAGTATGACGAGGGACGCCTCACGATGGATGACTTTATCGACTTAGCGGGCAAGCTTTCCGACGAGCAGGCGCAGCGCTTGTGGGGCGAGGGAGAGCCTATCCCGATTAACGCGCGTTTTGACAGCGTAGTATTTGTGAACTGCTTGCCTGCGTTGCGCTTTTTAGCGTCGCTGGACGCGCGGCAGCGGCGTGCGCTGGCTGCAGGCGAGTGGCTCCCGCTGCGCACGATGACGCCCCTGCAGCGACGCCGCTTCGCGGAAGCGACGCGCGGAGCGTTTCCCCTGCCCGACGCGCTGTTCAATCAGCCGCTGCCCGCAGCTGTGAGGCGTATCGACGAATCTGCAAACCGCATGCTTCCGTCATGGTACTTCATGAACTTCTCGGTTGGCATTAGCGAGGGGATTGCGGCGCGCGCCCCTGAACTGCCTGCCGTGCGCCTCGTTCCAGTCCCGCGAAAGGTCTTCTACTACGCCGTAGACGAAGAGTCGCTGTTCGGGCGGTTCTACACAGGGAGCGAAGAAAAAGTACGCGAACGGATGCTGAAAGACTTGGAGCAGTCGCCTGAGTTGCGCTTCGCGAAGGCGATCGTGCACGGGTACGAGATTCTGTTCCTGACGCCGACGGGCGAGCGCAAGTATTATGTGTTTTATCTTCGGAGCGTGGAGCCGTCGCGATTGCTGGAGCGTGCGCCTGCCGCCGCGCCGAAGCCATCCGAAGGAGGTGAATCGCGCTGAGTAGGCGCGTTTTGGATACCTCCCCTGCGCCGCCGACGCCCCTTAAGCCCCGTCAGGAGGCGTTCTACCAGCGGGTGCGGGCGGTCTATCGCGAGGCGGGGATGACGCCGCCCTCGGTGCGCGAGGCGTCGCGTATCGTCGGCGCACCGCCCGACGCCATTCGCGCCATGCTCCAAGTCGGCATCGAGCGGGGCGAAATCGCCGACGCGGGCGAAGGGGTCTACTTCGCCGTAGAGACGCTACACGCGCTCGCCGAGCAGTTGCGGAGCCTCCCGCCGCCGATCAAGGTCGCCCAAGTGCGCGATTTGACGGGCAGTTCGCGTCGGTACGCTGCCGCCGCACTGCGCTGGCTGCGCGAGCAGGGTAAGCTTCCCTCATCCATGCACGACAACTAATGCCAACTGCATATTCAAATTTCGCGATTGCCCCCCCTCCATAAGGTTTCCCCCGCTTCGCGAGGGGAACCGCGCTGGGTTAGGTTCCCCCTGCTCGCAGGGGGAACCTAACCTTAGGGAGGGGGTTGCTAATCGCCCGTGCTTTTGTGAAGTTTGTCCTTGGCGATCGGAATTAGCACCCACTGCCGAAGTTGAACAGCACCTGCAATAGGTCGGCGTCGTCCACCACGCCGTCGCAGGTGGCATCTTCGGGCAGGAACTGCCCCGTGTTGCCGAACGCGAACAGCACCGCCAGCAGGTCAGCGTCGTCGATGCAGCCGTTGAGATCCACATCGCCGCCCGCCGTAATGCAGCAGCCGCTCGCGCTGACAAACGACGCGCCCGTCAGCTGGATGAAGTACCGCTCGACAGGCGGTAGCGTCGCGCCTGCCCATGCAGCAAGCGGCTGGTCGGCGCGGATACCGTCGGGACAGCGCACCGCGTTTCCAGAACCTGTGGGGTTCCAGATGGGTTGCCCATCGCGCGCCACAGGATCGCGATTGTAGCGGCTAATCGCCAGCAGGTAGACGCCTGGCTGTTGGATGCAGTTCGTGCGGTTATCGATGCGCGATTGCAATCCGCCGCCCGTGTCGGGATTGTCGTCGTTATGCACCACGCCGCGACCGTTGCACTTGAACAGCCACAGCTGCGTGTCCCACGCGGTGGAGCCCACCGTGCTGGCGGAGAAAGCAGCGGGGTCGCTGATGCAGATGACGAACATATCCACATCGTCCGCGCTGAGGCGTCCGCGAATGCGCGCCACGGGAGTCTGGCATGCCTGCGCGTTCGAGTCGCTGATGATTTGCGCGGTCGCAGGCAGGTCGCCCGCGTCGCCGCCGCCGTTCTCCGTCTCGTCCCAGCCGTTGAACGGCGGGCAGGGCGGAATGTTTGATTGCGCAGGCGCCGTGAACGCGCCCGTCAGCGTAATCTCGTAGTTGCCTGAAACGGCAGTCGTGCCGACCCAGCCCGTCACGCGCGAGCCGCTTTCGGGACCGTCAGGGCAGCGCACCGCGCGGAAGGGATCATTCCTCCAGATGAGTTTGTCCTCGCATCCAATCGCGTCGCGGTTGTAGCGCGTGACGGCGATGAAGTAGACGCCCGCCGAGCGTCCCGTGAGGCAGCCCGTGCTGTTGTCAATTGTTGATCGGCTAAGGTTCGTGTTTACGGCATCGTCGTTGAACACCACGCCCTTGCCTTCCGCATCAAAAAGCCACAGCTGGGTGTCGAAGGTGGTCTCGTTGTTGACGGTAGTTGCCGAGAAGTTCGCTGGGTCAGAAATGTAGATCGCATACATATCGACGCCGTCGGCTTCCAGCGTGCCGCGGATGGCGCTTAGCGCGGTGTTGGTGTCGGTTCCCGTTGCTTGGGCGGTTTCGGGCAGGTCGCCTGCGTCGCCCTGTTCCTGGTGAATCTGCGCGCTTGCCGCCGTCAACAGCGCGCACACCGCCAGCGTCCACAAAGTTAATCGCATCATCATAAGCCTCCTTTCGGCGTAGTCGCCTACCGTATATTATACACCAAATTGGCTATCCTCAGCGCCTACGCCTGCTGAGCCACCAGAGCAAATCGCGTATCGTGCGCCACAGCAGTCGCTGCGGCAGCCGTCCCCGTCGGAGCGCACGCAGAACCCCCAAAAGACGCAGAATGCGGAACAGTATCCCCATAGCCGTCCTCCGCACAGAAGTATACCTGCAGGCAGTATAATCTGGGCATGCAGCGGGCGCGGATTCTGTGTATCCCGAACCTTTCGGAGGGGCGCGACACGGCGACAATTCGGGCGGTTGTGGACGCCGTCGCGAGCGCGAAGGTGCAGATTCATCACCTTTCGTGGGACGAAGACCACCATCGGACGGTGCTGGCGTTTTCGGGCACGCCCCCGCAGGTGCGGCAGGCGGTGTTGCAGATGGGCGCGGTCGCCGTCGAGCGGATAGACCTCACGCGCCATCGGGGGGCGCACCCGCGGATCGGCGCGGTGGATGTCGTGCCGTTTGTGCCGTTGGAGGGGCTGACGCGCGAGCAGGCGGTCGCGTGGTCGCTTCGGATCGCCCGAAGTTTCGCGCGGCGGCTGCGCGTGCCCGTCTATTTGTACGAACACTCGGCGCGTGAGGGGCGCATTCGCGACCTGCCGACTTTGCGCAAGGGCGAGTTCGAAGGCTGGGTCGGCAAGCGGCTCACAGGCGAACGCGCGCCCGACTTCGGACCCAAGCGGCTCCACCCGACCGCAGGCGCGACGGTGATGGGCGTGCGCGACCCGCTCATCGCCCTCAACTGCTACATCCACCCGCCTGACTACGACCTGGCGCGGGAGATTGCCCGCCGTATCCGCGCCGAACGCGAGACGAACCCCGCGCTGCGCGGCGTGCGCGCGCTGGGGCTGTGGCTGCCCTCGCGCCGCACCGCGCAGGTCTCCCTCAACATTACGCAGACCGACCAGACCGACATGTTCCGTGTAGTGGACGCCGTGCGTCGAGTCGCCGACGCGATGCGCGTGGAGGTCGTCGCAACGGAGTTGGTGGGCGTCGTGCTGGCTCAAGACGCCGCACGCGCGTTGCAATCCGCGCTGGAGATGCTGGGATTCGATTCACAGCAAATTGTACGCTAATCAGCCCCCTTCTTTAGGTTTGATACCAATCGCCGAGCCAGAGTTCACAAAAAACAGCAGTTGATGACCCCCTCCTTAAGGACTGATTAGGGTACTTTTTTTCATACCCGACCCCCTCCATCCTCAACAGGCTCCAACGGGTCAGGAAACCAACCGCGACACAATCCATCCACACACGCCAAAGTCTCCAACCACACCAACAACCAACCCCGACGAAACACACTCACAACACAACGCTTCCGCGACCACAGCGCACCCCACACACGCTCCGACGACGCC
>Ga0101945_1000654_pt1 | contig 51842 bp, 45 predicted proteins | sample DewCreD2012metaG_2_FD_75246 | JGI IMG/M metagenome (GOLD analysis project Ga0101945, IMG submission 75246) | Hot spring sediment bacterial and archeal communities from British Columbia, Canada, to study Microbial Dark Matter (Phase II) - Dewar... ... | reverse complement strand
GTCACCCCGATGATGGCGGCGGGAGTGACGGATCACGTATGGACTCTGCAAGAGTTGCTGACGTATCGGGTACCACCCCGGGCTCCCGAAAATATTGTGTCAATTGACGAGGGACATCAGACAATTGGGGCAGTCGTTCAAAATAGTACGTCCCATCCTCGTGTTGTAAAGAAAGACCCAGGCGGTAACGGATGATTTCCAGGTCCTTCTGAACCATCCGCTCGGAGACCCCGTAGTACTCCGCCAAAGCCCGTCGGCTCCAATAGTGAGGGCGTAAGGTGATCCACTGGATAATCTCCAGCACACGCGCCGTCCGCCGAATGGTGTTATCCCTTCCCTGACCCGGTATATGGGCCATCGCCCCTCCTTTTCGGCTCAATTATAGCACACCCGCGAGAACCCCGCGATTCCCGCGCTGGAAATTTCTTACGGAAATTTGACCCAATTATAGCACATCCGCGAGAACCCCGCGATTCCCGCGCTGGAAACCGGAGCGAGGAAAACTGGATTTCTCTAATTACCCACCGCAGAGGCGCAGAGGACGCAGAGAAATCAATGAGGAAGTAAGAAGTAGGAAGTAGGAAGTGGGGGGTATCCTGCGTCTTGCGTCTCGCATCCTGCATCCTGCATCTTGAATCTTTGCAGTGAGTTCTCCTCTCCACCCCGGACTACGGGCCAGCGGGAGAGTCCGAGTAGCGCGTTGCGCCGGACCAGCAGGCGACAGGCACCCACCGCAGCGCCAGCGCGTGGACGGCCTCCATTTCTTCCCGCGTCAGCAGGGGGACCCCCTCCAGTGCGTAGGGCCGGTCCAGGCGGTGATACTTGGGCTGGCCCAGGTTGGTATAGGCCAGCAGGTCCCAGCGCTGGACGGTGGGGAGTTCCCGGGCGATGAAGGCCGCCAACGCGGCGATGTTGGCCTCGTCGGCGGTGTAACCGGGGATGACGGGAGTCCGAATCCACATCGGGCGGCCGGCGGCGGCAAGGCGGCGCGCGTTCTCCAGAATCCGCCCGTTCTCCACGCCCGTCGCCCCCCGATGCCGGTCGGGGTCCCAGATTTTCAGGTCGTAGAGGACCAGGTCCACCCAGGGGAGCACCCGCTCATACTGTTCCCAGGGGGCGGCACCGCAGGTATCCAGGGCGACATGGATGCCGGCCCCGCGACAGAGGCGGGCCACCTCCCGGACGAAGTCCGCCTGGCGCATCGGCTCGCCGCCGGAGAAGGTCACCCCGCCGCCGGAGGTCTCGTAGAACACCCGGTCCTTCTCAATCTCGGCCAGGAGCGCCCCCGGCGTCCACTCCCGCCCGATGACCTCCAGCGCGGCCGCAGGGCAGGCCCGGGCACAGTCCCCACAGACCGTACAGCGCGCCCGGTCAATGCGCATCCCCTGGGGGGTCAGTTCCAGCGCGCCGACGGGGCAGGCCCGGAGACAATCCCGCGCGCCGATGCAGCGAACGTCGTACCAGACCAGTTCGGGACGGGGGGAAAGCCCCTCCGGGTTGTGACACCAGGCACAGCGCAGAGGACAGCCCTTCAGGAAGACGGTGGTCCGGATGCCCGGCCCGTCCTCCGTGCTGAAGCGCTGGATGTTGAAGGTGATGCCGGTATACATCGCTCTGTGAGTTATCCGCGCCCCACTTCATTAGAGTTCATCGGAAATTAGAGCGCAACGCCAGGTTGTGCCATTAAGCGGAAAAAGCCGTGCTCATCCGCGTCCATCCGCGTTCATCTGCGTCCTATTTCCGATGAAGTCTATTCCAGGCCAGTTCGGGCCGGCGGCGCGGGAGGACGCGGTGGAACCGGTAGCGGGGGTAGCCCAGCACCATCGCGATGACGGCCCGACGGTCGGGCGGCAGACCCAGCGCAGCCCGCAGGCGCGCGCTGCGGGCCAGCGCCACGGTGAAGTACCCGATGTGGCAGGTACCCAGCCCGCGCAACGCGGCCGCCAGCATCACATTGTAGGCCGCGTACGTGGCGTCCTCCCGCCCGAAGTAATCGTCCCGGGGGACGTGGGCGATGAGGACGACGGGCGCGCGGAAGAAAATGGGGTCCTCTCCCTGTGCGTGACGCTGGGCCAGTCGTTCAAAGTCCGGCACACTCTCCATGCCCTTCCGCACCTGTTCGGCGCCCGCGGTCAGGCGCAGGAGAAAGCGGACCAGGGGATTCCGCAAGAGGCGCGCCGTCTGGGCCAGGACGGCAACGGTCTGCGCGCTCAGTGCGGCGATGCGGGCCGGGTCGTCTATGGCCAGCCAGTCCACCGGCTGGGCGTTGCTGGCGCTGGGAGCCCACCGGCCCACCTCCACCAGTTCCCGGACCACCTCCCGGGGCACCGGTCGGTCCCGGAAGACGCGCGCGGAGCGGCGGGCGCGCAGGGCCCACTCCAGCGCTTCCGCCGACGGCAGGCGGGTCGGGTCCAGGGGCGGGCAGTCCCCCAGGGGATAGTCGCTGTGAAGAATGGCGTCAGCGGGGCAGACGGCAACGCAGTGGCCGCAGAGCCAGCAGGCCGCCGCGTCGGCGACGACGACCCGGTCCGGTTCCTGGCGGAAGACGCGACCGGTGCAGAGGGCCACGCACGCGCCGCAGCGGGTGCAACGTTCGGGCAGAACAGAAATCTCAGGCATACGGACTCCTGACTTTCACGCCGGTTGAAATCGTCCTCCCTGGGCACTTCGTGCCGGTTGTCGGCCTTCGCCGACAACCCTGATGTGCGCGTCTGAGAGACCTGGTCGGCGAAGGCCGACCAAAGGCCTGCGGCCCAGGGAAGGGTGACTTCAGTCAGCGCTGAATAGTTACGTTGCGTTGTGTCTTCGTGTGCGGTACCGCGCCAGGGCGTAGAGAGCGATGCCAATCCAGGCGACGTTGATGCCCACCGAGGGGAAGGCCCGATAGTAGCCGGAGTTCACGATGAGCAGCAGACTTCCCAGCGCGTTCAGGACCTGGTAGAGGGGCGAATCGCCCTCCAGTTTGCGCGTGGAGACCAGCGCGTAGGCCGCCAGCAGTGCGGCGACGCCGATCCAGCCCGCCAGGTCTATCCAGAGGTTCGGTGGCATGAGGGCCTCCTGAGGTGAGGTGACGGTCACCCCGTTCTCACTCGCCGATGATTTTGACCAGCACCCGCTTGGGGCGGCGACCGTCAAACTCGCCGTAGAAAATCTGCTCCCAGGGGCCGAAGTCCAGACGCCCCCCGGTCACGGCGACCACCACCTCCCGGCCCATAATCTGGCGCTTGAGGTGGGCATCCGCGTTGTCCTCGCCGGTGCGGTTGTGGCGATAACGGGAGACCGGCTCGTGGGGCGCCAGTCCCTTCAGCCATTCGTCAAAGTCCCGGTGGAGTCCTGCCTCGTCATCGTTGATGAAGACGGAGGCGGTGATATGCATCGCGTTGACCAGGCACAGCCCTTCCCGGATGCCGCTCTCCCGCACACATTCCTCCACCTGAGGGGTGATGTTGATGAAGGCCCGCCGCTGGGGGACGTTGAACCAGAGTTCTTTGCGGTAACTCTTCATCCGGCCTCCTTTAATAGGTGACAGTCACCTTGCAGGTGACTGTCACCTATCTTTACTACCACAACCCCTTCCCGCGCAGGAGGCCGTCCACCCAGGCGGCCTCTTCAGGGGAGAGGGGCGCGGACGGTGGGCGGCGGTAGTCTATCAGGTCGGCGTACCCGCCGTTGTCGTAGCAGCGGTCCAGGGCGGCCTGGACGCCCAGCACCACGTCCGGGTCGGGCTCCTTCAGGGGGATGCGCATCCGGGGGAGCCGCTTGCTCAGGGGGACGGGGTACACCTCAAAGCGGCGCCGCTCCGGCCCCCGCCGGACGCAGATGAGGTACCGGCAAAGTGACTGTCACCTTTCCTCACCTTTCCAACTGTCGCCCGGCGGCCTCCAGACGGGCCAGCACCCGCTCCCGCCCCAGAATGCTGAGGGTGCCAAACAGCGGCGGCGAGACGGCCTTCCCGGTGGTGGCGATGCGGATGAGGCCGAAGACCTGACGGTTGTTCAGGCCCAACTCCCCCACCAGCGCGCGCAGCGGCGGTTCTATGGACTCCTCGCTGAAATCGGGCACGTCCGCCAGCACCTCCCGCGCCCGCCGCAGGACCTCTCGCGCCCGGTCGGCGTCCAGGCCCTGGGCCAGCAGGTCATCTGCGGACGGCGGCGCGATGTCCACGAAGAAGAAGTCCGTCATCTCCACCACGTCGGTCAGGTGCTTGATGCGCTCCTGGATCAGAGGGACGATGCGCCGCAGGACAGCGCGCGTCTCCGGCGGGCAGGGCACCGGCACCAGCCCGGCCTCCTGCCAGAACGGAATCAGCCGCTCCAGCAGGTCGTCCGGGGAGAAACTGCGGATGTAGACCCCGTTCATCCAGTCCAGTTTGTCGTAGGAGAAGGCCGCCGGGGCCCGGTTGACCCGGTAGAGGTCAAACCGTTCTATCAACTCCTCCCGGCTGAAAATCTCCTGCGTCTCCCCCTCGCCCGGCGCCCAGCCCAGAAGGGCCAGGAAGTTCAACAGCGCCTCCGCCAGGTAGCCCTGCCGGCGAAACTCCGTGATGGACGTGGCGCCCGCCCGCTTGGCCAGTTTCTTGCCGCCGGGCATCGTCACCAGCGGGACGTGGCAGAAGACGGGCATCTCCCACCCCAGGGCCTGGTAGAGCAGGACGTGCTTGGGCGTACTGGGCACCCAGTCGTCCCCCCGGATGACGTGGGTCACCTTCATATAGTGGTCGTCCACCACGACGGCCAGGTGGTAGGTGGGAAAACCGTCGGACTTCAGGAGCACCTGGTCGTCAATCCCGGCGTTCTCAAAGACCACCTCTCCTTTGATGACGTCCTGGAAGACGGTCCGACCGGTGAGGGGGACCTTGAGCCGGATGACGTGGGGCTCCTCCGGGGAGACGGCGTCGGGTGGGAGATAGCGGCAATGGCGGTCGTACATCGGGGGCTGACCACGCGCCCGCTGGGCCTGCCGGACTTCCTCCAACCGCTCCGGCGTGCAGTTGCAGCGGTAGGCCCACCCGGCCGCGACCAGTTCCTCGGCGACCTGCCGGTAGAGGGGCAGCCGCTCCGACTGGATGTACGGCCCGTACGGGCCGCCGACGGCGTACACTTCGGCGTTCTCCACTCCGGCCCGGCGCAACTCCTCCAGGCCCGGCCCCTCATCCCAATCCAGCCCCAGCCAGCGCAACCCCTCCATAATGACCGGAATGGTCTCCGGCTGGTAGCGGACCCGGTCGGTATCTTCAATCCGCAGGATGAACTGACCGCCCATTTTGCGGGCGAAGAGCCAGTTGAAGACGACGGTTCGCACGTTGCCGATATGGGGCTCCCCGGTCGGGCTGGGAGCAAAACGGACACGAACGCTCACACTGTCACCTCCGAAATCGCAAATCGCATATCGCGAATCGCATATCGCTGATCGCCCATCTGGCTACCCGACAGTTTGAAATCAGGACACGGATACACACGGGTTTCACGGGTTAGTACGGACTCAAATCCGTGAAAATCCGTACTATCCGTGCCCATCTGTGTCCCATTGAATCGTGAACGGAACACGGAACACGCAATACGCAACACGCTACTTCAGAATGTAGTACGTCCCCTTCTTATCCCCCACCTTAATCAGCACCCCCTTCTCCACCAGGTCCGCCAGGTCCAGCCGCAGGGTCTCCGGGCTGACATGCGGGCAGATGACCTGGTACTCCCGGTTGGTAATCCGCCCGTACCGCCGGATGTACTCCAACGCCTTCATCTGGCGCTCGTTCATCGTCCGCTGCCACTGGGCGATGGGGGGGCGCTCCCGCCGGTTATACAGCGTCACACTGAAGAGATACGGCTCCGCCCGGAACTGGGGCGGCGGCAACCCGGCGGCGGTCATCTCCTCTATCATCAGGTCTATCCCCAATCCCAGTTCCTCAATGTAGCCCCAATAGTAGAGGGCGCCCACGATGCGCGGGTTGCGGGAGAAGTGCTCCTCCACGATGTTATCCAGCGTGATGTAGCCGGGAAGGCCGCCGGGGCTGATGATTTCCATACGGTCGCTGAACATGCGCACCTCAATCCGCCGTCCCCGCAGGCGGTAATCCCGGTGGGCCACTGCGTTGACCAGGGCCTCCCGGACCGCCGCAGGCGGATACTCGGTCTGCTCCACCCGCTCCAGCCCCTTGACCACCGCGCCGGTCCGCATTTCCTCCATAATTACCGTCCAGGTCCGCTGGATGATGCGCGCCAGAGGGCCAGCGACGTCCTCCCGTCGGCCGTAACCCGCCTCGCCGCCTTCCCCGCGGGGCTCCGTGCCCAGGAACTTCACAAAGACCAGCCCGCTCTGGGGCAGGAAGACCTGCGGCTCCCTCCCAAAGAGGAGCATACCGGCAACGGTTGGCATCCCCTCTTCGGTCAGCGCCCCGATCTGGACCAGCAACTCGTCTGTGGAACGGGTCCAGGACCGGCGCTGCTTCTCCTGCCACCGCTGGAGAAACTCCTCAACCACATCCTCGTCCAGGTCCTCCCGCCGGGCCCCGGCGACGGTCTGCATTTCATAATCGCCGCTGGACTTGGTCGCGGCCAGGTGGCGAATCTCTTCGCCGGAGAGGGGGCGGTTCTCCCCTCCGCGGCGGATCACCACCCGCCCGTCGGAGAGGCTATGGAGTTCCGTGCTCCGGGGGACGCGAATGTAGAACACAAATCCCCCGGCGACCTCTTCCTGCTGGCATTCCACCTCCATGGGGGGACGGCACTGGCGGAGCGCGTCCTGCAACAGGGCGTCCATCTCTTCGGGATAGACCGCGCCGGTGGACTTGCCCGTCTCGTCTATCCCCAGGACGACCGTCCCGCCGTCGGCGTTGGCAAAGGCGACGATGGTCTCCGCCAGCAGGTCCACCTCGGGCTCCGGCATCAGGGCCACCAGTTGCCCCGACCCCCGTTTCACCAGGTCTCCCCACATCATGAATTTCACCCGTTCCGCTCTGGACTCTATCCCCAGTACCGGCCACCTGATAGGTTTAAAAACGGGACACGGATCAACACGGTTTTCACGGATCGGCACGGATACAGATCCGTGAAAATCCGTACCATCCGTGTCCATCCGTGTCCTATTGAACAACAGATAGCCAGTCCCCAGTATACAACAAAACGGGAGAGAGACAAGGCCGATACGGTTCCCATGTTGACGAAGAGGCCCAAACAGGCTATAATCAGGCCCGGAGGAAAGACGATGGCCCCAACATCTTCCACAGACCCGAGAATTCAGTTCCACACCGCCCGGCAACTGCTCCAAAACTCAAAGGAAGCAACTGTCAGCGGACGCTATCAGCAGGCCGCCCAACTGGCCACCGACGGGCTGGATATGGTAGACGCCCTCCCCCCATCGCCGGAGCGGGACCTTCTGCGCTGGGACCTTCTGCTGCACCGCGGGCGCGCCCGCTTTCTGATGGGAGATTACGCCGGTCTCTCCGATTTCCAGACGGTGCGGGATCATTCCTCAGACCCGGTGCAACAGGCGGAAGCGCTGGTCGGCGCAGCGGACTGCCATAACGGAATGGGTTCATATGCTGTCGCTGAAGAGGAATACCAGACAGCGCTCAGGGAAGCGGAAGCAAGCGGGAGCGACATCTGCCGCATCCGTGCATGGATTGGGCTGGGGACCCTCTACTGGAAACAGGGCCGGATTGAGGAAGCCATCCGTATCCTCAACCAGGCCCGAAGCGCATTGCAGCGTACGCCGGACCTGTATGAACTGGGCAGAGTTTTGCTGGGACTGGGAATTGCTTACGATTTTGCCGGGCAAGTAGAAGAGGCCATCGCTGCCTACGAAGACGCATTGAAATGTTTCCGCTCCCTTCAGGATGACCATCGGACCGCCGCGGCGTTGAACAATGTGGGAGAAATCTACCAGGAACTGCGCGACCTGGACCGGGCACTTCGCTATCACGAAGAAGCGATTCGTCTGGCATCCCAATCAGGGGCCGACCGCATCTCCGTAGACATCACCCGCAATCTCGGGGTGGACATGTTGCTCATGGGGCGGTACAGCGAAGCGATGCTGACCCTGAATCAGGCCTTATCCCAGGCGCGGGCGATCCGCGATAAAGACCTGGCACTGCAGGCACTCTATAGCCTGGGCGACGCGTTCCTGCGGCAGGGAGAAGTGGAGCGGGCACTGGCCATCGCCAGAGAACTGGCCGATGAAGCCGCCGCGATCCACAGCGAACTGCATGCCGCCCGGGCCCGGTTGCTTCAGGGTCGGGCTTATCTGGCGCAGGGGGACCGGTCCATGGCCCAGAACATTCTGCAGGCCGCACTGGGACATGCCCATGCCATCCCCAGCCGCTGGCTCCTCTGGCAACTCCACGCGGCCCTGGGAAGGGCGACCGATGACCCTCAGATTGCTCAGGTCCACTTTCGCATCGCGGCCGATTTCATCCATCAAATTGCCGACCCCCTGAGCGACCCCGACCTCCGTTCTCGCTTCCTCTCTCAACCCGAAATCCAGGCTGTCATCCGACGGGCCGAAGAGCCGCAACCATGAGAGGGAAACGGTGTTTTCATTAACAGAAGAAAGCACTGTCCGGTCGGACCGTTCCCCCAGTGACGAGAGGGAACTGGTAGAGCAGGCCAAACGGGACCCCGAGGCATTTGGCCTGCTCTACGAGCGGTATGTCGCCCAGATTTACCGTTACCTGTATTACCGTACGGGGAATCCCCAGGACGCCGAAGACCTGACAGCGCGCACCTTTTATCGGGCACTGGAGCATCTTCCCCGCTATCAGGAACGGGGGCTCCCCTTTACAGCCTGGCTCTACCGGATTGCTCATAACATCGTTGTCAACTGGCAGCGCGACCGCCGTCGGCGACCGGTCATCGCCCTGGACCAGGTGGTGACCTATGCCGGCGCAGAGGGAGACCCCCAGGGGGCACTGGAGGAGCAGGAAGAACGGGAACAACTGCTTCGGGCTTTCCGTCGCCTTTCTCCCGAAAGGCAGGAACTGCTAATTCTCAAGTTTGTGGAGGGGATGTCCAACGCACAGATTGGGGCCATTATGGGGCGAAGCGAGGGGGCCATCAAGTCCCTTTACCACCGCACCCTGCTGGAATTGAAGAAGAACCTGGAAGGAACAGAGGATGGAGGAGCAAGAAGCAACCCTGGTCCGGATCAGTGAGCGGCTCCAGCAATTGCTGGTTCCCGTGGAGCCGCCGCCGGCATTTGCCCGCAGTTTAAAGGTGGAATTGATAAAAGCAGCGCGACGGCGGCAGGAGCGCGCCCACCGCCTGCGGCGCATCCTGCTGGTGGGAGCGGCCATCGCGGGCTCGGTCGCTTCCGTGGCCGGCGTGACTGCCTTCCTGCTGCTCCGGCGGCGAGCCCGCGCTCATCCCCCGGTCGTTGTGGGATAGAAATATGCGGGGCGGCCAACAGAGCCGCCCCGTATGTTCTTCTTTGCCACGAACTGCACGAATTTGCACGAATTAAAAGAAAAATTCATGTCAATTCGTGAAATTCGTGGCGAATTCCTTCATCAGGCCATCCAGCGCGGCAGCCGCATACAGGCACAGGACCGGGGCCATCGCAATACCATAACGGGTGGCCCCATATGTGATGGCGACCAGTCCGTTGATGCCCAGAATCAGGGCGTAAAGGGGAAACTGGTCCCGCCAGCCCCGGCGGGTCCGCCACATCCCCCAGAAGGCCAGCGCCAGGAACACCAGATAGGGCGGAAGCACCACCGCAGTCAGTAAGGGACTGGCCCGACGGGAGAACTGAACACCAAAAGACGTCGGCGACCACAGGCGCAGTAGTTTGCGCGGCACCAGCGCGGCGAACTCCAGCGGATGGTCCCGAATCCAGGCCAGTCCCCGTTCCATAAACCGGCGGCTGCTCTCCGTCTCGCTAAGTCCCTCCCAACCCATCCACCCCCATTCCGGCGCGCCCTCCCCCCAGGTCCGCTCGTCGGGGAGCATCCCACCCCCCTCCGATAGCGGATTGTTCCCCGCCCAGACCCCCACGCCCCCCAGCGAGGCGACCGGAATGAACTCCCCAAACACCACGAAGTTGCGGACGACCCACGGCGTGAACAGCAGCGCCAGACCCATCAACATCAACACCGCATCCCGTCCGCGCGCCTTCCAGGAGAACGGCCGGATAAGCGTCCACACGACCATCAGCGGCAGCCACAACGTGGCCGTGGGGCGGGTCAGTGCAGTGGCCGCCAGGAAGACCCCCACCAGCAGGGGGAGAAACCCCTCCCGGCGCCGCACCATCCGCGCCGCCAGCCAGAGCGCCAGCGCCTGAAAGAGGAACGACAGGGTTTCGGAGTAGAACTCGCCAACCATGTAGACCTGGAGCGGGTGCAGACTCAGCCCGAGAGCCGCCAGAAGCCCCACCCGACGGCTGAAGAGTTCCGTCCCAATGGCGTAGACCAGCAGACAGGTGACGGCATCCAGCAGGGCCTGCACCAGCCGGACGGCCGGATAGGAGTGGCCGAAAAGCAGATAGACTCCTGCCAGAAATATCGGATATCCCGGGGGACGAAAGGCGGTAGGGTGCTCTACTCCATATGTCCCCGTCCTCAGCAGGTGGACCGCCAGCATATCGTAGCCGATACCATCATAGGTAGGGGGACTGTTCAGGCCGACGATGACCGTCAGATAGACCAGCCGCACCGCCAGAGCCAGAACCAGGATGAGAGTCGCGCTGAGGGGGGCGTTCCGCGCCAGGCGGTCTATCTGTTGCCCCGTCCAGGCGAGATACCGCTTGAGCCTCATCTTCCCACTCCTGCGTACACCCCATCCAGTTTCCGGCAGACGACCTGCCAGTCAAACTGCTCCTCCGCGTACCGGCGCCCTGCCGCCGCCAGGCGCGCCGCCGTCTCCCAGTCCTCCAGCACCCGCAGGACGGCGGCGGCGAACTCCATCTCATTGTCAGCGACCAGGATGTCTGCCCCCGGATGGACCGGAATCCCCACGCAGCCCACCGTCGTGGAAACAATGGGAATCCCCCAGGCCCAGGCGGTGAGAATCTTCACCCGCATCCCGCTCCCAGCGTGGAGCGGCACAATGAAGACACCGCTCTGCTGGATGTAGGGCGTCGGGTCCTCTACGTAGCCCGTCACGCGAACGCCGGGGATTTCCTCCTCCAGCGCCCGAATCTCCTCCGGAGGCCGCGCGCCGACCACGAAAAACGGGGCATCCGGTATCCGTTCCCGGATCAGCGGATAGACCCGCCGGGCGAACCAGAGGACCCCCTCTATGTTGGGGGGCCAGTACATCGTCCCGATGTGGAGAATCCCGCGGGCATCGGGGGCGCGCTCCACGGGCCGAATCTCCTCTGTATCCACCGCGATGGGGATGACGGTGATGCGGTCGGGCGGACAGCCCGCCTCCACCAGTGCCTCCCGGTCCTCCTCGCTGACCGCGGTGACGGCATCAAACCGGCGGCCCATTTCCCCCTCGTACCCCTTCAACTTCCGCCACTCCAGGTCCAGGGCCCACTTTCGGGGTCCAGGGGGCGCGCGGCGGGCCATCTGGTGGAAAATGGTCCAGACGGCGTTGTGAGCATCCAGGACCCGGTACACTCCTTCCAGCGGCAGGGCGTACTGGGCCATGGTGAGTTGATCGGCGTGGACGGCATCTACAGACGCGTGGGCCATCACCTCCGCGATGGCCCGGTGCATCCGGGGGGCATCGTCCCGCACGACCAGAAAGGGCCGACCGTCCGCCAGGCTTCGGGCGAAGGCCAGCCCGTCCCGCGGACGGGAGCGGCGAATAGGGACCGTGTGGACCTCCTGGCAGTACTTCCGGAGAACCGGGATGTGCTCCCGTTCGGCCTCGGAGCGGATGAAGGAGACCAGGTACACTGTATGGCGCTGGGCCAGGTAGCGGAGCACGTGGTAGGTTTTGATTTTGGGCCCACTGTCGGGCGGGTAGGGGAGAACCTGGGTCAGAAGCAGGATGCGCATGCAAAACCTCAATCGCGGATGTGCCAGGCACTTCCAAAAGTGCCTGGCACATTCTGTCCTGCCTATCGCCGCCGGGCGCGGGAGACCGCCATCACCAGGCCGATCAGGACTGCGACCGGCAAAAGAGACAGCAGTAATCCCATCACCTCGTCCCCCTCAGTGTAGAGGGTCGCCGGATTGAAGGGACGAACGGCGTCTGGCGGGACGGTGGGGAAGGGAGTGGGCGTCGGGAAGGGCGTCCGGGTGGGGGGTGGAGGGGTCTCTGTCGGCGTCGGCATGGGGGCCGGGGTCCAGGCAGGCGCCGGAATGGCCCGTGTGCTATACCACAGACGCATCTCCTGCCCCTCCTCGTAGCCGGGCCACTGTTTGCTGTACCAGACCCCATGCAGTCTATTCCCCAGGCCCGACGCGATGCGGGGGAACTCCGGATACCCCTCGTAGGGGGAGACCCGCTCCGGCTCCAGCCAGCCGGTGCCGTCCCACTCCAGGCGAAAGATGGCCTGCCGACCGGTGGGGAAATCCCGCCCGGAGACGACAAAGTGCAGATGGCCCAGGCTATCGGCGGCGACGTCGTAGTCGTCAAACACCGCGGTGCCCTCAATGGGCCAGATGCCGGGGATGCGCTGGGGGGCCGACCACTGCCGCCCGTCCGACGAAACCTGGTAATAGATGCCGTCCCCCGGCACGAGCCGCCAGATGGCGACGATCTGCCCCTGCCCGTCCACGCCCAGCATAATCTGGCGGGGGAAGCCCCCGGTGTGGGTAAAGACCTGCGGCATGCTCCAGGTCTGCCCGCCGTCGGTAGAGAGGGTGTAGGCCACGCCGACGGGATGGTCGGAGACCCAGCGGTCGCCGCCCTCTTCCCAGAAGACGTGCACCCGCCCCTGCGCGTCGGCCAGGACGTGCACTTTCATCGTCCTGACTTCGGAGCGGGAGAGATTGACCGGGGGCGACCAGCGAACGCCCCCGTCGGTGGACCGCCGGTAGAAGATGTCGGCGCAGCCGCCCAGCGGGCAATCCGGGCTGGGCTTGTTCTCCACCGACTCGGTCCAGACGGCATGTAGCGCCTCGTCCGGGCCGACAGCAATGTCCGGAAAGTAGGCGTGGCCGAACCCGCTCAGCCGTCGCGGCTCCGACCAGGCCCGGGCAGAACTGGCATGCGAAATCCAGGCCTGCTGGTAGACAATGTACTGGAAGTCCTTCAGGTAGATCAGATGGAGGCGCCCGTCTTGGTCGGCGGCGATGGCGGCCCGGATGGCCGATTGCCCGGCCCCCTGGTCCAGAAAGACATCGTACGGCGGCTGCCATATTCCCCCTTGCTGTCGCCGATACATCAGGCATGGTTTCTCATAGGCTTTAGAGCACCAGCCACCGGACCACACGATGTGGGCGTCGCCACTGCTATCCACCGTGATGTCGGGGAACCAGTCCCATCCGGGGAAGGGAAGGGTCAGTTCCATGGGTTGGCTCCAAAGAGACTCCTGGGCCTGCAGGCGAGCGACCATTGCGGCACTGATGCTGATGATCGCCAATGCCCATATCCACCACCGGACACGAAAGATGTGATTCATCCTTTCTCCTTCCGCCACGAAACGGCCAGTTACGGTGAGGAGAGCGAAGTGGCTACATATAGATCGTACCTCAATGACTCACTGGCCTCAAACGAGGTGACCAATCGGTATCGTTCTGCCAGCACCTCCGCCGGATACAGGCCCACCCAGCGGGCAAGCGGCCCTACCAGCACATAATGGGGGGCTCTCTTTGTACAAAATCGTAACTCTCCGACGGCGGTGGCCCGCCAAGCCAGACGTGGCGCACGGCTTGCTGGAGGATAATCGGTGGGGCGAAATGATAATTGTGATCCGTGAGAAACCCCATCTCCGGCTCAAACGTCTCAATCAGGGCGTCGTGAGGAACATTTTGGTCCAGATAAACCGCCATTGCCACGGGCGCGTTGGGGGGCGGTGATACAATATGTCGCACGGTGTACAATAGCGGCCGGGCCATCATTACAGAGAGCCAGATCAGCATAGCCCAGCGCAGCGCATACTTTTGCAGGACGGCGTCTTCCCCTCGCAGTGCCTTCCACAGAACCGTTCCCCTAACTTGAAAGCCGTCGGTAAGCCGATGGAAAAAACTGGCAACGAACAGGCTGGCGACGGCCAGGCCGGGGAAGGCATAGCGCGGCCAGCCGATGGAAGCGACCACATACCATGCCAGATTCACAACCATCAGAATCCACAGCATTCCCCACCGCTGCCCCTCCCGCCGACGGGGCAAAGAAATGATCAGGCCGTAAACTAATATGGGCAATAACATACCCAGGTACACTTCCAAACCCAGCAGGTATTTCAGGCTCTCCTTCATCAACTGGGGGGAGAAAACCAGAGCCGCTCCAGCCGTTTGCTGACGCAGCAGTTCCAGGTTCTCGCGAGCCGTTGCCGGACCTAAATACATAACCATGTAAATTTGCCAGAGAAGGAAACAGGCAGTGGAAACGAGCCCCGGTATGATAAAGACGCGCTGGGGGACAGTCCGATAGTAGACCAGGTTGGCCAGCCAGGCCAGGCCCAATGCCGGCGCCAGGACCAGCAGGTACTGATTCTTGGTAATCATTGCCAGTCCCAGCAGCAATCCGACCAGCACCAGGCGCTGCCTGCTGGCCTTCTCCCATGCAGCCAGCCACAGCGCCAGACCAGCCGCCATAAAGAAAAGCCCCGGTACCTCTCCCAACACCTGCCGTCCATATTCCATCAGGCGGACACCGCGCGAGGTCACCAGCAGCGCAGTGGCCACCCACGCCAGCCGACGATCCCCCAGCACCAGCGCCAGCCGGTAGAAGGCGTAGATGGCCGCCAGCAGATAGAGGACCATCACCAGGCGGGCCTGCAGCAGACCGATGCCGAAGAGTTTGAAGGCCGCCGCAATGGGTAGCATTACCGTCGGGCCGACGCCCACCGTCGGCCCGTAGTAGCGAAAACCCTCACCGCTGTAATCGGCGTAAACGCCGAAGCGTACCAGGGCTTTGGGGACGTGCAGGTGTGATCCTTCGTCGAACCAGGTTACAGGATAGTCCGTCAAACGGTAAAGGGCCAGGAACAGGACAACCACGACAGCGATGACGGTCGCAATGGACTGCCAGACGGCGCCCGCCTGCTGACCGATGCTGATTCGGGTTATGGCTGACTTGATCAGATCATTCGCTTTGCGCTGCATATCAGTCTCATGCATTCCTACACCTCCACCAGCCGCGCCGGGGATCGCCTGGCACAACGGCACTGACGAATCCAAACGCGCTTCGTCAGACCGATCAATCGCCGATCAATCATACGTCACTACCACCTGGTGAGAGCCCGCCTGGATGGACACCCAACCATAGGTCACGCCGCCCACTCTGCGCTCACCGTATTCAACTGGCTGTCCGTCCACCTCCACCTGGACCAACCTGGCCCCGTTATGCCACAGGGGGACCATCACGGTCAGATCAATGTCGGGGGCAGGCTGGGTTACCAGTTGAAAACTCAAACGTCCCGCCGCCGAATCCCACTGCACGTCCTCCAGGGTGGCATCGTGCCTGATCTCAATGAAGCGCAACCACTCTGCGGCCGACCAGATGGGGATGCCCTGCCTCGCTGCGTAGTCCAGCGTTCCTTCAAGCCAGCGCGCCGCCTCAGCGGTGGACTCCCCACTGGAGGCGAAAGGGTCCGTGTGGAACTGGGCAACGACGGCGCTGTAATGACCATCCAGGCTGCTGCGCAGCAACGCCTGTGATACCCTAACGGCATCCTCTGCGCTCACTCCAGCCGGGCCACCTACGGCACCCAGCAGGTGCTCGTCCGCCAACTGCGTGAGTTGCTGATAGATATTCAGTATGCGACCCTGCTCGTCCACGAATCTCATAGGCAAACCACTGCCGGTGAAATGACCATAGGGCCATTCGCCGGTCTCGTTTTGAAAGGCAGGTCCCCAGTGGTAGTAATCCAGATTCAAACGTATGCCATAGGATGCCTGGAGACGGGCGGTTTCCACCCAACCCGTCCACAAGATGCGGTGTGTGCGCACTGTAAGCGACACCGGACCATAACCCAGGCCGGTGAACTCCCGCCAGTGATCGTGCCAACCCGTTTCCAGTTCGTCATCCACATAAGGATGCAACGTAAACTCGTGCCCCCGGGCTCGCCACTCGGCAATCTGGGCCGGTGTTGGAGGGGCATATGGATCGGCCAGGGCATCTCCTATCAGAGGTAGTTCCTCCACCCACCGCTTCACCCTGCGGCCCGCGCGCCGCCAGTCGTTGCTGAGGGGTGGAGCGTAGTAGATGGACATGTGACCGCCGCGTTGCTCCACGCGGGCCAGCACGTTTTCAATCGCAAAGGCCGGGTTCTGGTGCGAGTCGCCCGTAGCGATGAGCATCCCCGCAGCCGCACCCGGAAAATACCACAGCCGGGGTAGCGGGCGGCCCCCCTGGCTCATCGCTGTCAGCAGATTGGCCAACAACCGCTGCTGTTCGTCGGCCTGGGGAATCGCCAGACGGTCCAGATCAACCCAGCCCACAAACATATCGCTGGCGCGGATGAAATCCGCTCCATCCCGCTCCTGGTTCGCCCAGGCCGGGTTGCCCTGGCGGGTGTAAGCCACGCTGCGCGCCAGGTCAAAGGCCCATAGCACGGCCTGACCCTCCCCATAACGGTGAAGGGTCACCGCCGGAAAACCTGTCCGCGTGTCGCGGTCGCTGGCTAACCAGGCTACGACCTCCGCGCCAGCCAGCCGGTAATGGTCGGCAGTCCCGTGGAACTGGAGGGTCTCGGTAGCAATCCCCTGCCCGACCGGATGACCAGCATCCACTTGCAAATAGCCCTCTGCGGTGCTCCCCGACACCCGTTCAACCCCCAACAGAGAAGCCAGCCGCACATCGGGCCGCATCGCCACCAGCCGCCCCCCTCTGGCAACGTAGCCCTCCAGCAGTTCCACCTGGGCCTTGTCCAGCGGCCCCTCAGCCAGAAGAACCAGGTCAAACCGATCCAGGGGGATGTGCTCCAGATCGGATAGACGAGCGATCTGGAAACAGTTCATTCCCTCGGCGCGCAGAATCTCACCCAGGTAGAGCCCGAAGGGGTTGTCACTGTGTTCATTGATCAACAATAGAATAGGGCTGACCACCGCGGGGAGCGATGTCCAGTTCTCCAAGTCAGATACCGAAACATAAGGCGAGATATTGGGCGGTAAGTCGCCTTTTGCACTACGTAACAGATCATAGCCAAATACCACTCCCATAAGGAGAGCAAAGGTACTGACGATTCCTGCCAATTTCAAGAGTTGACGGCGATGGAGTCCTGGCATACCCACTGTCCTTACATCCCTATAATTGCCTGACGCTGACGCCTAAATCGTAGCATCAACAGCAACCGCCGGGCGTGTCCCAACGCGCGAAATAGTTGGTGACAGGTTCCCCCCGAGAATTATCTGCGCTATCTGGCGCGCGTGCCGGGTGACCGACTCGCTGTTGGTCAGCGCCGGGTAGATTTGAGCCGTGGTGGCCAGGTACAGGTTCTCCACAGGCGTCCTGACCCCCGGAATCAGATGTGTGGAGTTCAGCCCATGCAGGGGCTCCACATACAACTCCCGATGTACCCGGAAATCGCGGACCCAGCGCCGGTTGAAATGGGGGAACATAGACTCCAGATGCTGGAGCCAGATCTCCCGAATCTCCTCGTCCGATTTCTTCTGCCAGGGGCTGCCGGGAAGGGTGTACTTGGGCAGATAGACCAGGTGGTGTCCTCCCACAAACTGGGGGTCAATATAGGTCGTCGTCTCAATGACGCCGGTAAAGGGGACCCGATCATCGGTGATGTTCAGTGTCCAGAAACCGGTCAGCGGCCGGTCCAGGACCAGCAGGGGACAGATGACGCCCAGGTACTCCGTCTGACCGAGAAAATCGCGGTACGAGGGGTCCGCGCCGGGGACTAACCGGCGGAAAAGAGGGACCTGCAGGGCCGCCACAACCGCGCTGAAGGGGTGCACCTGGTGCCCAACGCGAACCCCAATGGCCCGTCCCCGCTCTATCACAATTTCCTCTACGGGGCAACGGAGATGAATTTTGCCTCCCCTGGCCTGAATCTGCCTGGCCATCGCATCAATCAGCGTCATGTATCCGCCGATGAGGTGTCCTGCTTCCTCCTTCTGGTTCACCCCCTTCCTGGTTGACTTCATCCGCACCAGGCGAGCCCAGATGTAGGTGGCCGGGGTGTTTTCAAACCCTCCGTCAAATTTGGCCTTGAGCAGCGGACGCCAGATGCTCTCAAAGGTGCGTCGGCCGCTCAGACGAACCAGCCACTCCTCCACATTGGTCCCTTCCAGATGATGCCAGTCCCGCACGAATTGAGCGTACAACACGGTCAATCCCAGGCGGAAGCGGTCGGTCCAACCCAGAGGAGGGAATCGCAAAAATTCCACCACGTTGTTCATAGAGAAGATTTTGCCCTGATGGTAAAACCCCATCCGGGTCTCCCGAAAGCGCAGTTGGTCGGCGATGCCCAGTTCCTCGCAAAGTTGACGCAGGTGGCTATCGCTGGACAGGATAGTGTGATAGAACCGGTCCACCTGGACGCCGTCTTCTAAGATGACGGTATTGGCCAGCCCGCCCAATGTCGGGGAGGCCTCAAAGATTTCCACCTCCACCCCTTGCTGCGAGAGGAAGTACCCCAGGCTGACGCCCAGGATTCCCCCGCCGACGATGCCAACGTTCACAGGCCTCCTTCGCTCATCTCAAATCTGGAACGAGGGCAACTTCAGCCGTCGCAAAATGGTACGCCTCGTTGGGCCGACGGGGCAGACCAAAGGCCACGGTGCCGTTCCCCAGAATCTCCGCGATCCGCTGCGCGGCCGTCCCGTCACCGAAGATAGAGGGACGGTCCACCGGGGGGGAGAAGGTCCGCCAGGCCTGCACAATCCGCTCCGGTTCCGTGCCCACCAGCATATTCCAGCCCACCTCCACCGTCTCCACCCATTCGGTCTCGTCCCGCAGGGTCAGGCAGGGCACCCCCAGGAAATACGCCTCCCGCTGGACGCCACCGGAATCGGTGGCGATAAGGCGGGCGTTCTCCTCCAGCACAATCATATCAAAGTAACTGACGGGCTCTATCCGGCGGACATGCTCTGCAAAATGGATGTCCAGTTGGGCCAGGGCCTTACGGGTGCGCGGATGGACGGGAAACACCACCGTTTCGGGCACGCGGTTCAGCGCTGTGACGATTTGCCGCAGCCGCGCGGGGTCGTCGGTGTTGCCCGCGCGGTGCACGGTCACCAGGCCGTACCGCCCGGGCTCCAGGCCCAGGCGCTCCAGGATGCGGGACTTGCGGCGGGCAATGGGCCGGTTCTGGAGCATCGCGTCCAGCATCACATCGCCCACCCAGTACACAGAAACGGTGATGCCCTCCGCCGCCAGACGCTTTACCGCCGTCCGGCTGGCGCAGAAATGCACGTCCGCCAGGCAGTCTGCCACCAGGCGGTTGATCTCCTCCGGCATCCGCCGGTCAAAACTCCGCTCCCCCGCTTCAATATGCGCGGTGGGGATATGCAACTTGCTGGCCGCCAGCGCGCCGCCCAGGGTGGAATTGGTATCTCCCCGCACGATGACCAGGTCGGGGCGCTCCTGGAGCAGCACCTCTTCCAGGCGGACCAGTATCTCCGCCGTCTGCCGCCCGTGGGAGCCGGACCCCACCTCCAGGTTGTAATCCGGCGCGGGGATGCCCAACTCGTCAAAAAAGGCCTGCGACATCAGGTAATCGTAGTGCTGTCCGGTGTGCACCAGGATTTCCTGATGCCTCTCCCGCAGGGCGCGGCTGACCGGCGCCACCTGGATAAATTCGGGACGTGCCCCGACAACGGAGACGATTTTCATTGGACCCCTATCCTGTCTCCCGCCGCTGCAAAATCTCCCCGCTGTTCCCGCCCCTTCGGAGACTCCACGAGGGGAACGATCCCCAAACGGTGCAGCAAGATACGCCCCTGAAAACCCAGATGGGCCAGGATGGTCCGCATCAACCTGGCTTTGGATGTACCGAAGGTCCGGGAATACAACACGGCGGGGTACTCGGCCACCCGGTAGCCCATCAGCATCGCCTTCACCAGAATCTCGGTGCCCGCCAGAAAACCGTCCGATTGGAAGGAGACCCGCTCTACCACTTCTCGCCGGTACGCCCGAAACAGACAGGTGTAGGTATGCACCCGCCAGTTGAGCAAGAGGCGGTAGAGGAAAGAGGAACCGCGGCTGAGGATCAGCCGGTATGCCGGGACTCCTTCCACGCCCCCCGCCGGATGGTAGGGGGATGCGGTCACAACATCTACGTCGGGGGTGAGATAGGCCAACAGGGCGGGAATCTCCGAGAACCGATACGTCCCGTCGCTGTCCGTTGTGATGACCACCTCGCCGTCCGCCGCGGCGAAGCCCGTGCGAATCGCGGCTCCCAGACCCCGATTGGTCGGGTGACGCTCAAACCGGAATGCCGCCGGCACCTCCCGGTTGTCGCCGAAAGCCTCGTGGAGGGCCTGCCAGGTTCCGTCGGTGCTCCCGTCGTCCACGAAGACGACTTCCACTGCACGGGTCCGGGCCAGTTCAGCGACAATGGGAAGGAACTCCGTCCGCAACCGGTAAACATTCTCAACTTCGTTATAGCAGGGGATGACGATAGAGAGGTCCATTCCCGCCCCCTTCTATACAGGAACGCAGATTGTATCCCGCACCCGCCGGGCCTCTTCGGTGACCACCGACAGGTCCTCATAGATGGCGTTCCGGATGTCCGTCACCAGGCGCAGCGCGTTCAGGCCATCCCGGGCCGAGACCTGAGGGGCATCGCCGTGCAGGATGCAGTCCACAAAATGCTGGAGTTCCAGGAAGAGAGGCTCCTGGGTGGGCACGAAGATGCGCTCCACGACGCTTTCCTGGCGATATTTGACCCCCCGATGGTCGTGGTTCAGATACTCCCCGACGGTGCGCCGATGGACCGACAGACTCTTGTTCAACAGGTCTGCTTCCACGTAGGCTTCCAGAGCCGTCACTTCCACGAACCGTACTTTCTGCTCGGTCACACGAGAGGCCGTCAGAGTGAGGATCGGCCCCGAGCCAAAACACAGATGCGCCACCGCGTGGTCTATGTAGCCGCTGAACGCAGTCAGCCCATAGGCATTCACAGACACGGGCTCCCGTCCCATCAGGTCCAGCGCCAGGTCCACATCATGAGTCATCAGGTCCAGGACCACGTCCACATCCGTGTTGCTGCCCAAATAGGGGCTGAGCCGACGGAAATGGACAGCCAGCACCGTCATATTCTCCAGGACGTTTTTCAGTTCTATGTAGGCTGGATTAAAGCGCTCAATGTGCCCGACCTGGACAACCAGGGGGCAAGATTGCGCCACCTGAGCCAGTATCTCGGCCTGTTCCACCGTCTCTGTGACGGGTTTCTCTATCAGCATGTGCACTCCCCGATCCAGACAACGAATGGCCAGGTCAAAGTGCGAAGGCGTCGGCGTGGCGATACTCACGGCATCCACCCGCTCCAGAAGGGCCTCCACATCCTCGTAAAAGGGCACCTCATATTCTTCAGCCACCCGATGCCCGATTTCGGGCACTGCATCGCAGACCCCCACCAGTTGCGCCTGACGCAGGGTTGAGTAGACGCGGCAGTGCCGCTGCCCCATCCTGCCCACACCGATAACTCCCACTTTTACCTGACGCATGGCCTTCCATCCTTTCTGGAATCACCTTATGTCATTTGGGGTTCGGGGCTTGCGACCCCATCGCAAGCCCCGAATTCCTCTTCACGTTCACTTTACCATACGGGTGTCAAAGAAAGGTGATGAAAAAATGAGAATTTGCTCAAACACCCCACGGGCACAGTTCATTTACGGCCTCCACGATTCGCTCCAGGTCCACGCGGCTCAACCCCGGATGGACCGGCAAAGACAACACTTCCTGTGAGGCTCGCTCTGCCTCCGGGAGCCCGACATCGTAGCCCATACTCTTATAAAAGGGCTGTTGATGAACCGGCACCGGATAATACACAACAGCACCGATGCCCCGCTCCTTCAGCCCTTCTAACACGGTGTCCCGCCGCCCATCGGGGACGCGAAGGGTATACTGGTGAAACACATGCCGTCGCCGCTCTGGCACAGTCGGTACCGTGACACCCCGCAGGTGCTCGTTCAAATACCGGGCGTTGGCAATGCGCCTCTCGTTGAACTGCTCCAGTTTCTCCAACTGGGCCAGCCCGATGGCGGCATGGATGTCGGTCATCCGGAAGTTAAACCCCAACTCGTCGTGATAGTACCTTCTGCGCATCCCGTGCTGGCGGATGATCCGGCATTTCTCCGCGATGCGTTCATCGTTGGTCGTGATCATCCCCCCCTCGCCGGTGGTGATGTTCTTGGTGGGGTAGAAAGAAAAACAGCCCGTGCCGAAACTTCCCACCCGTTTGCCGTCGTACTCCGCGCCGTGGGCCTGGCAGGCATCCTCAATCACCACCAGGCCGTGCCGCTCCGCGATCTCCATAATGGGGTCCATATCCGCCGGCAGTCCGAAAAGGTGCACCGGCATAATCGCTTTGGTACGGGGCGTAATCGCATCTTCCAGCAAATCGGGCCGGATGTTGAAGGTTGCCGGATCAATGTCCACAAAGACGGGCCGCGCCCCCACATACAGGACAGAGTTGGCGGAAGCGATGAACGTGAACGGCGTCGTGATGACCTCGTCTCCAGGGCCAATGCCGTGAGCCAGCAGGGCCACGTGAAGGGCCGTGGTCCCGGAAGAGGTTGCCACCGCGTACTTCACCCCGCAGTACCGGGCGAAAGCCTCCTCAAAGGCTTGCACCCGGGGCCCCTGAGCCAGCATTCCCGACTCCAACACCTCCAATACAGCCCGTTTTTCTTCCTCGCCAATCATGGGTTGGGCGATGGAGATCATTCTAACCTCCTGCGTAACTATTCAGCGCTGACTGAAGTCACCCTTCCTGGGCCGCAGGCCTTTGGTCGGCCTTCGCCGACCAGGTCTCTCCGACGCACCCATAAGGGTTGTCGGCGAAGGCCGACAACCGGCACGAAGTGCCCAGGGAGGACGATTTCCATCGGCGGGAATAGTTACCCTCCTGCTTTCTGATAGACATCTATCGGGATTCGGATTTCCGTCCCGCATTTCGGACACACCATCAGCACATCTTCGTCCCGATGGGAGTCCTTTTCCTGAAGTTGTTCGCCGCAGGGACACACAAAGCCCTGCAGTCGCGCCGGGTTTCCCCACACCAGGCCGTAATCGGGCACGTCCCGCGTGACCACCGAACCGGCCCCCACCATAGCCCATCGCCCGATGGTCGTGCCGCAGATAATGACCGAATGGGCGCCGATGGCCGCGCCCTCCAGCACCAACGTCTCGCTCACAACCCAGTCCTCGGCCCCCTTCAGCGAGCCGTCCGGGTTCACCGCGCGGGGCCGTTTATCGTTGGTGAAGCACACATGGGGCCCGATGAACACGCCGTCCTGGATGGTGACCCCGTGGTAGATAGAGACATAGTTTTGAACCTTCACGTGATTGCCGATGCGGACACCGGAATCTATGTACACCCCCTTTCCGATCACGCAGTGGTGCCCGATGCAGGCCCCTTCGCGGACCTGGGCATGATGCCAGATAGACGTACCGGTCCCGATTTTCGCCTCCGGCGAGACCTCTGCTGTCGGATGAATACGGACGCCTGTCCCCATCAATCTCCCTCCTTGCCAGGATGGTTCAGAATTGGTAGACACTTTCTGCACATTCAGGTCTTCCTTGCCCCTCATTCCCCCTTCGTCCCCCAGAGGGGGAATTGAAGAGGGTTTTGCGGCGGGCGGCGAAGCCGCCCGCCGCAAAACCCCTCCCTCATTCCTCTCCCCCAGGGGAAAGGTGAAGGCCCCCGCCGCCGAAGGCGCGCGGAAGAGGAGCGCGAGCGGGGTGGGATGAGGCCCGCAGCACCAGGACCTGGTACTCCAGGAACCCGGAGCGAAGGGGGTAAGTTCTCTCCACAGCAAGATACGGCACGAACAGGACCCGGCAGGCGTCCGGGGTGCGGATGAAGCGCCCGCGCTCTGCCCACCGCTGGCGCGCCCGTTCCGGCAGATTCCACCAGCGGGGCCGGACAATATCCACCACCAGCACCCGCGCGCTGTCCCGGCAGACCCGCCGGACCTGGCGGGCGAACTGTTCCGCCGACCGGTCATCCAGGTGATGGATCAGGCCGACGGCAATTGCGGCGTCAAAGGCGTCGTCCCGCAGGCCTGGAACTGTGACATCCGTCACCGCGAAGGGCAATCCGGTGGCCCGCCGGGCGAAGCGGACATAAGCAAAGTCCACATCCACGCCCACGTAATGGGCACCTCCGAACTCATCGGCCAGGTTTCCCGTCCCGCAGCCCAGGTCTACCACCCGCAGACCCGTCAGCGGGCCCAACTCCCGCCGGATGGCCCGCCGGATCGCCCTGTAGTTTGCCGATACCAGCCGCTGGGCCCAGGCGAAGAGGAATGAATCAATGAACCAATGACCAGTGACCAATGACCAATGACCAATGACCAATGACCAATGTACCAATGACCAATGTACCAATTATCTCAGCGCCTTCAGCACGCGGGCGGGGACGCCGCCCACCACGTGCCAGGGCGGGACGTCCTCGGTGACGACGGCGCCTGCCGCGACGACGCCCCCCTCCCCAACGGTGACCCCCGGCAGGATGGTCGCGTTCACGCCCACGAAACAGCCCCGCTCCAGGCGGACCGGCGCGGACATGGACGGCAGGTAGGGCTGGAGCGGATGGTCCCGGTAGCCGACGTTGGTATGGGTGAGGACGGTAACCCGCTCCGCCAGGGTGACATGGTCGGCCATCACGATGCGGTCCGCCAGGTCCAGCAGGCACTCCTCGCCGAGAAAGCAGTAGCGACCGACCTCCAGTCCGCGAAAGCCCGTCCGGTACGTGTTGAAAAAGCGCACGTCGTGGATGATGGTGCCCGCGCCGATGCGAGCCCCCAGCAGGCGCAGGTAAAGCGCCCGGACCTGCGGGAACAGCGTCCACCGATACGGCACCAGCATCAGCGTGTACAGGCCAAACCTAAAGGCTTTCCCGAAGCCAACCTCGCGCAACGCCTGCAACGGCGGCCTCCTGTTTCAGTTGACGGACCACCCGGCGGAACCGCCAGAATTTGACAAAGTACTCCACCGTGTCCCGGATGGGACGGACGGTGGACTTCTTGTCAAAACGGCGGACGAAGAGGACGGGGACCTCCTGGATGTTCAGGCCGCGCAGGTAGGCACGCACCATGATTTCGGTGTCCCAGAACCAGCGGGTATCCTGCACTTCTTCAAAAATCGGGAGAATCCGGCTCTTGCGGAAGAACTTGAAACCGGTCTCCGTGTCGTGCAGGGGGACTCCCAGCATCCGCTGGACCAGCCAGATATACCCCCGGCTCATCAGGTAGCGGTCCACCGAGTGCCAGTAGAACCGGTAGGTGCGCAGGCCGGTCGCCACGTCCGCGCCTTTCTCTATGGCCCGAACGCACGAGGGGATGTAACGGGCGTGGACCTCCAGGTCAATGTCAATGAAGCCGACGATTTCGCCCTCTCCGGCCCGCATCCCGTCGGTGACGGTCCCGCCCCGGCCGACGTTCTTCTCGTGGAAGATGCGCCGCATCCGGTGGTTGGGGTAGCGGGCGATGATCTGGTCTATCAGTTCCCGCGTCCGGTCCTTGCTGCAGTCGTCCACGAAGATGATCTCGTAGGTCCAGGGCGAGCCGTCCAGCACTTCCACAATCTGGGCGACGCTGTCCTCTATGTGCGGCTCTTCGTTGTAGCAGGCCAGCACCAGGCTCAGTTGGACCATCCCCCGCCCTCTTGCTTCCTGCATTCCTGCCTCTTGCCTTCTTGCTTCCTCCATTCATGCCTCCTGCATTATGCGAATCCTTTGAAAATGTCGTGCACGTTCTCAACGATGTACGTCTGCTCCGCCTCGGTCATATCGGGGAAGATGGGGAGACGGATGAGGGAGCGGCTGATCAGGTCGGTGACGGGAAGTTCCCGACCGTTCTGGAAGCGGCCACGGGCAAAGGGCGCGGAGTGGAGCGGGACGTAGTGGAACGTGGCCTCAATCCCCCGGCGGCGCAACTCCCCCAGCACCGGGTCGCGCCATTCGGGGTTGACCGTCCGGAAGGCGAAGATGTGGCCGTTGATCCGGGCGGGTGGCCGGACCCGCATCCGCACGATCAACTCGGCGTCCTCCAGGTCCTGCAGTTCCCGCTGGAACCGTTCCCATATGGCGACCCGGCGCGCGGTGATTTCCTCCATCCGGTCTAACTGCACCGACAACAGTGCCACCAGCAGGTCGGAGAGGATGAAACTGCTGCCGATGTCCACCCAGGTATATTTGTCCACCTGGCCGCGCAGGAAGGCGCTGCGGTTGGTGCCTTTCTCGGCGATGATTTCGGCCCGGTACCCCAGGTCGTCGTCGTCGGTCAGCAGCGCGCCGCCCTCCCCGCAAGTGATGTTCTTGGTGACGTGGAAACTGTAGCAGCCGATGTTGCCCCAGGTGCCCAGCGGCTTATCGCCGTAGGACGCGCCGACCCCCTGCGCGGCGTCCTCCACAACCCACAGTCCATGCTGACGGGCGATTTCGTTGATCTCGTCCATCCGGCATCCCTGCCCGGCGTAGTGGACCGGGATGATGCCGCGCGTCCGGTCGGTGATCGCGGGCTCAATCTGGGCCGGGTCTATGTTCCAGGTGTCGGGCTCTATGTCCACGAATACGGGGACCCCGCCCTGCCGAACGACGGCGTTGGCAGTGGAGACGAAGGTGAAACTGGGCATGATGACCTCGTCGCCGGGGCCGACGTTCATGACCATCATCGCCAGTTCCAGCGCGTCGGAGCAGGACGTGGTCAGGATGACGTGGCGGACGCCGAAGAGGCTTTTCATCCGCTCCCGCACCTGCTGCGTGAGGCGCCCGTTGCCGCCAATGGCGCCCATCTCCAGCGCGCTCAGAACGGCCTCTTTTTCGGCCGGGCCGATAGACGGTTTAACAAAGGGTATCGGATTCATTTTTCACCTCACTCGCACAACATCTCTCTCCACCACCACCGTCTGGTCCGGACGGCGGGAGAGAAGGCACAGGTCCGGGGAGACCAGCGCCCCAGGATTGGGCGTCGGACAGTTTTCCCCCCGCAGGTCCTCGCCGAACAGGACCACCGTCCCGACCGAGTCGGGAAGGGAGAGCGTCATCGTGACCGGCAGTTCGGCGAACCGGACGACCGGGTACTCCCGCAGGTAGAAGTCGGGGTGGCGAAAGTCCAGGCCGCTGGCCAGGATGACTGCCTGATCAGGCAAGAGATGTTCCCGGATATAGGCGATGCGTGTCGCCAGGGAGCGATCTCGGTAACAAATGGTTGCCCGCCCCGGTGTGGTCAAAGCCACCGCGTTTTTCCCCAGAAGAAACGGGGGGGCCGCCAGAAAGAACAGCACGTTGACCATAAGAAGAACAGCCAATGTTTCATAATACCAAGAGTGACCGAGACTTCCAGCTCTGAACACTTTCCGCAGCGTTGCCGCTCCCGCGCCAGAAAGCACCAGAAGTGCTGGCAGGAAGGAAAACGTGTGTCCAGGGGCCCGCACCAGCAGTGCATAGGGCAGGTTGGGTACTAACCAGAAGAGCAGAAGCCATGTTTGGGCTTTCCGGGCTTCCCCTTGCCGCGTTCTCTCTGGCCCGATAGCCCACCAGACCAGCAAGGGTGCTCCCCCCATCAGGCCATACACGATGTAGATTCCCAGCCTCCCGACAGGAGCCCAGAGCGGCTCCTTGCCCAGGAGAGCAAAGCCACTAATCACTCCACCTCCGATAGCGCGCGCCGCAGCCAGATACTCCTGCAACCCTCCCGAAAAGGCGACCGTCGGCACCAGCCACGCGGCGACCAATCCAGCCAGCAGCGCTGCTGCCCCCAGGCGCATCCGCCAGGAGACCCGTGCTAGAGATAGCAACCACAGTGGTAGAAGCAGGACCAGCGTTGTCTGCCGAATGCCTCCAGCAATTCCCATCAGTGCTGTCATAACCCAAACGGAGCGCCCGCCGTCTCCACCTCGTAACGTCCGATAGGCTGCCAGCGCAATGACGGTGACGAAGAAAGCCTCCAGGATGTAGGTCAGGGCGACCTCACCGTAGAACCATACCGCAGGACTGGTCAGAGTGAATAAACCAGCGGCAATACCCGCCTCTATCCCGAACATCTCCCACCCCAGAGCAAAGACGGCAGCCACGATAAGGCCACTGAAAAGTACACTCAGCCATACATAGGCCGCGTTGGGATCACGGACCAGGTGATTAACCAGCCACCCCAGCAGGATATAGATGATGTACCCCGGCGGATGGGGCTGATGCAGGCGGACATCAAACCGTTCCAGCGCCAGCGCAAAGTTGACCGAGTCCCAGTGATAGAGCATCTGGCTGCGGAACGGGATGCGGGTTAGAACACCCAGCAGGAAAAAGCCTGTCAGGAGCCAAAGAGGTCTTTGTCGCCAGAAGTAGAGCGTCTTCACGGCTTCGCTCCTTCCAGGGGTTGGGCCAATTCAGGACGCGGGGCCGCTGCCGCAAGAGCGGTCGCCCGTCTCCCGTAAAAGAGCCAGACCAGCAAGGCTGCCACGATGAGCGCCAGAGGGATCAGGCTGGCAAAACTCCGCAGCCCTAAAACCATACCCCAGTTCCGGGCGATGTCGCCCGCGGCCAGGCGGGGCAGCGAGAGCGCAATCAGCGGGTTGGGCGTCATATCGGGAAAACTCTGCCCGGCAATCGTCTCTGCCCAGGTGACAAATCCCGACCAGACCAGAAGCAGGCCCACAAGTCCCCACCCCCATAGCCGTCGGAGCAGTCGGCTCAAGGCATACGCGAGGGGTACCGTCAGATATGGTACCATTGGCACCAGATAGGCCGGCCCGACGGAAAAGCCGCCCCACCACATCGCTGAAGAGGAATTGAACCACAGGAAACTGGCTACCGCCCAGAGACATAGCCAGAATTCGGCCCGATGGCCTCGGTCTTGCGTCATCCACCAGAAGCCGGGCACGGCCAGAAGCAGGAAAGGTGAGAGGTAAAACAGTCCCCGAAACGGGCTGAAGGTGATCCCGTAGAGCGCCGGAAGCGTGGGGAATGTCAGGCTCAGAAAGCCCGTGTAGTGCAGGTCGGTGTACAGTTCGGAGTAGAAATAGCCCACTGGCAGGGGGGTCTCAAAGCAGGAGCAATTGTACCCGGCAGCAAGCAAAATCGGCGATAGGGCGCCCAGGACCAGCCGGAAGAGATGACGGCGGTCCGGCGCGCCCCAAAAGGCGTAGACGAAGAGGCCCGCCAGGATGAGAACGGTAGGGTAATCCGTAACGGCCGACCAGCCCATGAGGAAGCCCACAACCCAGAGTATGTTGGGCCCTATCTCTCGCCTTCGGTAGCGGTAGAGCAAGTAGAAGACCGTCATTGTCAGAACCGCAACAATCTGCCGCCCGTTCAGGATAGAGGAAAAAGGAAAAGCGACGGTCGCCAGGCCATAAGCGAGAGGCAGGAGCAGGCGGATGTTCTCATTTTCGGTGAACCGCCCCAGAAAACGGTAGAGAATGACCCCCAGAGCCGCAGAGGGGAGAGAGACGACGAAGAACGTGACAAAGGCCAACGCCATAGCAAAGTAGACCTTGTCCCGCAGCAGGCCAGTTCCTCCCTCTTGCAGCGTGGCCGCCAGCGCCGCGTTGGAACCGATGCGAGCCACCAGATGGTCCAGAAGAGATGGGGGAAGAAGAGCCCGGAACAGGGCGTAGAACGGCACACCCAGGAAGGATGTCCCTGGCGCCTTGTCACTGTAGTGACGCCCTTTGTAGAGGGCATAGTCGCCAGTGTTGTGATAATAGTCATCTATCACAAATGTCCCCTGGTCCACGATGGCCATGGTCAGGTCCATTTTGGAGTTCTGTCCCCAATCCGCCCAGCGGGGAAAGAAGTAGGCAAAACAGACCAGGAGCAGGAGAAACAGAGACAGTTCCCTGTTAGACAGAAATACCTTTATCCGTTTCATTGCACTGCTTCTCCCACCTCCGTGCCAGATGCACATCCGGCCTTGTCCCAATCCACATGGTAAACGGTCGCGTTAGAGGTCTGGAATACCGCCTGCAGGCATGCCAGATGGTCCGGTGAGAGGGAGCCCAGTTCTCGCTCTTCCAGGCCGTAAAAGACGTAGCGAACGTTAAAGCGGCAAAGAGTCTCCCGACGCTGCTCTTCGGGGGCGGCAGGGTCAAAGAATTCTACCAGCCGATCCTGCTTGTCGTAGATTCCTGCGGTCATGGCCCAGTGGGCCAGGAAGGCCCGGTTGCCGGAGACGCTGGGGATGTACTGGCCCACGTCCAGGCCGCTCAGGACGACGTCGTCCGGCGAGGTGTTCTCCTCCAGCCAGCGCAGCGCGGCCACCTCGTCCCGGTGCAGGTAGTAGGGGGGCTGATGACGGGCCAGGTCCACAAACCGCCAGGCCAGCAGGTAGAGGTTGGTTGGGATGACGGCCAGCAGCAGAAGGGCCGGCGCCCACCGGGCCCAGCGGAGTGCCAGGTACTTGGGAAAGCGCCTGGTATTTTCCTCCAGCCAGGGGATGATCCGCTGGTACAGCCCCACCGTTGCCAGAATCGCGACCGGCGCCTGCCAGCCGTTCAGGTAGTGAATCTGGTAACTGACCGGCAGGTAGGCGACGAAGAAGTTGACCCCGAACCAGGTCTTCAGGAACAGTTCCCGCAGCGAGCGGCCCCGCAGGGGGACCAGGCCGTCAAAGGTGGAGAGCGCCAGCCAGAACGGGATGCCCATCACGATGAGCAGGCGGAAGGGGCTGGGCGTCCAGGCATCGGCATTGACGAACTGGGCCAGGACTTCGCGCCAGAGCGGGAAGGCCGAGGTCAGGTAGACCGAGTAGAGGGCCGGCGCGCAGGAGATGAGAACCAGCGCCAGGGGGTAGAGCAGCAGGTGGGGCGACCACCCGTCCCGCGCCCACACAATGAGAGTGAAGACCCCCACGACGGCGTAGATGAGCATCAGGTCGTAGGCGTGGCTCCAACCCAGGATGAAACTCAACGCGGCGGCCACCAGCGGATAGCGCCACCTTCGCCGCTCATATCCCAGGACCATCAGGACCCAGACCGCAAACATCAGCCCCGCCGCCAGGGAGAAGTGGGGGAAGGCCATCAGCGCCAGGAAGGAGTTGGGCTCCACGATGTAGACATCCAGCGGGTAGGGCAGGCGACCCGTCAGGTACTTGCCCACGACCCACACCCACCCCAGCCCCGCGCCGACGGCGATGAGCAGAAAGGCGGTCCGGCGCCCGCGCAGGTCCGGCAGGAAGAAGGCACAGAGAAGGTAGGTAGCCAACAGAAAGGCAACGCCGATGAGCACCCGAAGGATGTGGAAGACAGCGATATGCGTCAGCCCCAGCCGGAGACCCTGTGCGGCCAGCCACCAGAGCAGGTTGAAGAAGGCCGCCTCGTTGGGCTCGGGGGTGAGGGTGTTGCTGATGAGCGGGGCGCGGGTGAAGGCGCGCATCCAGGCGAAGTACTGGTTCGTGTCGGGCGTGCCCAGCGCGATGTCCATAAAGACCCGGTCGGGCGGGGCGGAGAGGTAGCCGTAGACGTAGGGCAGGCCGCCCAGCACCAGTACCACCGCCGCGACCAGAGCGACGAAACAGAGTTCCTGTCGGGTAATGCGAATGCGACCCGTCACTGTCCTGCTCCTGCCACACGCACATCGTCAATGTACCAGCCCGCACCACCGACGCCGTCGTCGCAGGCCAGCCGGAAGCGCAGGATGACCGTCTGCCCGGCGTAGGGGCTCAGATCAACGACTACCTGCTGCATCGTCCCCAGGGTTCCCCCGGTCCAGGCCGGTCGTCCGCTAATAGGACTTCCCCAACCGGTGGCGATAACACCGGTATAGCCTCCGCTGAGGATGCGAGAGCCCAGGTCCACGAAGGTCGTGCCCCCATTGGTGGAAATCTCTATCACCGCGCCGTCGCCGCCGGATTCCAGTTGGTACGTGTGCCAGAAAGAGAGTTGCGCGCCAGCGGGGACAACAAAAGCACGGGTCAGCAGGTAGGCATCCTTGATCGTGGTCGTGTCGCTGCTGAAGTAGGCGTGGGTGGGGCTGCGGTAGTAGGCGGTGGAGAGGGCCCAGTCGTCCACACCCTGCGCAGCGTAGTGGGTCCAGGTCTCCCGGACCGGGTCAAAGTCATCCCAGAAGACCACCCCCGCTGGGGTCGCTGTGGGCGTCGGGGTCAGGGTGGGCGTGGACGTGGCGGCGTTGGTCGGGGTTGCCGTGGGTCCCGCCGTCGGGGTAGAGGTGGGCGTACTGGTGGGAGACGGCGTTGCTGTCGGCGTCCGGGTGGGTGTCGGCGTGGCCGTCGGTGTCACCGTGGGCCCTGCACCCCCCGCCACAATCTGAATGTCGTCCACGTAGAAATAATCGGCCGTATTACTCATCCGGGCCCGGAACCGTATCTGGAAGTTGCTGACCATCTGGTAGCCGGAGAGGTCAATGTCCGCGTACTGATAGACGTTGGTGTCCTGTCCATCCACAACGGTGAGCACCTTGCGCCAGGCGCCATCGTAGATTTCCACCGTGGCGGTCTCCCCGGCCTCAAAACTGTTGGCCTTCCACCAGAACTGCAGGCGCGCGCCGGTTCGCCCGGCCATATTCACCGTCCGCGAGGCCACACCGGTATTGGAACGGAGCCGCAGGTGATACAGCCCACCGTGGGCTGTGCCGGAAGTGGTCACACTGCTATCGCCGCTGCGGACCCAGGCCCCGCTCCAGCCCGCGCCGCCGCTCCACCCGGCGCTCTCAAAGTTATCCCAGGCGACGACGGTGATCGTCGGCGTCGGGGTAGGCGTGCTCGTCGGCGTCGCCGTGGGCGTGCTGGTGGGCGTCGCCGTTGGCGTATTGGTCGGTGTGTTCGTCGGCGGGGCGGGCGTCGGGGTCGGTGTGCCCGTCGGCTTCGGCGGGACAGAGGTCGCGGTCGGCGTGCGAGTCGGCGTGCCCGTCGGTGTGCCCGTCGGCGTCGGCGGGACCGGTGTCGGGACATCCAGCGGCACAGATACCAGGACGATCCCCGAAAAGACCGGCACGTCCACAAACTGGTGCCGGATGACACCCCCCTGCTCGGTGAAGAGGTAGAACCGGGTCGGCAAATCGGTGGAACCCGCCAGGGTGGTATCCAGCACCCGACGCGCCGGGTCGTATACGCTCCCGGCGATGTTGGAATTGTACACGGCCCGCGCGTACTGCGCCGCGTAGTCCATCGTCACGTACATCGGCTGATACGGGGCGATGTTGGCCGCGATCCCCGCCAGAATGGCTTCCCAGTTGGACGGGGTGATGTTGTGAATGTAGTACTCGTGGGTGAACAGGGTCGCTATCACCATACTGTCCAGCGCCCGCTTCAGTTGGGCCGTCCCCCGCGCGATGCTTCCCTCTACATTGTTATCCGGGAACCACTCGTAACCGGTCACATCCCGGATTTCGGTGAAGACGTTGAAGAAGCGCCCATCGTGTTCGGGATGGCCCGGAACGGTCAGGTAGTCGGCGTAGTAGAAGGGGGCGCTGGCGCCGCTCTGAGGCGCGTCGTAGAGGCGGTAGGGACGGGCCCGCAAAGCGGGAGAGGTGCCGTAGTCGTTCCCCGGCGTCACCACGGTGCCAACAAACTCCACCCCCATCTGAGCCAGACCGTCAAAGGCCGGCGGGTCAAACCGGTAGTAGTGGGGGGCGACGAAGTTGGAATGGGTGATCTGGTGAGTAGCGAACCAGGCCTGGGCCTCGGCGAAGTTGGCGGCGATCTGTTCCGGGGTGCCGGTGTAGAAGAAATCGTTGAAACTGAGCGCATGGACGCCCACCGTGGCCTGTCCGGCGTCCACCAACATTTTGAGGGTGGCGGCGTTGGTTTCGTTGACATTCCGGAGGAAGATGCCCGCCCAGGGCTTGAAATCGTAGGCGTTGGCGATCTGAATCCAGGTGTAGGGGCCGGTGGAGTCATCCACCCGGAAGGTGACGAAGGGGGGCATCCCCTGGAAGACGAAGGGCTTGCGGGCCGCGCAGACCATCCCCCGCCAGACCAGGTCGTCAAAGCCGCTCAGGTAGCCCCAGGTGCGCCGGTTCAGCCAATCGTAGGATGCCCACTGGACCGCCCGCCCCTGCCCGTAGGGGACGGCCACCAGCAGCGGCTGACCGTTGAGGGTGGCGAGGACCACACCGTCCGCTGGCGGGGCGATGCCCGCGGGCTGGATGTTCTGACCCATCTGGTAGACGGCGTTCGTCGGCTGGGCGGCGACGATGTAGTTCCACGGTGCCGGAACACCCGAATGAATCTCCACCCGATTGTGGGGCGTGGAGGTCGTGTAACTGAAGCGGAAGATGTCCTGGACGAAGGTGTAGAGGGGGGTACCGCTGGAGGTCAGGATAGAGTCAAAGTTGACCAGACCCGCGCCGCCCCAGACCGCCGATGAGATCGCGGCCTGTTCGGCCGAGTCCAGATACTGGTGGTTTATGTCCAGCCCCTTATGGCCGATTACGATAAGGGCATGGTCTGCGATGGCGGAGGTTACCGGCTCCTGGGCGATGTCCAGAACGGTGTAGGGGATGCCGAAGTGATCCAGGTAGGGCTGGATGTAGTGGGCAAAATCGGCGTAATCGGCGCTGGTGGAGTTCACCAGGACCTGCGCGCTCACGAGGCGCGGCCCGTCATCCTGCCCTGCGACGGGGCGGGAGGTCAGGTAAAGAAGCGAGTTGACCATCAGGGCCAGCACCACAGCACTTAGCCACCAGCGTTTGAGGGAAGTCATCAAGGTGTGTTCCACATCCTGTGTTCCTTGCATGTTTTCCACACCAGGCGAGAGGTCCGGAATTGCATCCGGGCCTGTTCCCGGCGGTGAGGAAAGGGATAGGCGAAGCACGCCAGGCCCGCCTTCACCCCATAGGCCGCTGCGACGGCCAGGGCCAGCAGGGCCGCTGGCAGGGGGCCGTAGTGTTTGCGGAAAAAGCGTATCTTGCTCCTATAGAGGCGGGCCACCGATTCGGGACGGCACTGGCGACTGCTGGCGCCGCCCAGATGGACGATTTCCACGTCGGGGAGGTAGTAGACCTTCCACCCGGCGCGGTGGATGCGATAGCAGAGGTCGGTGTCCTCGGAGTACATCCAGAACCCTTCATCCAGAGGGCCCACGGCTTCTACAGTGCTCCGCCGGAGGAGCAGACAGGCACCCGGCGCCCAGTCCACCGGATGGGGAACCTCGTCGGGTCGGGGAGGCGGGCTGGGATGATGGGGCCCCCAGAGGCGGCGGTTCAGGCCGAAGGCGGAAAGGCTCTCCGCGAGCAGCGTCGGGAAGCGCGCGTAGGAGGCCTGAAAGGAGCCGTCGGGATTGACCAGTTTGGGAGCGGCCGCACCCGCGTCGGTGTGGTGCCGCATAAACGAGACCATCCGGGCCAGCGAACCGGGCGGTGCGATGGCATCGCTGTTGAGCAGGAGCAGGTAGACTCCCCGGCTTGTGGCAATGGCCTGGTTGGTGGCGCGGACAAAGCCAGCGTTCTCCCCGTTTTCTATCAGTCGGACCCATGGGAATTGGGTACGCACCATCTCCGGACTGCCGTCGGAGGAGCTGTTATCCACCACGATGGTCTCGCTTGAAACCGGCGCAACAGATTCCGGAAGGGCCCGCAGACAATCTGCCAGCGCGTCTTTTGTGTTCCAGTTCACGATCAAAACCGAAAGTTCTATCATCCGTGCCCTCTCCGACCCACCAGACTCACCATCACTCCCAACCACAACCAGGTATAGACAGCATAGTCAAAACCAGCGATGGTCTGGGTGTAGACAAAGGGGACCAGCCAGTCCCCCAGGGCCATGGCCAGAATGACCCCAGCACACCCGCCCAGTGTCCCGGCGGCCAGACCAGCAGCAAAGCCCCCGCTGCACCACTCCTGCCGCCAGGTCCGCCACCCGATCGCCACCAGCGTCCCCAACAACCACAGATACAGCCCCAACCCAACGATGCCCAGTTGGGAGAGGATGTCTATATAGTTGGAATGGGTCGCCATCGCCTCGTTCGGAAAATACGACACATAGTAGACAGCATATCCCGCTGGGCCGGTGCCGAAAAGGAAATGACGACCGGTCACCCTCCAGTTGACAGCCCAGGCCGTCAGCCGGGTGACGCCGCTCTCTGCGGTCTCGCCTGCAATGAGTTGCTGGATAAACCCGCGCCACTCAAAGGCCAGCAGGGCCGTCATAATGAACAGCATCACCACAAACCATTTCCGGGATTTAAGAAACGTGAGCACGCTAATGGCCAGGAACGGCGGCACCCACCCGGCCAGCCAGTGGGTGTTCAGGATAAACCGGTCGTACATCCAGAGGGCCAGCAACCCCGCCAACGCCAGGCGAAGCAGAGCGGACAGTTCACGGTTAAACAGGATCTGCCCATACACGAGCGAGACAAACCAGAGGGAGAAAAGGCCGCCAGTGTTAATGAACCAGGCATCCACATGGGCGAATTTTAACAGCAGCGACAAGGCCCCGACGCCGACAGTCGCCCAGTAGAGAACCCGCATCCAGCGCAGGTCGGAGACGGTGTTGGCGGTCAGAATCAACGCCCCAGGCAGGAGCATCATCACAGCCAGCGCGGCAATCTGGACGATGGGCCAGGTGCGCCAGGGAGTCACCAGCGGGTCCCGGAAGATAAGGCACCAGATGTATGAAACCAAACTGGCGACCAGAATGGCCGAGATGGGACGGTTGACTGGTGAAGGTTTCAGCAAGGGACGTTTCTCCACCATGTTGCGGACCAGCCAAAGCAGCACCAGCAGAGCCGTCAGCACCAGGCTGGCGACGATGCGGCTCTGGGTGCCCGTGGGCAGGGTGACCCGGACGAAGGCGGCGGTCAGCAGAAGCCCCAGGACGCCAGATTCCGGCCAGCGAAGGGTGACCAGCAGGACTGGCACCGCCACAACTGCCGCGAGGAGATAATCCGGGCGCAGGCGCAGCGCCATATATCCCAGCATCAGGTCGGCCAGGATGACCCCGCCGATGATGAGGGGTCGGTAGAATCTCCCCAGTTGAATCCAGATTGGACGGAATGTCATCGTTACCTTCTGAACTACCAAGACGTGTAGGATTAATAATTAAAAATTAACAATTAACAATTAACAATTAACAATTAACGACTTCGTGTCTTTGTGTCTTCGTGGTGAATCCCCTCCAGGAACGCGTTCAGTTGCCCGCCGATGGCCCGCCAGTCGTAGCGCTCCGCTACCCGGCGCCCGGCGGTGGAGAGGGACGCCCGTAGTTCCGGGTTTTCCAGAATCCGCACGACCGCAGCAGCGAAATCTGCAGGGTCATCGGCGATGAGCAGATCCCGCCCTGGCGTCACATCCAGGCCCTCTGCGCCTTTGGACGTGGCGACCACCGGGGTGCCCAGCGCCATCGCCTCCAGAATCTTGATCCGGGTCCCGCCGCCCAGGGTCAGCGGCGCGATACAGACCGCGCTGCGGGCCACGCGTGGCCGCACATCCGGCAGATAACCGGTCAGCACTACCCCGTCCCCCAGCGGGAGGCGGCGCAGGTCCACCCCGTCGGTGCGACCGGTGATGTAGAGGGTGGCCTGCGGGCGTGCCTGCCGGATACGGGGGAAAACCTCCGTCAGGAAAAACCGCATCGCCTCAAAGTTGGCCTCGTAGGTCAGCGCGCCAGGGAAGACCAGTGTATCCGGCTCCACTGGCCCAAAGTCTCCCTGATAGCGGTTCAGGTCCACCCCGTTGGGCACTACGGCCAGCGGGGGACCGTCGGGAACAATGTCCAAAATCAGTCGCCGCTCTACATCTGAAGGAACAACGCAACCATCTACCCACAGAAGAAGTTCCCGTGTATACCGGCGCTGCTTCTGCCAGGTCAGGCCGTACCGCAACCGGGCCACCAGTCCACGGGCCGTCCGGGCTTTTGTCCAAATCATAGAGATTTCCGGGTCCACCACCACCCGCCGCACACCCTGGACCTCCAGAAGATAGGGAGCAGCGGTCACGCCTGGGCCAACATCAAACGTCAGTACCAGGTCACAACAAGCACCGGAAAGGGCGGCCTTCAGAGAGGCCGCCATCTCCGGTACGTACTGTTCCGCCAGCGCGCGGGGATACGGAGAAAACAGGTCTGCCAGCGACGGCCGGGAACGCCTGTCCGTCGGGGCTGGGAGCGCCCCCAGCAGGGAAACGCCGGACGGCAAGACCTCCGGCGACACCCGCTCTTCCTGCCCGTGAAAGAAGCAGAGCAGGTCCACCGCGTGGGTCGCCCCCAGCGCGGTCAGCAGGTAATGCAGCCGGATGCGTGCGCCAACGTCCGGCGGATAGGGGAACCAGGCGCTCAGGCAGAGGATTCTCACTGCCCCCCTCCTGCTGATGGCGGCGAAGACGCCGGAGAAGGGATGAATCCCCACCGCCCCCGGCAGGCATCGGCGAGGGCCCGCACCATCGCCCGACGCTGGGGGCCCTTGTGCCGCCAGCGGGGACGCAAACTCCAGGAGAGAAGCGTCCGGATATTGGCAGCCACCGTGGAGAGCCAGGCCCCCCACCCCGCGCCCGTCAGGGCCAGGAAGAGCAGCCGGTTGCGCGTCATGTAGTAGTGGACGGTGGGCGATTCCGCCTGGGCCTGCGGGCGGATGCGGTGCCAGACCCGCGCCGGCGGCACGTGGACAATACGGAAGCCGGCCCGCCGGGCCCGCACACACCACTCCACCTCCTCGTAGTACAGGAAGAACCGCTCATCCAGCAACCCCACCCGCTCCGGCACCTCCCGCCGCAAGAACATCGCGCAGCCGCTGACGAAATCCACCTCCCGCGGTACGGTCCCGAACTGCCCCCCGTCGGGCTCGTCCAACCCGATCATCCGGGTATCCCCCCGCCGCCAGTCAATAGCCCCGCCTGCCGTCCAGATGACCTCCGGTCGGTCCGCGTAGTAGATGGTGGGTCCGGCAACGCCGACCGTCGGTTCCGCCTCCAACGCCGAGACCAAGTGGGTCAGCATATCCGGCGCCGCCGTCGTATCGTTGTTCAGGAGCAGGATGTACGGGGCCCCGCGGGCCAGCGCCCGTTCCAGCCCCCGGTTGTTGCCCCCTGCGTAGCCCAGGTTGGCCCCCGTCTCCAGCACATCCACCTGCGGGAAGGCCCGGCGGACTGCGTCGGGGGAACCGTCGGTGGAGCCATTATCCACGACAGTGACCTGGAAGGACGGGTACTCCAGCCGCATCAGCGAGTCCAGACAGGCCAGAGTGTCCTCCCGCCCGTTCCAGTTCAGGACAATGATTTCTACCGTTGGTACATTGGTAGCCAGTAGATTGGTAAATTGGTCATTGGTCATTGGTCATTGGTCATTGGTCATTCGGTCATTGGTCATTCGGTCATTGTACGAACGAGCGGTTTGGATTATGAAGTCGGCAAAGATGGGCCCGATGGTCTCGTTGGCAAATCGGTTTGGATGGGAATCAGTGCCCTCCCGGTACTCCGCCCGGAGCATATTGAAGTCGGGCGCGGTCGGATTGTCCTCCGCCAGCAGGCCAAAGAGATCAAAGACGGCCAGGTTGGGATGGCCCGCCAGGAATTCGTCCGACTGCAGCCACCGGGAGAGGGCGCGGGCCCGCGCGGCGGCCTCCGGCGTCGTCTCCGCCGGATTCAGCGGCGGCGAGGTGACGATGATGAACAGGCGGTCCGGAAATCGGTCTATTCGCTCCCGCATCTTCAGGTAATGCCCCTGGATTTCCTGCAACTGCTCGTCGCTCTGGATGTTGCTGTTGGGGAAACAGGACTTGACGATGATGACCTCGTGCTGAAGCAGCCCACTGAACGCGTTGACGGGCCAGGGGAAGGCCGGCTGGGAGAAAATGCAGGCCAGTCCGTCCGGGTCGGTGTTGTCGCCGGGAATGCCGTAACTGTAGCCCGCGGGCGTCCCGTCCGGGCGGGTCAGCCCCTCCCAGTTGTAGTCGTGATCCCAGAAGCGAAATCCTGCCTCAGTCAGCCGCTCCCGCACACCACCCTGGTTGATGAGGTTGCGGCCCACGGAGTGGTGCAGGAAGATCACATCGGTGAAATCCCCGCGCCGGACCACATCATTTCGGTGGACGATGGCCCGCACCCGGTGGACGAAAGCCATCCGCAACCCCTGGCCGCGCAGTCTCATCCCTGCTCCCACCAACAGGGCCAGGAGCAGGAGAACGAGCAAAACGGTCAAAGCAGTCGTCAGCGATTGTTTCATCGTTCAGCCCCCGCGGTGAATCCCTGTTATCGCTCCCAGCGCACGACCCGGCCCGCCGGACGGGCGGGATTCCCGTAGACCAGCGTGTTGGGCGGGACATCCCGCCGCACCACCGACCCGGCGCCGATGACACAGTTGTTGCCGATGGTCACGCCCTTCATGATGATGGAGTACGGGCCGATCCAGACGTCGTCGCCGATGGTGATGGGCGCCTCAATCTCCGCCTCGCCCGTCTCCTCCAGCCAGAGCCGGTGACCGATGGAGTCAAAGATGCTGCAGTTCCAACTAATCATGCAGCGGGCGCCAATGCGGACCTCGGTGGCGGCCATGATGCGGGTGTAGGGGCCGATGACTGTCCGGGTGCCGATGGAAAGCAGGCCCCGGGCCCCCACATCCATGAAGCAGTGGTCGGCGATGCGCACGCCGCTGCCGGTGACCAGTTTCCCGCCCCGCCGGATGATGGTCACCCCCCTGCCCAGGGCCACGATATGGGGCGAATCAAACTGATATTTGCGCAGGACGCCGCGCAGGACCATCGGCAGAATCCAGAAGCGATAGTCGCCTCCAAATTCCCAGAAGCGATGCCAGTAATACCCCAGGCCAGGGGAGGACTCACCATCGTTCCCAGAGTTCCATGGACGCGCAGACTCTCTCACCTGAACCACCTCCGATCAGTCGGCACCAACGGCCTCCCTGTATATCTCCATCATTTCAATGAACTCCTGCTCCAGCGTCCATACTGGCGGGATACCCGCCCGCAGGCGGGAGAGCAAGTCGGGGTTCTCCACCAGTTCCCACAGCCGGGCCGCCAGGTCCTGCGGGTCCCCCACCCGGAAGAGCAGGCCGTCCACCCCGTGCCGTACCATCTCCGCCATCCCGCCCAGGTCCGAGGCCAGGACGGGCACTCCGGCGGCATGGGCCTCCAGAATGGTCATCGGCGAGTTCTCGTACCAGATAGACGGCACCACCAGCACGTCCAGGTCGGTCAGAACCTCCGGGACCCGCTGGTTCTGTATGGCCCCTTCAAACCGGATGCGGGAGTCTCCCTGTGCCAGGCGCCGCAGCCGTTCCCCGTAGCGGGGAAAGCGGCTCATATCGCCGTAGATGCACAGTTCGCACGACCCGTCCGAAACGTCCAGTGAACGGAAGGCCTCTATCAGGACGTGGACCCCCTTGTGGGGCGCGATCTGGCCCAGGTAGCCGACCCGAAGGCCGCGCCGCCCAGGATTCCGTTCGTAGTGAGGCATAGAGCGGAGCGGAGGGCCGCTATCCAGCCCGTACCGCAGGTACCGGATTCGGTCGGGGGGGCAGACCTCCTCGCTGGACAAACATCCGCTTCAGAAAGTGGGATGGGGCGATCAGCACGTCCACCTGGCGCAGCGCGCAACCCAGTTTCTCCCGGCGCTCCCGGATGACCTCTACCCACGCTGCCCACCCCAACCACCGATCCAGTGGGGGCCGGGAAAGGAATCCCCGCGCCAGATACCCGGCCGCCCCGCGGGTGGCCTGGTCGGGCAGCCGGTAGCGCCGCTTCTCCGTCAGCCGGCACCAGGCGCACTCCGCCGGGTCGTCCGGCACCCCGCAGAGGGACCCGTCGGGCCGCTGCAGGTGAATGCGGGGGCAGAGGAACCAGTAGTCGTGCAGGGTCAGGACCGTCGGGACATCCGCCGCCTGCGCCGCCTCCAGGACGCTGCCTGTGAGCAGGTAGCCGGCCTGGAAATGGACCAGGTCGGGCTGGTGCTCGTTCAGAAACTGCCCAAACCACGCCCCCAGCGAGGGATTCCAGAACTCCCAGCGCGCCGGGTCGGGGGAGAGGGCCAGGTTGAAGAAGAGCCGGTGGACTGGAATCCCCTCATACTCCTCGGAGACGCAGCGAGGCTCCGGCGTACCCTCCGCGATGGACTCCACACAGACGACCTCCACCCGATAGCCAGCCTGGAGCAGTCTCCGGGCCAGGCGGTAGGTATAGAGTTCCGCCCCGGCCACATACCGGGGTGGGAAGTGGTGGACGGCCAGGACGATCTTCATCACGGCACCTCTCGCGACCCCGCCCGTCGGCGCACCAGGTCTCCCAGCAGGACGGCCTCCTGACGGCCCACGGAGCCCGTCATCGTCAGCAGGCCCAGGTAGATGACCGCCCCCAGCCCGACGGCCAGAAAGAAATTCACACCCCGCGCCAGGAAGACAACAACACCCATCAGCGCCGCCGCCAGCCCCGGTTTCAGGAAGACAGCCCGGTAGTCCACCGCGGCCAGTTCGTGCCGCAGGAGCCAGAGATACTGCCCCGCCAGAATCACCTCTGTCAGAACAGTGACGACCGAGGCCGCCAGCAGCCCCCAGCGGGGGATGAGGACCAGGTTCAGGACCACGTTGACGGCCGTGCTCACCATCAGCGCCCGCGCCACCTTCTTCTCCTGGTCGTGGATGATGGTCACATTCCCCAGAAGTTCCGTCAGGAATATCAGTGGCAGCACCCAGATCAGAATCCGGAGCGGCAGGACAGACGGGGCAAACTGGTCCGTGTAGAGCAGGCGGACCAGCGGTCCTGCCAACACCGTCGTCCCCACCGCGATGGGAACCGCGATCACAAAGAGGTATTTCAGCGCCTGGGTGTAGAGGGCCGGCATCCGCTTTGGATCGGCCGCGTACTGTCGGCAGAGGGCCGGATACAGGGCCAGGTTGACCGCGTGGGAGACCATCATCACCAGAAAAATCAGGTTGTAGGCCGCGTTGTACCAGCCGGTGACCGCGTCGCCGTAGAAATATTGCAGCAGGACGGTGTCTATCTTGTACGAGAGGCCCAGGGAGAAGCCGATGACGCCGAAGGGGAGCGCGGCCTTCAGCAGGGCGGGCCACAGCCGGGGGTCGGGGCGCCAGGGCGCGCCGCCGGTGCGGCGGAGCAATCGCCCCCCCATCGCCGTCGCCAGGGCCAGACTGCAGAGAGAGGCCACCAGCAAGCCCATAAATCCCAGGCGGCCCACCAGCGCGGCCGTCCCCAGGACGACAAACCCCGCCTGCTGCAGGACGTTCATCAGCGAGAGAAAATCCAGCCGCTCCCGGGCGATGAAGAGGCTCTCCATCGGCCCCGCCACAGCGTAGATGAACAGCGTGCATGCTGCGATCGCCGCGCCCAGGACCAGTTCCGGGGAACGTTTCAGGACCAGAGCTGAACCGACGATGACCACCAGTGTCCCGGCGGAGAGGATCAGGCGCAGGAGCACCGCGTTGGCAAACAGCGCCGGGGTCCGGCTCGGGTCCTTGGCGACCTCCCGCACCATATACGGGGCCAGCCCCAGGTCGGAGAGGATGGCGAACATCCCCACGTAGGCCAGGGCGGTGGTATAGAGGCCGTATCCAGCATCTCCCAGCCGCCGGACGGCGAAGATGGCGAAGATCACCGAGAGGGCCTTCACAGTGATCTGGCCCAGCAAACTGAAGAGAGAGTTTCGGGCAACAATAACGGAAATGTGCTTCATAAGGTCACTCTTTGTTCGTGAGTCATCTGATGGCGAGTATCCCATCGCGCGGGGCGCATTCCCACAGGCCAGAAACCCGGTAGCCCTGCACGCGGACGATTCAGTAGACTGGGGAGGTCAGATTGGCAATCCGACCTACCGCTCCCGCAAGTTTCCTGGTAGCAGTGGATTTCTATGTTACAAGGCAGCACGCCCGGAAATCATACTTACCATCTGCCGCAACTCCTGAGGTTCCACTGCCTGGGTTGCCAGTAAGAGCGCCAGATATGCAGCGGCTCCAATTCCGATGATCGCGAACAGGTGCAGGTGCTGGACCAGAAACACGATCACCCCCATGCCCAGCGCCGAGAGGGCCACACGGGCCAGGGGTAGCCATCGCCCGTTGGTCAGCCGGTTCACCCCCAGGAGTCTCCAGTGCAGGAAGACCCTCAGCCAGCGCGCGAACACCTCTGCGACAGCAGCGCCCATAATCCCAAAAGTGGGAATCAGCGCCAGATCCAGAACCACGTGAATGATGGCATTGGACATGTTCACCCGCGCCACTTTTTTCTCCAGTTGAAGGATCAGGCAGGTGGGTCCTGTGAGTTCCGTGACGAAAAAAGCGGGCAGGTCCCAAATGACCAGGGCAAAGACCGGCCCCGCTGCGGCAAACTGATCGGTGTACAGAAACCGGATCAACTTATCGGAGACCAGCGTCCCGCCCACGGCGATGGGCAGCGAAACCATCAGCAGGTACTTCATCGTTTTGGCAATGACTGGCTCAATCGGATTCACTCCCAGGGCATGTTCCCGCACCAGGGTAGGATAGATGGAACTGCATACGCTCACTGCAATAGGATAGACTATCATAGACAGGTTGCAGGCCACCGCGTACCATCCAACAGCCGCATCAGGAAGGATGAATGACATGAAACTGACATCAAAGCGGGTCTCCAAGACGAAGGATATGCCGCTGATTCCAAAAGGCAGGCCTGCTGCCAGCAAAGGCCACCATCTGCTCCGGTCCACTTTTAACCTGCCGACTGCTATTTGCCGAAGGACCGTTCTTCCTGAGACCAGAGCCATAATAGTGAGTCCCAGCAGCATCGCGGCTAAGAGGCCGATGTACCCGAAACCCGCCAGTAGAAGTGCAGTGCCCGCGCTCCAGAAGACCAGTTGATTGAGAACAGTGTAGCGAGATCTCAGATCCAATCGCTCCCAGGCCGTCAGAATGGCTTCAAACGGTCCCTGGAAGGAGTAGATGAACAGACTGCACCCGGCGATCAGTACCCCCAGCACAATCTTAGGCTCTTTACCCAGCAAATAGACCCCGGTGGTCACTCCTGCCACGACCAGCGAGGAGAGAATGAGCCGCAGCGTGATGAGATTGGGCAACAACTCGTAAACACGTTCACGATTCCGGGCAATTTCTCGCAGAGTATATGGGGCCATCCCCAGGTCTGAGAAGATTGCAAACATCTGGATATAGGCCATAACTGCCGAGTATTGCCCGAAGTGGACATCTCCCAGTCGGCGCACGACAAACACATTGAACAAAAAAGCCAAGGTCTTGATCACGATCTGAGAGCCCAGCACAAAGGCTGAGTTTCGGGCCACAACTTTCATCAAGCGGCCCGGCGAATCCTGTACAGCCGGGATTTGCTCAGCCATTGTCTTCCTGTTTTTGCCCGTCAGATCTGTCCAGTGCCGGGGCTGGAAAGCGGGATGAGGCTAAGGTGGTCTCGTATAGCCTCTCCAGTTCGTCTACTTCTTCTTCCAACGTTCGTACTCGCGGAACAGAAGATGATAGACGTCGTACCAGGTCCGGCTCATCCACCAGCCGTTGCAGTTCTCTCCTCAACGCCATTACATCATTGGGAGCAAAGAGTAATCCCGACTCGCCGTGTTCAACCAACTCACTCATCCCACCCAGGTCCGATGCAACAACAGGGGTTTGATAAGCAAAGGCTTCCAGGATCGTGTTTGGACTGTTCTCGTACCAGACTGAAGGAACAACCAAAACGTCCAGTTCGCTCATCACCCGGCCCAAGTTGTCGTGCAGGTATGTCCCTGCAAAGCGGATGCCGGGGTGACCGTTTGCTAACTTTTGTAACCGTCTCGCATACTTCGGGAAATGGGTTGGATCCCCATAAATGGTTAATGTTGCCGATCTGGTGCGAAGGTTAAGACATTTGAAAGCCTCAATCAGCAAATGGACACCCTTATGTTCAGCCAGTTGGCCGGTATAGCCGATGCGCAGCGCATCCGAGGGTGATTTGGGAATTACATCTGCAGGCAAGGCCAGTCCCTGCCTTGAATGGATCAGGCGGTCCGCTGGAGCGCCCGCACGCAGGTAGACCCCGCGCAGAAAATGGGATGGACAGATAGCCAGATCAACCTGACCGAGCACTTCGGTCAACACCCGCCGCCTGCACTCCATAGCCGCAAGGCTCACAGGTATGCTCACTCTATCAGCCAATAGAGAAGCCCATAGAACGTCCATCAGTTTGGGTAGTACCCGAGCGGCCCAGCGGTACCGTCGTTTCTCTTCGGCCTGACAACGCACGCAGTTCTGGGATGCATCGTTATTGCAAATCTGACCATTGCTGCGCAGTAAGTTAATCCGTGGGCAAATGAACCAGTAGTCGGTGAGGGTCACGACAACAGGAAGACCTGCTTCGCGAGCAGCCCGAATCGCATCAGCGCCCAGCAGATAACCACCAATCAGGTGGAAGACATCCGGCTGCTGCTCCTGGAGGAATCCCCGCAGGTGATCGCCGATCCAGGGGTTGTCGTACTCCCAGCGGGCCGGGTCCGGCGCGGCGTTGCGGTTGAAAGAAAGCCGGCGGACCGGAATGCCCTGATAGGTTTCGTCCTCCCAGGAGACACCATTTTCCGGACCCGCGAGAATATCCTCCACGCAGACCACACGTACATCGTGACCGCGCCCTTGCAAAGCAGCGGCCGTACGATAAGCACGCCACTCAGCACCTCCGGTGTACCGGGGCGGGAAATGATGGACAGCAATGACAACTTTCATAAACAAGATACCTGCGGTGAACTTCTGTCACATTCTTTCCACATAGAACCGTTTCCGGGTCGCTGGAAGAACGCCACGTCCCAACAGGTAGTGGAAACGGACACCGAAGACCTCAACAAATCCAGCCAATCCCACCCGTTTGAAACCCACTTTGGCGGCATAGCGTAGAGAGGCCCGATTTGTAACACTGATCAAAACAATGAGAAGGGTCTTGTGCGGATTGTGAGCGCACATTCTCCGTACGCTCTCTGCCGTCAGATAGGGATTGATCCCTTTTCCACGAAAGGCAGGAATGGTGAATGTGTTGTAACCATAAATCTCGTTAGTTGCCATCTGAAACCATCGTCCGAGCAGGGAGGAATCAAATTCTCCCTCCAGAAACCACCGACCGGCGACTATCTGGCCCTGGTACCTGGCAACATAGCAACGCTGCCCGGATTGCAGACGGTCCCGCAGGTGTGCTTCGGGAGTTTTCCACTCGTCAACCTGAGCGAGCGCGGCCAGGGTGTCCTCGTCAGTAATCTTGACTTCTTCTATCTCTATCTCAACTGTCGGCGGGGGCACACGAACAGGCCGATCCAGACGCAGCATGAGGATATAAAAGCGGACATGACGTGGCTTACGTTTGAGGCGCCCCGCAATCCGCTTACCCAGCCCAGCGACTCCCTCGGTCCTGAGGATGACTCTGGCACGTTGCACAAATTGCATGACCCAGTGCTGGCTCTGTTCTCCCGGCTGTGCACATTCCACGTTATGGGGCCTGCCTGCCATCTTCGGTATCTCTTTCTCGGTCCGAACCGTTTTCTGGCCCGCTTAGTGGAGAAACTCATTCAGCCCGCGCTGGGCGGTCCCCAGAAATACCGGAGAGCACTGCTCCCACTGCGCGTCATACAACTTTCGCAGCATCATTTCGTACGTCATAACAGGCGCAATTTTGCCCAGCATCCACTGTCTTTGGCCCGAGAGGTGCTGGGTCCAGAGCGAGCGAATAAAATCCGGATTCCAGATACTCCGACCAGCAGTGCGGGGATCAAACAATATCGCCTCGGCCCAATCCCGTAGTTCATGCCGCAGCCATCTATCATAGTCACTATGCAGGGTGAATTGTTCAGGGAAAAGCGGGTATACATATTTGTTAAAACGGCGCTTGAATAATTGTAGCGACCGGTGGATATCCCGGATAACCGGTTGTTCAATAGGTAAGGAATCATCCTTATCCACTGGTACCATGGCCAAAGAAGGATTCAGACGGTTGAGCACCGCAATCTGAAGTCTCCGAGCCACGCGGAAACTCACAGGAAGAGCCAGCAGGAAATCCACCAGATCGTAGTCACAGTAAGGATGGCGCACGTCTATGTAGGATCGCGTGAACGTCACATAATGATAGTAATGGCGGAGGTCCAACTGAATAAACCCGAAATAATCAATACGTCTCTCGCGATCGTATTTGAGGTACGGCTGCAACTCCTGCCGAAGTGACTCAAACGCCAGTCCAGCAAGCCGGGCATAGGTTTGCGGGGTGTACAACAGCCGTTCTTTCTTCCGCTTCCGAGATGCCTGGCCAGTGGTATCTCTCCACAAACAGTTCAAAGAGATTCGCCAGGTACGCAAGTTCGTCGGGCGATCGGCCCAGGCTTACTGATGCATCACTAAATCCCCCCAGATTCTGATCGCCAGCAAACCCTGTCAGGTTGATGTCAAAGAGGTGGCGGGCCGTCTCCAGGGTGTTGATGCCATGCATGTGGACCCAGCTATGAAATCCCTCTGTCAGGTCAAGATGGAAATCTGCGTATTCCTTCACCCAATTTCCATCAAAGAGTTCGCAAAAACAGTGGGGGGTGCCTGCACGCCTGGCCACACGAGCCGCATAGTATACGTCTTTGCAGTTCCTTAGCCCAAATGTGATGGTGGTGGGGCGTGGACTATCAGGCGGATAGGCAGCCAATATGGTGCGAGAGTCCAGGCCACCGCTCAGGTAAACCCCCATGCGGTGATCACCCCTTAACCGACGGGCAACGGCCAACCGCATCAGCCGGGCAGATTCTTCAACCGCCTCCCTAAATGTTATCCTGGCCGGCAGAGCAGATATTTGATCAAAGGACCAATAGGTGTCAATTCGCAACAGGCCCTCCTTCAATTCAAAAGTGAGAACAGAGGCTGGCGCCAGCATCTGGATGTCTTTAAAGAAGGTCCGTGTGCCCAGCAACTGCTGAAACCGCATATACTGCGCCAGTGCTACATCATCCAGTGGGTGCAACCTATCAGCGACTGCCCGGATGCCCTTGATCTCCGGGGCAAAGACCAGGTATCCATCCCGGTGCTCAAAATACAACGGATATAACCCGAAGCGGTCTGTGACCAGCATAACCACCCGCTGCAGGCGATCATAGATGGCTATCACGAAAGCACCGGCCAGATGGCGAACAAAATCAACACCGTACACTTTGTACATCCGCAACGCATATTCGGCATCTGTGCGAAACCTGTCTCGTCTGAGATCATCTGCTCTGTCAGGAGCCCCTTCCCAGTCAAAGAACTCTCCGGCCAGGAACAACACGGTATTTCCGTCCTCGCTGATGACCGGTTGGGGCTCTCTATTTAGAATTCCGATCCCTATTCGTCCCAGGCTCACCCTTGTGCTCTCATCCCAATAAGTCTCAACAATATACCACTTGCGATGCCGCATCACATTCCCCATGCGGATAATGGCTTGATCCAGCCGCGTGTTTTGCCGTTCATCTATGATTCCAAAAACACCGCTCATAGGGGAGCCCCATCAACCTTGCGCTTCCCCGCCGCTTCCATTAGGAGAGCCTGACATCTCTGGCCCAGGACCGATTGGCCAGATACCATTCCACAGTCTGCTGGAGACCTTCTTCCAGGGAGGTTTCCGGTGCCCAATCCAAAAGTCGCCGGGCCTTGGAAATTTCGGCCCAGGTGACTGGAACATCGGCGAGATGTGGGGGATGCTGGATCACCTCGGCTTTCCTGCCCAAAAATCTCTCCAGAAGGAAAATCAGATGCATGACCGAAACCGGCCGACCGCTGCCCAGGTTAATGATCTCATACCCCAAAGGCTTTAAAGCCAGAAGAGTTCCCCGGGCAATGTCTTCTATAAACGTGAAATCCCTCTCCTGGGAACCGTCACCATGCAGTAGAAGCGGTTCGCCTTCAGCAATCCACCGGATAAAGCGAAAGACGCTCATATCCGGACGCCCTGCCGGGCCATAAACGGTGAAATACCGCAGAACAGTCACATCCAGGCCATATAAATAGTGATAGGTGTAACATAGAATCTCTGCTGTCTTCTTGGAAACTGCATACGGGGATAGCAGATGATCGGTCACGGCATCCTCGCGAAACGGCCTGGGGGTGTTCGCTCCATACAGACTGGAACTGGAAGCCAGGACAAATTTCTTCACGCTATGTTTTTTGCACAATTCCAGCATGTTGAGCGTACCGACCACATTCGTTTCAAAATAGGCTCCAGGATTCTCCACCGACCGGCGAACACCCGCAAGAGCAGCCAGGTTAATTACGGCGTCAAACCCGGAATGGCCATTGAGAAGTATCGGACGAAGGCCGTCGCAATGACAGATGTCCAGTTTATGAAACACGAAATTGGGGCGTTCCTCCAGTTGTCTCAGGCGCCAGTACTTCAAGCGGACGTCATAGGCTGCACTCAGGTTATCCACCCCGACCACAATGTGGCCGCCATCCAGGAGAAATTCCACGACTTTCCATCCGATGAAGCCTGCGCAGCCGGTAACGAGAATGTACATCTTCAACCTCATTCCCCAAAGGGCCTGCCTGCGATAGTCCCGGTTTTCTGTCTCCCCCCATCGCCTCCGCGATCAGCCGCTCCACGTCGTCGGGCTGGATACGCCACCAGGGGCCGAACCGCTTCGCCGGGAGTCTCCCGGTCCGGCACCAGTGGTGGACGGTCTCTTTGCTGACCCCCAGCCGATCCGCCGCCTCGGCCACCGTCATATACGGCCGCTTTTTCCGGCGGCGCGGGGATTTCCCGTCCCTGCCGTGGAGACCGTATCCGTACCCGTAGTAGAGATAGCCGTAAGAGGATGATCGGACCCGGTTGAAGACGACCCCCAGCAGGCGAATGCCCTCCTGCCCCATCAGACGGTCGCGGGCCTTGCGGGCCGCCGCGTGGCGGGTGATGCCGTCGTCCACCACCAGGAGCGTGGCGTCGGCCATGCTGGCCAGGAGCGCCGCCTCAGGCGGCCCCAACACCGGAGGGCTATCCATCAGAATCACGTCGGCATGCCGCTGAAGTTCCTCCAGCAGGGCCCGGAACCGCCGGGAGCCGACCAGCAGGGTTGGCTCTATGGACGTCCGCCCGGCCGGGAGGAACCACAGGTTCTCTATCCCCGTGGGCTGAAGGGCCTCCACTGGCAATTGTTCTGCCAGTTGTCCGCTCAGCAGGTCAGCCAGACCTATAATATTGGGTTGTTCAAAGAACTCGTGCAGCGAAGGTCGCCGCAGGTCCACATCCATCGCGATGACCCGGTACCCCGCCGCCGTCAGCGCGGCCGCCAGATGGGCCAGGACGAAACTCTTCCCCTCCTGGGCGCTGGGGCTGGTGACCAGCAGCGTGCGCGGCGCCTGGTCGGGACGGGCGAAGAAGATTTGAGTCTGGATTCCGTGAACACTCTCGGATAACAGGGGCTCCATCCGGCCGGCTGGAAGGACGCTCCGTTCCCGGTGGGCCACCTGGGGGATAGCGCCCAGGATGGGCAGGCCCAAACTGGCCTGAACGGTGTCATTTTCCCATCGGAGAGAGGTATCCAGATAGTCCATCAGGATCAGGGCCGCCACCGCCAGCGCCAGTCCGGCGACGCCGGCAACGGCGACGATGAGCAAAGCCCGGTTGGGGAGAGGCTGGGTGGGCGGCGAGGCCTGATCAAAGAACGTGAGCAGGTTCGGCGATTCTCTGATGTCCCTCGTCAATTGACACAATATTTTCGGGAGCCCGGGGTGGTACCCGATACGTCAGCAACTCTTGCAGAGTCCATACGTGATCCGTCACTCCCGCCGCCATCATCGGGGT
>Ga0101945_1000652_pt1 | contig 51980 bp, 66 predicted proteins | sample DewCreD2012metaG_2_FD_75246 | JGI IMG/M metagenome (GOLD analysis project Ga0101945, IMG submission 75246) | Hot spring sediment bacterial and archeal communities from British Columbia, Canada, to study Microbial Dark Matter (Phase II) - Dewar... ... | reverse complement strand
CCTTCAGGCCATAGGAGGCCGCCACCTTGACGATGGCCTCCTCTATCTGCCGAAGGAAGCGGCGCACCTCCCGGCCCACGGGAAAGATGGGGTAGCCCACCAGCTGCCCGGGCCCATGGTAGGTGACGTCCCCACCCCGCTCCACCCAGTAGACCTCAAAGCCGTTTTCCCGGTACCAGCTTTCGGGAAAAAGGAGGTTCTCCCCCGTGGCCTTTCTCCCCAGGGTGATGACCCGGGGATGCTCCAAAAGAAGCAGGGTGGGGGGGCGCTCGCCCCGCACCACCTCCTTGTGCACCTTTTTCTGGTACTCCCAGGCTTGGGGGTAGGGCAAAAGGCCCAGGTCCTCCACCAGAAACTCCACGTCCTTAAGCATACGTCAGGGGGAAGCTCCCTTAAAGTATCGGGCTTCACCAAGCCCAGCTTCGCTGGCTTGCGCAAGCATGTTGCAAGGTAGCCCTGACCGGCCTCTGACCCCAGGGACCTAGGCTAGGGGCATGGACTTGGAAACCCGGCTGGAGATGCCTTTGGCGCTTGACCCCGAGGCCTTGGACCCTGGGCTTGTGGAGAGGCTGATGGATGAGGTGCTGGGGGTTTTCCGCCAGCACCTTCCCGTGCGGAGCCTCGAGGGCATCCTGAAGCGGCAGGAGGGCCACTTGATCCTTCTGGTGAACCTGGAGCTGGCCTAGGCCAGAAAGCGGGCCAGAAGCCGGTCCCGTAAGGCCTCAGGGAGGTGGCGGAGAAGAAGGGTCTGCCACCCCCTAGGGGCCACCAGGTAGCGGGCCCTGGGCCTTGGGTCTTGGAGGGCCTTAAGCACCACCTCCGCCACCCTCTCGGGGGGCAGGCCCCTTCTGGCGCTGGCCCGGGCCGCCCTGCGGGCCACCTCCAGGTAGCGGCCGTACACCCTTTCCGTACCGGAAGGAGGAGGTTCCAAGTAGCTTTCCGCCCAGCGTTCCGAACGTTCCCAGATGGGGGTGGCCACGGGCCCCGGTTCCACCAAGACCACCCTCACCCCAAAGGGAAGGAGCTCCACCCTCAGGGCATCCGCCAGGGCCTCGAGGGCAAACTTGCTGGCGGCATAGGGTCCCGCCAGGGGCAGGGCCACCAGGCCGGAAACCGAGCCCATGAGCACCACCCGCCCCCGGCTCTTTCGGAGGAGGGGCAAAAAGGTCCTCACCGTGGCAAAGGCTCCGAGGACGTTCACCTCCAGCACCTGGCGGAAGACGGAAGGGGGGATAAGCTCCAAGGGCCCCGCCACGGCAATCCCCGTATTGGCCACCAGTCCCTCTAACCCTTCCCCCTCCAGAAGCCTCCTGGCCTGCACAAGGCTTTCCTCCTGGGTTACATCTAGGAAAAGGGGCACCACCCCCAGGGCGCGAAGGGCCTTTGCATCCTCGGATTTGCGCACCCCGCCATAGACCCGAAAACCCCTTTCCGCCAAGAGCCGGGCCGTGGCCAGGCCGATGCCGCTACCCGCTCCCGTGATGAGCACAGCCCCCATGGGAAAAGCTTAAGGACCCCTGGCTTCCCAGGGGTCCCAAGGCAGCCTGCCGGATCCCCAGGCCCCTACTGGGCCACCACGCTCACCTTCAAAGCGATCGGCACCTCGGGGTGGGGCTTGTAGGTGAGGACGTACTCCCCCAGCTCCTTGATGGGCCTTTCCAGCACCAGGCGCTTGGGGTCGATGGTGATGCCGTGCTGGCGCGAAAGGGCCTCGGCGATGTCCTTGGCGGTCACGGAGCCGTAGATCTTGGTCTCCCCCGCCCGCACCGGAATGGTGAGGGTGAGGTTCTCCAGGATCTCCTTAAGCCTCTCCGCCTCCGCCTTCCTTTCCGCCAGGCGCTTGGCCTGGGCGCGGATCTTGGCCTCGAGGGCCTTCAGGTTGCTCTCCGTGGCCAAGACCGCCAGGCCCCGGGGCAGGAGGTAGTTCCTGGCGTAGCCGGGCTTCACGTTCACCACCTGGCCCACATCGCCCAGGTTCTCCAGGGGTTCAAGCAGGATGACCTTCATGACCACCCCCTATTTGCGCACCAGCTTCTCCGTGAAGGGCAGAAGCCCCAGAATCCTCGCCCGCTTGATGGTGCGGGCCAGGATGCGCTGCTCCTTGGCGGTAAGCCCCGTGCGGCGGCGGGGCAGGATCTTCCCCGTCTCCGACAGGAACCGCTTCAGCACCTCCACGTTGCGGTAGTCCCTAAGGTCGAACTCCCCCAGGCTGGCCTTAACCTTGGCCTTCCTGGAAGGGCGCTTTTGCGCCTCCTTCTTGGGTTTAGCGTTCTTCGTGCTCAAAACGGCAAATCCTCCTCCGGCGGGAAGTCTTCCAGTCCTTCGTCGATGTCCACCCCACCCGTCTGGACGGAGCGCTCGGGCTCCTGGGGCCTGCTTCCGCCGGTCCTTTCAGGCCCACGGGTGGGTCGCTCCAACCTGAGGGCTTCCACACGGGTCTGGAAGCGCCTCTCCCCGGTGGAGCTCATCCAGGAGTCGTTCACCAAACGGCCGATCACCAAAAGCCCCTCGCCCCGCTTGAGTTCCCCGGCCCACTCGGCCAGGTCGCGCCAGGCCTGAACCTCTATGAAATGGGTCCTTTCCCCATCCGGCCCCTGGCCCGGGCGGCGCTCGTTGATCGCCAGGCCGAGCCTGGCCACCGCCGTCCCCTGGGGAGTGTAGCGCAGATCGGGATCGCGGGTGAGGTTGCCCATGAGGATCACCTGGTTTAGGGCGTGGCGGAGCCTGGGCTGGCCCCGGGCGTCCTCGAGGGTCTCGCGGCCCCGCCCCTCCAAGGGGTCGATGAAATCCGCCCGGATTTGGACCTCGCTCCGCTTCTCCCCTTCCCGCTCCCACTGCCGGTATTCCAGCCGGCCCTCCACAAAGACCAGCTGGCCCTTTTCCAGGATGTCCCCCCACATCTCCGCCTGCCGGCCTAAAAGGCGGACCCGATGGTACCAGGGCACCTCCCGCTCCTGGCCGGAAGCATCCAGGAGAGTATCCTGGCCCGCCAGGTTCAGGTCCAAAATGGCCATTCCCCCGGGGGTGTAGCGCATGTCCGGACGGGCGGTAAGGGTGCCGATAAGGAAAACGCGGTTCAGGCCTCTTGCCATGAGAACAGTTTACGCCTTGGTGAGGAGGGGCTCCTGGGTTTTCACCACCATGACCCGGCGCACGTTATCGCGCAGGCGGAGCTCCCGGGCCAGGTCGTTTACCCGGTCCTCGGGCATCTCCACCTGGTACCAGAGGAAGTAGCCCTGGGTGTCCTTGGCGATGGGGTAGGCCAGGCGGCGCATACCCCACTCCTCCACCTTTTCCACCCGGGCGCCGAAGGCCTCGAGGGTCTTCCCGATGACCTCCTTCTCCAGGGCGAGCTGGTTCTGGTCCAGGTTGGGGTTCAGGATGATGTTCACCTCGTACTTGCGCATCTACACCTCCTCTCCGGGCCCGGCAGGCCGCACGAGCTAAGATTATACCCTTTCGCCTCTCCTAAAAAAAGACCCAGGGGGCCCTAGGGCCCCCATATGGCTCCGCGGGCAGGACTCGAACCTGCGACCAACCGGTTAACAGCCGGCCGCTCTACCAGCTGAGCTACCGCGGACCGACCGCACTAGGCACTATAGCAGGAGGCCCTGGGAAGCGTCAAGAAGAAGACCCCGGGGAGTTTCCCCGGGGTCCAGCCAGGGATTTCTAAAGCTTCTTCAGGGCCTGGGTGAGCTGGGTGAGGACGTTCTGCGCATCCCCGTAGAGCATCCGGGTGTTGTCGGCGTAGAAGAGCTCGTTCTCCACTCCGGCGAAGCCCCTGCCCTGGCCCCGCTTGATGACGATGACGTTCTTGGCCTTGTCCACGTCCAGGATGGGCATGCCGTAAAGGGGGCTCCCCGGGCGGCGGGCGGCAGGGTTCACCACGTCGTTGGCCCCGATGACCACCGCCACGTCCACGGTGGGGAACTCGGGGTTGATCTCCTCGAGGTCCTTGAGCTTGTCGTACTCCACCCCAGCCTCCGCCAAAAGCACGTTCATGTGCCCGGGCATCCGCCCCGCCACCGGGTGGATGGCGAACTTCACCTCCACCCCCTTGCTCTCCAAAAGGTCCGCCAGCTCCTTCACCTTGTGCTGGGCCTGGGAAAGGGCCATGCCGTAGCCGGGCACGAAGACCACCTTGCTGGCGTAGGCCAGCATGACGGCGGCGTCCTCCACGTCGATGGGCTTGAGGCTTCCCTTGACCTCCCCCGCCTCCTGCTCCACGCCAAAGCCCCCTACCAGGACACTCCACACCGAGCGGTTCATGGCCCTCGCCATGAGCACGGTGAGGAGGGTACCCGCAGCCCCCACCAGGGTACCCGCCACCATCAAGGCCGGGTTCCCCACGGCGAAGCCCTCAAAGCCCACGGCCATACCGGTGAAGGCGTTGTAGAAGCTGATGGCCACCGGCATGTCCCCGCCCCCGATGGGCAGGGTCATGAGGATACCGAAAAGGAGGGCCAGGAGGAAGAAGAGCACGATGCTCAGGGTGGGGTCGTTCCAGAGCAGGGAAAAGCCCAAAAGCACCGTGATGAGGAGCGCCAGGGCGTTCACCACCTTCTGCCCGGGGAAGAGGATGGGCCGGCTTTTCATGATGCCCTGGAGCTTGGCGAAGGCGATGAGGCTTCCCGTGAAGGCCACGCTCCCGATGAGGCCGCCCAGGATGGCCAAGGCCATGAGGCCCGGGTTGTCAAAGGCTCCCTTCAGGAGCTCCACCGCGGCGATGGTGGCGGCCGCACCCCCACCCATGCCGTTGTAGATGGCCACCATCTGGGGAATGTCGGTCATGGCCACCTTGACGGCCGCCCACCAGGCCACCACGGAGCCCACCAAAAGAGCGATGAGCATGAGGCCAAAGTTCTGCATCCCCGGCCAGAAGAAGGTGGCCAGAACCGCCAGGGCCATGCCCCACCCCGCCCAGACGATGCCGCTTTTGGCGGTGGTGGGATGGGCCATGCGTTTTAAGCCCACGATGAAGAGGATGGCCACCACGAAGTAGGCTGCCTGGATGAGATCCATTACTGACCACCCCCCTTGCCCGGCTTCTTCTCAAACATCTCCAGCATGCGCACCGTAACCGCATACCCCCCGGCGGCGTTGGCCGCCCCCAGGATGACCCCCAGGAAGCCGATGAGCTTCTCCAAACCGGTTTCCGCATGGCCCAGGACCACCATGGCCCCCACCACCACCACCCCGTGGATGAAGTTGGACCCGGACATCAAGGGGGTGTGGAGGATCACCGGCACCCGGGTGATGAGCTCATAACCCAAGAAAGCCGTGAGCACGAAGATGTAAAGGGCAGACCAGAAGCCAAACTCCATCACGCACCTCCCACGAGGGCCTTGGTGGGCCCGTGCAGGATCTCGCCTTCCTTCATGAGAAGCGCCCCCTGGATGATCTCGTCCTCCCACTTAGGGGCGAACTCGCCCTTTTCCATGAGCAGGCTGGAAAGGTTGAAAAGGTTTTTGGCGTACATCTCCGAGGCGTGCACGGAAAGCTCGCTGGGGAGGTTCAAGGGGCCAAAGATCCTCACGCCCTTCACCTCCACCACCTCTCCGGGCTGGGTGAGGACGCAGTTGCCCCCCGATTCCGCCGCCAGGTCCACCACCACCGTGCCCGGCTTCAGGCGCTCCACCATGTCCTCGGTGAGGAGGATGGGGGCCCGACGGCCTGGCACCTGGGCGGTGGTGATGATGGCGTCCATCCCCGCCACGTGCTCCCGCAGGGCCTCGTGCTGGATGCGCTTCTCCTCCTCGGTGAGCTCCCGGGCGTAGCCCCCCTCCCCTTCCGCGCTGATGGGAAGCTCAATGGGCTTGGCACCCAGGGAGAGGGCCTGCTCCACCGCCGCCTTGCGCACATCGTAGGCAAAGACCTGGGCCCCCAGGCGCTTGGCGGTGGCGATGGCCATAAGCCCCGCCACCCCCACCCCCATGACCATCACCTTGGCGGGGCGGATGGTGCCCGCCGCCGTGGTGAGCATGGGGAAGAAGCGGGGGGATAGCCTTGCGGCGTGGATGGCCGCCAGGTACCCCGCCACCGTGGCCTGGCTGGAGAGGGCATCCATGCTCTGGGCCCGGGTGATACGGGGGATGAGCTCCATGGCGATCACCGTGGCCTTTTTGGCCGCCAGGGCCTTCACCAGGTCCAGGTTCTTGTGGGCCTGGACAAACCCCACCACGATAGCCCCGGGCTCCAGGGCCCCGATCAGGTCTTCAGGGGGCGGCTGAACAGTGAAAAGCAGGTTGGCATCCTTCAGGAGCTCTCCTCGCTCCACCACCTCTGCCCCAACTTCCTGGTAGGCGGTGTCGGGATAGTAGGCACCTTCCCCGGCACCCTTCTCTACCCGCACCCTGGCCCCCTGCTTCACCAGGCGGGCCACCACCTCGGGCACCAGGGCCACCCTTCTTTCCCCTGGAGCCCTTTCCTTGGGAACCGCTATGGTCACCATAGGACCTCCTTCCGCGCCAGTATACCAATGGGGCCACGGGCATCTGTCCTTGCCCTCGAGGGTGACCCGCTGGTCAGAAACGAATCCTTATGGAAGAATGCCTCCATGCGGCCCTCCGGGCTCAAGATCGCCTCCGTACTGCTCCTGGGCATCTTCGCCATCAGCTTCGGCAGCATTCTGGTGCGCTTGGCCCTGGCGGCCTCCGGGGATAGAAGCCTGGCCTTCAGCCTGGTGATGAGCGCAGGACGGATGGGCCTTGCGGCCTTGCTCCTCCTCCCCAGCTGGCGAAGACCTCTGGCCAACCGAAGGGGGCTTCCCTATGCGATGGCCGCCGGGGCTTCCCTGGCCCTGCACTTTGCCCTTTGGATCACCTCCCTCTCCTACACCTCGGTGGCGGCCAGCACCGCCTTGGTCACCACCAACCCGGTCTGGGTTACCCTCTTCGGCTGGCTTTTCTTTCGGGAAGCTCCCTCTGGCCTTACTCTCCTGGGGATTGCGGTAGCCCTTTTGGGAGGGCTTTTGATCGGCCTGGGGGATGCCCAAGGGGGTAACGGGGGAACCAACCCCCTCCTCGGGGACCTCCTGGCCCTCCTGGGAGCGGTGGCCGCCTCCCTTTACTTCCTCCTGGGGCGGGAAGCCCAGAGGCGGGGGCTTTCCATTCTGGAGTACATACGGGTGGCTTACACCGCCGCCGCCCTCCTCCTCCTTCCTCTTCCCTACCTCTTTGGCGGTGGGTATGGAGGTTATCCCCTGGCGGTCTACGGCTACATCCTCCTCATGGCCCTCTTACCGCAACTTGTGGGCCACACCAGCTTCAACTGGGCCACCCGGCACATCCCCCCGGTCCTGGTCACCCTGGCCATCCTCTTTGAGCCGGTAGGGGCAAGCCTCCTGGCCTTCCTCCTCTTTGGGGAGCTTCCCGGGGTTCAGGTGCTTTTGGGAGCCTTGGTCCTCCTTCTAGGGGTGGGGATAGCGGTGGTGGGGGGGCGGAGATGATCTACATCGCTTTGGCCGCCCTTCTCTGGGGCCTGGGCGGGGCCCTGGCCAGACGGTTCATGGGGGAGATTCCCCCCTCGGTCCTCATCCCCTTGCGCTTTCTCCTAAGCTTCTTCCTGCTTCTCCCCCTGGTGCTCCGGTTTCCCCCAGCCGCCAAGGAGTGGCCCCGGCTCCTTCGGGTGGGGCTCGCCCTCTCCGGGGCCCAGGCCTTCTACTACCTGGCCATCCACGCCACCACCGTGGCCACCGGGATCTTCCTCCAGTACCTGGCCCCTGCCCTCCTCACCCTCTATGCCCTCCTAAGGGGGGAAAGGCTTCCCGGCAAGGCCCTTTTGGGGGTAGCCGTGGCCCTTTTGGGAGCCTACGTGCTGGTGGTGGGGTCCAAGGGTTTCACGGCAAGCCCCCTGGGGGTGGCCTACGGCCTCCTCTCCGCCCTTTCCTTCGCCCTTTACGCTGCCTTCTCCCACGGGCTCAAGACCCCACCCCTGGTGAGCCTGGGGGTGGCCACGGGGGTGGGAAGCCTCCTCTCCCTCCCCATCCTTATGGGCAACCTCCCCCGGGTTTGGACCCTGGACCCAGGGGACTGGGGGGCGGTGGCCTACCTGGTCATCCTGGGAACGGTGGTGCCCTTTAGCCTCTTCCTCTTGGGGGTGCGCACGGTACCCGCCCGGAACGCCACCCTAACCGCCATGCTGGAGCCAGTGGCCGGGGCAATCTTCGCCTGGCCCCTGGCGGGAGAATCCTTGAGCCTCGAGGGCCTTCTGGGTGGTACCCTCATCCTCCTGGGAGTGGCTCTGAACCGGAGGTGATATGGCAGCGCGGGTTTTTCTCCTCTTCACCCTAGGCTACTTCCTCTCCTACTTCTACCGGTCGGCCAATGCGGTGCTGGCCAAGGACCTGTCCCAGGACCTGGGCCTGGGCCCGGCGGAGCTAGGGTTTATGACCAGCCTCTTCTACCTCTCCTTCGCCGCAGTCCAGCTACCCCTGGGTGGCCTCCTAGACCGGTACGGCCCCAGGATCATCACCCCGGCCCTCCTCCTGGTGGCTTCCCTGGGAAGCGTGGTCTTCGGGCTGGCGCAAGGCTTCCCCACCCTGGCCCTGGGCCGGGCCCTCATCGGCATGGGGATGGCCGCCGCCCTTATGGGCTCCCTAAAGGCCTTTAGCCTCTGGTTCCCCCGGACCTACGCCACGGTTTCCACCCTCCTGGTGGGCCTGGGGGCCACAGGGGGGCTTTTGGCGGCCACCCCCCTGGCCCTCCTGAAGGAGGCCATGGGCTGGCGGGGGGTCTTCCTCCTGGGGGCAGGGGTGGTGGTCCTGGTGGCCCTTCTCATCTACCTGGGGGTGCGGAACACCCCCCCTGGGGTTCCCTGGCCCAAGGGTGGGGGAGGCGGAGGGCTAAGGGAAGTCCTGGGCAATTCCAGGCTCCTGCGGGTGGCCTTTTTGGCCTTGGCCTTTGCGGGAAGCTTCCTGGCCTTGCAGACCCTATGGGCCGGGGCTTATGCCTACGCCCTGGGCCTTGAGGCGGTGGAGGTGGGTAACCTTCTCCTCCTTTACTCGGGAGGCGCGGTCCTAGGCTTTCTGGTATCCGGCTACCTGGCCGACCGCCTGGGCACCGCCAAGGTGCTGGTGGGCGCGGCCTCTTTCTTCGCCCTGGGCCTCCTCCTCGCCCTCTTCAAGCTTCTTGCCCTCGCCTACCCCGTCATGGGATTCTTCGGAGCCTTCAACATCCTCACCCTTACCCAGGCCCGGGAGCTGGTGCCCCCTCACCTGGTGGGCCGGGGCACCACCCTGGTGAACCTCTTCGGCATTGGGGGCACTTTCCTGTTGCAGTGGGGGGTGGGGGTGGCGGTGGGAACCCTGGGATACGCCTTCGCCTTCGGCAGCCTTCTTGGCCTTCTTCTTCTGGCCCTTTTCCTTTACCGCCCCCTTCTCGGTTTGGGGAAAACCTCGGGGTGAAAACCTCCTGGACCCCCATTCGGTCAGTCTAGGCGTTCTTGCGGAAGCGGATTGGGAAAAGGAGCGGGCGTTCCCAAGGGCCCAAAGGGTGGTACCATTCCTGGGCCCTGAGATATCTTGAAGTATATTCCATTTTCCCCGGCAGGCGGCGAACTTTGTTATATGCCCTCGAGGCCTTGCGGGGACCTTTTGCGATTAGGAGCCGGCATCTAGCCTGTTGGCCAATGGCCGAGCCTGGGCAAAACTAACACTTTTGGGTTAAACTCCCTCCATGCTAGCCCAGGTGCGGAGCTATACCCTCTTCGGCCTGGACGCGGTTCCCGTCACCGTGGAGGTGGATGTCAGCCCCGGGCTTCCCAGCTACGCCCTGGTGGGGTTGCCGGACAAGGCGGTGGAGGAAAGCCGGGAGCGGGTCCGGGCCGCTCTGAAGAACTCGGGCTTCCCCTACCCCCAGGCCCGGGTGGTGGTGAACCTGGCCCCGGCGGAACTCCGTAAGGAAGGAAGCCACTTTGACCTGCCCATCGCCTTGGGGCTTCTGGCCGCCCAAGGGGTGGTTCCCTTGGAGGGCCTGGCGGGCCTGGCGGTGGCCGGGGAGCTGGGCCTGGATGGCGCCTTGCGCCCGGTACCCGGGGCGGTGAACCTGGCTTTGGGGGCCTTGGGCGAAGGGAAAAAGCTCCTCCTGCCCCTGGAAAGCGCCAAGGAGGCCGCCTTGGTGGAGGGGGTGGAGGTCTACGGGGCGGAAAGCCTCCTGCAGGCGGTGGCCTACCTAAGGGGGGAAGAGGACCCAAAGAGGGCGGAACCCGATGACCCCGTGGCCCTTATAGAGGTTTTGGACCTCCGGGACGTGAAGGGCCAAGCCAAGGCCAAAAGGGCCCTGGAGATCGCCGCCGCTGGTTACCACCACCTCCTTATGGTGGGAAGCCCGGGCTCGGGAAAGACCATGCTGGCCAGGCGCCTTCCCTTTCTGCTTCCCCCTCTGAGCCAGGAGGCCGCCCTCGAGGTAAGCCGCATCCACTCCGCCGCCGGGCAGATCCTCAAGGGCCTTTTGCGCACCCCTCCTTTCCGCGCCCCCCACCACACGGTGAGCTACGCGGGCCTCATCGGGGGCGGGGCCATCCCCAAGCCGGGGGAGGTTTCCCTGGCCCACCGGGGGGTGCTTTTCCTGGACGAGTTCCCCGAGTTTTCCCGGGATGCCCTGGAGGCCCTCCGCCAGCCCCTCGAGGACGGGGTGGTGACCGTCTCCCGGGCCAGGGCCAGCCTCACCTTCCCCGCCCGCTTCCTCCTGGTGGCGGCCATGAACCCCTGCCCCTGCGGCTGGTACGGGGACCCGGAAAGGGCCTGCACCTGCACCCCGGCAAGCCGCCAGCGCTACGTGGGGAAGATCTCTGGACCCCTTCTGGACCGGTTTGACCTGGTGGTGGAGGTGCCCCGCTTAACCCCAGCCGAGCTCGCCCGCGCCCCCGAAGGGGAAGGCACCGAGGCTGTGCGGGAAAGGGTCCTAAGGGCCCGGGAGAGGATGCTCGCCCGGCAGGGCAGGCCCAACGGGGAGCTTGCGGGAAAGGCCCTGAGGGAGCACGTGCGCTTAACCTCGGGGGCGGAAAACCTCCTCCAGGCGGCGGCCAAGCGGATGCTCCTTTCCGCCAGGAGCTACGACCGCCTCCTCCGGGTAGCCCGCACCATCGCCGACCTGCAGGGAGCGGAGAGCGTGGAGGAAAACCACGTGGCCGAGGCCTTGGCCTACCGCAAGACTCTTTAACCCACCTGGGCAGCTAGCCAGGGAACAAGGGCCTCCGCCGCCTCGAGGTTGGTGGCCAAGGGCACCCCGTGCACGTTGCACACCCGCATGAGGGCCTGCACGTCGGGCTCGTGGGGCTTGGGGGTGAGGGGATCCTGGAAGAAGAGCACGCAAAGTACCTTTCCCTCAGCCACCCTGGACCCGATCTGCATATCCCCTCCCAGGGGACCGGAAAGAACCCGCTCCACCTCGAGGCCGGTGGCCTCCTGGATGCGTTTCCCCGTGGTGCCCGTGGCCAGGAGGGGGAAGCGGGAAAGAAGCTCCCGGTGCCGTTGGCAAAAGGCCACCATATCGTCCTTCTTGGCATCGTGGGCAATGAGGGCCAAGACCTTCATGGGGCCATTGTATGCTCCTTTCCATGGAAACCCTCACCTTAAAGGAAGCCCAGAGGCAGGTGGACGCCTGGATCAGCCAGTTCCAGGAGGGCTATTTCCCGCCTCTTCTCATGCTGGCTCGCCTGACGGAGGAGCTAGGGGAGGTGGCCCGGGTCCTGGCCCACCGCCATGGGAAGACGCCCAAGCCAGGGGAGGAGGAAGGGGATCTGGCCATGGAGCTCGCCGACCTCCTCTTCGTCCTCATCTCCCTGGCCAACCGGGAGGGGATCGATCTGGAGGAAGCCTTCCTCAAGGCCATGGCCAAGTACCGGGACCGGGACGGGGAGCGCTGGACCCGGAAAGGAGGCTAGGATGGAGCGCCCCTGCCTGGAAGCCCAGGGCCTGCACAAGCGCTTCGGGGCCCTCGAGGCCGTCCTGGTGGGCTACTTGCTCTGGTCCTTCACCCTGCTTTCCTATAGCAGCCTCTCCTTCGGCCTCACCGAGGAGGCCCAGACGGGCACCCTGGAGCAGGTCTTCCTTACCCCCTATGGGCCGATTCCCCTTTTTCTGGTGCGGAACCTCTCCGGCCTCCTCATCCAGGGGCTCCTGGTCTTTCTCATCGCCTTGGTGCTCATGGCCCTAACGGGAGCCCGGCTTTCCTTCCATCCCGGAGTGGTTCTCCCCTTCCTGGCCGTTCTCCTGGGGGGGTATGGCCTCGGGTTTGCCATGGGAAGCCTGGCCCTTTTATACAAGCGCATCGGCCAGCTTCTGGGCCTTTCCCAGTTCCTCTTGCTCTTTCTCCTGCAAGCCCCGGGCCAGGGGCTTTTTCTCCTCTTGCCCATGGCCCCCGGGGCCGCCTTAGCCCGGAGCATGCTGGCGGAAGGAGCGCCCCTGGACCCCCTGTTCCTGCTTCTGGCCTTCCTGAACGGCTTCCTCTACCTGGGCCTGGGGCTTTTCCTCTTCAAACTGGCGGTACATCGGGCCAAGAAGCTGGGGCTTTTGCATGGCTACTAGGCTCGTCCTTCTCGCCTTGGGACCCGCCCTGGCCCTGGGCCTGGGGCGGTTCGCCTACGCCCTGGTCCTGCCCCTCATGCAAAACGCCTGGGGGCTTTCCTACGCCCAAGCGGGGATCCTGGGAAGCGCCAACACCCTGGGCTACCTGGTGGGGGCCTTTTTCAGCCACCGCCTCCTAGGCCGGGTGGGCTACCGGAAAGGGTTCTTTCTGGCCCTCTTCCTGCAGGGCCCCATCCTGGCCCTCACGGGGATGGAAAACCTCCCCCTGGTCTTCAGCCTGCGGTTTCTCCAGGGTTTTCTGGGTGCCCTGGTCTTCGTGGGAGGGGCGGCCCTCCTCATGGCCCTGGGCAGTTCCGGGCGAACCCTGGGGATCTACTACGGGGGCGTGGGCCTGGGGCTTCTTCTGGCCCCGTGGCTCCTATGGGGAGCCGCCGAGCCCACGGGGGCCTGGGCCAGGCTGGGCCTGTATAGCCTCCTGCTGGGCCTGCCCGCCCTCCTCGCCTGGCCTCTTCTGAAAGAACCCCCACCCCCCGTCCAGGGCGAGGGAAGCCTCTGGCCCATCCTTCCCCTACTCCTGGCCTACGGCCTTTACGGGGCGGGGTACATCGGCTACATGACCTTCGTGGCGGCGGTGGTGGGGGACTCCCTGGTCCTCTTCGGCCTCCTGGGCCTGGGAGCCCTTCTCACCGGACCCGTCTGGGGGCCCTGGGTGGAGCGGGTAGGGGGGAGAAAAGGGCTTTTCCACGTGCTTCTGGTGCTCTTCCTGGGAAGCCTTCCACCCCTGGCCCTGCACCTTTCCGCCCTTAGCGCCCTTCTCTTCGGCCTTTCCTTCCTGGGGGTGATCACCGCCCTCACCCAGGCCTTCCGCACCCTCCTTCCCCCTTCCGCCTGGCCCCGGGCCATGGGGCTTTCCACGGCCGCCTTCGCCCTAGGGCAGGCGGTGGGACCTGCCGTGGCCGGGTTCTTTGCGGAGATGGCGGGGCGGGGGGAGGGGGCGCTTTGGGCGGCCAGCGTCCTCCTCTTCCTGGCCCTCCTCCCCACCTGGTCCCGCCCTCAGAAACCGTAAAGGGCCCGGTACTTCTCCTCCAGGTAGGCCAAAAAGGGCCGGGCGCTGGGGGGCGTGCCGGTCACCCGCTCCACCAAGGCCTTGGGGCGGAAGCGGCTACCCTCGGCGTGGATGTTCTTACGGGTCCAATCCAAAAAGGCATGGAACTCCCCCCGCCGGAACTGGGCCTCGAGGTCCCCAAGCTCCTCCTGGGCCTTTTGGAAGAACTGGGCGGCGTAGAGGTTGCCCAGGGTGTAGGTGGGGAAGTAGCCGAAAAGCCCCCCAGACCAGTGCACGTCCTGCATCACCCCGTCCTTGTAGTCCTTGGGAGCCACCCCCAGGTAGGCCCGGTACCGTTCCGCCCAGGCCCCGGGGAGGTCCTCCAGGGCAAGCTCCCCCCGGAAGAGGGAAAGCTCCAGCTCCAGGCGCACCAGGATGTGGAGGTTATACGTGACCTCGTCCGCCTCCACCCGGATGAGGGAGGGCTCCACGGCGTTGATGGCCTGGTGGAAGTCCTCCAGGGCCACGTCCCGGAGGCTTGGGAAGTGCTCCTTGGCCCGGGGGAAAAACCGCTCCCAAAAGCCCAGGGAGCGGCCCACCAGGTTCTCCCAGGTGCGGCTTTGCGACTCGTGAACCCCCAGGGAGACCGCCTCCCCCCTTGGGGTCCCCCAGTGCTCCTTGGGCAGGCCCTGCTCGTAGAGGGCATGGCCCATCTCGTGCAGGGTGCCGAAGATGCCGGCGTTGAAGAAGTCCTCGAAGTAGCGGGTGGTGATGCGCACGTCCCCGGGCCCGATGGAGATCTCAAAGGGATGGGCAGTGGGGTCCAGGCGGCCCGCCTCGAGGTCGTAGCCGCAGGCGGCGAGAAGCTCGAGGGCAAAGGCCCTCTGGGCCTCCTTGGGATAGGAGCGGTGCAGGATGGTGGTGTCGGGTTTCCGGCCGCTACCCAGGATCCGGTCCAAAAGCCCCTGAAGCCCCTCCCTCAGCTGGGCGAAAAGGGGCAGAAGCTCCCCCGAGCGCATCCCCGGTTCAAACCCGTCCAGAAGGGCATCGTAAACCTCCCCATAGGGAGGGTCCCCGGGAGCCACGGGAAGGCCGTAGAGGATCTCCGCCTTCTCCTTGGTGAGGGCGAACACCCGGCGCAAGTAGGGCAAGAACCCCTGCCAGTCGTCCCTGGGACGGGCTTCCTCCCAGTAGCTTTCCGCCTCGCTTTGCGCCTGGGCCAGCTCCACCGCAAGCCGCTCGGGAATGGCCCGGGCACGCTCGTAGGCCTGCCGCCACTCCCGGACGTTGACCGCCGCATCGGATAGGGGATCCTGCACCAGGTGGGAGCCCTCCACCGCCGAAAGCCACTCCCCAATCCTGGGGTCGGTGGCCCGCTGGTGGAGGAGGCGGGCCAGGGCGGCCATCTGCCTCGCCCGGTGCTCGTGCCCCTTCTTCGGGATCATGGTGCGCTGGTCCCAAGCCGCCAGGGCCCCCAGGGAGGCCAGGTAGGCGGTTTCCCTTTGGAACTCCAAAAGCTGCTGATAAGCCGCTTCAGGTTTCACGGAAGCATCTTACCGTTCGATTGCCCGCCTCGGACCACCGCCAGGCGGTGAGGTAGCCCACCCCCTGCCGACAGGCCTGGTAGAAACGCTCCATCGCAACCGATGCCAAGGAAAACGGCAGCAGTTGGCAACCCCGTGAAACTCCCGAGCCATCCTTTTTGACGATACCAACCGCCCAAGGGAAGGGGAAAGCCTCTCGCGCCAGGCTTAAGGCCTTTGCAGAACCTCGCACCTGGGAACGGCACCCCTGGCCCGTTGCCGGCAACCCAGGGTTTGGGCCTTAAAATGCCTCCATGTGGACTTTTTTTGCCCTGCTCCTCGGCCTAGCGGTGGGCTCCTTCCTGAACGTGGTCATCCACCGCCTGCCCAAAGGGGAGTCCATCGTCTTCCCACCTTCCCGCTGCCCCGCCTGCGGGCATCGCCTAGCCCCTTGGGACCTGGTACCCGTGCTCTCCTACCTGGCCCTTAAGGGGCGGTGCCGCTATTGCAACGACCCCATATCCCCCCGCTATCCCCTGGTGGAGGCCCTCACCGGGCTGCTTTTTGCCCTGGCTTCCCTCTTCTACCCTCCCTCGGCCCAGGCTTTCCTCACCTTCGCCTTCCTGGCCCTCCTGGTGGCCCTTTCCTTCATAGACCTGGACACCTTTGAGCTTCCCGATTCCCTCACCTACGGCCTCCTCTTCCTGGGGCTCCTTTCCGCCTACCTCCTTTCCTTCCCCCGCCCCTTTGCCGAGGCCCTGGACGGGGCCTTGATCGCCGCCGGGGTCCTGGGGCTGGTGGCGGGGTATGGGGGGCTTTTCCTGAGGCGCTTCCGCGAGGCCAGGGCGGAGGTGCCCGTGGGACCCCACCAGGTGCACATGGCGGCCCTTTTCGGTGCCCTCCTGGGCCCGGGGGTGGGCATGGCCCTGGCCTTCCTCACCTGGGCCCTTTCGGGGCGCACGGGAAAACCCGTGGTGCTTCCCGACCGGATTACCCTTCCCCTCTTGCCCTTGGCCTGGATCCTGGCCCCCTACCTGGGGGCCGAGCTCCTAAGCACCTTGAAAGGGTCCTTCCTGGCCGCAGGGGGGTTGGCCCTGGCAGGGGGGCTTTACTGGGCCTTCAAACCCGTAAACGAGGTAAATGAGGTAAACAAGGAGGCGGAGGAAACCGATCCCGTGGCCATGGGCTACGGGGATGTGAAGCTTTTGGGGGCGCTGGGAGCCTGGCTTGGGCTTTACAGCCTCCTGGCCCTGTTCCTGGGGGTCTTCGCCGGAGCCCTGGTGGGCCTGGCTTTCCGGCAACGGAAAATCCCCTTCGGCCCCTACTTGGCCTTAGGAGGTGGGGTGGCCTTCTTCTTCGGGGAAACCCTGTGGCAGATGTACATGTCCTGGCTAGGGCTATAGTGGGGAGGATGGCGGTGGACCTTCTTCCCATCCTGGCCCAAAGGCGAAGCGTGCGCCGCTTTAAGCCGGTGCCCATACCCGAGGAAGACTTAGAGAAGCTCCTATTCGCCCTGCAGAGAGCCCCCACCGACGCCAGCGCCCAACTGTATAGCGCCATCCGGATCACGGACCCCGGGCTCAGGGACAAGGTGGCCCAGCTTTCCGGTAACCAGGAGCACATCCGCCAGGCAGCGGAGTTCTTCGTTTTCCTGGCGGACGTCCATCGCCTGGAGAGGCTTCTCGCCCACCGGGGGGAAAGGATGGCCTTCTGGCCCAGAACCGCCTTGCACTTTGCCCTCTTGGATGCAGGGCTTGCCGCCAGCTACCTGGCCCTTACCGCCGAGGCCCTGGGCTACGGGGTCTGCTTCATCGGAGGGGTGCTGAACGGGGTGGAGGAGCTCATCAACCTCCTGGAGCTTCCCAGAGGGGTCATCCCCGCGGTGGGCCTGGCGGTGGGCGTTCCGGATGAGGAAGGCCCCCCCAGGCCCCGGCTTCCGAGGAGCCTGGTGGTGCACGAAAACCGGTACCGGCCCTACAGCCCGGAGGACCTCGAGGCCGCCTTCCAGGCCATGGCCCCCTATAGCCGGGTGGGGGACTGGGGAAGGGTCCTGAGGCGGTACTTCGCCCAAGGGGGAACCATGGAGGAGAGGGAAACGCCCTACGGCCGGGCCCTGGCCCGTCAGGGCCTGGATCCCGACCTTCCCCCCGGTACCCCCTTCTACTCCCTGGGTGCCCTGCTGGCGGAGGCCCTGGGGGAAGGCCGGGCCGTCCTTTTCCGCAAGGGGGAGGCCTGGCTGGAGCGGGAAACCGAAGCCTTCCGAGGGGAAGGAAGCCCGGGGGAGGCCCTCCTCACTGCCCTAAGGAAGGCCCGGGGGGAGATGAAGGACTGGCCCTGAACCCAGGCGCGGCCTACCTCAAGGCCTCCCGCACCACCCGCCGGGCACCCCGGTAGGCCTTCTGGTAGAAGGGAGCCTCGAGGCTCTCGATCACCACCCGGCTCCCGTAGCTGCTGGCGTGGGCGAAGACCCCCCGGCCCAGGTAGAGGCCCACGTGGTCTATATCCTTTCCCCCAAAGCTGAAGAAGACCAGGTCCCCCGGGCGCAAGGACTCGGCGGCGGGAAAGGCCTGAAACTGCTCCCGGGTGGTGCGGGGTAGGGCTATGCCCAGCTCGGCGTAGACCTGGGCTACAAAGGCTGAGCAGTCCACGGAGGTGGGCGAGTTGGCCCCGTACTTGTAGGGCACCCCCAGGTAGCGGAGGACGATCTTGAGAAGCGGGCTTTCCGGGTCGTAATCCTCGCCCACCGCCGGGGGGGATTCCCCCGGGTCACGGGCATGGCCTCCACCCTGGGACGAGGGAGGGGATTCCGGGGAGGCTTTTCCCCTGGATCCATCCTCCCCCCTGGGGGCCGGGATCCTCAGGGTCTGGCCCACCTTAAGCCCCGGCGTGGAAAGCCCGTTGAGGCGCATGAGCTCTTCCACCGTGGTGCCGTAGCGGCGCGCCAGGGAGAAAAGGGTATCCCCGGGGGCCACCACGTGGATGCGCTCCCCCCCTTGGGGAAGCCTGAGCACCTGCCCCGGCTGGATGAGGAAGGTATCCAGACCATTGAGGCGCATGAGCTCCTCCACCGTGGTGCCGTAGCGCCGGGCGATGGAGAACAGGGTATCCCCTGGGGCCACGGTGTGCGATAGGGCAGGCCCTTCCAAAGAGCCCCCTTGGGGAGAGCTCACCTGGGCCAGGGTCCAGGGGAAAAGCAAACATAGGACCGCCAGGGCCAACCTGCGGGGCATGGCCCCATTCTACAGGAAGCGCCCCTTGGCCTTTTCCCGGGGGTGTGCTACAATCCCGGAAGGCGGGGGCCGTTAGCTCAACTGGCAGAGCACCGGTCTCCAAAACCGGGGGTTGGAGGTTCGAGTCCTTCACGGCCCGCCATGCCAGCCCAAAGGGCTAGGTTTAAGGCCCCTCGAGGGCCTTTTTTAAATCCTTCCGCCTGCCATGCAGGATTACCAGGTGCTCATCGTGGGGGCGGGCTTTGCGGGAAGCGAGGCCGCCTACCGCTTAGCGCAAAGGGGGGTGCGGGTGGGCCTCCTCACCCAGAGCCTGGACTCGGTGATGATGCCCTTTTTGCCCCCAATGCCCCCTTTCCCGGAGGGGAGCCTCCTGGCCCAGGTCTACCACCCGGCCGATCCCCGGCTTTGGGCCTTCCACGCCCGGGCCAAGTACCTCCTGGAAAACCAGCCCAACCTGCATCTTTTCCAGGCCACCGCCACGGAGCTCCTCCTCGAGGGGAAAAGGGTGGTGGGGGTGGGCACGTGGGAGGGCCCCCCGGCCAGGGCCTTCCATGTGGTGCTGGCGGTGGGAAGCTTTCTCGGGGCCAGGCTCCGCATGGGCGAGGTGGAGGAGGAGGCGGGCCGGCTCTCCGAGGCCAGCTACCCGGACCTCTTCCTCCACCTCCAGGCCCTGGGCTTCCGCTTCCTGAAACGGGAAAGGGAGGTACCCCAAACCCCGGGAACCCCTGGCTACACCGTCAGCTACCACGCCTTCCATCCGGAGGAATGGGAGGAGGCCACCTTCCGTCTAACCAGGCTCGAAGGGCTTTACGCCGTGGGCCTTTGCGTGCGGGAAGGGGAGTATGCCCTCATGAGCCAAGAAGGCCTGCGCCTGGCGGAGCACCTTCTCCATAAGCTTGGGTAGGGGTTTTTCCCCAGGATCCACAAGCTGTTCCCTTCGGGAAGCCGCCCCTTCCCCATCCCAAGGAGCCACGTACACCCCCACCCGCAGCCTGCGGTGGGTGAGGGTGTGGCGCACCTCCCCGGCGAAGCGGGGGTCCACCCCAAAGCTTCGCACCCTCCGGGAAAGTTCCTCCTGGGGAAAGAGGGGCACCCCGTAAAGCCCGGCGAAACGCCCTTCCAGCCTCTCCAGGTAAACCCCTTCCCTCCCCCAAAGGACCAGGGCCGCCAGGGCTTCCTCCCGTACATTTCGCCTCCTGGCCCCTGGGTAACGCCCCGGGTCCGCCCGCCCCTGGCAGAAGGGGGCGACGGGGCACTCCGAGCAAAGGGGCCTCCGGGGTAGGCACACCGTGGCCCCCAGGTCCATGAGGGCTTGGTTCCACTCCCCCGGGGCTTCCCCTTGGGGCAGGAGGCCTTGGGCCAGGTTTCGAAGCAGCCTGGGGGCAGGGTTTTCCAGGGCAAAAACCCGGGAAAGCACCCGCCTCACGTTACCGTCCACCGCCGCTACCCTTTCCCCAAAGGCCAGGGAGGCCACCGCCGCCGCCGTGTACGGACCCAGGCCGGGAAGCTTAAGAAGCTCGGCGTAGCTTCGGGGCAGGGCCTCCACCTCCTGGGCCAGGCGGTGGAGGTGAAGGGCCCGGCGGTAGTAGCCCGCTCCCTGCCAGGCCTTAAGCACCTCCTCCAAGGAAGCCTCCCGCAAGGCCTTTAGGGTAGGGAAACGGGCAAGGAAGCGGTGGTAGTAGGGGATGGCCTGGGCGGTGCGGGTTTGTTGGAGGAGTACCTCGGCCACCAGGATGCGGTAGGGATCCTTCTCCCCCCGCCAGGGAAGGGAGCGGGGGTTTTCCCGGTACCAGGCGAGCAGAGCTTCCTGAAACTTCTCCATGCTCAGTGGACCCCGAAAAGCCTTCGGTGCTCCACCATGAGACAACGATCAGCCACCACGGGAATGCCCGCTTCCTTTAACGCCTCTTCAAAGCCTGGATGGCGGATGCCGGTCTGCAGCCACGCCAGGCCCGGCCTCAGGGCCAAGACCTCCGGCAGGTGGGCCAAGAGGGCCTCCGGAGGGCGGAAGACATCCAGGATATCCACGGGCTCGGCGATCTCCTTCAGGCTCGCCACCACCCGCATCCCGAAAAGCTCTTCCCCGGCAAAGCGGGGGTTAACAGGCAGGATGCGGTACCCCTTCTCCCAGAGGTACCGGGGCACGTAGTGGGCGGGGCGGGAAGGATCCTTGTGGGCCCCGAGAACGGCGATGCTCCGGGCCTTTTCCAGGTAGGCCTTGAGCTCCAGGTCGGTCATGGCCGGTAGTCCAGGGGCCTCAGGTAAAACTCCCCGATGGCCGTGGAGGAAAGGAGGGCCACGGTGGGAAGGGCCCGCTTCCAGTGGGTGCGGTTTACCCGCTCCTTAACCCGCCCTATCTCCTCCAGGGTGTAGCCCAGGCTCTCTATGTAGGCATCGGGGTAGCCCTTCAGATAATGCTCCAGGATGACATCCGCCCGGAGGTAGCGCACCCCCAGGTCCCCCTCGTCCGTCTGGCCCGGGATGAGATCCGCGGTGGGGACCTTCTCCACCACCGCCTGCGGCACCCCGAGAAAGCGGGCCAAGCCCCAGACCTGGGTCTTGTAGAGGTCCCCCAAGGGGTTCACGGGGGGGGTGTCGTCCCCGTGCCAGGTGAAGTAGCCGAAAAGCCTTTCCGTCTTGTTGCCCGTGCCCAGGGGCAAGGCCTGGTAGGCCTGGGATTTGTCAAAGAGCACCATCATCCGCGCCCGGGCCATGAGGTTGCCCTTGCGGTGGGGGGTGAGGTCCGGGGTCATGGCGGCATAGCCCTCCACCATGGGGGTAATGTCCACCTCCTCCAGGTCCACCCCGAAGGTTTCCGCCACCAGGTAGGCGTGCTCCCGGGAAAGGGGGCTGGAGTCCCGGTGGGGAAGGAAAAGGGCATGGACTTGCTTCCGCCCCAGGGCCCGCACCGCCAGGGCCAAGGTGGTGGCGGAGTCCACCCCTCCGGATACCGCCACGATGGCCTTCTCGTAGCCCCGCCAGGCCAGCTCCTCCCGGATAAAGCGGGTGAGGAAGTCCGCCACCAGGGGCCAGTTGAGCTCCAGGCTTTCCTGGGCTTTGGGCGCCTGAACGATCCTCATCCTCCCCCCTTTCCAAGAACCCTCTCCAGGTCCGGGAGAAGAAGGGGAAGGGCCGCCTCGAGGTCCGAAAGCAGGGGGCTATCGTAGCGCACCGGGGGAATGCGCCCGGGGTCCAGGTCGAAGAGCAAAGCCGCCTCCTCAAAGAGGGGGGCCTCGGCCAGAATCCTCCCTTCGGGCCCCACCGCCAGGCTTCCCCCGCTCATCCCCTTCCCCCCCTCAAACCCCACCAGGCTGGAGAGCACCACGTACACCCCGTGCTCCGCCGCCACCGCCCGGGCCAGGGTTCGCCAGCGCTCCACGTTCTCCGGGCGTTCCCCCTGGAAGCCCCTGGCCGGGCTTGCCGCCGGCACGTAGATGGCCTCCGCCCCATCCAAGGCGGCAATGGCCGCGGTGATGGAGTGCCAGAAGTCCTCGCAGATGAGGATGGCCACCCGGCCGAAACGGGTGTTAAAGGCCTCCACCCGCCTGCCCCGGGCCAGGTAGCGCTCCTCGTCAAAAACCCCGTAGGTGGGCAGGAAGACCTTGCGGTGCACGTGAACCACGCGGTGGGGAAGCTCGAGGTAGGCGGCGCTGTTGTAATAGGCCCCCTCATCCCGCTCATAGAAGCCCACCACCACGTCCAAAAGCCCCTCCCACCCCACGGCCCGGTGCACCCCTGAAAGGAGCTCCAAAAGCTCGTGGCGGGTCAGGGCCAGTTCCCGCACCCCTCCCTGCAGGAAATACCCGGTCAGGGCGGCCTCGGGAAGGACCACCACCTCGGGGGCATGGGGACGGAGGGCCTCGAGGCGCTCCGCCAAGCGGGCCAGGTTCTCCTTAACCCTGGCCTTCTCCGGACGAAACTGCAAGATGGCGTGCCGGATCACGGATCTAGCCTACACCCCCATGAACCGTAGCGTTGGGCTCCAGGTAAAGCCTGGGGTCCGCCTCCGGGAAGGGGTTATCCCGCTCCTCCAGGGCCTTAAGCTCCTCGGGGGAAACCCCCCGGAGGAGCTGAAAGAAGGCCTCGGCATGCCCCTGGTAGCGTTCCTTGGCGTACCCCGCCGCCTGGGCGGTATCGATGAGGAAGGGCCAGTCGGAGGCCTCGAGGAGCAACAGCTCCCGCATGGCCTGCTGGAGCACCCTGGAGGGCAGGTTGCCGTGGCGCACCGCCTCCCGCATGGCCCCTTCCGCCCGGTACACCGTGCGCCAGTAGTCCCAGGTGGCCTCGTTGAGCCAGACCCTGTGGTCCCCACCCCGGCCCCAGGAACCCTCGGGCAAGGCGGAGCGCACCGCCTTGCCCTGGATCGCTTCCTTCGCCGTCACCGCCTGCACTCCCCTCCTTTGGGCCAGAATCCTCAGCACCTCCTCCAGCCAGGCCACCCCCTCGTACCACCAGTGGCCGAAGAGCTCGGCGTCGTAGGGAGCCAGGATGACCCCATCCGGGTGCTCCCGGGAGAGCCGCTCCACCAAATCCACGAAGTGAACGGCATGCTCCTTCACCTTGAGAAAGGCCGCCTCGGGGTCGTAGGGCGCCTTGGCCGAGAGGTCCGCCTGGCGGTGGGTCACCCGCCAGTGGTGGAGGCCGGAGATGGGGTCCTTGCGGTGGAACTCCCGGTAAAGCCCCTCCCCCGGGTAGCCATAGTCGGCGCTCCAGACCTGCAAGGAGGTCTCCAGGTTGCGGGCCAAAACCCTCAGGCCCGACTCCAGCTCGTGGACGTAGTAGGTGGCCTCAGCGCTTTCCACCGGACCCAAGGAGGCCTCCCCGTAAGGGGAAAGGGGCCTTCCCCCCTGGACCAGGTGGGCGTCCACGAAGGTGTAACGGATCCCCGCCCGCATGAGGAACTCGTCCACCCCGGGCCTGACCCCTTCCGGAGCCCCCTCCACAGGGGGCTTCCAGGGACCCCTGGGCCGGTAGGCCATCTCGGGAAGCCAGTAGCCCGTGGGATCCTTGGCGAAGTGGCGGCGGTAGGTGATCACCCCGGTTTTGATCTGGGCCCAAAGGGCCTCGTCGTAGCCCAAAAGGGGGGAGTAGCCGTGGGTGGCGCTGGAGGTGAGAAGCTCCACCTGGCCCCGGTCCTGGGCCCGGCGGAAGGCGGCAAGGAGGTCCCCCCTCAGGTGGTGGAAATGATCCAGGGTAAGTTCCCAAAAGGCCACCTGGTGGCGGGCGCTGGCCTCGAGGTCCGTCCCCTGGTAACGGAGATAATCCCCCTGGGCCCGCTCCAGCCGATCCCTGGCATACGCCCAAAAGCCTTCCCTCACCCTGGCGTCGGCCAGCTGCTCCGCCAGGATGGGGGTGATCCCCAAGGTAAAACGGGCCTCCACCCCTTCGGCATAAAGCCGCTCCAGGAGCCTAAGAAGCGGCAGATAGGTTTCCGCCATGGCCTCGTAGAGGGTTTCCTCCCCAAAGGGCCACATCCCGTGGGAGCGCACGTAGGGGAGGTGGGCGTGGAGGACCAGGGCAAAGCGCGCCATGGGTCTAGCGTACCACGGTGCCTTCCCCGGCCAGGGCCCGCCTTATGGGGTCTTCCACCCGGGCATCGGCGAAAATGACCCGCTTCACTCCCCCCTTCACCGCCTCCACCGCCCCCATCACCTTCCGCTTCATCCGCCCCTGGGCCAGGGAAAGGTACTCGGGGTCCTCCACCCTATCCACGGGGATTTCCCGCACCAGGCTGGCCTCATCGGGGTAACGGGCCAGAAGGCCCGGCACGTTGGAGAGGTACACCAGGGCCTCCGCCTGGTAGACGCTGGCGAGAAGGGCCGCCACCTGGTCCCCGTCGGTATTGATGGCCTCCCCCTCGTAGCTGATGGCGGGAGGGGTGATGACCGGGAGATACCCAGCCCCAAGGAGAAGGTCCAATAGATCCCGGTTCACCCGCTCCACGGTGCCCGTGTAGTCCCCGCGGTGAATCTTGATCTTGCCGTCTTCCACATACTTCACCGCGGTCTTGCGGCGGCCCTCCAGAAGCCTTCCATCCAGCCCGGAAAGCCCCAGGGCATTGGCCCCTTCCCTTTGCAAAAGCTCCACCAGGCGCTTGTTCACCAGGCCGCAGTAGACCATCTCAAAGATCTCCAGGGTCCTGCGGTCGGTGAGGCGGCTCACCTGCCCCCCGGGGTGGGTGAGGAACCGGGGCGGGTGGCCCAAGGCCTCCGCCACCTTGTTGGTTTCGGCGCTCCCCCCGTGGATCAAAAGAAGCCTCACCCCCTCCTTCCACAAGGAGGCGGCATCCCTGGCCACCGCCTCGTAGTTGATGCCCTCGGCACCCCCTACCTTGACCACGATCACGGCAACCCCCTTGCACCTACGGGTGCAGTCCCGGGAAATCCAGGCCCAGGGTCTCGGGCCAGCCCATGCGGATGTTTAGGGCTTGTAGGGCGTGCCCGGCGGTGCCCTTCACCAGGTTGTCGATGGCGGTCATCACCACCAGCCTCCCCGTGTCCTCCTCCAGCTCAAAGCCGATGTCCGCATAGTTGGTGCCCTGGACGAAGCGGGGGTCGGGATAGCGGTGAATGCCCTTTTTCTGCTTGACGATACGGATAAAAGGCTCACCCCCATAGGCCTCCCGGTACGCCTGCCAGACATCCCGCTCGCTCCAGCCATCCTGCAAAAAGGCCTGGGCGGTCATGAGGATGCCCCGCACCCGGTCGGTGGCGATGGCGGTGAGGTACACCTCAGGCTTTCCCGGGAGGTTCTCCACCACCTCGGCGGTGTGGCGGTGGCCCGTGGGCTTGTAGACCCGGATGGAGCCGGCCCGCTCGGGATGGTGGCTGGCAGGGCTGGGCTCAGCCCCCGCCGCCGAGGTGGAGATGAGGAGGGTGACGAAGATGGGTCCGGGCTTCAGCACCCCCCCTTTAAGGAGGGGGTACAGGCCCAGGAGCGTGGCGGTGGCGTTGCACCCGGCCCCCGCCATCCAGTCCGCTTCCTTAAGCCTCTCCCGGTAAAGCTCGGGCAGGGCGTAGACAAAGCGGCCGAGAAGCTCGGGCCTGGGATGCTCCCCGTAGTACTTGCGGTAGAGGTCCAGGTCCTTAAGCCGGAAGTCCGCGGAAAGGTCGATGAGGATGGGGGCTAGATCCGCATAGCGATCGAACTCCTGGGCGAAGACCCCGTGGGGCAGGGAAAGCACCAGGATGTCGGCGGGCTCCAGTTTCTCCGGGGGGATGAACTTCAGGTTGGTCCTCCCCCTCAGGTTGGGATGGACGAAGGCCACGGGCTCGCCAGCGAAGCGCCTCGAGGTTACCTGCTTCACCTCGAGGTAAGGGTGGGAAAGAGCCAGGCGCAAAAACTCCCCCCCCGCATACCCCGAGGCCCCCACGATGGACACGGTTTTTTTCTCGGCGCTCATGAAGCCGTCCTCCCTTGCTCCCACGTGTACCGGAGGATCTCCCCCGGGATATCCACCCCCGTGGTGTGCACGGAGTTCTTGAACTCCATGGTGTGGTTCACCTCGTTCACCAAAAGGCCCCGCTCGGACTCAAAGAGGTCGATGGCCACCACCCCACCCCCCACCGCCTGGGCCGCCCGCACGGAAAGCTCCGCGATCTCCGGGGTTACGGGGCAGTTTTCCGCCTGCCCTCCCCGGGCGGTGTTGGTGATCCAGTGCTGGCTCCTCCGGTAGATGGCGGCGATGGCCCTATCCCCCACCACGAAGACCCGTATGTCCCGCCCCGGCTTCCTCACGTACTCCTGCAGGTAAAGGAGCTGGTGCTGAAACCCCCCCAGAACCTCCTTGTGCTCCAGGATGGCCTCGGCGGCCTCCCGGTCGGTGATCTTGGCGAGAAGCCTTCCCCAGCTTCCAATCACCGGCTTCAGCACCACGGGATAGCCCCATTCCTCCATGAGCTTCAGGGCTTCCTCCGCGTCGGTGAGGAGGGCCGTTCTGGGCTGAGGCAGGCCATGGCGTTCCAGAGCCACGCTGGTGGCCCACTTGTCCCCGCAGGTTTCCATGACCTCGGGCCGGTTCACCACGGGGATGCCCAAGGCGGTGAGGTAACGGGCCACGGCCAGGCCCCGGGTCTGGCTTACGCAGCGTTCCAGGGCCACCGTGACCCCTTCCAACTCCTTAGGCCTCTCCCCCAGGACCATGCGCAAGGCGGGAACGTAGACCTTCCTGTAGGGAATGCCCAGGGCCTCAGCCCTCTCAAAGAGCATCTTCTCGTCGGGGCGGATGCGGTCGTACAGGATGGCCAGCATGGCGATGGCTCTTCCCCTTCCAGGAATCCCCGGACCGGGCTGAAGCCCGGCCCAGGGCCTCGAGGCTCCCTACCCTAAGGGGATGGCCTCACTCTCCCCAGTCCTCCGCCTCCTCCGGGGCGGGCTCCAGGCGAAGGGGGTCCAGCCCCACCACCTCCAGCTCCGCGCCGCAGTCCTCGCACACCACAAGTTCCCCCAACTCGGGGTTTGCCAGGGTCAGCTCCGCACCGCATTCAGGGCAAGTGGCTACCATTCCTCGTCCTCCTCGTCCACTTCACTCCAGTCAGGGACAAACCGAAAGCCGCACTCCGGGCACTCCACCTCTTGGCCTCGATCCTCCTCGGATACCTCGAAGGTATAGCCGCAACGGGGGCAGTCCACGAAGAAGGCCTCGAGGCCCTCCTCCGTCACCTCCACCTCAAGAGGATCCAGGGAGACCACCTCCAGAAAGGCCCCGCAAGCCTCGCACTCCAGCACGTCCCCTACTTCCAGGGTCTCCACGTCCTCGGCCAGCACCACGCTGGCCTCGCCGCACACCGGGCAGGTGATCTCCAGATCCTCCATAGGCCTAGTTTACTCCCCCGGGAAGCGGCCATACTTCTTGTAGTAGTCCAGCAGGGAACCCTCCCTCAAAGCCTCCAACAGGAAGGGCGGCGGGGGACGAAGGGCAAAGCGCTCTCCTCCCCGCACCAGAACCCCCGTTTCCAGATCCAGCTCCACCCTATCCCCGTCCTCTAGCGCATCCACCACCTCCTCCGATTCGAAGGGAATGATCCCCAGGTTCACCAGGTTGCGGAAGAAGATGCGGGCGTAGCTCTTGGCAATGACCGCCTGGATGCCCAGCTTGCGCAGGGCCTCTGGGGCGTACTCCCGGCTACTGCCAAGCCCGGCATTCCTTCCGAAAACCAGGATGTCCCCGGGTTTCACCTCCTTGGCAAACTCGGGCCGCAGGTGGGCGAAGGCGAAGGTGTGGAACCGGTCCTCCCCCACCATGAAAGGCGCGTACTTGCCGGGAAGGATGTCGTCGGTGTTGATGTGGTCGCCAAACTTCCAAACCCTAGGCATGGGCTTCCTCCTGGGACAAAGGGGCTAGGTCCTCGGGAGTGGCGATATACCCGGCCACGGCGCTGGCCGCCGCCACGCGGGGGCTTGCCAGGTAGATCTCGGCATCGGGAGCCCCCATGCGCCCCCGGAAGTTGCGGTTGCTGGTGGACACGCACACCTCTCCCGGGGCCAAAACCCCCATGTGCCGCCCCATGCAAGGACCGCACCCAGGGGTGCCGATGGTGGCCCCAGCCTCCAGCAGGGTGAGAAGGGTGCCATCCCGGGTGGCTTCCTCCAAAACCTGGGAGCTTGCGGGAATCACCAAAAGGCGCACCCCGGGGGCCACCTTCCTCCCCTTTAGCACCTCGGCGGCGGCCCTCAGGTCCTCGATGCGCCCATTGGTGCAGGTGCCGATGAACACCTGGTCCACCCGCTTGCCTCGGACGGCGGCCACCTCCTGCACGTTGTCCACGTGGAAGGGTACGGAAACCCTAGGGGAGAGGGTGGAAAGGTCGATCTCCACCTCCCGGGCATACTGGGCGTCGGGGTCGGGGTAGAGCCACTCGGGCACCCGGTAAAGATCCAGGATCTCCCCCGAGGGCACCACCAGCCCCGCCTTGGCCCCAGCCTCCACGGTGAGGTTGGCCAGGGTCATGCGCTCGCCCCGGCTCAAGGACTCCGCCCCGTCCAGGAGGTGGATCTCCACCGCCATATAGGTGGCGCCCTCGGCGGTGAGGAGGCGCACCATCTCAAGGGCCGCGTCCTTGGCGGTGACCCCCTTGGGAAGCTTCCCCCGGAAGGTCACCTTGACGCTTTCCGGCACCCTGAACCAGGTGCGGCCGCTGGCGGCGGCCAAGGCGATATCCGTGGCCCCCATGCCCGTGCCGAAGGCCCCCACCGCCCCGTAGGTGGTGGAGTGGGAATCCGACCCCACCACGATCCAGCCCGGCTGGGCCAGGCCCTCCTCGATGAGCACCTGGTGGCACACGCCTCTTCCCACGTCAAAGACCCGGATGCCGTGCTTCCTTCCCCATTCCCGGATCTCCTTCTGGGCCTTGGCCACCTCGAGGTTGGCCGCTGGGGCCACGTGGTCGATGACGATGGAAACCCTTTCCGGGTACCGGGGGGTAGCCCCCAGATACTCCAGGCGCTTGAAGAAGCTCCCGGCGATGGAGTCCACCACCATCACCTGGTCCACCTCCACCACCACCAGCTCCCCGGCCCGCACCTCCCTTCCCGCCTTCCTGGAAAGTATCTTTTCCGCCAAGGTCATGCCCATGCCCGCCTCCTATACTGAGGGTATGACCTACACTGCCCTCGTCTACGAAGACCCTGAAACCCCGGGAACCTGGATCGCTGAGTTCCCCGCCATCCCTGAAGCCCATTCCTTTGGCCGGACCCCCGAGGAAGCCTTGGCCCACGCCAAAGAAGCCTTGGAGTTGGTACTGGCCTACCTGAAGGAAACAGGCCGCCCTCTTCCCCCAGATGTCCGCACGGTGCAGGTGGGGATAGATGCCGCCTAGACCTGAGGAAGTAGCCAGAAAGCTTCAGCGCCTGGGATTTGTGGAGCGCATGGCCAAAGGAGGGCATCGGCTTTACGCCCACCCCGATGGCCGGATCGTGGTGATTCCCTTCCATAGCGGAGAGCTTCCCAAGGGCACCTTCAAAAAGCAAGCCGGCCTTACCGAGGAGGAGTTCCGGAACCTTTAGCCTCATGCCGTGATCCACTCCCTCAGGATGCGGTCCAGCTCCTCGAGGGTCAGCTGACCCTTATCCGCCAGGGCCTTGATGTGCTGGGTGATGCGGGCAAGCTCCTCCTCCCCGTAATGCAGGCCAAGCTCCTCCGCCCGCGCCTTGATGGCGTGCCGGCCCGTGAGCCTGGAGGCGATGATGAGCTTGCGCTTCACCCCAAAGACCTCCGGCGGATAGGGCTCGTAGGACTCGGGGTTGATGTAGATGGCCTTAAGGTGCATCCCAGCCTTATGGCTGAAGGCGGTCTCCCCGGTGATGTAGTTGTTGAAGGGGATCTCCACCCCCACCATCCGGGCCACCATGCGGTCCAGCTCGGGGAGCATCTCCAGCTTGTACTTCCGGCGCACGTACTCGGGTTGCAAGGTGTACATGCGGGCCAGGAAACCCCCTAGAGGGGTGATCCCGTTCCTCTCCCCGATCCCCAGGATACTGGTGTCCACATGGGTGGCCCCAGCCTCTATAGCCTCAAAGGCATTGGCGATGGCGCAGCCCGTGTCATTGTGCCCGTGGAACTCAATGTCCACGCGCGGGCCCACCACCCGCCTGACCTCCCGCACCAGGGCGAAGACCTGCCTGGGGGTGGCGATGCCCACGGTATCCGCCAGACCCACCCGGTCCACATAAGGGGCAACGGCCTGATAGATCTGCAAAAGGTCGTGCTCATCGGAGCGGAAGGTATCCTCGGCGGAGAAGCGTACCTCCACGTGGGGGGCCTTCTCCCGGATAAAGCTGATCACCTCTCGGGCCTCCTCGATGATCCGGGGAATATCCCGTCCGTGGGCAGCCCTGAGGTACTTGCTGGTACCGAAAAGGAGGTCTATGCCCTGCACCCCGGTCTCCAGGGCCACCTTGGCCGCCTCCAGCCGGGTCTGGATGTGGGTCACCACCTTGGCCTTGAGGCCCAAGGAAGCCAGGACCTCCGCATCCTTGCGGGACTGGGGAGAGGCCATGGGGGTAGTGACCTCGATGTACTCCACGCCGAACTCGTCCAGGGCCTTGGCGATCTCGATCTTGTCCTGGGTGGAAAAGTTGGCCCTTTCAAACTGCTCGCCCTCCCTTAAGGTGGAATCTATAATCTTCCATTCCCGCATGCGCTCCTCCCAAAAAAGAAAACCGGCCCGAACTCGGGCCGGGGGATAAGGAACCCTCTGGGGCTACCCTACCCCCCGGCGGCCGAGTTTTTTCTCCAGGGCCAGCATCTTGCCTGTAAGGGTATACGAAACCCTCCCTTTTGTCAACGCCCAAACCGCCTCTCGCGGGCCTGGTAGCTCCTTAGAGCCCTCAAGAAGTCGATCTTTCGGAACTCCGGCCAGAGCACGTCGGCGAAGTAGAACTCGGAGTAGGCCGACTGCCAAAGGAGGAAGCCGGAAAGCCGGATCTCCCCCGAGGTGCGGATGATGAAGTCGGGATCGGGAAGGCCCGCGGTGTAGAGGTGGCGGGCGATGTCCTCAGGGGTAAGCCTTTCCGCAAGTTCCTTGGGGGAAAGGCCTCTTTCCCAAGCCTCCAGAAGGAGCCTTTTCACCGCATCCACGATCTCCTCCCGCCCCCCGTAGCCCAAGGCGATGTTCAGCACCATGCCCTGGTGGTGCCGGGTGCGCTCCTCAAGGCGCTCCATCGCCCGAAGCACCTCCTCGGAAAAGCCCTCCCTCCGCCCGATGACCCGCACCTGAACCTGATGCTCCAGGACGCGGTGGTCCTCCGCCATCCGCTCGGCCTCCCGCACGAAGAGGCGCATGAGCTCCTCCACCTCCTCCGGAGGGCGCTTGAAGTTGTCCGTGGAGAAGACCCAGACCGTCACCGTCCGGATGCCCATCTCCAGGCACCATTCCAGAACCTCGTAGGCCTTCTGGACCCCGAACTCGTGCCCCTTCACGGGGGATAGGCCCAAGGCCCTGGCGTAACGGCGGTTCCCATCCAGGATGAGGCCCAGGTGCCTGGGCATGGGCCCCCTCCTCACCTCCTTGAGGAGGCGCCGCTCGTAAAGCCAGTAGAGGGGTCGGGAGAGGGAAAGGAGGCGGCGGACCATACCCTTTCCACCCTAAGCCGGGAGGATGAGAAAGGAAAGGCCCAAAGCCAACTACCGGTAAAGCTCCCGGGCGATGATATAGCGCTGGATCTCCGAGGTGCCCTCGTAGATCTCCGTCACCTTGGCGTCGCGGTAGTAGCGCTCCACCCGGTAATCCCGGTGGTAGCCGTAGCCCCCCAAGACCTGCACCGCCTCCCGGGTCACCTCCACCGCCACGCTACTGGCGAAGAGCTTGGCGGTGCTGGCCTCGAGGGTGAACCGCTCCCCGGAATCCTTTTTCCTGGCAGCCTCCAACACCAAGGCCCGGGCGGCAGCGATTTTCACGTGCATGTCGGCGATCTTGAAGGCGATGGCCTGGTGTTCCCGGAGCTTCCTGCCGAACTGCTCCCTCTCATCGGCATAGGCCTTGGCGATCTCAAAGGCCCCTCGGGCGATGCCCACCGCCTGGGCCGCCACCCCGACCCTGCCCGAATCCAGGCCCGCCAGAGCGTAGGCCAAGCCCCTTCCCTCCTCGCCCAGAAGGTTTTCCTCGGGCACGAAGACCTCCTCGAGGCGAACCTCGGCGGTGTGGGCAGCGTGGAGGCCCATCTTCGCCTCCGGAGGACCAAAGGAGAGACCGGGGGTGCCCTTCTCCACCAGGAAGGCGCTGATGCCCTTCTCACTCCTGGCCATGACCACGTAGAGGTGGGCCTGGCCTGCGGAGGTGATCCAGCTTTTCAGACCGTTCAGCACGAAACCCCCGGGCACCCTCCTGGCCTCCGTGCGGATGCTGGCGGCATCGGAACCCGCCTGGGGCTCGGTGAGGCAGAAGGCCCCGATCCACTCCCCCCGGGCCAGGGGCACCAGGTACTTTCTTTTTTGCGCCTCGGTGCCGAAGCGAAGCAGCATGTACTGGGGAAGGCCGCTGGTCACCGAAAGCACCACGGCCACGCTGGGATCGGCGGCGGCGATCTCCTCGAGGGCCAAGGCCCAGGTCACGGAGTCCAGGCCCGCTCCCCCCCACTCCTCCGGAGTGGTCATGCCCAAAAAGCCCAGCTCCGCCAAAGCCTTCAGCTGGGGCCAGGGATATTCCCCCTTCCGGTCGTACTCTGGGGCCAGAGGGTAAAGAACCTCCTTGGCCACCTGGCGCACGGTGTCCAGCACCAACTTTTGTTCGGGGGTAGTCACCATCTTCCTTATCGTAACACTGCAGGTATGCAGGAAAACGTCATATACAATCCGCAACCGTTCCTCTACCCCTCCCATCGAGGAATTGACATGTGTCGATTTATATGGTAGGGTGAAAAGGTCCCCAAAGGGACGGAAAGGAAGACCTATGCACTACCCTTTGAACGGCGACCTGCTCCTCTTAGAGGCCCAGAGGCGGATCAAGATCCTTCAGGAGGAGGCAACCCAAGCCCGGCTTCTTAAAGAGGCCCAAAAACCCCTGCGCGAACTCCCGGGTGAACCGGCCTTGCCTGCTCCCTGCTGCCCCGCGGCCTGCTGCCCCTAGGAAGGGCAAGGCGTGGATATGGAACTGGAACGCTACCTCATCGATTACTACACCCGGCGACTGGAAGAAGGCGGGTGTTGCGGATCCCAGGGCTTGGGTTGCGGCGATCTTTTGCAACACGTGGATTTGGCTCCGGGTCTTGCGGTGCTAGATCTGGGTTCGGGGCCTGGTCACGAGACCCTGGCAGCTGCCAAAGCGGTAGGGCCTACGGGGCGCGCCATCGGCGTGGACTTGACCCCAACCATGGTGGCCCATGCCCGGGCCCAAGCAGCAGCCCAGGGAATACACTGGGCGGAATTCCACGTGGGCAAGATGGAAGCCCTACCTCTTCCTGACCTCAGCGTGGACCGGGTGATCTCCAACTGCGCGGTGAACCTCTCCCAAGACAAGGCCCGGGTTTTCGCCGAGGCCTTCCGGGTGCTACGGCAGGGGGGACACCTAGTCCTGGCCGATGTCCTACGCCACGGCTCCCGGCCCCAAGGCTTCTCCAAGGAAGGCTGGGCCGCCTGCCGGGATGGGGCAGAAGCCTGGGACGTTTACCAAAGCCTCCTGGAAAGAGCCGGTTTCATCGAGATTTCGGTGTATCCCCTGGAACCCCCTGGAGCTTTGGGAGGATTCTACCCAGCTGTGGTCCGAGCGGTGAAACCATGACGGTTCATCCTCCTAGCGAAGAGGCTTTGGCCCAGGCCTTCAAGGCCTTGGCCGACGAGGTGCGCCTGCGCATCCTGGCTTTCCTACGCAATCCTGAACCCAGCTGCTGCCGCCTGCCAGGAGAGGTATGCGCCTGTGACCTCGAGGCCTACCTCCACCTCAGCCAACCCACCGTGAGCCACCACATGGCCAGGCTGGTTCAAGCTGGGCTGGTGCGGGCAGAAAAACGAGGGCGGCATGTCTTTTACCGCCTGAATCCAGAGTCCGTCCTGGCCCTGGCCCAGTATCTGAAAGACTTGGCCCTTAAGGAGGAACCGTGATCCGCCCACTTCTTCCCAGGGAGTGGGGAACAGCCCGGGCCCTCCTCCAAGAAGCCAACCTCCCCTTGGAAGGCTTGGAAGCAGCCCGCCTCTTCCTCCTGGAGGAGGAGGGACACCCCCTGGGCCTTGTGGGCTACGAGGGCTACCCTCCCTTCGCCCTCCTCCGGTCCCTGGTGGTTGCCAAGAAGTTCCGAGGACGGGGACTAGGGCTACGCCTCCTCCGCTTTGCGATAAACGAGGTGAAGAGCCGAGGCTTTAAGGAGGCCTACGCCCTTAGCCAGACCATCTCCGAACTGCTCGTCCGGGAAGGGTTTGCCGAGGTACCGCGCCAAATGGCTCCTCCACCCCTGCTTGCCTCACAAGAGTTCCAAGGAGCTTGCCCGGCCTCGGCCCGACTTTTCCGCATGGTTTTTGAAGACAAGACCTAACCAATCCCCTCTCCCCAGCGGGGAGCCCGCTCAGCGCTCAAGCCCAGGTGGTCCAGGATACGCTGGGTGATGAAGCCCAGAAGGTCCCGGATCTCCTTGGGCCGGTGGTAGAAGCCAGGGCTCGCCGGAAGGATCAAGGCTCCGGCCTCCGCTGCCTGCACCATGGCCCTAAGGGTAGGAAGGGGCAGGGGAGCTTCCCGGGGCACCAGGATCAGGGGGCGCTTTTCCTTCAGGTGCACGTAGGCCGCCCGGGTGAGGAGGGTATCCGCCAGGCCCAGGGCAATCTTGCTAAGGGTGCTGGCGGAGCAGGGTACCACCACCATGCCCTGGGTACGAAAGGAACCCGAGGCGATGGGGGCACCGAGGTCGCCGTCCTTATACACCCGGCTGGCCAAGGGGTAGAGATCCCTCGGGCTCAGGCCCATCTCCTCCCACAAGACCCGCTTGGCCCCCTGGCTTAAGACCAGGTGCACCTCGGCAAGGCCCTGCAGGGTTTCCAAAAGGTCCAGGGCATAGGGCATGCCACTAGCCCCCGTCAAGCCCACCACCACCCGGGGAAGCTCCGCCATGGCTTCCATGCTATCCCCAATTCCGAAGGCTTCCCGTGGTTTCCCACGCAAAAACCCCAGGCCCTTTGGGCCTGGGGGGCACCCCGTGGAAGCGGAGGCTTATTTGAGCTCCACCACCGCGCCCACGGCCTCGAGCTTCTTCTTGATCTCCTCGGCTTCGGCCTTGGAGACGCCCTCCTTGATGGGGCCGCCCTTCTCGGCCAGGTCCTTGGCCTCCTTCAGGCCCAGACCGGTGATGGCGCGAAGCTCCTTGATGACCTCCAGCTTCTTGGCCCCGGCATCCTTGAGGATCACGTCGAACTCCGTCTTCTCCTCCGCGGGAGCCGCAGCTTGGGCCGCAGCAGGGGCCGCCGCCACCGCCACCGGGGCTGCCGCCGTCACGCCCCAGGTTTCCTTAAGCACGTCAATGAGCTGCTTGAGTTCCAAAACCGTAGCCTGAGAAAGCTCTTCCTTGATGCGTTCGATGTCCAAAGCCATCTTCCACCTCCTACGCCGCCTTTTTCTCCGCGTACGCCTCCAGGATGCCTACCAGCTCGCGGGCCACACCGCCCAGGACCCCCACGAGTTCCGCCATGGGCGCCTGCAACACACCCAAAAGCTCCGCCCTGAGTTCGTCCATGGTGGGAAGCTCCGCCAGGGCCACCACGTCCTTGGCCGAAAGCACCTGGCCCTGCAAAAGCCCACCCTTGGCCTCGGGAACGCCTTTGGGATTGTTCTTGGCGAACTCCGAAAGGGCCTTGGCCGCAGCCACCGGGTCCTGGTAAAAGACCAGGGCACTTGGCCCCTGAAGGCCATCCAGCTCGGGCAGGCCAAGCTCTTTAAGGGCGATGCGGATCAGGGTATTCTTGGCCACGAAGAGCCTGGCCCCCTTCTCCTTCAGGGCCTGACGCAAGGCATGGGTTTCCTTGGCGGAAAGCCCCTGGTAGTTCACCAGAAAGAAGGAGCCCCGGGCCCGCTCAAGGTTCTCCTTGAGGGTGGCAAGAAGCTCAACGTTGCGCTTATTGGGCACGCCTTCCTCCCTTTGGGGCAGGGGAACCCCAGCCGACTTTTCGGGATTTCTACGAAACGCTCCCCCTGCAAGCGCCTCGGCGGGATGTTTAAGGCCTCAAGCCCCCCGCTGTCTTTGGCCTGGGCGCCCTAGCGCCCGGGGTGCCATAGAGGAGTTTAAAAGGCGGGGGGCCTGGCGTCAAGCCAGGCCCCCAAGGCCCTTAGGAGTGGGGGTTGATGCGGATGCTGGGCCCCATGGTGCTGGTCACGTAGACGGAGCGCAGGAAGGTTCCCTTGGCCGCCTCGGGCTTGCTGGCCTCGAGGGCCCGGATGAAGGCCCGGATGTTGTCGGCGATCTTCTCCGGGGGAAAGCTCACCTTGCCCACGGGGGCATGGATGGCCCCGGTCTTGTCGTTGCGGAACTCGATGCGGCCCGCCTTGATCTCCTTGATGATCTCCCCGATGTTGAAGCCCACGGTACCCGCCTTGGGGTTGGGCAGAAGCCCCCTCGGGCCCAGAATCCGCCCCAACTTGGAGCCCACGGCCCCCATCATGTCCGGGGTGGCCACCACCGCATCGAAGTCCATCCAGCCATCCAGGATCTTCTGGATGATCTCCTCCCCGCCCACATAGTCGGCCCCGGCTTCCTCGGCCTCCTTGATCTTCTCCCCCTTGGCGATAGCCAACACCCGCACCTGCTTGCCCAGGCCGTGGGGGAGGGAAACCGTGCCGCGCACGTTCTGGTCGGACCTTCGAGGGTCGATGCCCAGCTTGGCGTGGACCTCCACGGTCTCGTCAAACTTGGCCGTGGCCAGCTCCTTCACCAGCCGAGCGGCCTCGTCGATGGTATAGACCTTGGTAGGATCCACCTTCTCCAAAAGGGCCCGGTAGCGCTTGCCGTGCTTAGGCATCCTTCACCTCCGGGGCGCCCACCACCTCCACCCCCATGGAGCGGGCCGATCCCGCGATCATGCGGGCGGCAGCCTCGAGGTCGGTGGTGTTCATGTCGGGCATCTTCTGCTTGGCGATCTCCAGAACCTGCTGCCAGGTGATGCGGCCTACCTTCTCCCGGCCGGGCTTTTGAGCCCCCTTCTCCAACCCCGCCGCCTTGCGGATCAGGTAGCTGACAGGCGGAGTCTTGGTGACGAAGGTGAAGGAACGATCGGCGTAGATGGTGATCTCCACAGGGACGATGGCGTCCCCCATGTTGGCGGTGGCCGCATTGAAGGCCTTGACGAACTCCATGATGTTGGCCCCATGCTGGCCCAAAGCCGGGCCCACCGGGGGCGCCGGCGTGGCCTTGCCAGCCGGCAGCTGAAGCTTCACCACAGCAACGACTTTCTTCATTTTTCCCTCCTAGGCTCCCCCCAAGTTGGGGGTGCAAACGCCTCCTAAGCCTTGACCACCTGGGAGAAGTCCAGCTCCACCGGGGTCTCGCGCCCGAAGATGGTGACCATGACCTTGACCTTGCCCTTTTCCGGATTGATCTCGGTCACGGTGCCGGTAAAGTCCGCGAAGGGGCCGGAAACCACCCGGACCTGATCCCCTTCCCGGAAGGCCACCTGGGCCTTGGGGGCCTCTTTCTTGCCCAAAAGCCCCGACACCTCCAGGATGTGCCGCACCTCGTCCGGGGAAAGGGGTACCGGCTTGTGCCCCGCCCCCACGAAGCCGGTTATGCCCGGGGTGCCCCGCACCACCTCCCAGGCCTCGTTGGGCTCCTCCTCGTCCCCCAGATCCATCTGCACAAAGAGGTATCCGGGGAAGAGCTTTTTCTTAACAACCTCCTTCTTACCCCCCTCGCGGAGTTCCACCACCTCCTCCGTGGGAATAAGCACCTGGAAGATCTTGTCCTCCAAGCCGAAGGCCTTAACCCGCTTCTCCAGGTTGGCCTTAGCCTTTTCCTCCTGCCCCACGTAGGTGTGGACCGCGTACCATTCAATGCTCATCGCACAAGCCCTATCAGGAACCGGAAGACGAGATCGTAAAATCCCAAGACCACCATGGCCACCAGGGTGAAGACCAGGATGGCCTGGGTGCCCTCCACAATCTGCTCCCGCGTGGGCCAGGTGACCCGGGCGAGCTCGGCCCGGGCCTCCTGAAAGTAGCGAACAATCCGGGCAAACATTAGGCCTTCACTTCCCTGTGCACCGTATGCTTATCGCACCAGGGGCAGTATTTCCGGAGCTCCAGCTTGCCGGGGGTGTTGCGCTTGTTCTTCTCGGTGGCGTAGTTGCGGCGCTTACACTCGGTGCACTCTAAGAGGATCTTGATGCGGACCTCGCTGGCCATGGGTCGCCTCCTTTCCCCGAGGGGCGGCTAGCCGCCCCCTAAGATTACTCTAGGATCTTGGTGACCACGCCGGCGCCCACGGTCCGCCCACCCTCCCGAATGGCGAACCGCAACCCCTCCTCCAACGCCACCGGCTTGATCAGCTCCACCGTAAACGTCACATTGTCCCCAGGCATCACCATCTCCACCCCAGCCGGCAGCTGCACCACCCCCGTCACATCCGTCGTCCGAAAGTAAAACTGCGGACGGTACCCAGAAAAAAACCCCGTGTGCCTACCCCCCTCCTCCTTCCTCAACACATACACCGACGCCTCAAACTTCGTGTGCGGCGTAATGCTCCCAGGCTTCGCCAGCACCTGCCCCCGCTCCACCTCCTCCCGGCTTACACCCCGCAGCAACAAACCTACGTTGTCCCCAGCTATCCCCTCCTGCAGCGTCTTACGGTGCATCTCCACACCCGTCACCACCGTCCGCCGCGTCTCAGCAGCCAAACCCACAATCTCCACCTCGTCCCCAACCTTCACCTTCCCACGCTCAATCCGCCCCGTCGCCACCGTACCACGCCCAGTAATGCTGAACACGTCCTCCACAGGCATCAAAAAAGGCTTGTCCACATCCCGCACCGGCGTGGGTATGTACTCGTCAATCGCATCCAACAGCTCCCAAATCCTATCCACCCACTCGTTCTCCCCACGCCGCGTCTTCGGATTCCGGTGCATCTGCTCCAACGCCAACAACGCGCTCCCCCGAATCACCGGAACCTCGTCCCCAGGAAATTCGTACTGGTTCAAAAGATCCCGCACCTCCATCTCCACCAAATCCAAAAGCTCCGGATCGTCCACCATGTCCACCTTGTTCATAAACACCACAATGTACGGCACCCCCACCTGGCGCGCCAGCAAAATGTGCTCCCGCGTCTGCGGCATCGGCCCGTCCGCCGCCGACACCACCAAAATCGCCCCGTCCATCTGCGCCGCACCCGTAATCATGTTCTTGATGTAGTCCGCGTGCCCAGGACAATCCACGTGCGAATAGTGCCGCTTCGCCGTCTCGTACTCCACATGCGCCGTGTTGATCGTAATCCCCCGCGCACGCTCCTCCGGCGCCTTGTCTATATCCCCGTAGTCCTTCACCTCCACATTCGGGTTCTCCGCCGCCGTAACAAACGTCAACGCCGCAGTCAACGTCGTCTTCCCGTGGTCCACGTGCCCAATCGTCCCCACGTTCACGTGAGGCTTCGTACGGATAAACTCGCCCTTGGCCATCTTCGCTCTCCTTTCCGCATGTGGGGCAGGCCCAAAGGCCCACCCCCAAGCATTCCTACTGACCCTTAATGAGCTTCTCCTGGATTTGCTTAGGAACTTCCTGGTAGTGATCGAAGAACATGACGAAGGAGCCCCTACCCTGCGTCTTGGAACGGAGGTCCGTAGCGTAACCGAACATCTCCGCCAAGGGCACATAGGCCCGGATCACCTGGGCATTCCCCCGAGGCTCCATGCCCAGGATCTGGCCCCGGCGGGCGTTAAGGTCGCCAATGACGTCGCCCATGTACTCCTCGGGGGTGGTAACCTCCACCCGCATGATGGGCTCGAGGATCACAGGATCCCCCTTCTGCACCGCCTCCTTGATGGCCATAGAGCCCGCGATCTTAAAGGCCATCTCGCTGGAGTCCACCTCGTGGTAGGAACCGTCGTAGAGGGTAACCTTCACGTCCACCACGGGGAAACCGATCAAGGGACCCGACTGCATGGCCTCCTCGATGCCCTTCTGCACCGCAGGGATGTACTCCTTGGGGATCACCCCACCCACGATGGCGTTGACAAACTCAAAGCCTGACCCACGAGGCAGGGGCTCGGCCTTGATCTTCACGTGGCCGTACTGGCCACGGCCACCGGTTTGGCGAATGAACTTGCCTTCCACGTCCACCGGGCGGGTGATGGTCTCGCGGTAGGCCACCTGGGGCTTGCCCACGTTGGCCTCCACCTTGAACTCCCGCCTCAGGCGGTCCACGATGATCTCCAGGTGGAGCTCTCCCATCCCACTGATGATGGTTTGGCCGGTCTCGGGGTGGGTGGAAACGCGGAAGGTGGGGTCCTCCTCCGCCAAGCGGGCCAGGGCCTGGGAGAGCTTGTCCTGATCTGCCTTGGTCTTGGGCTCGATGGCCACGTCGATGACGGGCTCAGGCACCTCAATGGACTCCAGGACAATGCGCGGAGCATCCTCACCCACCAGGGTGTCCCCGGTGATGGTCTCCTTAAGGCCCACCACCGCCCCCAGATCCCCGGCCCTAAGCTCTTCCACCTCCTCCCGATGGTTGGCGTGCATCCTGAGAAGCCGGGCTACCCGCTCCTTCCGGCCCTTGGTGGTGTTGTACACGTAGGAGCCAGAGGTGATGGTGCCAGAGTAGACCCGGATGAAGGTGAGGCGGCCCACGTAGGGGTCGGCCATGATCTTGAAGGCCAAAGCCGCCAAGGGGCCATTGGGGTCGGGGTAGATCTCCACCTCATCCCCCTCGGGCGTGGTGCCCCTGATGGGGGGAATGTCCAAGGGGGAAGGCAAGTAATCCACCACCGCATCCAGGAGAAGCTGGACCCCCTTGTTCTTCAAGGCGGACCCCAGGAACACGGGGGTGATCTGGATGTCGATGGTGCCCTTGCGGATGGCCGCCACCAGCTCCTCCTCGGTGGGCTCCTCGCCCTCGAGGTACTTGAGCATCACATTCTCATCGAAGTCGGCGGCCACCTCGATGAGCTTCTCATGGTACTCCCGGGCCTGGGGCAGGTATTCCTCGGGGATGGGAATCTCGCGAATGTCGGTACCCAGGTCGTTGCCGTAGGTGTAGGCCTTCATTCGAAGGACATCGATGATCCCCGAGAAGGTATCCTCCCGGCCAATGGGAAGCTGCATCACCACCGGCCTGGCCCCCAGGCGCTCCTGCATGGTGCGGATTACCAACCAGAGGTCGGCCCCCGTTTTGTCCATCTTGTTGGCGAAGGCGATGCGGGGAACCCTGTACTTCTCCGCCTGGCGCCAGACGGTCTCCGACTGGGGCTCCACCCCCTGGCTGGAGTCGAAGACCACGATAGCCCCATCCAACACCCGCATGGAGCGCTCCACCTCGATGGTGAAGTCCACGTGGCCCGGGGTATCGATGATGTTGATGCGGTGGTCCTTCCAGAAGCAGGTGGTCACGGCAGCGGTAATGGTGATGCCCCGCTCCCGCTCCTGCTCCATGAAATCCATGGTGGCCGCACCCTCGTGGACCTCACCGATCTTGTGGATCTTGCCGGTGTAGAAAAGGATGCGCTCGGTGGTGGTGGTCTTACCGGCATCGATATGGGCGGCGATGCCGATGTTGCGGAGCCTCTTTAAGTCGTACTCTACCTTGACCGCCATGGCTTACCACCGGTAGTGGGCGTAGGCGCGGTTGGCCTCGGCCATGCGCTCCACGTCCTCCTTCTTCTTAACCGCTCCGCCCTTGCCCTCGGCCGCATCCATGAGTTCATGGGCGATGCGCACGGCAGCCCCCCGCTCGGGACGGGCATTGGCCGCCTGGACCAGCCAACGCAGGGCCAAGGATTGCTGCCTCCTGGGGGAGACCTCCATGGGCACCTGGTAGTTGGCCCCACCCACGCGGCGAGAACGCACCTCCATCTTCGGCTTTACGTTCTCCACCGCTTGCTTGAAGATCTTCAAAGGTTCCTGCCCAGTCTTCTCCTGGATAATGCGGCAGGCCTCGTAGAAGATGCGGGCAGCCAGGTTCTTCTTGCCATCCCGCATGATCTTGTTGATGAAGGCCGACACCACCACATCCCCGTAGACCAGGTCAGGCTGCAGTTGGCGTACCTCTGCTCTTCTTCTCCGCGCCATAGTTCACCTACTTCTTCTTGGCCGGGGCCGCGCCCTTGGTCTCCTTGGGCTTCTTGGTTCCGTACTTGGAGCGGCTCTTCTTGCGGTCCTTCACACCCTGGGCGTCGTAAACCCCACGCACGATGTGGTAACGCACACCCGGCAGGTCCTTAACACGACCACCCCGGACGAGGACCACAGAGTGCTCCTGCAGGTTATGCCCCTCGCCAGGAATGTAGGCGGTCACCTCGTACCCGGAGGTAAGGCGCACCTTGGCCACCTTACGCAAGGCGGAGTTAGGCTTCTTGGGGGTCACGGTGCGCACCACGGTGCACACCCCCCGGCGGAAGGGCGCTCCCTTCAAGGCCGGAACCTTGCTCTTCTTCTGGACCTTCTCGCGGCCCTTTCTGACTAGCTGGTTGATCGTCGGCAGTGCCACCACTCCCTTCTTCTTGGACTTGCCCCCGTGTTCTCAAGATCCACCCAGGGGAAAACCCTCCCCCTGGCGTTCGCCCACACAGGGCAGCACCCTCAGGGCCAGGGGGCTGGCCCTGAGGGCCCTCAACTTGACTAGTGTACAGGGCAAGAGGCGTTTTGGCAAGCGAGGCAAAGCAAAACCCCGCCAGCCGGCGGGGCGGAAAGGGATGAACTTGGCCTGGAGCCGGTGGCCGGATTCGAACCGGCGGCCTACCGCTTACGAGCTCCCCTAAAACCGGGCTTTTGGGGAAGGCGGTTGTGGTGAAAAGCGTTCAAAAGGGTCCTTTAGGGGGGTTTTGGTCGCCGTTGGTTCCTGCTGTTGCCCGTTGCTTATTGGTCAAAATCTTGGTCTATCCTCAGGCCAAACCCCTGACTTTTTCCCTCAGGGACTGCGCTTTGGAGGAGTTTTGCCGCGCCCACCCTTCCAGGCGGTTTGCCATCTCCCAAAGGAAGCGGGCCAAGTCCTTCACCTCCTGCCCCTGGAAGGTCCAAACGGGGGCTAGGGAAGGCGGGGCCTTGGGGAGGGCGGCTTCCAGGGCTAGGCTCCACCCCTCCCGCCTTCCCGAAAGCCCTAGGAGGAGGCCCAAAGCCACGCTAAAACCCTGCATGACCCGCTCCTCTGGGGGCTTCTCCTTGGGGGCGGGGAGGGCGGCCACGGCTACCCTTTGGACCATGCCGCGCTCCTCCAAAAGGCGCATGCCCTCCTCCGGGTTCCTATAGGCCAGGGCCTTGAGCTTTTGGGCCAGGTTGTAGGCCTCTAAGGCCTGGGCCTTGAGGCTCTTCGCCTCTTCCAGCAAGCGCTTCCTCTCTACCTCAAGGCGGTGGCGTATGCGCTCCAAAAGCTCCTCCATGGCTCGGAGCAAGGCCTTCCCGTCCTCCTCCAAGGCCTCCAAGGGGGCGGGGGAGGCCTCCTTGCCCAGTTCCTCCCTCAAGGCCTCCACCTTGCCCAAAAGCTCCGCGCGGGCCACCTCTTCCTCCCGGGTCAGGCTCCGGTAGCGGTGAAGCTCCCGGGTAAGGCGGGCCAAGGCGGCCTCCAAGCGCTTCCGCCTCCCCCACTCTTCCATACGGGCCCGGTAGTCCTTGCTTCCCTCTTGGGGGGTAGGCTCCTCAAGGGGAAGGCCTCCCCGCAAACCTTGAAGGGCCTTGGCCCATCCGGGGAGGAGGAGGCCCGGCCTGGAGACCAGGAGAAGGGCCATGTCGTAGGCCACCTCCACCAAGGAGGCCTCTTTTTCTGGAAAGTAAAGGGTATTGTAGGCCACGGCAAGAGGCCTGAGGGCCCCTAGGGGTACTTCCCCCTTGCCCTTTGGGGTGAGCAGGCGGTAAAGGGCCTCCCTGAGGGGCCCAGGGTCCACGCCCTCGAGGTTGGGGGAAGGAAGGGCCTCTAGGTCTACCCAAGGGGAGGGGTAGGTGTCCAAAAGCTCCCTCAGCCTCTCGCCTACCCCTTCCCGAAGAAAGGCCTTGTGGAGGGTGCGGACATAGGGGGCGGTGTTGAGGAGGAGGCCCCGCCTCTTGGCCCCCTCGGGGAGGGGCACTTCCCGGGCCTCGGGGTTCCATGTGGCGTAGATGGCGGCCCGGTGGGGAAGCTCCTGCCCCTCTATGAGCACCGTGGGGCGGTCGTTGACCAGGGCGAAAAGGGCCCTTTGAAGCTCGGCTTGGGCCTCCCCAAGCTCATCCAGGACGGTTATAGGCCCCTCCAAGGTGGCGGGGGGCTCCACTTCCCAGCCTCCCCCCTGGGTTTGCCGCCTCCTGCCCAAGGCTTCCCCTGGGGTCATGGCCCGCACATCAAAGAAGCGCCCTCCCACCAGGGCCAAAGCCGCCTCCCCCACGGTGCTTTTCCCGGTTCCTGGGGGCCCATAGGCTCCAAGCCAGGGCATGGGCCCCAAGTGGGGGGCTTTCCGCCTCAGGTAGGCCACCGCCACGGTAAGGCGCAAGAGGGCCCGGTACTCGGGGACGGGAAGGAGGGCAAGGAGGGAAGCAAAGCCGGGATGAGCCGCCAGGGAGGAGGGGCGGGAAGGCACCCCCTTTAGGGCCAAAAGCCCTAGGCCCGTGGGCCTCCAGGTGCGCCTTGCGGTGCTCTCCACCAGGCCCCGGGCCTTCAGGCGGGTCAAAAGGTCCTTAAGCCCCGCCTCCCCCGCCCCCAGGGCCCGGGCCACCTCGGAAAGGCGGGCCTCTCCGGCCTGGGCCAGATAGCCAAGCACCCGCTTTTGCCACTCGGTGAGCTCCAAATGCCCCATCCTCCCTCCTCTAGGGCCTTCCCCCCGGTAGGGGGTAGGAGGCTCCTCCCGGAAGCCCTCCTCCCCCTCCCGGTGCCCCTGCAGGACCGCCATGCCCCAAGGATAGGAGGAGGCTCCCCGAGGGATAAAGGGCGTTTCGCCCCTTCCTCGGGACTCCCCCCGGTGAGGGCCCTCCCCCAAGAGGAAAGGAAGAAGGGGGTGGAAGCCCCAAGGCCCCGAAAGCCCCTTCGCCCCCAGGGGACACCCTTCACCCTGACCCGGCGCTTTGCCCGGGCCTCCTGGCCGGGTAGACTGAGGGCATGCCCAGGAGCACGCGGCCCAAACCCAAGGAAGAGGCCCCTTTCCTCATCACCCCTCCCCGCAAGAAGGGAAAGCCTCCCCTACCTGAGCCCGTGGTGCCCAAGCCTGGGAAGCCCAGCCTCGCCTACCTCCAGGAGCAAAGGCGTTGAGGCTCTTCCTGGAAACCAGCGGCCTCCTCAAGGTCCTCCTCCGGGAGGACCTTTCTGACCTGGCCCGAGAAGCCTTCTCCCAGGCCCAAGCCCACGCGGCAAGCGCCTTCGCCCTCCCGGAAGCGGTGGGGGTCCTCCACGCCATGCAGAGGGACGGCAGGCTCACCCGTCCCCTCTACCGCAAGGCCCTCCGGGAGCTCTACGAGCTTTGGGAGTACCTGGAAGTCCTCACCCCCACCCTGGAAGGCCACATGAGGGCGGCCCGCCTATGCGAAAGGCACCCCCTCAAGGGGGCGGATGCGGTCCATCTGGAAGGGGCCCTCTTCCTCAGGGGCCTCTACCCGGACACCGCCCTCCTCACCTTTGACCGAACCCTCTACCGGGCGGCCAAGAAGGAGGGCCTGACCGTGGTAAGGGTGCCCCCCCTGGAAGGGAGGGGCTGACCCCAGGCCCTCACTCCCCCAGGCGGATAGGGGGGCACGCGTCCACCCTCACCTCCACGGGCCTCACCCCTGGGGGAATGGGCACCCGGCACTCCCCCGCCGAGCACACCCGGGGGGTCTCCACTTCAAGGCTCCCCTGGGGCCATGCCAGGCGGATGAGGGAGGCTTGCCCTTCAAGCTGTAAGCGCACCTCCTGGTAGCCCAGGGTGGCGGCCCACACCCGGGCTTGGCAGGTAGGGGAGGCCTCTCCTTGAGGAGAGGAGGAAGGAGGGGGAGGAGGAGCCGGGGGCTCCTTACGCCCCTGAAGGGTGAAGTAGAGGGCTATGAGGCCTAAAAGCATCACCCCAAAGGCCTTTTGACCATTCACCTCAGCCACCCCCCTCAGGATATAAAAGGGCGACCCCCCCACTTTACCCCCCTTTAGGAAGTGGTTTTCGCCGTCCCAGACAGGGGAAATGCCCTCTTCTCGCTTACCCCCCTTTAACCCCCCTTTACCCCCCTTTAGGAGGACTTTTCCCGTCCAGGACGCAAGTTCTAAAGGGGGGTAAAATCTGCGGCTCAACCCCCCTTTAGGATTTTTGGCACGGCTTCAGTTTTTCTAAAGGGGGGTTGAGGGGGGTTGAACCCCCCTTTAGAAAGCAGGCTCCAGAACGCCTAAAGGGGGGTTAAAGGGGGGTACTTACCCCCCTTTAGAAAAGGGCGATTTTTAAGGGAAAAAGGAAAGGCAAGGGTCAAGAAAACCCGTTCTTTTAAGCTCACCCCCCATCGCCCCTTGAGGAGCACCAAGGATAGAAAGGCCCCCGCCCCATACCAGGGCGGGGGAGAAGAGGCCTACCCTATGCCCCTTGAAGCTCCTCGGGCTTTAAGCCCTCAAGGACTTTGGGGTTAAGAACGAAGGCCTTGCCTCCCCTATTGCGGTTGCGGGGCTGGACCTCAAGAAGCCAGCCCTTTTCCGCCAGGCGCTGAAGGACCTTGGCGGCCTGAGCCACGCTTTCTATCCCCGCAAAGCCAAGGTCCCAAACCCACTTGGGCGTGATTTGCTCGGGTAGCTTGCCTTCCCTCGCGCGCTCCAAAATCCTCACGGCTACCCGGTTTGCAGGGGAGTAGTCCCCCCGGGTTGCCCCCCGCCAAATCCGCTTGGCGTGAGCGTCTGCCCATTGCACCAGCTCAATCGCGCGAAGAAGGCTTTCCGCGCTGACCCATTCCCCCTCCTTCCACACCAAGCTCAAAACCCCGGCAAAGCGGGCGGTGAGGAGCAAGCGCTTGCCAAGATAGGCCTTCCAGGAAGGAGGAAGGTCCGGATCCCGGGCCTCCTGCTCCACCTCGTCCTCCCACTCGTACCAAAGCTCCTGGGCATCCGGGGCGAAGCGCAAAATCCTGGGTGCTCCCTCGGGAGATTGCCAAAGGCCTTTCATGAAGGCCTTGTAGGCCTCTTGGGCTTCCCTAGGAACGCTGGGCCGCTCCTTCTTCCAAGGGAGAAGCCGCCCTTCCACCATCACGAAGCGCTGGACCAGGCCGTCCGCCTCTTCCCCCCCTTTGGCGGCTTCCTTCAGGAGCCGCCGAAAGGGCCCGGGCTGGATGAAGCCCACGATGGCAAGCCACATGTCCCGCACGAAGTGGCCTTTTCGGCCCATGCGGTCCTCCCGGTGGCTTCCCCCGGAATGGGCCTTCAGGTAAAAGGCCCGGTCAGCTTGGCGGTCCACCCTCTGCCAGGTGCTAAAGAGGCCCTTGAGCTCGTCATACACCGCCACAACGCCCCGGTTTTCCTTGAGGACTTGGGCCAAGGCCTCTTTGGTCGCGTCCTCCACCAGGACCCGGAAGGCCCTGGGCTCCTGGGGCTCTGGCCCCCGCTCCTGGGGCTTGCTGGCCTGCCAGGCTTGGCGCTCCAGTTCATAGGTCCTCCGCCGTTCCTCATACTCTTCCTGGAAGTGGGCCTCTAGCTCGTAAAGGGGCTCCGCCAAGGTCTTGAGGATGGGGGTCTTCTTGGTGCCGGGGTCGGAGATAACCGCAACCCAAAGGTTGACCCCCTCGCGCCAAGTGGGATTTTGGGGGTCGGGTTGCACCACATAGCGCCCCGCCAGGAGGCCTGAGGCCAAGCCCAAAGCCGTGATGGCTACGGCACCGTACTCCACCGCCAAACGCTCAGCGAAGGGCCTTAAAAAGGCCTCTAGCTCCCCGGGAAGGATTTCCCCGGGGAAGGGGGGAAGCTCTTCCTCCCCTAGTTCCTCCAAAGGAGCAGGTTCGGGAAGCCCCTCGGGAGAAAAGGGGATGGGCTTCTTCAAGTGCTCCAAGTCCGCCAGGAAGTTAGCCTTGACCATGGACCCTCCCCCCTTCCGCCTTGGCCCCTTTGAGCACATCTAGCCAGTCCTTCCCTTCCCAGGAAGGGGCCAGCACGGAAACCCTCACCCCCCCAAGGAACAGGCGGCCAGCCAGGTTGTGGGCGGCCTCCAAGCCCCTGGGGTCGTGGTCTGCCGCTATCAGGACGCTTCGCACCTCCTGGGGTAGCTCTACCCACTCCAACCCGTTGGCGCTCACCGTGGCCCAAACGGGCAAAAGCCCGGCCTCCCGCACCGCCAAGGCGGTTTCTATCCCCTCGGCCAAGGCCAAAGCCTCCCCTTCCAGGGGATAAAGCCTTATGGCCGCGCCCTTTGTGGCCCCCTCAAAGACGGCCTTAGTGAGCTTTTTGGGGGAGGGGACTTGAGCTTTGCCCCTCCCGTCCGGGCTCAAATAGGTGCGGTGGAGGGCCACTAAGCCGTGTTGAGGGTGCTCCACCCGGGCCAGGAGGGCAGGGAGGACCCCCAGGACCTTCCCCCCCTCCCGGTACTCCAAGGAGGGGTGAAAGCGCAGGTTTTGGAGGCCGGGGAGGACGGCCTCGAGGTTCAGGCCTCGGGCCTCGAGGTAGCGCCGCCCCAGTTCCGCCCCCTTCCCCTCAAGGGGAATGGCCTCTCCCCAAAGCCTTTGTAAGGCCTTCCGGCGCTTCTCGTCCGGCTTGGCCTCTCCCCGATAGGGGGGAGGGGGCCAGGCCTCAAAGGCCCCCCTCCTCACCCCATCAAAAAGGTCGCGAAACTCCAGGCCCAAAGCCGCCAAAACCGCCTCAATAGGGCACCCTGCAAAGCAATGGAGAAGGACCCTCCCGTCAAAGGTAAGCCGGATGGAAAGGCTAGGTTCCCGGTCCTCGTGGGCCGGGCAATGCCCTATCCAGCGGTTTTTCCCCGAGGGACGGGCCCGGGTTTGGAAAAGGATGTGCTCCAAAACGCTCATGCCCAAGCCTCCTCCTCGTGAGCAACAGCCCTCCCCCTCGCCTTTCGGGAACGCCAAACCTCCCAAAGGCTGGTCAAGCCGTAAAGGAGGGTTCCGAGGAGGAGGAAGAAGTCATCCGGCTTCCCCTCCCCCAAGGCCCCCACGCTCACTTGCGGGGGCTTCCTCCCACCCCCTCCACCAGCAAGGGGGGGAAGGGTATTCAGGGAAAGCCCGGCAACCTCTCCCCGCGGATTGCCCTTCCAAACGGGATTTTGCCCCTCCAAAGGGGGCATGGAAGCCTCCCGTGATTCGCCATATACCCCCTCCCCCACGGAGGCTACCTTCCGAAGGAGGCCTTCAAGGTCCACTTCCCTGAAGCCTTCCTCAGGGTCCCGGTACTGCACCACGGGGCAAACCCTGACCCCCAGAGCCTCTAAAGCCTCAAGCAGTTCCTTAAGGCCCTCCCACCACGCGGGGGAAAGGTGAGGGCCTACCTCCACTCCCTCCACCAAAAGGAGAAGGTGGGGGACAAGCCCTTCCTCGTTCAGGCGCAAAAGGGCTTGCCTAACCGCCTCCCAGTCCTTTACGCTGAAGAAAGCACCACCCTTTGGCCTTACCATCAGCTACCCCCTCCGAACGCTGACCCCCAGGCTCCTCCCCAGGGGGTCAGCAAGTTCTTTGGCCCAAGCCTTGAGCTCCTGCACAAGGTCAGGGCTGGTGCCCTCCACCACGGCCTGCATTTCAAAGGAGGCCTCCAGGACAGAGGCCCCAAGCTCCTTGACCTTGGCCTTGAGCTCCTCCACGAAGGCCAAAAGCTCAGGCAGGCGGGCCCATCCGAGCTCCACCACCACTTGCTCCAAAACCCGGCCTTCCTCCTGCACCACCGCTTCCTTGACCTTGACCATAGTCCCCTCCTATTCCTCCAACGCCTCTCCTTCCTGCCGCCAAAAGGCTTCCTCCCCAGAAACCTCCGACAAGCCAACCGTGTTCTTCTGCACCCAGAGTTCCAAAGCCTCCGGTGGGATATAGACGCGCTTACCGAGCCTGATATGGGGCATGAAAAGGGGATGCTCCGGCTTGGCCCGGCAAAACTGGTAGACGGCATTGACCGGAAGGCCTAACCGCTCCGCCGCTTCGGGCACACTCAGGAGCCGCTTGAAGGCGCGGCCCCTCCCAGGCTCCTCAACGCCGGGCATGGGCCACCTCCTCCTCTTCCCTCTCCCCGTTCAAAAACTCCTCCACGGCGCTGAGGGGGATGAGAATGCGCTTACCAAGCCGAGCAGAGGGAATACGCTTGGTACGAATGAGCCTGTAAACGGTGGAAAGGCTCACTCCTATCGCCCCGGCAAACTCCTCGGGGCTAAGGGCTATAGCCTTCACTCCCTTTTGAAGCGTCTTCTCCCGAAGCCTCTTCCGGGAAAGCTCTCCCTTTTTCATGGCTCTCACCTACCGAAATATAATATCCGAAACCTATCATTTGTCAACCCCTTATACTGCTTCTGACCATATGGCACCGACACCTATGCGGTAGGATTGGCGTATGCCGAGGACCAAGCCCGGTAAGCCAAAAGCACCGCTTTTGAGCGTCTACATGGACCAGGAGATGCAAGCCCTAATCAAAGCGGAGGCCCAAAAACGCGGCATCGCAGTTTCTGAGCTTGTTCGGCAGGCCGTTAGCTTGTACCTGACAGGCCAGATTTCCTGGCAGGAATGGGCAAATAACCCAGAAGAGTTCATCAAAAGAAGCCAAGGAGGGGAAAATCCCCCGGAAACATGGGAGGATTTCTATAAGCAGTCCACCTTTCTCTTCTTGGCGGCAAGCAAGCTTGTGGAAACATGGCGGCAAAGGCTCATCCTCAAGGCCAAGGCAGAAGCCGGAGGCAAAACCCTTGAGGAATACATGAAGGAAAATCTCTGGTGATTTTGCGCAAAATGAAGAGGAAACGGGCAAAGGGAGAAGGCCACATCCGCAAGCGCAAGGATGGGCGCTGGGAAGGCATCTTGACCGTGGGCACATGGCCTGACGGCAGGCAGAAGACCCGTTCCGTCTACGGCAAGACCAAGCAGGAAGTGGCCGAAAAGCTCGCGGAGCTTCGGGTAAGCCTGCAAAGGGGCACCTATGTTGACCCTTCCCTCCTCACCCTCGCCGAATGGGCCAAAACCTGGCTTGAACGGAAGGCCCAGGAAGTCAAGCCCAAGACCGTTCAGGTTTACCTGGAAGACCTTAGCCTGGTCATGCCCGAGCTCCGGGGCAAAGGTAGGGGCTTGGGAAGCCTCAAGCTCCAAGCCGTCAAACCCTCCCATATCCAGGGGGCTATGGACTTCTTGGTCAAGGAAGGGTTTAGCCCCAGGACAACCCTCAAGGTGTACCAACTCCTCCGGGCCCTCTTTGACGAGGCTGTCCGGCTTGAGCTTATAGCCAGAAACCCTGTGAGCCTGGTAAGGCCACCCCGTAAAGCTCAGGGAAGGGAAGCGCCTCCCGAGAAGCCGGGAAGGGCCCTTGAGCCCCACGAGGTTGAAGCCCTCCTCCAGGCCGCTGAGGGCCACCCCCTTGAGCTTTTCTTCCGCCTCCTCCTGGGCCTGGGGTTGAGGAAGGGGGAAGCCCTTGGCCTCAAGTGGGGGGACATTGACTTTGAGAAGGGGGAACTCAGGGTGCAAAGGGCTTGGGGCAAGGTGGGCTCAGGGGGTGAAATCAGCACCCCTAAAACGCCCAAGTCCCGGAGGACCCTTCCTCTCCCCCTTGACCTCTTCCAAGCCCTCAAGTCCCGGTATGAGGAGCTTGCCCAGAAGCTTCCCCCGGAAGCACTCAAGGAAGCCTGGGTTTTCCCTGGGGAGGGTGGGAAGACTCCGGTCCATCCTGACTATCCCAATCACGCCCTAAGGCGTATTTGCCAGCAAGCGGGCATCCGCCCTTGTAGGGTCCATGACCTCCGGCATACCTGGGGCTCCCTCATGCTGGCCCGGGGGGTGCCCCTGGAAGTGGTAAGCGAACGCCTCGGGCACGCTTCCTTTGACATCACCCTCAGGGTGTACCGCCATGTTCTTGAGGAGGAACGCCGGAGCTATGTTCTAGACCTTCAAACCCTCCTCAAGGGTCATGGAGGCTACCCCCAGGCTTAAGCTCCTTATTGGTCAGTTATTGGTCAAAAGCAACCC
>Ga0101945_1000638_pt1:45000-52791 | contig 52791 bp, 62 predicted proteins | sample DewCreD2012metaG_2_FD_75246 | JGI IMG/M metagenome (GOLD analysis project Ga0101945, IMG submission 75246) | Hot spring sediment bacterial and archeal communities from British Columbia, Canada, to study Microbial Dark Matter (Phase II) - Dewar... ... | reverse complement strand
CAAGAGCTTATCGGTTCTCTCCTTGGTCCGAATCCTGCCTATTCGCGGTAGTTGAACGTACCGGTAGAGGACCCGGATGGAGCCCGTGAGGCGGGCGGTGTTGTCATCCATGTGCTTTTTCTTCTTGAAGCGCGGGAAGCGGGCTCGTTTCTGCCTCCAGTTCCTCAGGGCCTTCTCCAGGTCCCGGAAGGCTTCCTGGGGAGCGCACTTGGAGACCTCGGTCCACCAGGGAGCGTTCTCCCGTTTCCACCGGTTCCACTCCCGGTGGAGTTGGGCGGCGTTGGGGATAGCCTTGCCCTCTTCCAGGGCCTTCTTGCAGAGGTTGAGGCCCCAGTTGTAGGCGAAGCGGGCGGCGCCCACGTGCTGGGCCAATAGCACACGAGTTGCGCGGTTGGGGTCCAGCTCAAAGCGGAAGGCCTGGGTTACCCGCATCTGGGTCCCTCAATCTGTTTGCCCTACCGGGCAAAGCAACAAGGAGCTTACCTGCCTAAAACCAACGCCAGGCGGTGAGGTAGCTGATCCCTTGCTTGCGGGCCCAGTGGGAGGGCTTCACTGTTGAGGTGGATGATGACAAAAACGTCAACTGCTGTCAACCCCCAAGGAGCGGGCGGCCCTCACCGAGGCCGAGGTCCTGTGCACCCTAGAGGCCTTCCCGGAACCCGACCGCACCCTGGCCCTGAGGCCCCACGCCCTCACCCAACCCCGAGCCCCAGGGCTTTCCCCAAGGTTGGGGTACGGCATGCACGCCTACAGCTGGAAGGGCAAGGTCCTGTGCTTCTTCCAGCCTGCCCCCAAGTTCAAGATCCGCTACGCCTCCTGGGCTTCACCGATCCAGCCCAGCTGGACGAGAACACCTTCTGGCCCGTGGCCTTTGCCGTGAAGGCCCGAAGAGGAGGAAAAGGTTCGGGAACTCCTGCGCAAGGCCCTGGGAGAAGGCCTTGAGGAAGCCTAGTCGGCCTCCACCTCCTCCACCGCCTGGCGGCGGCCCGCCTTCCACTCCAGCCCCGCCCAGATGAAGTCCAAGAGGTCCCCGTCCAGGACGTTCTGGGGATCAAAGCGCATGAGGCCCGTGCGGTGGTCCTTCACGTACTGCTTGTCCAGGACGTAGCTACGGATCTGGCTTCCCCACTCGATGGGCCGCACCTCGCCCCGGAGCTTCCTGAGTTCCTCCTGCTTCTTCCTCCACTCCAGCTCGTAAAGCCGGGAGCGGAGGACCTTCATGGCCAGCTCCTTGTTCTTGATCTGGCTCCGGGTGGTCTGGCAGGTGACGGTGATCCCCGTGGGCAGGTGCACGATGCGCACGGCGCTATCGGTGGTGTTCACCCCCTGGCCCCCGTGCCCCTGGGAGCGGAACACGTCGATGCGCAGGTCCTCGGGCCGGATGACCACCTCCACGGTGTCGTCCACCTCGGGCATCACCTCTACCCCGGCGAAGGAGGTGTGGCGGCGCCCCGAGGCGTCAAAGGGGGAGGGACGGACCAGGCGGTGGACCCCCGCCTCGGGGGCGAGGAACCCATAAGCGTTCTCCCCCCGGACGATGATCTGGGCGTAGTCGATGCCCGCCTCCGCCCCAGGGGTCACGTCCACCACCTCCACCTGGAACCCCTGGCGCTCGGCGAAACGGGTGTACATCCGCAAAAGCATCTCCGCCCAGTCGCAGGCCTCCGTACCCCCAGCCCCGGGCTGGATGGTGAGGATGGCGTTCTTCTCCGCGTGGGGGAAGGAAAGAAGGGTCTCGTGGTAAAGGCTTTCCAGCTTCTTGGCCGCCTCCAGAAGCTCAGGCCTAAGGGCCTCCCGCTCCTCTGCGGGAAACTCCTGCCACAGCTCCAGGAGGCCCTCGAGGTCGCTCTCCAGGGAACGGAAGGTATCCACCGTGCGCCGCAAGCGGGCGGCTTCCTGGCTTATCCGCCTAGCCTCCTCCGGATTCTGCCAGAGGGCCGGGTCTTCCAAGCGTTTCTCCAGCTCCTTTAAACGGGCTTCCTTACCGGGGATGTCAAAGATACCCCCGGAGGCTTTCCAAGCGGGTGGCAAGAAGGTCCAGGTCCATACCTCCTTCAGTATACAGGCCTCAGCAGCGGAGCACAAGAACCCTTCACATTATGGCGCTCATATTTTATGCTAATCGCGGAGGTGACTATGGCACCCAACGGGTTGGCGAGAAAAGTCCACATGCCCTTCCCCCAAGGCCATGCCCAACGCCTTCCCGGGGCAAGGCGCCCCCCAATCCTCCCTTCCCCATCCCCGGACCTCCGCACCCTCATGCGAACCCTGGCCCAGGAATACCGGGAGTTCGTGGGGAAAGGGGATGAGGAGGAAGCCTGGACCCTTCTCGCCGCCAAGCTCGGGGGAGACCGGGCGGTGGCCCGGGAGGTGTGGGAAGCCCTCCACCGGGCGGGCCTGGGGGGCAAGGGATATAGCCCCGAGGAACACCGGAACCAACTTCTCCTCCGCTTCCTCGAGGCCCTGCGCCTTTTCCCCTAGGGCCTATTCCCTTGACCCACTCAAAGCTTTTCCTATCCCGCTAAACCCCTAGGCCATTCAGTCAGCGGCCAGTGGGGCCAAGGGAACCTCGGCCAGGCTCACCCTGGCCCCTAAGGCCTTCAGGCGCTCCTCCAGGTGCTCATACCCCCGTTCAAGAAAATAGACTCCTTCGATTTCGGAAACCCCCTCGGCGCTCAGGGCGGCCACCACCAACCCACCCCCGGCACGGATATCCAGGGCCTTCACCTGGGCCCCGTGCAACCGCTTCCCGTTCACCAGGAGGGTGCGGTCCCTCAGGTAAAGCTCAGCCCCCATCCGGGCCAGCTCCCCCACATGGGTGAAACGGTCCGGGTAAACCCGGTCGGTGATGGCGCTCTGCCCGGGAACCGTGGCCAGATAGGCGGTAACGATGGGCTGAAGATCCGTGGGGAAGCCGGGGTACTCCCGGGCCTCCACAAAGAAGGGCTTGGGATCAGGTACGGCCCAGAACCGCACCCAGTCCTTCCCCACCTCCACCCGGTGCCCGGACTGCTGAAGCTTATCCAAAAGGGCATCCAGGTGGTCGGGGCGCACCTCCCTTAGGGTGATGGATCCCCGGGTGGCCGCCGCCGCCAGGAGGTAGGTACCGGCCTCTATGCGATCGGGGATGATGCGGTAAGTACCCCCGCCAAGCCGCTTGGCACCCCGGATGTGCAGGATGGGGCTACCCAGACCATGGACCTCCACCCCCAGCATCTTGAGAAAGCGGCCCAGGTCCTCCACCTCCGGTTCCATGGCCGCCTGCACCAAGGTGGCCTCACCCCCAAGGGCCACCGCCAGCATGGCCTGCTCGGTCCCGCCCACCGTGGGCAGGTCGAAGACCACCCTTCCCGCAAGGGGACGGGTCCTTCGGGCGTAGAAGGTGTTCTCCTCCTCCACCACCTCGGCCCCCAGGGCCCGCAAGGCCTTCACGTGCTGGTCCACCGGCCTGGCCCCGAAGGCGCACCCCCCCGGCAGGGAGATTCGCCCCTCCCCCACCCGGGCAAGAAGGGCCCCCCAGACGATAAAGCTGGCCCGCATCTGCCCCACCAACTCATAGGGGGCGTGGGTGTTCCGGATCTCCGGGGTGTGCAGGTGGAGGGTGCGTCCTTCCCACTGGTAACGGGTGCCGAGGTGGGAAAGAAGCTCCAGCATCACCTCCACATCCCTCAGCCTGGGCACCTCCAAGAGGGTGATGGGCTCGGGTGTGAGGAGGCTCGCTGCCAGGATGGGCAAGGCGGCGTTTTTAGCCGGATAAACGCGCAGCTCGCCGGAAAGGGGCTGGCCTCCCTCAATCCGCAAGATCCTGCTGCCCCGCCGCGAGTCCTTGAACATCATACACACCTTACTCAAGGTGAGGATAAAAGGGACAATCCGCATTGTCAAGGGCATGCACCCTTTGCTACACTCTTCCAAGGGAAAGGGAAGGTATGCCCAAGAAGGAGAAGAAGCGGCTGCAGGTGGTCATCTCCGAGGAACAGGACGCCCTTCTCACCCGGGCGGCCTACGCCCTTTCCAGCCCGGAAAGGCTGGTCTCCAAGTCGGAGGTGGTGCGCCTGGCCATCGCCAAGATCGTGCAGGAGCTGGAGGGCAACAAGGAGGAGCTGGCCGAGCTCCTAAGGCAGCTGGAGCCCGAGGAATAAAATGACGGGCATGGTTCTAGGCGGGCGGTACCGCCTCGAGGCCTCCTTGGGTTCCGGGGGCATGGCTGAGGTGTGGCGGGCGGTGGACGAGCGCCTAGGCCGCAAGGTGGCGGTGAAGCTCCTCCATCCCCGGGCCCTGCCCCCCGAGAGGGAGCGGTTTCTCCTGGAGGTGCGGGCCCTCTCCCGCCTCTTTCATCCGGGCATCGTCCAGGTGCTGGACCTGGGAGAGGTGGAGGGGCGCCCCTACTTCGTGATGGAGCTGGTGGAGGGGGGTACCTTTGACCGCCTCGGTCCCTTTGAGGAGGGCCCGGAAGGGGAGAGGATCCTCGAGGCGGCCATCCAGGTGATGGAAGCCCTGGCCCACCTTCACGCCCAGGGCATCCTTCACCGGGACCTCACCCCCAAAAACATCCTCCTCACCAAGGAGGGGCATCCCAAGGTCATGGACTTTGGCCTGGCCTACCTTTTGCAGGAAAGCCGCCATCTAACCCGCACCGGGTACACCCTGGGCACCCCCACCTACATGGCCCCGGAACAGGCCAAGGGCCTGCCCCTTACCCCCCGGGCTGACCTCTACAGCCTGGGGGCGGTCCTCTACCGCACCCTCACCGGCAAACCACCCTTCGAAGGGGAAAACGATCAGGCGGTCCTCTTCCAGCACGTCTACGAGTCCCCTAAGCCTCCCCAGGCTTTGAACCCCACCATCCCTTCCGGGGTGGCGGAGGCGGTGCTCTCCCTTTTGGCCAAGCACCCGGAGGAAAGACCCTCCCACCCCAGCCTCTTCAAGAGCCCCCTGCAGGAGTTCCAAGCCCTTCGCCTTGCCACCCCCCGGGCCGGGTCCAGCCGCTCGGGCCACTATCCCCTGGCCCCTGACCCCCGCAGGCTTTCCCTGAAGGGGAAGGTGGACCTGGGAGGGGAGGCCGCCTGGCCCGGGGAGATGGTCTACGCCCACGGCCGGGTCTACCTGGGGGCGGGGCGGGGCCTGGTGGAGGTGGACCTCCTCTCGGGAACGGTACGCCGGGAAAACCTTCCCGAGGAGGTCACCGCTCCCCCGGTGGTGCGGGGTGGGGTATACGTGGCCGCCTGGGACGGCCGGGTGCGCCGCTTCAAGGCCCAGGCCCTGGAGTGGAGCGCCGACACGGGGGCAGAGATCACCGCCGCTCCCCTGGTCTTGGGGGAGCGGGTCTTCGTGGCCAGCCGGGACGGAAGCCTCTATGCCTTTGAGCGGGACCGCCTCCTCTACCGTTTCCAGGCGGGAGGCCATCTCTCCGCCAGCCCCACCTTCCACCGGGGCCTCCTCTTCCTGGCCTCGGAGGACGGGTTCCTCTACGCCCTGGACCCGGACACGGGCGCCTTGCGTTACAAGGTGAAAACCAGCCCCGTGCACGCTCCCGTGGCCGCCTACCGGGGGGTGCTCTTCATCCCCACCTGGGAGGGGGAGATCTACGCCTTTGATCCCTTGAGCCGGGAAACCCTCTGGAACACCGCCGTGGAGGGCGAGATCTGGGGCGGGCTGGCCCTGGACGAGGAGCGGGTCTATGTGGCCGCCTGGGACGGGGTCTTGAGGGCCCTGGACCAGGCCACGGGGGAGGAGGTGTGGAGCCTCGAGGTGGGCAAGGTGACGGCAGGCCTTTCCTACGCTGCCGGGCATGTGTACGTGGCCACGGAGGAGGGGCGTTTCCTGGCGGTGGACCAAAGGGGCCAGGTGGTCTTTGAAGCTACGGGCCTGGGGGCGGTTCAAGTGCCGCCTCTGCCCCTGTCCCAGGAGATCCTGGTGGCCAACCTGGCGGGGAAGCTCTTCCGCTTTGGCGTAGGATAGGGGCATGGAGGCGGTGAGCACGGATAAAGCCCCCCCGGCCATCGGCCCCTACTCCCAGGCGGTGCGGGCTGGGGGGCTGGTCTTCGTTTCCGGCCAGATTCCCCTGAAGCCCGACGGCACCCTGGTGGAGGGGGATATCCGCGCCCAGACGGAGCAGGTCATGGAGAACCTGCAGGCCATCCTGGAGGCCGCAGGCTCCTCCCTCTCCCGGGTGGTGCAAACCACCTGCTTCCTGGCAGCCATGGAGGACTTCCCCCTTTTTAACGAGGTCTATGCCCGCTATTTCTCGCCCCCCTACCCAGCCCGGGCCACGGTGGCGGTGAAGGCTTTGCCCAGAGGGGTCCGGGTGGAGGTGGCCTGCATCGCCCTGGCGGATTAGGGCAGGAGGGCAAAAAAGCGTAAAATATCGGCATGACGGTCCAGGAAAACCAAGCGGAAGAACTTCTCCACCGCTTTCGCCAAGGGGATGTGCGGGCCCTGGCCCGGGCCCTCACCCTGGTGGAATCGGGACACCCTGTGGGGCAGGAACTCCTCAAGCGCCTGCGGGGACAGGCCCGGGCCAAGGTGGTGGGCATCACGGGAAGCCCGGGAGCTGGCAAGAGCACCCTCACCGACCGCTTGATCCTGGAGGCCAGGAAGCGGGGGGAGCGGGTAGGGGTCTTGGCGGTGGACCCCTCCAGCCCCTTCACCGGAGGGGCCATCCTGGGGGACCGGATCCGCATGATGCGCCACCACCAGGACCCGGGGGTCTACATCCGCTCCCTGGCCTCGAGGGGAGCCCTGGGGGGCTTGGCGGGGGCCACGGTGGCCGCCTTAGCCCTTCTGGAGGCCTTCGGCTTTGACCGCATCTTCGTGGAAACCGTGGGGGTGGGGCAAAGCGAGGTGGACATCGCCCGGGTGGCGGACACCACCCTTCTCGTCCTCACCCCAGCGGCGGGGGATGCGGTGCAGGCCTTCAAGGCCGGGGTCATGGAGATCGCCGATCTCTTTGCCGTGAACAAGTTTGACCTACCCGGCGGGGAGAGGATCATCCAGGAGTTGAAAAGCGCTCTGGAGCTGGCCCCTCCCCGGCCCGGGGGATGGCACCCTCCCATCTACCCCACGGTGGCGGCCACGGGGGAAGGGGTGGAGGCCCTCTTTGAGGGGCTGGAGGCCCATTACCAGCACCTCGTAGCCCACGGGCTCCTCGAGGCCCATCGGCTGGAACGGGCCCGTTTCGAGGTGGAAAGCGTCATCCAGGAATGGGGGCGGAAGAGAACCCAAGGCGCAGGCGACCTGGTAGCCCGGGTGGCCCGGGGAGAGCTTTCCCCGGAGGAAGCCGCCTTGGCCCTTCTGGACCCCTAGGCCCCAGGCTCCGGGGAGGAATCCTGCCGGGAGGGACGCCAGCGGGCCAGGGCCTTTAAGAGGGTTTCCCGCTCATTGGGATAGGAAAGGCGCTCCAGGGCTTCGGAGGCAGGCAGGAAAAAGGCCTCCTCCACCTCGGTGAGCTGGGGCCGGGGTTCGCCCCCGCGGTAGACCATAAGAAAATAGTGGACCTCCTTGCTCACCGTAACCGGTTCTCCCCCGTTCCGGACGGTGAAGTAGTAGCGTACCTTGCCCAAGGGGGAAACCACCGCCGCCTCCACCCCGGTTTCCTCCCGCACCTCCCGCACCGCCGTCTCCGGATAACGCTCCCCGGGCTCCACCTGCCCCTTGGGAAGGGTCACCACCCGTCCTCCCTTCAGGGACACCACCAATACCTCGGGAACCCTTCCCCGAAGGACCACGCCCCCGGCGGACACCACCCGCTTTCTGGCCACCCGGACCTGACGCTTTCTCCGCACGTTATTC
>Ga0101945_1000638_pt1:0-42500 | contig 52791 bp, 62 predicted proteins | sample DewCreD2012metaG_2_FD_75246 | JGI IMG/M metagenome (GOLD analysis project Ga0101945, IMG submission 75246) | Hot spring sediment bacterial and archeal communities from British Columbia, Canada, to study Microbial Dark Matter (Phase II) - Dewar... ... | reverse complement strand
TTCCAGGCCGCCCTGAAAGGGCTTCTCCAGGTGATGTTCCTCTTTCCCCCAGAAGGGGGAAGCCGGCGCAGGCGCCTTTCCCTGGAGGCGGAAGACCTGGAAACCCTCCTGGTCCGCTTCCTGAACGAGCTCATCTACCTGATCCAGACCAAGGGCTTCGTGCCCGGAAGGGCCCGGGTACAGGTAAACAAGGAAGCCGGGGGCTACCGCCTCACCGCCACCCTCTGGGGCGAGCCCTTCCAGGAGAGCCTTGGCTTCCAGGGGGAGGTGAAAAGCGCCACCTTCCACGGTCTGCAGGTGAGCCGGGAAAACGGGGTATGGAAGGCCCAGGTGATCCTAGACGTGTAAGGCGGAAAGACCCGCCCGCACCCGGTCCAAAAGCCCTGCCGCCACCAGGCTCCTGGCCCGAAGGAGGGCGTTTTTCACCGCCAAAGCGTCGGCGGAACCGTGGCCGATGAAGACCGCGCCCTCCACCCCCAACAGGGGCATGGCCCCATACTGGGAAGGATCCACCTTCTCCTTCACCTTCCGCAAAGCCCCCCGGGCCAGGAGGGCTCCCAGCCGGGCCAAGGGACTCGAGGTGAGGGCTTCCTTGATCCAACCGAGGAGGACCTTGGCCTCCCCCTCCGCCAGCTTCAGGGCCACGTTCCCGGTAAAGCCGTCGGTGACCACCACCTCCGCGGTGCCCAAGAAGATGTCCCGCCCCTCCACGTTGCCGAAAAACCGCTCTCCCAAGGCATCCTTCAGGAGGGGGTAGGTTTCCAACACCAGGGCGTTGCCCTTCCCCTCCTCCTCACCGATGGAAAGAAGGCCCACCTTGGGGTCCTTAAGGCCGCTGGCCTCGGCATAGGCCAGGCCCATGGCGGCGAACTGCACCAAGAAGGAAGGGCGGCAGTCGGCGTTGGCCCCCCCGTCCAGGAGGAAGGTGCGTCCCCTTTGGCTGGGGAACTCCACCAAAAGGGCAGGCCTTTCCACCCCTTTGACCCGCCCCAGGGTGAAGAGGGCCGCGGCCATGGTGGCTCCGGTGTGGCCCATGGACACCACCGCCTGGACCTCACCCCGCTTCAGAAGGTCCATGGCCACCATGATGGAGCTTTCCCGGCGCTTCCTCACCTCGGTGGCATGCTCCTCCATGGGGATCCAGTCCGGAGCATGGTGGATGGGCAAGGAAGCCCCCAGGCGAGCGAGCTCAGCCCGCAAGCGGGCCTCCTCCCCCACCAAAAGGACCTCCACCCCTTCCTTAGCGGCCAGGAAGGCTCCCTGGACCGTAACCCCGGGGGCCCGGTCCCCCCCCATGGCGTCCAGGGCGATCCTCATGCGCTCGCAGGAAGGTGCTTCTGGATTTTGGCCTCAAAGTTGCGCTTGGGCTGGGCCCCCACCAGAACCTCCACCGGCTGGCCGTTTTTGAAGAGGATCACCGTGGGAATGCTCATGACCCTAAAGCGCATGGCCGTCTTGGGGTTTTCGTCCACGTCCAGCTTGGCCACCAAGAGCTTCCCCTCGTACTCCCTGGCCAGCTCCTCCAGGATGGGAGCGATCATGCGGCAAGGAGCACACCACTCCGCCCAGAAGTCCACCAGGACCAGGGGGTGTCCGCTTAAGGTCTGGTCAAAGTTGGCGTCGGTAACCTCTATGGGCTTCGCCATACCCCATCACTTTAAAGCAAAACCCCGGGGGCATACACCCCCCGGGGGAACCCTTTAGGATCACCGCCTTTTCCTTCCGCCCTTCTTACCCCCCTTGCCGCTGAAACCCCCGGTGCCCCGGAGGAAGCTTTTGAGCTTGTTCTCAAACTCGGGGGACTGCTTGGGCAGGCGTCTGGGCCTGGGGGGCGGAGCCCCTTCCGGGGCGGGGGTCAGGTCCTTGATGGAAAGGTCCAGACGCCCCCTGGCGTCCCGGCCCTTCACCATCACCTGGACGATGTCCCCCTCGTTGAGGAAGTCCCGCACGTTCCTCACGAACTCGTGGGCGATCTGGGAGATATGCACCAGCCCCTGCTCGCCCCCCGGGAGTTCCACGAAGGCACCAAACTCCGTGACCCGCACCACACGACCCTCTACAACGCTTCCTGCTTCTAGCTCCACTTTGTTTCTCCCTTTGCGCGGCTAGGATCCGCGATGCCTCCACTATAGCACAAAGGGTCGCACCCCCTTTCGGTCCAGGGGGGCGAGGAGTTCGGCAAAGGTGCGCCCAAGCACCGGGTGCCGTCCCTCCGGGATAAGATCGGCCAAGGGCACCAGGACGAAGGCCCGCTGGTGGAGCCTGGGATGGGGCACCTCGAGGCCCTCCTCCCTTAGGACCAGGTCCCCGTAGAGCAGGAGGTCCAGGTCGATGGTCCTCGGCCCCCAGCGCTCCCTCCGCTCCCGCCCAAGGCTTTGCTCTATCCCCAGGAGGCCCTCCAGGAAAGCCCGTGGGGAAAGTCCCGTATCCACCTCCGCCACCAGGTTCAGGTAGGGAGGCTGGGGTGGGCCCACGGGCTCGGTTTCGTACACGGGGGAAAGGCGCAAAAACCGGGTCTCGGGAAGCCGGGAAAGGAGGGAAAGGGCCTGCAGAAGATAGCCCGCCCGGTCCCCCAGGTTGGAACCCAAGCCCACATAGGCCAGCACCTCCCCAGTCTATCCGTTGACAAGGAGGTCCCGCCCCCCTACCCTGAAGGGGAGATGGCCGTCCGGGGCAAAACCTGATGGGGCCTGGGAAGCCAGGCTTCCCGGGCCCGCCCGGGGGCTTTTCTTTTGGAGGCGAGGATGGTTGAGGTAAACGGGGTAAACGTGGACTGGCGGACCCTTCTGGAGGCGGAAAAGAGCCTGGATACTGGCGTCTACACCAAGCACGACCTTCTTTTGGTGCGGGGGCAGGGGGCTAGGGTTTGGGATGCCGAGGGCCACGAGTACATCGACTGCGTGGGGGGCTACGGGGTGGCCAACCTGGGCCACGCCAACCCCGAGGTGGTGGAGGCCATCAAGAAGCAGGCGGAAACCCTCCTCTCCATGCCCCAGACCCTGCCCACCCCCACGCGGGGGGAGTTCTACCGCACCCTGGTAAGCCTTCTTCCCCCCGAACTCAACCGGGTCTTCCCCACCAACTCCGGCACCGAGGCCAACGAGGCGGCCATCAAGTTCGCCTGGGCCCACACCAAGAGGCGGAAGCTGGTGGCCGCCATGCGGGGTTTCTCCGGGCGCACCCTGGGAAGCCTTTCCGTGACCTGGGAGCCCAAGTACCGGGAGCCCTTCATGCCCCTCTTGGGGCCCGTGGAGTTCATTCCCTTTAACGACGTGGAGGCCCTAAGGAAGGCGGTGGACGAGGAAACCGCGGCGGTGATCCTCGAGCCCGTGCAGGGGGAAGGAGGGGTGCGCCCCGCCACCCGGGAGTTTCTGGAGGCCGCCCGGGAGATTACCCGGGAAAAAGGAGCCCTGCTGATCCTGGACGAGATCCAGACCGGCATGGGACGCACGGGAAGGCGCTTCGCCTTTGAGCACTATGGGGTGGTACCCGACATCCTCACCCTGGCCAAGGCCCTTGGGGGCGGGGTGCCCATCGGGGTAGCGGTGATGCGGGAAGAGGTGGCGAAAAGCATGCCCAAGGGGGGCCACGGCACCACCTTCGGGGGGAATCCCTTGGCCATGGCCGCTGGAGTGGCCGCCCTGCGCTATCTGGAGCGCACCCGGCTATGGGAGAGGGCCGCCGAACTCGGGCCCTGGTTCATGGAAAAGCTAAGGGAGATCCCCTCTCCCAAGATCCGCGAGGTGCGGGGACTTGGGCTCATGGTGGGCCTCGAGCTCAAGGAAAAGGCTGCCCCCTACATCGAGCGCCTGGAAAAGGAGCACCGGGTGCTGACCCTGCAAGCGGGCCCCACGGTGATCCGCTTCCTTCCCCCTTTGGTCATCGAAAAGGCGGATCTGGAGCGGGTGGTGGAGGCGGTGCGGGCTGTGCTAACCCAAAGATGAGCGCAAGCGCCTTGGACCCCGTTGAGTTCCTCAAAGGGGCCCTGGAGATCCCCTCCCCTTCCGGGCAGGAGCGCCTGGTGGCAGAGTACCTGGCAGAGGGGATGGAAAGGCTGGGCCTTAAGGCCTTCGTGGACGAGGCGGACAACGCCCGGGGCCAGGTGGGCCATGGCCCCATCCAGGTGGTCCTCCTGGGGCACATCGACACCGTGCCCGGAGTGGTGCCGGTGCGCCTGGAGGGCAACAAGCTCTTCGGCCGGGGAGCGGTGGACGCCAAGGGCCCCTTCGTGGCCATGATCCTGGCCGCTGCTAGGCTTTCGGAAGAAGCCCAGCGGCGCCTTACCGTTCACCTGGTGGGGGCCACGGAGGAGGAGGTCCCCAGCTCCAAAGGGGCCCGCTTCGTGGCCCCGAGGCTCAAGCCCCACTACGCCATCATCGGGGAGCCCTCGGGCTGGGAGGGCATCACCCTGGGCTACAAGGGAAGGCTGCTGGTGAAGGCCAGACGGGAAAAGGACAACTTCCACTCCGCCCACCACGAGCCCAACGCCGCCGAGGAGCTCATCAGCTACTTCGTGGCCATCAAGGCCTGGACGGAGGCCATGAACGTGGGGCAAAAGGCCTTTGACCAGGTGCAGTACACCCTAAGGGACTTCCGCATTCAGCCTGCGGAGCTCAAGCAGGTGGCGGAGATGTTCTTTGACCTGCGCCTTCCCCCAAGACTCCCCCCGGAGGAGGCCATTCGCCATCTCACCGCCTACGCCCCCCCCACCATAGAGCTGGAGTTCTTCGGCCGGGAGGTGCCCTACCTGGGTCCCAAGGACACCCCCCTCACCCGGGCCCTCAGGCAAGGGATCCGCAAGGCTGGGGGAAAACCCGTTTTCAAGCTCAAGACCGGGACCAGCGACATGAACGTCCTGGCCCCCCACTGGAAGGTGCCCATGGTGGCCTACGGTCCTGGGGACTCCACCCTAGACCACACCCCTCACGAGCACATAGAAGTGGAGGAGTTCCTGAAAGGAATAGAAGTGCTTAAGGAGGCCCTCGAGGCCCTGGCCAAGGCGCACCCACCGGAGCCAGCCTTGGGCTAAACTGTGGCCGTGGCCGCCTATGGGTTAGGGTTTGTCGCCCTCCTTGTATTCCTGGGTCTATTCCCCCCCACCGCCCCTTGGAGCGAGCGCTTCCTCACCCCCCTGGTGGCCCTAGGAGGGGGGATTTTCCTTCTAAAACGCCGACGGGGAGCCTGGGGCCTGGGCCTTCTCCTCCTGGGCCTGGGGGACCTGGCCAAGACCCTGGGGGACCTGAAGGATCTACCCAGGGGCCTATACCTAGAGCTCCCCTACCTGGTGGGTTATGCCGCCTTGACCTGGGCTCTCCTCAAGATCCCAGGGGAAAAGCCCCGCCTAAGCCTCCTCCTGGTGCCCTTGGCCCTTTTGGGCCTGGCTTCCGCTTTGAAACCAGAACTGGGCATAGACCGGATCTATACCGTGTGGGATACCCTCCTGCTCCTTCTCCTTTTGCCCAGGCTGGAACCCGTGTTCCGGGAGCGCCTCCTGGGGGAACGGGCCCTTTGGGGAGCAGGGCTTCTCCTCTACCTGGTGGCGGACATGGCCTACGCCTTCCTGGAGGCGGAGGGAGCCTATCCCACCGGCCATCCTGCCCACCTCCTCTGGATCCTGGGGTACCTCCTCCTCGCCTGGGGTATGGAGAAGGAAGGGCGAGGGGAAGGCGTTTTTTTGGGGCAAGCCCTGGCCCTAGGAGGGCTTTTCCTGATGCCCATTCTCCTACTGAACGATCCCACCCCCTGGGGGGTGCGGATCATGGCCCTCTACGGCGGGATGGTGGGGGGGCTGGGCCTCCTTTACGCCAACCACCTGGAATGGCGCCGCACGGAGGAGAAAAGGCTACGCTGGACCCGCTTTCTGGAGGAGCTCGCCCGCCTCTCCCCCCGGGTGACCCAGACCCTAAGCCCTGAGGCTGTGTTGGTGGGGGCCCTCGAGGCCACCCGCCACCTCCTGCCCCAGGCCGTGGGCCTGGAGGTGAGGGGAAGGCGGGGCCTGGTGGGGGAGCGCACCCCCCATTCCCTGGCCATTCCCTTAAACGGGGACACCGCCTACCTCTACCTGCAAAAGCCCTTGGAGGAATCCGTCCCGCCCGGCTTCCTCTCCCTCCTGGGGGAGCGGATCCGGCAAGTCCTGCGCCAGGTGGAGTGGGGCACCCTGGCCCTCACGGATCCCCTCACCGGGCTTTTGAACCGCAGGGGCCTCGAGGCGGAGCTTCCCAAGCTCCTGGCCCTGGCCCGGCGCTACCAGGCCCCCATCAGCGTGGTCATGCTGGACATCGACCGCTTCAAGCGGGTGAACGACACCTACGGCCACCCGGTGGGCGACGAGGTCCTAAAACACCTGGGCCGCATCCTCCAGGCCAGCGTGCGCCGCGAGGACCTGGCGGTGCGCTACGGGGGGGAGGAGTTCCTCCTCTTCCTCTACGGGGCCGACCGCCTTGCGGCCAAGGAGGTGGTGGAGCGCATCCGCTACCGCTTCCGCCACCAAAGGGTGGACCCCATCCCCTATCCCCTCACCCTCTCCGCCGGCATCGCCGGGGGAGAGGTTCCGGAAAGCGAGGCCCAGCTGGAGGACTGGGTTCTCAAGGCCGACTACGCCCTCCTCAGGGCCAAGGAAACGGGCCGGGACCGGGTGACCATGGCGTAAACCCCGTTGCGGCAAGAGCCGCAACGGGGCCTTGAAGACTCTGAGCCGCTACTTCTTGGGCATCATCTTGGCCATGAGGCCTTCCAGGGCCTTCATGTCCTCGTTCAGGTGTCCGAAGGCCTTGCCCAGGGCCTTGAGAAGGAGGAAAAGCACCCCCAGGGCCTTCTGCACCTCGGGGTCGGAAAGCTGTTTCAGGATCCCCGCCAAGCCCACCCGGGGTGGATCCCGCATCACCTCGGGGGTAAAGGTCTCCCCCAGGCCCCGTTGCAGGGCCGAGGCCATCATGCCGATGGCGGCGGGCTCTATCCGGGAAAGGATGTCCAGAACATTGGCCCCGTGGGAAAAAAGCCTGAGCACCTGGGGCTCCATGAGCATCCCCAAGCCCTCCCCGAAGTTCTCAGAGAGGTGGCCCAGGAAGGCCAAGGCCCCGGATCGTTCCAGCTTCTCCAGGGTATCCGCCAGCTTCTCCAAGGCCTCCGCCTGGTCCAGGAAGCGGGCCAGCAGGGAAACCACCTGGAGGTTCTTGGGCTCCATGAGGAGGCCCAGGTTCTCCGCCAGGGTCTCCCCGGCCCCTACCTGGGCCAGGAGGCCTAGCCCGCTCTTTTCCAGGACCTCCTCTATGCGGGCCAGCCTTTCTTCCACCGTAAGCGTCTTCTCCATGGTCCCTCCTACTCGATCAAGGTGGCGAACCAGAAGCCCTCAAAGAGCATCTTGGTCACCCGCACCCACTTGCCCACGGCCATCACCCCGCAGGAGGGCATCCCCGTGCCCGCCAGAAGCCTTTCAAAGGAGCACTGGGGCAGAAGGGCGTTATCCCCGAAGTCCATGATGCACATGGCCACGGGGTTGAAGGGCTCGCCGATATAGGCCCCCTTGAGATCGGAGGCGATGACCCCGGCCACGTACTCTCCCTGGAAGTGGGCCACCACCCCAGCGGGGGGCAGCATGAGGGAGGGGTTCACCGTGTCCCCGATGACGAAGACGTTGGCGAACCGGGTGGAGCGGAAGGTCGTCTTGTTCACCTCGGGGAAGCCCTGGGGCCCCGCCAGGGGGGATTCCCGCACCACCCGGTTGGGGGCGAAAGGAGGCGTAAGGATGAGGAGGTCGTAGGCCAGCTCCCGCCCGTCCTTGGCCCTGACCTTGCCCCCTTCAAAGGAAACGGGTTCAAACTCCCCGTGGAAGGCGATGCCCTTGGAGCGGAGGATCTCCATGACCTTCCCCGAGATCACCGGGCCCATGCCCGCCAGGGGCAGGGGGTTTAGGTGGAAGACCTCCACCGTGCTCTTATCCCGGATCCCCTTGACCTTGAGGGCGAACTCCACCTGCCCCGCCACCTCGTAGGGCGCGGGAGGGCAGGGGTAGTAGGGGGAGGAAACCCCCACCACCACCCGGCCCCCCTTGAAGTTCTTGAGAGCCTCCCTCAGCTTCAAGGCCCCCTCGAGGCTCCAGGGAACGTAGCTGTCCTGGGCGGGGGAGGGCAGCGCCTCCGCCCCCAAGGAGACGATCAGGTAGTCGTAGGAAAGCTCCCCGGCGCTGGTCTTCACCCGGTTGTTAGCGGGGTCTAAGGCCTCCACTGTCGCCTGAAGGTAGGTGATGCCCCGCTTCGCCAGGTTGGCCAGGGGCCTACGCACCTGCTCGGGCTCCCGCATGCCGAAGGCCACCCAGGGATAGGCGGGCATGAACTCGTGGTAGGGGTTCTTGTCCACCAGGGTGACCTCCACCTCCCTCCCCAGGAGCTTCTTCACCTTGTTGGCCGCTACCAGGCCACCCGAGCCGCCTCCCAGAACCAGAACCCTCGTCGCCATCTTCCACCTCCTGGGTACCCTTACTGTGTACCCCTAACTCCAGGATGCGCCCACCCCTTTTGTGAAGGTAGGTGCAAATGCCCCGCCCGTGAGGGCGGGGGCATCCCTGGCCCTGGTTTAGAGCATCCTCAGGAGGGGTTCCGCAGGCGCTGGAGGAAGAAGAGGCCAAGGCCCAGGAAGCCCAGCACCTCCCCGATCCCCACCCCCCGCCCCAGGGCGGGGAGCACGTACCAGGCCAGGTGCAGAAGGCGGAAGAGGGGAATCCAAAGGGCCACAGGCAGGAGATACCGGGCCTCCCGCTTGGGCAGGTTGGTGAGGAGGTAAAGGAAGGGCAGAAAGAATCCCCCCACCGCCCATAAGGCGGCCACCGTGCCCCAAGGGCCTTCCAGACGCTTCAGGTAGAACTCCACCTCATGGGGCAGGTCCCCTCCCCAGATGATGATCAGGGTGGTGGCTTCCACGTAGATCCAGATGATGGAAAGGGCGAGAAGGAGGTTAGTGTGGTTCTGGGCCTGGCCCATGAGGGCGGGTGTCCCCTTGCGGGCCGCCAGGGCCACGGCCACGGCCAGGGCTAAAACCGCTGCGGAAAGAAGGAGGATGGCCCCAAAGGAGGCGGAGTAGAAGTGGGCCTCGAGGGCCATGAAGAGATCATAGGTGAGAAAAGTGCCTGCAACAAAGGCCAACGCCAACCCCCAGGCCCCTACCTCCGCCCGGTGTTCCCCGGGTTTCAGCTTGAGGAGGATCCAGGAAAAGAGGGTGAAGAAGAGGACGTAGCGAAGAAGCATGAAGGGAGCGTTCAGGTACCCCGAGCGGTGCGCCAGTATGGGATCCAACGCAGCCCCAGGCCGGGCCCAGGGGAAAAGCTCCGGCAGGAAGAGGAAAAAGGGCAGGCCCAAAAGCCCCATGAGGGGGAGGAAGCGGGCTAGGGGATAAAGGTAAGGCTCCAGGGGAACACCCCAGCGGCTCCTTAAGGCGTTGTGCAGCAGGAGCACCAGAAGCGCTCCCAAGGAAAGGAGCAGGAAGAAGGCGAAGGGAAAGTAAGCGGCCGGAGCCCCAAAAAGAAAGGCTAGAGCGTAAAGAACCAGGCCCAGGAACAGGAAACCCGAACGGCTTGCCTCAATAGACCTCTGCATTGATCACCTCCAGAGGGCAGGCCTCCTCCTGCAGGCACCGCTTGATGTAGTGGGCGATGAGCCAACGCTCCCTCTCCGGAATGCGGCTTTTGTAGGAGAGCATGCGGCCAAAGCCGTTGGTGGCCGCAAAGTAGAAGTAACCCTCGGGCATGGCCTTCACCGCCGGGTCCAGGAAGGAGCGGGGCTTGGGCATCCCCAAAGGAATCACCCTCCCATCCCCTTCCCCGTTCAGCCCATGGCAGATGGCGCAGAAGGAGCGGTAAAGGACCTTGCCCCGCACAAGCTCCTCGTCCGTGAAGGTGTAGGGGTTGTCGGCGAACCCCCCCTCGGGCTTGAGCCCGGTGCGCACCTCCAGGTTCAGGTTCTCCCCGAAGCGCACCCGTTCCGGGGCCACCTGGACCTGGAGAGGTGCTTCCCGAAACGGCTTCACCTTGGGCTGGTCCCACATCCAGCCGCAGGCGGAAAGGAGGGGGAGCAGGAGAAGAAGCCACCTAGTCACGCCGCACCTCCTCCACCTCGGCGCCCAGTTCCCGAAGAAGGGCCTTGGTGGCCTCCAGGTCGAACCGAGGGTCCGTGGCGTAGACGAAGATCCCGTACTCGTCCATAAGGACCCGCACGTACTCCTTGGCCCTCACCGCAGGGTGGGCGGCCAAGGGAAGGCCGTTTATGTACAGGAGAAAGAGGAAGATCCCCACGGTGATGGTGAGGATGGTGAGCTCAAAGGTCACGGGGATGAAGGCAGGCCAGCCCAAGAGGGTCTTGCCCCCGGCGTTGTGGGGATAGTCCAAGGTGGTGTAGACCTGGAGGAAAAGCCCGAGGCCCACACCCAGAACCCCCAGGCCAAAGGCCACCCAGGGAATGCGCCCATCCCCCCCCAGGACCTCCTCGATCCCCTCCACGGGGTTTGGGGTGAGGGCCTCGAGGTGGCGGTATCCCTTTTCCTTGAGCACCCTTAAGGCCTCTAAAAGCCTTTCCGCAGAGTCAAAGTAGGCCATGAGTCCATACAGCATGGGCCCCTCCTAGTGCTTCCTCAAGCGGTGGAACAGGTGGACCATCTCCGCCACGGCGATGGGTGGGAAGATGCGGATGAAAAGGGAAAGGCCGAAGAGGAAGAAGCCGATGGTCCCGAGGAAGAGGGTCCAGTCCACCCAGGTGGGGTAGTAAAGGTGGAAGTTCCCAGGCAAGAAGTCGTGGGACAGGCTGATGATGACGATCACGAAGCGCTCCAGCCACATGCCCACGTTGGCCAGAATGGAGAAGACGAAAAGCCAGGTGACGTTCTTGCGGAAGCGGGGAAACCAAAGGGTTTGGAGAAGGACCACGTTGATGAGCATCATGGCCCAGTAGTAGGGGGCGTAGGGGCCGGTCATGCGCCAAAGCTGCTGAGCCCACTCCGCTGGCTCCCCCGCGTACCAGGCGATGAAGATCTCCAGGAGGTAGATGTAGGCCACGCCGAGGCCCGAGGCCAGGGTCACCTTGGCCATCCAGTCCAGGTGGCGGTCGGTGATCACCCCCTCCAGCCGGTACCACTTTCTGAGGGGAATGATCAGGGTAAGGGCCATGGCAAAGCCCGAGTAGATGGCCCCGGCGGCGAAGAAGGGGGGAAAGACCGTGATGTGCCAGCCCGGCACCAAGCCGTAGGCGAAGTCCATGCTCACCACCGAGTGCACGGAGATCACCACCGGGGTAGCGAGGCCCGCCAAAAGCACATAGACCGCCCTATAGCGCTGCCAATGGACGGCATTTCCCGTCCAGCCCAGGGAGAGCCAGCCGTATAGCTTCCGCCGCCAACCCTGGCTCCTCTCCCTCAGGAGGGCCAGGTCCGGAATCAAGCCCAGGTAGAGGAAGAGGGTGGAGATGGTGAGGTAGGTCATGATGGCCAGCACATCCCAGGAAAGGGGACTTTTGTACTGGGGCCAGAGGGCCATGTGGGTGGGGTAGGGCATGACCCAGTAGAAGAGCTGGGGCCGGCCCATATGGATGAGGGGGAAGGTGGCCGCCGCCAGCACGGCAAACAGGGTCATGGCCTCGGTTACCCGGTTCAAGGAGTCCCGCCAGTTCTGGCGCATGAGGACCAGGATGGCGCTGATCAGGGTCCCGGCGTGGCCGATGCCGATCCACCAGACGAAGTGGACGATGTCAAACCCCCAGGCCACGGGCTGGTTGATGCCCCAGGTGCCGAGGCCCTTCACGAAGGTGACGAAGATGGCATAAAGCCAGGCCAAGGTCAAGGCCCCCCCCACGGCCAAGACCACCTTCCAGGGCCTGGGGGCTGGCTTCTCCACCGGTTCCAAAAGCTTTTCCACCAAGGTCTTCTCCGTCCACTCCCCCTGGATCAGGTCGTGGTCGGGATGGGGTTCCTTATGCGCCATGCCTCCCCTCCTTCAGCTTGGGATTGGGGTTTTTCAAGTGGGCCAGGTAGGTGGTGCGGGGCCAGGTGTTGGCCTCCTCCAGAAGGGCGTAGTGCCTTCCCTCCTTGCGGTGGGCCTGGATGGGGTCTTCAGGGTCCAGAAGGTCCCCGAAGTGGATGGCCTTCCCCGGGCAGACCTCCTGGCAGGCGGTCCTGATCTCCCCGGTGCGGATCTTCCGCCCCTCCATGGCCGCCTTGGCCCGGGTTTTTTCGATGCGCTGCACGCAGTAGGTGCACTTCTCCATTACCCCGCGGCTCCGCACCGTCACCTCGGGGTTCATGAGGAGGGCCAGGGGGCTTTCCTTGGCCCTGCGGGGGTCTCCCTTGCCCACGAAGGCCTCCCCGTAGGGGAAGAAGTTGAAGCGCCGGGCCTTGTAGGGGCAGTTGGCGGAGCAGTACTTGGTGCCCACGCAGCGGTTGTAGACCATAAGGTTTAACCCCTCATCGGAATGCAGCGTGGCCGCCACCGGGCAGACGGCCTCGCAAGGGGCCTTCTCGCAGTGCTGGCACATCACCGGCTGGTGCACCACCCCCTCCTCGGCGAAGTAGCGGTCGATGCGGATCCAGTGCATCTCCCGCCCCTTGGCCACCTCCTCCTTGCCCACCACGGGGATGTTGTTCTCCACCTGGCAGGCCAGGGTGCAAAGCCCGCACCCCAGGCAGCGGCTTAGGTCCACGGTCATGGCCCAGGCGTGCTCCCCTTGGGGCCAAGGGGGATAGAAGGAGATCCGCTTCTCCTTCTCCGGTTCGGCCTCGAGGGCCTCGGCCTCCTCCATCACCTTCACCGCCTCCACTTCGCCCAGGTACCCGTGGTACTGGGTGGAAACCAGGGGATAGTCCCGGCCCGTGGGGGTAACCTCCATGGGCCAGACCACCCCTTCGGGGTGGAAGAAGTGGGAAAGGGGGGCTACCCCGCTCCCCTTGGGCAGGCCGGGAAGGGGCCAGAGGGGAAGGAGGGCCTCCTTCTCCCCAGCCTTAACCCGCAGGAGGGGCCTTTTGGGATCCGCCCGCCGCTCCCGGGCCCGGATGTCCGCAAGAAGGCCTAGGGCCTCGGCATCCTCCTCGCTTAAGAGCAAGGCCCCGTCCCAGACCAAGCGGCTTAGGGGCCTCGGAAGCTCCTGCAAATAGGGGTTGTCCCGGTAGCGCCCGTCGTAGAGGCTGGCGTCGGGGCGCAGGGTAAGCTCCCAAGGAGCCTCCTTCCGCAAAGGGGGAAGGCGGCCTTCCAGGCCGGGGCGCACCTCCACGGGCACCTCCCGGGCCTCCGCCAAGGGCCTTCCCTCCGCCAGGGCCCGCTTCTCCTCGGGGGAAAGGGCGGGAAGCTCCTCCCCCAGAAGCCCCGCCAGCACCTCCTCCAGGCTCTTCCCGCCCCACAGGGGCTGGATGAGGGCCTGGCTGGACCAAAGCCGGCCCTCGGCATCCCGGTGCTGGCCCGAGGCCTCGAGGGGATGGGCCAGGGGAAGGCTCCAGGAGGCAGCCTTGTTGGGGTAGAGGGAAAGCGCTGCGGAAAAGGCCTTGCCCGAGAAGCTGGGCAAGGGACCCTCCGCCGCCCACACCAGGCGCTCGGCCTCCTCGGCCTGCAGGAAGGCTTTGGGCGTGGCCGCCTCCTTCTCCGGAGGCTCCACATACCGCACCGGGGCCTTAAGGGCCTGGTTGATGGCCATGACCAGGGCCTGAGCCCCCGGGGAGAGCTGGGGCCCAGCCAGGACCACCCCACCCCGTTGCAGGTCCTCCGCCAAGGCGGAAAGGAACCCTCCGTAGTCCGAGGCCGGGCTTCCCGGCACCACCCCCAGGGTCTGGGCCAAGGCCAGGATAAACGCCTCCACCTGGCTGGGCTTTAAGGCCAGGCGGTGGTCGGCCATGCTTCCCAGAAGGCTGGCCCCGCTTTCCACCGCGTAGAGGCGGTTCATGGGCGGAATGCGCCTGCGGCTTAAGGCCTCCCACCAGAGGTATCCCGCCGGGTGCTCGTGCGCCTCCACGTCCAGGAGAAGTACGGTTTCCGCCTTCTCCGGGGCGTAGACGGGCCAGGCCCTTCGCCCAAAGGCCACCTCCGCCCCCAGGTAGATGTTCTCCAGGCTCCAGGCCTCAAACCGGGCCACCCGGAGGTTGGGGAAGCGAGCCTGGGCTCTTTCCAACAGGCCCTCGAGCCTGGGGGAGGTGGTGCGGGGCAGAACCAGAAGGGTCTCCCCCTCTGCCAAAGCCCGCCGCCAGGCGGCGTAAAACCCCTCCCAGTCCGGGGCCTTGCCCCGGCGGGCCGGGTCGTATAGAGCGTAGAGGCCCGCCAAGGGATAGGGGCCCATGGCCCTCTCCAAAGGCGCCATGAAGAGGGGCCTTTCCTGGTAGACCTTTACCCGCACCGGCTCGGCAAAGCCAGCGTGGGCTATGGCGGTGACGAACTCCGCCTCCCCCCCCTCCACCACCCATTCCGGCTGGCGCACGTAGGGTACCCCCTTCCGCCGCACCACCGGGGTACAGGCGGCCAGGGACAAAAGCCCCAAAGCCAAGAACCCCCGCCGGGTCACAGGACCAAAGGGAAACTCCTCACGGAAGAGCTCCCGCTCCAAAGCTTCCTCATAACCGCGCCGTTCCCTCATGAAGCCTCCTAACGGTGACAGGTGTTGCAGCTGGTAAGGGCCTCCGCCGAACGCACCTGGTAGATCTCCTTCAGCTTCTTGCCCAACTCGGGATCCGGGGTGTAGGCCATGTTGAAGACCTGCTCCCTGGGCCTGAGGCGGGCCTCAGGCTGGCGGTGGCAGTCCAGGCAGAACTTCATGGTGAAGGCCTGGGGCTGGCGGACCACCGCCATCTGGTCCACCCGGCCGTGGCACTCGGCACACCCCACCCCCTTGGCCACGTGGGCCCCGTGGTGGAAGTAGACGAAGTCGGGCAGGTTGATGACCCGGTTCCAGCGCAAGGGCTCCCCGGTTTCCCAGCTTCGCCGCACCAGGGCCAGGTTGGGGCTATCGGGCTTGATGAAGGTGTGGCAGGTCATGCAGGTTTCCGTGGGAGGCAGACCCGCGTAGGCCGCCCGCTCCACGCTGGAATGGCAGTAGCGGCAGGAAAGCCCCAACCCCCCGGCGTGGAAGGCATGGCTGAAGGGCACGGGTTGCTCCACGGGCAGGGTGCGCTGCTCAAAAGCCCCCACCGCCACCCCAGAAAAGACCACCACCAGTAAGGCGAACACCCCTAAAACCGTTCCCCAGAAGAAGGTTTTTACCCATCGGTTGCGCCGCCGCATGCCACCTCCGGTCTTAAGGGCCAAGGCTACGGGCAAAGGGGCGAGGGGTCAATTAAAGGGCGTGGCTCTTTTCATAAGCGAACAGGCTTTACCCGTGCCTACCCTTTAGCAAGGTCTTCTCATGGGTACACTAGCGGAAAGGGTAAGGGACAAATGTCCCAAACCCCGGCAAACCTTGACAAGGAGGAGGCTTTTGCTAAACTAAGGCTTGCGCGTAAGGCGCACCCTGCCGGGATGGTGGAACTGGTAGACACGCCATCTTGAGGGGGTGGTGCCCGCAAGGGCGTGCGGGTTCAAGTCCCGCTCCCGGCACCAAAGAGGCCCCGCGGGGCCTTTTTCCTTTATGCGGCTCCTCCTAGAGCGCACCCTCAAGACCCTCGAGGACACCCAGGCCCTGGCCCGGGAAACCCTGGCCCTTTTCCCTTTGGGGGCCCTGGTGGTCCTGGAGGGGCCCTTGGGTGCGGGCAAGACCACCTTTGTCCGCTTTCTGGCCGAGGCCTTGGGCTTTAAGGGAAGGGTGACCAGCCCCAGCTACACCCTCATCCACACCTACCCCACCCCGGAGGGCCCCTTGGTCCACGCGGACCTCTACCGCCTGAAGGACCAAAGGGCTCTCCTGCCCCAGCTGGAGGCGGCCCGGGAGGAGGCCCGCCTCCTCTTGGCGGAGTGGGGGAACCCTGGCCTCCTCGAGGCCGATTTCCTCCTGCGCCTTAGCCCCCAAGGGGAGGTGCGCCGGGCAGAGCTATGGCAACTCCACCCCGGCCAGGAGGAGGGCATCCAGCAAGGCCTCCCGCCCGGCCCGCCCGGCGAATAGGGCCACCACCTTGCCCTCGGCATCCACCACGAAGGTCCAGGGCTGGCCCAGGACCTTGAAGCGGTTGGCCACCTCGTGGGGCTTGTCCCTATCCGAGGCCAGCAAGGGAATGAACCGGGGAAAGGCCCTCATGTACTCCAGCACCACCTCCTTGGTGTCCTTGGGCTCCCGGCTGATCACGTAGAAGGGTACCCGGGTTTCCTCCGCCACCCGGTGAAGCCCCGGGAACTCCGCCTTGCACACCGTGCACCAGCTGGCCCAGAAGACGATGACCGCAGGCTTCCTCAAGGTGGCGGGGGTGACGAGGTTACCCTTGGGATCCAGAAGGGCGAACTCGGGCAGGCGCTGGCCCGGCTGCACCGCAAGGACCACACCCAAAAGCAGAAGGAACCCCATCCATCGCCTTAGCATGCCTCCATTGTTTACCCTAGCGGGGATGGGTATGTAAACCACCTCACCTTGGCCGCCGCAGGCGCTTAAGGTCGTGGTCGGGCCAGATGCCGTCCGCCACCAGGTGGAGCCACTGGGAAAGGTAGTAGCCCAAAAGGGCAAACCCCCAGACCTCCCAGGGCCAGGAGGGAAGCTTCAGGGAAAACCCCATGCCAAAGTACCCGGCAAGCCCCTGGGCCAGGAATCCCAGGGCCAAAAGGAGCCCCACCAGATACCCCAGGCGGGTCAAGGGTCCCAGCACCCAGGTATGGGAAAGCCCCCGGTGGCGGAAGAGCCATCCATAAGGGCGCCAAAAAAGACCCAAAAGGCCCCAGCGGCGCTGGGATCGCGAACCCTTCTCCGCCAGGTCCAGGTCGGGGGAAAGGAGGAAGGTGCCCGCCAGATAGGCCAGGGTGAAGGCCAAGCCCCGAGGGTCCTCCGGGGAGCCCCCGTAGGCCAGAAAGACCACCGCCCCCCCGCCCAGGACCGTCAGGTTAATGGCCTCGTGCACCCGCCCCGAGGGCATAGGACCATGTTACCGGAGGAGGGAACCCCGCCCTCCTCAAAGGGCGGGAAGGGGGAAGCGCTCCCCCGCCGAGAGCACGTCCACCCTGAGCCCCTTCACCCCCCGGCCCGTGTACTCCGCCCCTCCGGCATCCACCAGGGTCACCCCTCCCATCCAGACCTCTCCCAGGCCCCTTAGGAGGCGAAGAGCGGTGTTCTCCAGAAGGCCTAAGCCCACCAGGTCAGGGTTGTCGGCCACCAGGCGGGAGAGGGCCAGGAACCGCCCCCTTTCCTCCACCCGGGGGAGGAGCACCAGCCCCCTCAAGAGGGCCAGGCCCAAGGCGGCCCTAACCTCCCCCTCCAGGGAGTAAAAGGCAGCCTCGCCCAAAAGGCCCGCCGCCTCCCCCAAGGCCACCACCCCACCCCCCTGGCGGTGGACCTCCAAAAGGGCCTGGAGAAGCAGGCTTCCCCGGATGAGATCCAAAAACTCCGGCAGCCCCTCGGCGGCCAGAAGCACCAGGGGGCTCGCCGCCACCGCCTGGGCTATCTCGGGATCAAAGGCCTCCTCCCGCCGCCTGAGGTAGAGGACCTTCCCCCGCTTCAGGCCCAAGCTGCGGTAGGCCAGCCGCCAGGCCTCCGCCAGGTCCCGCAAAGGATAGGGTACGAGGAAAAGGGCCTCCCCCCTGGCCTCCTCCAGGAGCCTGGCCTCCACCGGGCGCAAGGCCCCCCGAAGGGGATCGGCGGTTAGCAAGGCGAAAAAGCCCTGACGCATACCTGACCTCCTATACCTTCAGGGTAATCCCCTCCTCATGAAAGGAAAAGGGTGGTGTGGTAGACTTAAGGGCGTGGCCGCGATGGTATCCCCCCCGGGGGCGCTCTCCAAGGACAAAAAGAGGGCCATCCTCGAGGCCACCTTGGAAATCCTCCGGGAGATGGGGCTTTCCGGGCTGAAAATGGAGGAGGTGGCCCGGCGGGCAGAGGTGGGCAAGGGCACCATCTACCTCTACTTCCGCGACAAGAAGGACCTCCTGAAAAGCCTGGTGGAGGAACGCACCTGGGCCTTCTACCGAGAGGTGGAGGAGGTGGTGCGCCTCAAGGCACCCTTTTTTGTGCGCCTTGAGGCCCTCCTGAAGAAGCGCCTGGCCTGGATCGCCGAGTGGCGGGGCCTGTGGGCGGCGGTAGCCCGGGAGGCCATGGAGGACCCCACCCCCTGGCTTAAGGGGCTCCACCAGCACTACCTGGACCTCTTGGAGGAGCTGGTGCGGAGCGGCCAAGAAGAAGGGGCCGTGCGCCCCGAGCTTTCCCCCAGGGCCACCGCCCACGTGATCGCGGCCTTGGGGTGCACCCCCCAGCTAGAGGTGGAGGCTTATTTGGAACACCTCATGGAGGTGTTCCGGAAAGGAGTCGCGCCGTGAAAGAGTTCCGTCCCGGCGATAAGGTGGTTTTGCCCCCTTACGGGGTCGGCGTGGTGGCGGGCATAGCCCAGCGGAGCGTGAGCGGCATCAGCCGAGCCTACTACCAGGTGGACTTTCCCGGCTCCCGCTCCAAGGCCTACGTACCCGTGGAGGCTCCCCAAAGCGTGGGCATGCGCAAAGCCCTTGCCCCGGAGGAGGTGCCGGTCATCCTTGACCTCCTAAAAAACGGGCGCATGCCCCTGCCCAAACAGTGGGCCGCCCGGCACCGCAAGACCAGCGAGATCCTGGCGGATGGGAACCCCTACCGCATCGCCCAGATGGCTGGGCAGCTTAGGGCTTGGGAGCTGGAACGGGGCCTACCGGACCTGGACCGCCAGGCCCTCAGGCGGGCCATCTACCTCCTGGCGGAGGAGGTCTCCCAGACCCTGGAGATCACCGTGCAGGAGGCCAAGCGCCTCTTTGAGGAGGCCTGGGGCGAAGAGCTGAACTAACGCCACCCCACCCTGGCCTTGCCAGGGTGGGGGCCCCGGTAACGCTCTTTTCACAGCAATAGGCTCCAGGTTTTCTTCTCCATCTCCAGGATGCGGGCCAGGTAATGCTCCAGGACCCCTGGATCCAGTCCCTCCACCTGGCCCTGGGCCATGACCTCCAGGTCGAAGAGCACCGCCTGAAACTCAGGGGCCGACCAGTGCTCGGCAAGCTCCTGCCAGGGCCCATCCCCCTCCACGTGGGCGTTCCAGGCCTCTAGGAACAGGCGGTTCAGGAAGTAAAAGAATACGAGCCGGTAAGGGTAGGAAAGCCCCTCCATCTCCTGGAGCAGGGCGATGTACTCCTGCCGTACCGGGTGAACCGGTTCCCTGGGATCCGCCCCCTGGGAAAGAAGCCAGTCCAGCTCCTCCACTGTGGCCATGAGGGCCTGGACCAAAGGAGCCCGGTGGGGATGGGGGGCCTCCTTAAGAAGCCCCACCTGAAAGCGGTACAAAGCCTCCACGAAGGGGAAGTCCTGCTTAAGCCAGAAGCTGAACCGCTCCTCATCCCAGCGGAGGGGCAAGGCCTTGATCTCCTCCAAGGCATCCGGGCAACACCCAAAAAGCTCCCTAAAAAGCTCCATACCCTCCCCCCAGAACCCCTTGCCGGGCATAACCGCTATGCCTCAGGGCCTCCACCGCCCTCTTGGCCTGGGCCTCGTCCTCCGCCAGGCCGAAGAAGGCACTCCCCGAGCCCGACATCAAAACCCCCCTCAAGCCTAAGGCCTTAAGCCGGGCCCTCACCTCCTTCAGCTCCGGATGGAGGCGGAAGGCGGGACCCTCCAGGCTATTCCAATAGGGTGGCTCCTCCCCTTTCTCCAGGGCCTCGAGGATCTCCGAAACCGGAAGCTCGGGCCCGAAATCGTGGGGCTTCACCTCCCCATACACCCTGGGGGTGGGAAGCCGCAGGCCCAAGGAGAAGACCACCACCGGCAAAGGGGAAAGGGAAAGGGGCCTAAGCCTCTCCCCCACCCCCCGGGCCTCCGCCACCCCCCCCTGGAGGAAAAAGGGCACGTCGGCCCCCAGGGAAAGGACCAGGGCAAAAAGGTCCACCTCCGCCGGGTAGAGTTCCCTAAGGCCCAGAAGCACCTGGGCGGCATCCGAACTCCCCCCGCCAAGACCCGCCCCCTCGGGCAGGGCTTTTTCCAGGACGATCCGCACCCCCCCGGGCCAGCCCGCCGCCTCCAAGTAGGCCGCCGCCGCCCGGTAGGCCAGGTTCCTTTTCCCGTACCGCCCGCGGAACTCGATCCCCTCGGGGATGGGCTCCAGGAAAAGCCGGTCCCCGAAGGATAGGCTGGCGAAGAGGGTGTGGAGCTCGTGGTAGCCATCCGGCCTCCTCCCCAGGAGGGAGAGGCCCAGGTTCACCTTGGCCACCGCTAGGCGCTCCATACCCTCGCCAAAGCCTCCGCCAGGGGCAGGTCCTCGGGGTAGGTGATCTTGAAGGCGGCCCTCTCCCCCTCCACCAGGGCCACGGGATAGCCCAGGGCCCTCACCAGCTGGGCGTCGTCGGTGGCGGAAAGCCCCCGCTTCCTGGCGTAGGCGTGGGCCTCCCGCAAGAGGGCGGTGAAGAAGCCCTGGGGGGTTTGGACCAGGCGCAGGGCCTCCCGGGGCACCACCTCCCCATACCCCTCCCCTTCCGGCCGGATGAGGGTGTCGGGAAGGGGCAGAACCGGCACCGCCGCCCCCGTGGCGCGGGTGGCCTCGAGGACCCGCGCCACCAGCCTCTGGCTCACGAAGGGCCGGGCCACGTCGTGGACCAGAACCAGAGGGAGGCTTGCCGCCTCCAGGAGGCGGGAAACCGACTCCTGCCGGGTTCTGCCCCCCTCTAAAAAGGTGGCGCGAAGCCCCTTGGGGACAGGAGCTCCGGGGGGCAGGGCCACCAGGACCTCCGCCGCCTCCTTGAAGGCCTCCACGGCCCACTCCAGGAGGGTCTTCCCCCCCACCCGCAAGAAGGCCTTGGGCCCAAGGCCCAGCCGCTCCCCGTTCCCGGCGGCGGGGATCAGGACGGAAACCATCCGGTGTTCGCTTGTCAGCGAAGCACCCACGATTCCCATGGTAGCATGGGCCCCATGAGCCTTTGGGAAGCCCTTCTCTTAGGGGTAGTGGAGGGGCTCACGGAGTTCCTGCCCGTTTCCTCCACCGGCCACCTAACCCTCCTCTTCCACCTCCTGGGTCTGCCCATCCAAGAGGATCCCTTCCTCAAGACCTTCCTCATCGCCATCCAGCTGGGGGCCATCCTGGCCATCCTCCTCCTTTACGGAAGGCGCTTTGCGGTGGACCGGGCCCTCTGGCTCAGGATCGGAGTGGCCTTCCTGCCCACCGCGGCCATGGGCTTCCTCCTCTACCCCCTCATCAAGGGGAAGATCCTGGGAAACGACGGCATCGTGGTCTTCTTCCTCTTCTTCGTGGGCTTGGTCCTCCTCCTGGCCGACCGCCTGGCGGAACGGGCCCGCTATGGGGATGTGCTGGAGCTCCCCCTAGCCCAGGTGGCCTTAATCGGGGTCTTCCAGGGCCTGGCGGCCCTCTTCCCCGGCACCAGCCGGAGCGGGGCCACCATCCTGGGAGGCCTCCTCCTGGGCTTGAGGCGCAAGGCAGCAGCGGAGTTCAGCTTCCTCCTGGCCCTTCCCACCATGCTGGCCGCCGTGGGCTACGACCTCCTGAAAAGCGCTCCCGCGGTGCCCCAGGGGGGCTGGATCCTTCTTGGGGTAGGCTTCCTCGCCGCCCTGGTCACCGCCCTCCTCACCGTGCGCTGGATGCTTTCCTTCGTGGAGCGCCACGGCTTCAGGCCCTTCGCCTATTACCGCATGGCCCTGGCCTTGGTCTACGCCTACTTCTTCCTACGCTAGGGCCAGAACCCTATCCAGGGTTTCCAGGAACTCTTGGTAGACTTCCCTCCGGGCTCCTTCCCCCATGAGGCCGAGCCGCAAAACCTGCCCCCGGGTGGGCCCGATCCCCCCGGCCACCGCCACCCCCTGGGCGTAAAGGGCCTTCACCAGGCGGTCCGCCTCCACCCCCTCAGGGGGGCGCACCACCAGTACCGTGGGCAGGGGGCTGGCCTTGGGGTAAGGACGGAAACCCCTTTCCCTTAGCTCCCCAAGAAGCCAGGCGTAGACCTCCTTCGCCCTTCGTTCCCGGGCCTCCATCCCCTCCTCCAGGACCAGGTTGAGGGCCTCCAGCAGGGCGTAGTGCAGGAGGACCGGGGTGGTGTGGTGGTAGCCGCCCCGCTCCCAGTGCTCCGCCACCCGGGCAAGGTCCAGGTACCAGCCCCGCCTGCCGGTGAAGGCCTTGCGGGCCTCGAGGCTCACGGCAATGGGGGCCAGGCCCGGGGGAGCGGAGAGGCACTTCTGGCTGCCCGTGAAGGCGTAGTCCACCCCCATCTCCCGCATGGAGAAGGGAAGCATCCCCAGGGTGGTGACGGCATCCAGGAAGAAAAGGGCCCCGGCCTCCTTGGCCAGGGCCCCGATCTCCCGGGCCGGGTTCAGCACCCCGGTGGAGGTCTCCCCGTGGACCAGGGCCACCATGCGGTAGCGCCTCACCTTTAGGGCCTTGGCCACCGCTTCCGGGTCCACGGGCTCGCCCGGAGGGAACTCCAAAACCGCGGGTTCCAGGCCGTGCACCTGGGCCATCTCCGCCACCCTCTGGGAGAAGGCCCCGTTCACCAGCACCAGGACCGGGCCCCGGTCCAGGTTAGCGAGGCCGGCCTCCATGCCCAGGCTTCCCGAGCCGGCCAAAGCCGCCAGCAGGGCGCCTTCCCCGGGGTCAAAGAGCCGGGCAAGCCTCTCCTGTATGGCTCGGTTCACCGCCAGCACCTCGGGGTCCAGATGGCCCCGCATGGGACGGAGAAGAGCCTTTTGCACGCGCTCGGGGATGGGGGTGGGTCCAGGGGTCAGAAGCAGCATCTTGCCTCCTCTACTCCCGCCGGAAGCGGGCATAAGAAAAGCCCCCGCGGCGATACCGGGGGGGCCCTTCCCGAAGGAAGGGGCCCCCTACCGGATAGCTCGCAGGAGCCTCATTGAGGCCCACTTTAGCCCAAGGCCCCTTTCCTTGTAAAGTGCTACCTGGATGAAGGACTACTACGCCATCCTGGGGGTGAGCCGGGAGGCCACCCAGGAGGAGATCAAGAAAGCCTACCGGAGGCTTGCCCTCCAGTACCACCCCGACCGCAACCCCGGGGACAAGGAGGCGGAGGAACGCTTCAAGGAGATCAACGAGGCCTACGCCGTCCTTTCCGACCCCGAGAAACGGGCCCAGTACGACCGAGGGCTTCTAGGGGCACCGGAGCTCCGCACCGAGGACCTCTTTGACCTCTTCGCCCAGGTTTTCGGCTTCCGCGCGGGGCGCACCGCCCCCAGGGGGGAGGACCTCGAGGCCCAGGTGGAGGTGGGGTTGGAAGACCTCCTCAAGGGGAAGGAGGTGGAGGTGGTCTACGCTCGCCTCGTCCCCTGCGAGGCCTGCGGCGGCCAGGGGGGTAGGCGGGTGGCCTGCCCCACCTGCGGGGGAAAGGGCGTGCTGGAAAGCTACCGGCAGGGTCTCTTTGGCACCTTTGTTACCCGCTCCACCTGCCCCCACTGCAAGGGACAGGGCCATCTGTTGGCGGAAACCTGCCCCGCCTGCCGGGGCCGGGGCCGGGTGGCGCGGGAGGAACGGGCCCGGGTACGAATCCCTCCGGGCATGGACGAGAACCACCTCCTGCGGGTACCGGGCTACGGAAACCTGGGGCCCGGCGGGCCAGGGGACTTGTACGTGCGCTTGAAAATCCGCCCCCATCCCCACCTGGAGCGGGAAGGGGCGGATCTGGTCTACCGGCTCAGGCTTGGCCTCGCCCAGGCGGCCCTGGGCGCTCGGGTGGAGATCCCGGGGCTTTCGGGCCCCATCCCCTTGGAGATCCCCCCGGGCACGGGGCATGGGGAGGTCTTTGAACTTCCCGGGGAGGGCCTTCCCTACCCAGGAGAGGCCAGGCGGGGAACCCTTCGGGTGGTGGTGGAGCTTTCCGTGCCCAAACACCTCAGCCCCAAGGCCAAGGAGCTCCTCAGGGCCTACGCCAAGGAGGTGGGAGAGGAGGTGGCTCCGGAAGGCTTCTTTGAGAGGCTACGGGGGTTCTTCCACAAGTAGACCTTTCGTGGTATAATAAGACATTCCGGGTTGCTATAGGGTGGCCCCTTGGGTCTAAAGCAACCCCTAAGGCCCCGGATACGAGCCCTTGGGCTCGGAAGAGAAGGAGCGGTATGCAGAAGGGTCGGGTCAAGTGGTTCAATGCGGAGAAGGGCTACGGCTTCATCGAGCGCGAGGGCGACACGGACGTGTTCGTCCACTTCAGCGCCATCAACGCCAAGGGGTTCCGCACCCTGAACGAGGGCGACATCGTCACCTTTGACGTGGAGCCGGGCAAGAACGGTAAGGGCCCCCAGGCGGTGAACGTCACCGTGGTGGAGCCGGCCCGCAGGTAAAGGGCAACCCGAACCGCCGTGGGGACGACCCACGGCGGTCTCCTTTTGGGGAAACTATCACCCCATTCTCAGGCCCTAGCCGGTAGCATGGGAGGGATGCGGACCCTTAACCTGAGCCTACGCCCGGTGCTTCCCGAGGATGCCCCCCTCCTGCACCAGCTCTTCCTGCGAAGCCCCGGGTACTTCGCCCTGATCGGTATGGAACCCCCGGCCCTCGAGGACGTGGCCCGGGACCTGGCCACCCTGGAGAAGGACGAGCGCCGCCGGGCCTTCCTCCTCTTCCTGGAGGAGGAGGCGGTGGGCTACCTGGACTACAAGCTTCGCTACCCCGAGCCTGAGGACGCCACCCTAAGCCTCCTCCTCATCCGGGAAGACCGCCAGGGGCAGGGCCTGGGGCGAAGGGCCCTGGAACACCTCCTAAACCACCTTCTTGCGGGAGCCGAGCGGCTTTATGCGGTGGTCTACGGCAACAACGCCCGGGCCAAGGCCTTCTTCCAGGCCCAGGGTTTCCGTCACGTGAAGGACGGGGGCCCCACCCTGAGCTGGTACGTGCGGGAGCTATAACCCGGCACCCCACCCAGGATCTCGCCCAGGTGGGGTGCACCTGAACCCTAAGCCCGCTCTGGGCCTAAGCCCCTAGCCCAAGCCGGCCAGCTTGCGGTTCTTCTCGATGTAGGACTTCCACTGCTCGGGAACGTCCTCCTCGGGGTAGATGGCGTTCACCGGGCAGGCGGGTACGCAGGCCCCGCAGTCGATGCACTCCTCGGGGTGGATGTAGAACTGGTCCCCCCCGTCGTAGATGCACTCCACGGGGCAAACCTCCACGCAGGACTGGTCCTTTACGCCGATGCAGGGTTCACAGATCACGTGCGGCATCCTTCACCTCCCGAGCAACCGCTCCCCCCTATTTTAGGGCAGATGGCCCTTTGTCAACCGCCTAGGCCCCCAGGTGCCGGAAGAAGGCCTCCCGGGAGATGGCCCCCACCACCTCCTCCCCCCTGACCACCAGGACCAAGGGCTGCCGCAGGAAGAGGGGGGAAAGCTCGCTCACCGCCACCTCCGCCTCCACACTGGGCACCTCCTCCAAGGGCAGGATGTGGTCGGAAAGGCCCAGTAGCCCCACCGGCCGCCCCTCGTGCACCAGCAGGGCCAGCCCCCGGCCCTCGTAGGCCTCGAGGGCCTCCACCCGGGGCAGGGGCCGCGCCAGGCGCCGTGCCGGGATGGGCCAGAGGAGCCCGGCGGTGAGCAAGGTGGTGCAGGGCACCCGCACCGCCTTCTTGGCCACGTAGAGGGAAAAGGTGAAGAAGAGGAGAAACCCCAACCCCTCCAGGAGGCCGGCCAGGTTAAAGCTCTCCCACCCCAGCCTGCCCCCACCCCCGAGGAGGGAGTGGAGGAGGTAGGAGAAGAGAAGGCCCAGCACCAGGGCGGCTAGATAAGCGAAAAGCCCGGCCAGGCGGAGCTCCTTCACCGTGCGCATGGGCTTAGCTTACCAGGTCCTCCTCCCGGTCCACATCCACCCCCACCTCGGGGTAAGGGGTGATGAGGGCCTTGGCCTCCACCCCTAGGATCCTCCCGGCCCTTCCCTCCAGCTCGGGGAGGGAAAGCCGGCCCAGAAGAAGCTTGAGGAGGACGTCCAGGCCGATGAGCCGGGCCAGGGCCAAGGGGCTTTTCCTCAGGGCCACCACCCTTTGGGCCAGGGGCAGGGCCTGGTAGAAAAGCCCCTTGTCCAAAAGCACCAGGTTTCCCCCGGTGAAAACCCCCTCCCGCAGGCGGGCGTAGGTGCGCCGGCTGTGGGGAAAACGGGCCTCCACCGCCTCCTTGGGGACGATGGGGTAGACGAGAGCAGCCTCCGGGGCCTTTTCCAGCACATAGCGCACCGCCTCCGGGGTGAGGTGGGGGATGTCGGCGGTGGCCACCAGGACCCTTCCCTCCACCTGCTCTAAGGCTGCCTCCAGGTTCCCAAGCAGGCTTCCCCTGTCGGGCAGGGTCAGGCGGGGGGAGGGGCTTAGCCCCGGGTTCTCCCCCACGTAGACCACGGAAAGCCCCGCTTCCCTCAAGGCGGAAAGCACCCACTCCGCCATGGGCCTTCCCCGGTAGGGCACCAGGGCCTTGCTCCGCACCCCGTACTTCCCCGCCCAAGCCTCCTCGCCGCCTCCCAGGACAATGGCCTCCACGCCCCTATGCTAAAGGTTTTGCCGGGACCCCCACCCCGGCATCGCCGGGGTGGGGTGGCATTAAAGGGGCCTAAGGGTAAACCGGAGCACCTGGTTCCCCGTGATGCGCACCGTTTCCACTAGGGTGCGGTACCCAGGGGCCACCAGGGTGAGTTCGTGCTCGCCGAAGGGCGCCTCGAGGCGCAGGTAACCGCCCTTGGCCACCCCCACCTCCTCCCCATCCAGGAAGACCCGGGCCTCCACGTTCAGGTAAAGCTCCAACACCGCCCGCACCGGCACGAGCTCCACGTAAAGCCTCACGGACTCCCCGGGGCGCACCTCCACCTGGGCCCGGTACTCCCCGTAGCCGGGGGCCAGGACCCGCACCTCATGGAGACCGGCCTCGAGGGTCATCCTTAAAGGCGCCCGGCCCATCAAACGGCCGTCGATGTAGACCTCAGCCCCCTCGGGCCTGGCCTCCAGATAAAGCTCCCCCGTGCGGATGGGCCTCAAGGTGGCGGAAACCCGGGTTTCCCGGCCCCGTTCCACCCGCACCGTGGCCCGGTAGGGCTCGTAACCCGGGGCCTTGAGCTCCACCTGGTAGGTTCCCTCCTCCAGCACCAGGCGCAAGGGAGTCCGGCCCCGCAAGGTGCCGTTCACGTAGGCCTCGGCTCCCGTGGGGCTGGACTCCAGAAGAAGGATGCCGGTGCGAGAGACGGGGTTCAGGCGCACGTCCAGCCGGGTGGTCTCGCCCCTTCGCACCTGGACCGTGGCCTGGTAGGGCTCGTAGCCCGGCGCCCTAAGCTCCACCGCATACCGCCCCTCGGGCAGGCTTAGGGAAAGGGGCGTGCGGCCCCTGAGGGTTCCTTCCACGTACACCTCGGCCCCGGAAGGGCTGGAGGTGACGGCCAGGGTCCCCTGCCTGGCCTCCGGCACCAGCTGGGCGAAGACCTGGACCCTTTCCCCGGGCCTGGGGTTCAGCGTGACCCGGTAGGGCTGGTAGCCGGCAAGCCTAAGCTCCACCTCGTGCCGGCCCGGGTTCACCTGGAGGCTAACAGGAGTGCGCCCGCTCATCCGCCCGTCCAGGTAGACCTCGGCGCCAGCGGGCCTCGAGTCCACCACCAGGGTGGCCGTGGCCGGGGTGGGCGGGGGGGCCGTGACCCGGCCCACGAAGTAGCGGGCCACGTCGGTGACCCAGTCCTTGTCGGGGATGGGCTCAATCACGATGGAAAGCGCCCGGGCTAAGCCCTCCGCCCCCTGGACCCGCACCTGATTGCGCTCCACATCCAGGATCTCCCCCAGGGAAAGGGGGCGCTTGCTGGCCACCGCCAGGATGCGGTCCTCACCCTCGGGACCCGTCACCGTGTAGCGGTAGCGGGCCCCTTCCGGGGGAAAGCGCCGGGTTTCCCCGGCCCGGAGGAAGTTGTTCCGTTCGAAGGCGTTGGGCAGGATGGGGTCGATCTTGCCGTCGGCGTTGATGTTGAAAAGGTAGACGTAGGCATCCTGGTTCACGTTCACGTAGATGAAGATGGGCTCACCGATCTGGTAAACCGCACCTCCCCGTTTCCCGGGGTCCTTGTCCACCCAGACCTTCACCTGAAGGTCGGTGGGCACGGGATTCACAATGATCCCCTGGGGGCTTACCTGCTGGGCCAACGCCGCCCCCAGGCCCAGGATGGCCCAAAGCAGTTTGCGCATATCCCTCACCTCCGCCCTCAGGCTAAAGCTTTCCTGTGAAAATCCTGAGGGAAAAGGGACAAGGCCCCTTAAGACTCGGCGTAGGCCCCAAGGGTGCGGAAGCGGCGGTAACGGTCCCGGTAGAGCTCCTCCGGGGAAAGCCCTTTGAGCTCCTCGAGGGTCTTCAGAAGGGCTTCCTTGATGTTGCGGATGGCCTGGTCGGGGTCCTTGTGGGCCCCGCCCTCGGGCTCGGGGACGATGGCGTCCACCACCTTCTGGGCCAGGAGGTCCCTTGCGGTGAGCTTCAAGGCCTCGGCGGCCTTGGGGGCCTCCTTGGCATCCCGCCAGAGGATGGCGGCGCAGGACTCCGGGCTGATCACCGAGTACCAGGCGTTTTCCATGATGAGGACCCGGTTGGCCACCCCGATGGCCAAGGCCCCCCCGCTACCCCCCTCCCCCAGGATGAGGGCGATGGCGGGCACCTTCAGGCGGCTCATGCGCTGGATGCTCTGGGCGATGACCCAGGCCTGGCCCCGCTCCTCCGCGGAAACCCCCGGGTAGGCCCCCGGGGTGTCGATAAAGGATATGAAGGGGTAGCCGAACCGGTCCGCCAGATCCATGAGGCGCATGGCCTTGCGGTACCCCTCGGGGTGGGGCATGCCGAAGTTGCGCTTTAGGTTTTCCTTGGTGTCCCGCCCCTTCTGGTGGCCCACCACCACCACCTTCTGGCCCTCCAAATAGGCGAGCCCCCCCACGATGGCGGGATCGTCGGCGAAAGCCCGGTCCCCATGGAGCTCCAAAAAGTCCTGGAAGGCCTTCTCCAGGACGTCCAGGGTGGTGGGGCGGCCCGGGGCCCGGGCCAGCTGCACCCTCTGCCAGGCGTTGAGGCTCCCGTAGACCTCCTCCTTGAGCCTGGCCAGGCGGTCCTCCAAAAGGCGAATCTCCGCCTCGAGGTCCACCCCCGTGGTGCGGGCCGTCTCCCTTAGCTCGGCGATGCGTCTTTCCAACTCCAGGATGGGCTTTTCAAACTCCAACGGCATAGGGAACTCCAGGGTGCAGATGACGAAGGGCCCGGACCAGCTCGCCCTTGAGCTTCCTGCGGTCGGTAACCCGGTCCACCATCCCGTGCTTCAGCAAAAACTCCGAGCGCTGGAAGCCCTCGGGAAGCTCCTGGCGGATGGTCTGGCGGATGACCCTGGGCCCGGCGAAGCCGATCAGGGCCCCGGGTTCAGCGAAGATCACGTCGGCCAGGGCGGCGAAGCTGGCGGTGACCCCCCCGGTGGTGGGGTCGGTGAGGATGGAAACGTAAGGAAGGCGTTTCTCCCAAAGGCGGTCCAGGCTCATCACCGTCTTGGCCATCTGCATGAGGGAAAGGGCCGCCTCCTGCATCCTGGCCCCGCCCGAGGCCGCCACGATCACCAGGGCCCGGCCCTCCGCCGCCGCCCTTTCCGCTCCCCGGGCGATCTCCTCCCCCACCACGCTCCCCATGGACCCCCCAGCAAAGGCGTAGTCCATGACCAGAAGGACCGCGGGCACCCCACCGATGGCGCAGGTACCCCCCAGAATGGCATCCTTGCGACCGGTCTCCTCCTGGTAGGCCCTGAGCCTTTCCGCATAGGGTTTGGTGTCCACAAAGCCTAAGGGATCCAGGGGCCTAAGCCCGGTGATCTCCTGGAAGGTGCCGGGGTCCGCCAGCATCTCCACCCTTTCGGAAGCGGGCACCCGGTGATGGTGGCCGCACTTGGGGCAGACGTAGAGGTTTTCCCGGAACTCCTTCTTGTAGAGCTGGGCCCCGCAGGCCTCGCACTTGGTCCAAAGCTCGGGGACGTCCCGGTTCCCCCCGCTGGGCCTTTTTCTCCGGAAAAGCCGCTCTAGGGCCACGCTACGCCTCCTTGGGAGCCTCGAGGGCCTTGGTCTCCCCCGCCAGGCTCTGGCCGATGAAGACCGCCCCCGCCTCCACATCCAGGACCTGGGCCCGCACCGTGCCGGTGAAGCGGGCCGTCTTGGAAAGGCTCACCTTCTGAGCCACCAGGTCCGCCTTCACCTCCCCGTGGATCTGGACGCTCCCTGCCTCCACCCTTTCCCCTTCCACCCGGCCCGTGCGCCCCACCTCCAGCTCCCCTTCCACGTAGACCGAGCCCTTGACCAGGCCGTCGATGCGCACCTGGCCCTTGGCCCTCAGGTCCCCCAGGACCTCGGTGTCGGACCCCAGGTAGGTGAGGGTCCCCGCCTGCTTCCTACCCAACATCCGCCCCATTTTAACGGGAGGCCCAAAGGGGGTCTAGGTAGGGCCTCGGGTCCACGGGGGACCCGTAGCGGTAGACGCCGTAGTGGAGGTGGGGACCGGTGGAGCGGCCCGTGGAGCCCACGTACCCCAGGACCTGCCCCCTTTCCACCCTCTGCCCGGGGCGCACCAGGATGCGGGAAAGGTGGCCGTAGAGGCTCTGGTACCCCTCGGCGTGGTCCAGGAGAACGGCGAGGCCATAGGCCCCCATCCAGCCGGCCCGGGCCACCACCCCGCCTCCCGTGGCGTAGACGGGGGCACCGTAAGGGGCGGAGAGGTCCAGGCCGTCGTGGAACTCATACCCCGGGCCGAAGGGGTTCTTGCGCACACCGAAGAAGGAGGTGATCCCCTCGTAACCCCTTAGGGGCAGGCCCCGGGGGAGGCTTCGCTCCACCTCCAGGGTCCTCTCCAAGGCCGGCACCACCTCCTTAAGCTGGTTCCTTAGGTCCAGGACCTCGGCCCGCACCTCCGCCCAGCCCGCCAGGGCTTCCTCCCCCGAGGAAGCCGCCACGGCCCCACCCCCCTGGCCCCCCTCCTGGTAGCGCACGGGAAGGGCGTTTAAAGGGGAAAGCCCCGCCCGGCGGCGGAGCTCCTCTATGGCCTTCTTGATCTCCTCAAGCTCCTTCTTGGTGCGCTTGGCCTCCTCCGAGAGGGCCCCGTTTTTGGCCCGCTCCGCCTCGAGGGCCAAGGAAAGCCTCCGGGCCTCCTGGGAAAGAGCCTGGAGGCGAACCTCGAGGGTTCGGGCCTCCCGGCTCCTATGCCAGAGGTAGAGGTTGGCCCCGGTCCAAAGGGTCAGGAGGACCAGGATCAGGGCCACGGCCCACCCCGGCAGGGACACCGCCCGGCTTCCCCCGCCGCTTCGGGCGAGGAGAAGGGTATAGCGCACGGGCCTCCTAGCCTGCCGCTTCATCCGGTCGAGTATACCCCACCCCACCGCCACCTGCCTTGCGCAACCCTATGTTGCGCCTCAGGGCACAGCATCCAGGACCAGGGGCAGGGGGCTTGCCGAAAATCCCAGCTGGAAGGCCTCCCTTAAGTGGGCCAGGGCTTCCTCCAAGCCCTTCCCGCGGTGGTAGACCAGGGCCAGGGCCTCCCCCCTTTCCACCCGGTCCCCGGGCTTTTTCAGCAGATAGACCCCCACCCCGTGGTCGATGGCCTCCCCCTTCTTCCTACGCCCGCCCCCCAGGGCCAAAACCGCCAGGCCCACCCGGTAGGCATCCACCTCCTGCACCACGCCCTCCTTCTCCGAGGCGAGGGGAAGCTCCTCCCCCAGGGGAAGCAGGGAGAAGTCCTCCACCACCCGGGGATTTCCCCCCTGGGCCTCGAGGAAGGCCTGGAACCTTTCCAGCGCCTTGCCGCTTTCCCAGGCCCTACGGGCCAGGCCCGGGTCCAGCCCCTCAAGCCGTAAGGCCTCCTCCGCAAGGCGCAGGGCCACCTCCAAAAGGTCCTCCGGTCCCTTTCCCTTCAGGGTCTCTATGGCTTCCCGGACCTCTACGGCGTTCCCCACCGCCCGGCCCAGGGGGGCCTCCATGCTGGTGAGGAGGGCCCTAACCCTTCGCCCCGCCCCCTGGCCGATCCCCACCATGGTCCTGGCGAGAAGCCGGGCTTCCTCCAGGGTCTTCATGAAGGCCCCCTTGCCCACCTTCACGTCCAAGACGATGCTCCTCGCCCCGGCCGCCAGCTTCTTGCTCATGATGGAGCTGGCGATCAAGGGGATGCTCTCCACCGTGGCCGTGACATCCCTTAGGGCGTAGAGCTTCCCGTCCAGAGGAGCCAGGTCCGGGCTTTGGGCGGCGATGACTAGGCCGATGCGCTCGGCCCTTTCCAGAAACTCCCCCTCCGTCATCTCCCCCCGCCAGCCCGGCACCGACTCCAGCTTGTCGATGGTCCCCCCGGTGTGGGCCAGGCCCCGGCCCGACATCTTGGCGAAGGTGCACCCCGCCGCCGCCAGGATGGGCCCCACCACCAGGCTCACCTTGTCCCCCACCCCCCCGGAGGAGTGCTTGTCCACGGGGTGGGGCAGGTGGGAGAGGTCCAGGACCCTCCCCGAGTAGGCCATGGTTTCCGTAAGCCATAGGGTTTCCTCCGGGTCCAGGCCCCTCAGGAAGGCGGCCATGAGCCAGGCGGCGACCTGGTAGTCCGCCACCTCTTCCTTCAGGTAGCCCTCGAGGAAGGCCTTCAGGTCCTCCCGCCTGTGCTTCAGGCCCTCCCGCTTCTCGCGGATAAACTGCACGGGGTTCATGCCCCCATGCTACGCTAGGGCTATGGCCCAGCGGTACCGGTTTGGGATCGAGGAGTTCGAGCGCCTCTTCCAGGGGGTCACGGGGGTGGAACTTCTGGACGGGGAGGTGTACCAGATGAGCCCTATCGGTCCGAAGCATGCGTTGGTCGTAGCCCGTTTGGTTAAGCGGCTCACGGAGGCTCTGGGAAACCAGGCCCTGGTATGGCCGCAAAATCCCGTACGCCTGCCCCCGGACTCCGAGCCCCAGCCCGATATCGCCCTCCTCAAGCCCAAGGACTACTGGGAGGCCCTCCCCAGCGCCGAGGACATCCTGCTCCTGGTGGAGGTTTCCGAGTCCAGCCTGGACTACGACCGAAACGTAAAGCTTCCCCTTTATGCCCGCTCGGGAATCCCCGAGGTGTGGATTCTCGACCTCTCGGAAAACCGCCTCCACGTCTTCCGCCATCCCAAGGAGGGCCTTTACACGGAACACCGGGTCCTCCTTCCCGGGGAAGAGGCCGAGCCTCTTCACTTCCCAGGGGTACCTATACCCTGGCCTTGATACCATTTCCCCCAAGCTCCCCAAGGTGCCGCGCAGCCTAGGCCCTTTAGTGTGCCCCACCCTGGCCTCTGCCAGGGTGGGGTGGTATCCCAGGGGGTGGAAGGTCTGTATGGGGAGGCGTACCCGGTGATCCCCACCGGTCCGGGGCGTGCGTGGGCGTTGGCCTGTCTGGTTAATGTGCTAATATGCTTTTATGCGCACCACCCTGGACCTCCCTGACCCACTGTACCGCCACCTCAAGCTCCAGGCAGCCAAGGAGGGGAAAACCCTAAGGGAGCTGGTGATCCGCTACCTGGAGGAGGGCCTTCGCCGCCAGGCCCAGCGCCAGCCCCGTCCTTTACCCAAGATCCCCCCGGCTGGCCGCCAGATTCCCTCCTGGACGGGGGCAGAACTTTGGGAGCTTTTAGAGGATGGACCTCCCGGACCTTAACCTTTGGTTCGCCCTCTTGGTGCCGGAGCATCCCTTTCACCCCGAGGCCCAGCGCTACTGGGGGGTAGCCGCGGAACCTGTCCTGGTCCGCGTGACCGCCTTGGGGCTTTTGCGCCTCCTCACCAACCCAAAGGCCATGGGAGGAAAGCCCCTGGAGATGGGGGAAGCCTGGCGTGTCTACCGGGAGCTACGGGGCCCCGCGGGCGTTCCCGTGGTGGAGGAGCCTGAGGGTTTGGAAGACGCCTTGTCCTTCTTGGTGGCCCAGGGTTTTGGCTACCGTCATTGGACCGACGCCTATCTGGCTGCCTTTGCCCTTGCCGGAGGATACCGACTGGTTACCTTTGACCAGGACTTTCTCCGTTTCCCGGGCCTTAACCTCCTCCTCTTGAAGCCCTAGGCCACCTTCTCAGTACGCCTGTCCCGTGGCCTTGGTGAGGAGGAGCCTGAACTCGTGGGGGCTGGTGGCGGCGGAAAGGGCGTCCTCCAGGGAGATGAGCCCCTGGGTGTAGAGCTCCACCAAATGCTGGTCGAAGGTGCGCATCCCGTGAATGGAGCCCTCCATCATGGCCTCCTTGATCTGGGGGGTCTTGTCCTCGTCCTTGATGAGCTCCCGCACGTAGGGGGTGGCGATCAGCACCTCGAGGGCCAGCACCCTCCCCTTGCCGTCCGCCCGGGGCAGAAGGCGCTGGGAGAGGATGCCGAGAAGGGACTCCGCCAGGAGGATGCGCACCTGGTGGTGCTCATGCAGGGGGAAAAACTCGATGATGCGGTTGATGGTCCTCGCCGCATCCAGGGTGTGCAGGGTGGAAAGCACCAGGTGCCCGGTCTGGGCCGCCATGAGGGCGGCCTCCACCGTCTCCTTGTCCCGCATCTCCCCGATCAGGATCACATCCGGGTCCTGGCGCATGGCGTACTTGAGGCCCGAGTAGAAGCTATCCGTGTCCAGCCCCACCTCCCGCTGGACCACCAGGCTCTTCTTGTGCTTGTGCAAGAACTCTATGGGGTCCTCGATGGTGATGATGTTCTTGGCGTAGTGCAGGTTGATGTGGTCGATGAGGGCCGCCAAGGTGGTGCTTTTCCCTGAACCCGTGGGCCCGGTCACCAGGATGAGCCCCCGCTCCTTGGCGGCGAGCCCCTCCATCACCTCCCGGGGCAGGCCCAGGGCCTCGAAGCTGGGGATGACCTCGGAGACCACCCGCATCACCAAGCCGAAGCTTCCCCTCTGCCTCAGAAGGTTGCAGCGGAAGCGGGCCACCCCGGGGATGGTGTAGGCGAAGTCCAGCTCCTTGCGGTACTCCACCTCCTCCCATTGCTCCGGGGTGAGGAGGGCTTTGGCGATGGCCTCGAGGTCCTTGGGGGTCAGGGGCCGGTTGCCGAAGGGTTTCAGCTTCCCGTCCACCCGGATCACGGGCGGGGCCCCCGCCTGCAGGTGGATGTCCGAGGCCCGGGCCTGGACCATGGCCTTGAGCATCTCCAAGAGGCTCTGCTTGCCCTCCTGGGGAGAAGCCTCGCTCATGGGTACACCTCCAGGTTATCGATCAGGCGCACCTCAGGGAAGCGGCCCGCCACGATCCCCCTGGCCCCGGGAACAAAGCGGGAAAGGGGAAGGAGGGTCTCGGGGTGGACGATGGCCAGGTAGTCAGGCTGAAACTGGGGAACCTCCTTAAGCACTTCCTCCCCCCTTCTCAAGGCCTCGGCCACGCCTTCCCCCTTTAGGGCCGCTTCCCGCATGGCCTGCAGGGCCCGGTAAAGCACCGTGGCTTCCTTGCGCCTTTCTGGGGAAAGGTACACGTTGCGGCTGGAAAGGGCAAGCCCATCCTCCTCCCGCACCGTGGGCACCCCCACCACCTCCAGGGGAAAGCCCATGTCCCGGACCATCTTGCGGATCACGAGAAGCTGCTGGTAATCCTTCTCCCCGAAGTAGGCCCGGTCCGGCCTCACCAGGAGGAAAAGCCTGGCCACCACCGTGGCCACCCCCTGGAAATGGCCGGGGCGCACCGCCCCCTCCCAAAGGGCGGTGAGGGGACCCTCCACGCTGACGCGGGTGGAGTAGCCCGCCGGGTACATCTCCTCCACGCTGGGGGCGAAGAGGAGGTCCACCCCCGCCTCCTCCAAAAGGGCTTGGTCCCGCTCCAGATCCCTGGGGTAGCGGTGGTAGTCCTCCCCGGGACCAAACTGCAGAGGGTTCACGAAGATGGAGACCACCACAAAGGGGTTCTCCTTCCGGGCCCTCTCCACCAGGGCCAGGTGCCCCCGGTGGAGGTAGCCCATGGTGGGGACAAACCCCACCCCCTCCCGGGGGAGGGCCTGCCTTAACTCGGCCACGGTGTGCGCCACCTTCACGGGGCTCAGTATACTTTCCCCGTGGGCAAGAAGAAACGCGAGGAAAAGCTCAAGAAGAAAGCCCTGAAGGAATGGGAGGAGAGGCGGCCCAAAACCTTCCGTGAGGCCCTCAAGTACTTCCCGGGCCTCTTCTTCCGCACCACCTTGGTGGTGATGGCGGCCACCGCCCTCATCGTCTTCGCCGGGGCCATGGGCCTCGCCTGGGCCCAAAGCATGTGGTTCCAAATCCTCGTCTACCTGGGGTTCTACCTCCTCTTCTACCGCTTCATCATGGGGCCTTTAGCCCCACCCCGGATAAAATGAGGGCAGATGGCCGAGCCCGCGGAGGTCCGCCGCCCCCTGACCCTCGAGGCCTATCTGGAGGAGGAGGCCCGAAGCCCTGTGCGCCACGAGCTGGTCCGGGGCTTCCCCAGGGCCATGGCCGGGGCCAGCCGCCGCCACAACCTCCTGGTGGTGGCCCTGGTGGCGGCCCTTTTTCCCCGGGCCCGGGAAAAGGGGTGCCGGGTCCACGCGGCTGAAGCGCTACGCCGGCGGCCAGGTGCCCCTGCCCTGCCTGGACATGTCCTTGGACCTAGAAGCCATCTACTCGGCCCTGGACTAGGCGCAGGGCCTGGGTCCTCATATCCTCTCGGCGTCCGCCCAGAACCCCTCCAGGTCGTAGTACTCCCGGGCCTCGGGGGTCATGAGGTGGACCACCACCTCCCCGTAGTCCAGGACCACCCAGCGGGGGCTCTGCCCCTCCGTGGGCCTGGGGCGAAGCCCCTCCTCCTCCAGCTTCTCCTGCACGTGGCGCTCCAGAGCCTGGAGATGGGGGGTGCTGGTGGCGCTGGCCAGGACGAAGTAGTCCAGGCTCTCGGACACCGCCCGGAGGTCCAGGGCCACCACCTTTTCCGCTTTCTTTTCCCAAAGGAGATCCTTGATCCTCGCTACCAGCTCCACTGCCCCTTGCTTACGCAAATCTAGCCCTTCGTGCTGACCGAGGGTCTTTACCATCTACCCCTATTGTACCAGGTCCCGCCCGAGCTCCACCACCACCCCGGGAACCGGCCCGTGGGGCGCAAGAAGGGGCAGGTGGAAGAGCTCGGCGAAGTAGCTTCCGGCCTCGAGGTCCTTGGTGTAGACCGCGCTCTGCGCCACATCCGCCTCCTCCACCTGGGCCTCGATTCCCTCCCGGGCAAGAAGGGCCTGGCCCCAAAGGATAAGGCTCCTTTCCCCCCTCAGGCGCACGGGCACTTGGGGCGGGGAGGAAGGCGGGGCCATCCCCAGGAAGGGGGCCAGGACCTGGGCCCGGGCTTCCTCGTCCACCAGGAGGAAGGTCCCCCTCCCCTCGCGGGTGGGCAGGGTGGCCACGGAAAGCCTCAGGCCCTGGACCCCGGGCAGATAAGCCAGGACCTCCTCCAGGGAAAGATCGGTGTCCAGCTCCCGCCAGGCCTCCCTTAGGGCCAGGGCCAAGGCCGGCCAGGTGCGGGGGTCCTGGGCCTTCTTGAGCACCTGGGAAACCACCCCCTTGATGCGGTCCAACCGGGCGTAATCCCCCAGGGCGTCGTGGCGGAAGCGCATGTACTTCACCGCCTCCTCCCCGTTTAGGTGAAGCCTTCCCGCGGGGAAGTCGATGAAAAGCCTCGCCGCCCGGTCGGTGTAGCGCATGGGGCGCTCCAGGTAGACCTCCACCCCCCCCACGGCGTCCACCACCCGGGCCACGCTTTCCAGGGTGAGGATGAGGTGCCTTTCCACCACCAGGCCCGTGGCCTCCGCCACCGCCTGCTTCAAAAGCTCCGCCCCACCCCGGGCGTAGGCGGCGTTGACCTTGCCCCCCACCAGGGGGCTATAGAGGTCCCGGGGAATGGCCAAGGCCCTGGCCTCCCCTCCCCTTAGGCGTACGTAGAAGATGGTGTCCGTGCGGCTTCCCGGGCCGCATGGGGTGTGGTAGCCGCAGTACTCGATGTCCCGGGCCGCCACCACCACCCCCATCTCGGGCAAGGACCCAGCCCTCCTGGGCCGCACCCCTTCCCCCTCCCCCGGCCGCGGCCAGGAGAGCACCCCCCCGAGGGCGAAAAGGGCCAGGGAAAGGAGGAGGAGGGAAAGCCTAGGGCGCATCCTGCAAACGGCGGTACACGGCCAGGGTCTTAGGGTGCAGGGGGATGCCCTTGGCGGTGAGGTAGGCCACCTTGTTCCCTACCGCCAGGCGGTAGGCCTCGAGGAGCCTCCCCGAAAGGGCGAGCTCCCGGATCTCCCCGTTCACCCCCCGGCCTGGCTCGGAGATGTCGGCGATGTAGAGGGCCATGCCCAGGCCGTTTTGGGGGTCCACCCCGTACACGTGCCCCTCCACCGCCTCCAAAACCTCCTCGTCCTTTACCCCCCAGGCCTCGGCCAGAACCCGGGCCGCCCGGCCGTGGAGGGAAAGGGGATGGGCCCTTTCCACCTCGTTCTCCGGGGGGGCCAGCCTAAGGAGCTCCTCCTCCCCCAGGTCCCGGGCGGCGTCGTGGAGAAGCCCCGCCAGGTAAGCCCGCTCCCCGTCCAGGCCGTTTTTAAGGGCGATCTCCCGGGCCAGGGCCGCCACCCTCTGGATGTGCGCCCACCTTTCCGGCCGGACCAGGGCCTTTACCCTCTCCTCCAGCTCAGCGGTAGAAACCGTGCTTTTCAAGGTACACCTCCACGGGCCTGGGCACCCAGAAGCGGATGCTCTCTCCTTCCCGGATCCGCCTCCGGATCTCCGTGCTGGATATCCCCACCTCGGGCACCAGCAAAGGCACCACGGGCACCGGCATCCCCTCCAAGGGGTAGCCGGGCCGGGCCACGGCCACCAAGGTGGCCAGCTCGTGAAGCCGGTGCCCTTCCTTCCAGGTGAGGACATCCCGGTAGGCATCGGCCCCGGTGATGAAGAAGAGCTCGTCCTCCGGGAAAAGCCTCCTGGCCTCCCTTAGGGTGTCCACGGTGTAGCTTGGGCCCGGCCGGTCCAGCTCCAGCCTCGAGGCCAAGAACCCCTTCTCCTCCGCCGTGGCCAGGAGGACCATCTCGTAGCGGGCCTCCGCCGGGGCCACCGGGGTCTTGTGGGGGGGGCGGGCCGCCACCACGAAGAGGACCAGGTCCAGCCCCAAGGCCGCCCGGGCCTCCGCCGCCGCCAAAAGGTGCCCCAGGTGGATGGGATCGAAGCTCCCGCCGAAAAGGCCTATGCGCAAGGTTCAACCTCCGTGGTCAAGCCGCCTTTACCCCGGGATGTACTCAAACTCCCGCCCCGCAATCCGCACGATATCCCCCGCCCGCACCCCCTTGGCCTTGAGGGCCGCCTCCACCCCCTGGCGCCGGAAGACCTCCTGCAGGTAGCCCGCTGCCTCGGAGAGATCCCCCTTGAGCCGGCTCAGGTACCGCTCCAGGGCAGGGGAGCGCACCTCGTACACTCCTTCCTCCAGGGGCACCACCTCCACCCCTGCCTCCACGAGAACCCTGGGGGCTGGCCTGGGAAGCTCGGGGGCCGGGGTGGCCTTCACCAAGCTGAGGAGGGCTTCCTTCAACGTCGCCAAACCCTCCCCCGTGAGGGCGCTCACCGGCAGAACGGGAAGCCCCTCCTGGGCCAGCTCCGCCACCCTCTCCTCCACCTCCTTGGGGGTGAGGAGGTCCACCTTGTTCAAGGCGATGAGGCTAGGCCGCCTGAGGAGAGCGGGGTCGTAAGCCTCTATTTCCTTGCGCAGGGTGCGGAAGGCCCTAAGGGGTTCTTCGCTGGCGTCCAACACGTAGAGCAACACCCGGGTGCGGGCGATGTGGCGCAGGAACTCCAGGCCCAGGCCCTTCCCCTGGCTTGCCCCCTCGATGATCCCGGGGATATCCGCCAGGGTGAAGCGCTCCCCTTCCTCTTCCCCCACCTCCACCACCCCCAGGTGGGGGCTTAGGGTGGTGAAGGGGTAGGGGGCGATCTTGGGATGGGCCCGGGTGGTGGCGGCGAGCAGGCTGGACTTGCCGGCGTTGGGGTAGCCCACCAGGCCGACGTCGGCGATGAGCATGAGCTCGAGGCGAAGCCTCCGCTTTTCCCCCTCCTCCCCCGCCTCGGCGAACCGGGGAGCCTGGCGGGTGGGGGTGACGAAGTGCATGTTCCCCCGGCCTCCCTCCCCCCCCTTGGCCACCAGGAGGACCTGGCCCTCCTCCGTGAGGTCCCCCAGAAGCTCTCCGGTATCCGCATCGTAGACCCGGGTTCCCCGGGGCACCTCTATGTAGAGGTCCTGGCCCGCACGGCCATGCTGGCCGCTTCCCTTGCCGTGCTCCCCGTCCTCCGCCTTGTAGGTGCGCTTGGAAAGCTCCGAGAGGGAGTCCACGCTTCCCCTGGCCCGCAGGTACACGCTCCCTCCCCGTCCCCCATCCCCCCCGTCGGGCCCCCCTTTGGGCACGAACTTCTCCCGGCGGAAGGAAATGGCACCGTCGCCCCCCTTACCGGCGGCGACGGTGATGGTCAGGACATCCCGGAACATCCAAGCCGTCCCTTGGGTCTACGCCAAGGGACGCACGTGCACGTAGCGGCCGAGCCGCCCCTTATCCTGGAACTCCACCACCCCGTCCACCAGGGCGAAGAGGGTGAAGTCCCGGCCCATGCCCACGTTCTTGCCGGGTTTGAACTGGGTGCCCCGCTGGCGCACCAGGATGTTCCCGGCCCTCACCACCTGGCCCCCATACCGCTTCACCCCAAGGCGCTTGGCCTGGGAGTCCCGGCCGTTTTTAGTGGAACCCAAACCCTTTTTATGTGCCATGGCTCACCCCTGAATCTCCTTGATGAGGATCTCCGTGTAGGGCTGGCGGTGGCCCTTCTTCCTGCGGTACTGCACCTTGGCCTTGAAGCGGGAGATGGTGATCTTCCTGCCCTTGCCGTGAGCGAGCACCTCCGCCACCACCTTGGCCCCCTCCACGAAGGGAGCCCCCACCACCGTCTTCTCCCCGGAAAGGAGAAGGACGGGAAGCTCCACCTGGCTCCCGGGCTCGGCCTCGAGCTTCTCCACCCTAAGCTTCAGCCCGGGCTCCACCCGGTACTGCTTGCCACCGGTCTTGACGATTGCGAACATGGCTTCCCCTTCCCAAAGCCCCCGAAGGGGCTACCGGCTTTCTACTATACCCAACTCGGCCCACTCCTTCAATAGAGCCTCAAGAAGACGGGCGGCCTCTCAGGCCTTGAACCCATGCCTGTGCCCGCGCCTCCCTTTCCGCCACCTCTCCCGGGTAGGCGACCTTTACCTTGAGCCGACCGAAGAGGTTCTCCAAGGGAACCTCTTGCCTGGGCCGGAGGAAGACTTGCCCGCCTCGGATCACAAACTCCACCTCATCCCCCGGCTTTACTTCTAAAACCTCCCTCACCCTTTGGGGAAGCGTTATCCGGCCCTTGCTACCGACCCGGCTTCTCACCCTACACCCCTTGCGGGAAACCTCTACCCCGCTGCCTCCGCCCGGGGCGGCCTTAGGGCCTCGGCCACGAAGGCCGCCATCACCCCGAGCATGAGGCCCAAGGCTAAGGCCAAGGCCAAAAGGAGGCCCCGCTTGGGGGCCACCTTTTCGTAGACGGGGTAGGCAGGGGCCAGGACCGAGGCCCAGGCCTCCTGGTTGCTGGCGATCTGGATTTGCAGGTCCGTGCGCTTCTGGGTGAGGGCCAGGTAGGCGTTCTTGGCCAGGTCCAGGGCCTGGTTCACCGTGTCCTGCTCCACCTGGGCTTTGGCCACCCGGTCCTTGAGGAGCCCGAGACGGGCCTCTACCTGGGCGATGCGGGCCTGCAGGGCCGCCTTCCGGGCAAGGAGCCTCGCCTCCTCGGCCTGGGCGTCGATAAGGACACCCCGCAGGCGCTGGTACTCGGGGTTAGGGTGGTCAAAGATGAGGTCCCGGGCGGTGAGGCTGGCGATCTGGTCGTAGCGGCTACGGAAGGCCTCGTAGGCCGCCTTCTTGGTGGCGTACTCCAGGGTCACGGCCTCCTTCTCCCGCTCCTGGGCGGCGATCTTGGCCTTGCGGTCGCGGATGCGGCCGTCCAGCTCGGTGAGGTTCCGCTTCAGGGCTCCCTCCTCCGCCTTCAGGCCCGCGATCTCGGCCCTGAGGCCCACCACCCGGTCCCGGTAGGCCAGCACGTCCGGGCTCACCTCCCGCAAGACCACGTCCGGCCTCGTGGCCACCTTCTTCAGGCTCTCCGCATACCGGTACACCGCGTTGTAAATGTCCCGCGCCGTGTCCAGATCCGTCAAAAGCCGCGCCCGCAACGCCTCCTCGTCCGCAATCCGCCGCTGCAGATCCTGCACCAAGGGAGCAAGCTTCCTCTCCTCCTCCTTGAGCGCCTCCTCCTCCGCCTTCAGGGCCACCAACCTGGCCTCCAAGTCCACAATCCGGTCCCGGTAGGCCAGCACGTCCGGGCTCACCTCCCGCAAGACCACGTCCGGCCTCGTGGCCACCTTCTTCAGGCTCTCCGCATACCGGTACACCGCGTTGTAAATGTCCCGCGCCGTG
>Ga0101945_1000637_pt1 | contig 52956 bp, 50 predicted proteins | sample DewCreD2012metaG_2_FD_75246 | JGI IMG/M metagenome (GOLD analysis project Ga0101945, IMG submission 75246) | Hot spring sediment bacterial and archeal communities from British Columbia, Canada, to study Microbial Dark Matter (Phase II) - Dewar... ... | reverse complement strand
GAGGAAAAGCCCAAATGAGCTGATCAGAATATTGAATTGCTCCCAACATTGCTTAGAATCCTTTTAAAAAATTATCTAATTAATCTTACCCTACAAAAACTCCCAATTATTGAACAGCCTTTTAAGATTTTTAATCAAAAAGGATCTCCGAAATCTTTTGGATTCTATCAACTCCTTTGATTTCATGGGGCATCAGGGGAAGTTCAATCAACTGGATTCGATGAGCATAGAGCTCTCTAAGGAGTTGAATATAATGCTGCTGCATTTCTTTGCGGATTCTATGGAATTCACAATCTGCCTCTGTAATGACATAATTCACAATGAGATGATTGACTTTGAGCTGGTACTCATCGAAATCCTTCACAATCCTCTCGGTCTGTTTTACACCCAAGGCCTCTGGAATGGTCACAATAATAAATTCCGATTTTTGAGAATCCCGAATGAAACTTACTACCTTCTCTGCCAAATTTTCCCATCCACTGATGATTTCAAGGAGGGTTCGTTTGCTTCGTTTAAGTTTAACACTTTCCTTTAACTTTTCAAAATAACTATATAAATTCATATAGAATTTTGTTGCGGCTTCAAGGTGTCTCAAAAAGATCTGAGGAAGGTGCAGGAGTCGAAGGGTATGGCCTGCTGGAGCCGTATCCCAAACAACCAGGTCGTACTGTCCACTCTCTACAAGTTCAAGGATATAGTTGAGCATATATTCCTCTTCGATCCCTGGTGCCCCTCCAATATAATCCACGAAATCGTAATCTACGGAAGCAAAAGAGGAGACCACTTCATAGATTTCGGGGCCAAATCTCTCTTTCCATTTTTTTAGAACGACTTCGGAACTTATCTCAATTCCATATAAATTCCCAACAGTAGAAATGGGGGTCTCCTGATCCCCGATCTTCATCTCGAAGATGTCCGAAAGGGAAGGGGTTGGATCACTCGAAATGATAAGGGTTTTCTTCCCCTGCTTTGAGAAATGAAGGGCAATTGCGGAAGCGCAGGTAGACTTTCCAACGCCTCCCTTTCCTCCAATCATAATTAAGCGTTTTGATTCTTGGTCGAGCTGTCTAAGAGATAAAACCACTGAGTTCCCTAAAAATTGATTTTAAGATGTTTAGAATTTATAATATTTATTTATTGAGGTCAAGGATTTTATTGAAGGTATTCCCTCACTCAAAAGTGGGGGATAAGCCCGAGAGGGGTATTGGAGAAACCCATGGTGCGGCTACCTTAAATGGTCCATAGAAATCTCAACTTTCGTTTGTTTTAATCAGAAACCCATTTCTACGATGGATCGATTTGTATTCCTTAAAACATATAAATTGATCCGCATTCTATGGGTTTCGGAAATACCCCTGTCGGGCTTAAATTTATTTCCACCCTTCGTTGAGGGGTTACTATTGAAGGAGATTGCCATTGGCTCAAGGGATGATAGAAATTGATCAAGAATTGTGCAAGGATTGTAAACTTTGCATCTCTGTCTGTCCAAAAAAATTGATTGAGACATCGGACCGTTTAAACCAGAAAGGGTATTATCCAGCTTTCTATATCGAGAGGAGTATCAAAAGGGAACATCGAAAATGTACGGGCTGTGGCCTCTGTGCCATTGTTTGCCCAGAGATTGCGATAGAGGTTTATCGTGCCTAAGGTCTTAATGAGGGGAAACCACGCAATTGCTGAAGCGGCGGTGAGGGCCGGTTGCCGATTCTATTTCGGTTATCCGATTACCCCCCAGAACGAAATCCCAGAATATATGTCCGATCGTCTCTCCAAGACAGAAGGAGGGGTCTTCATTCAGGCTGAAAGTGAAGTGGCATCCATCCATATGGTCATTGGTGCAAGTATGGCAGGGGCAAGGGTCATGACCTCCTCCTCTGGGCCTGGGATCAGTTTAAAACAAGAGGGAATCTCTTTTCTTTCTGCCCTGGAACTGCCCGCCGTCATTGTGAATATGAGCCGTGGTGGACCCGGTTTAGGAAATATCGCTCCCTCCCAGTCCGACTATTTTCAGGCAACACGAGGGGGAGGCCATGGGGATTATCGAACCATCGTTCTGGCCCCAAGCTCCTGTCAGGAAGCTGTAGACCTAACCTATAAATCTTTCGATCTGGCAGATCGATATCGAATTCCCGTCATCATTCTTGGAGATGGGATGTTAGGCCAAATGATGGAACCGGTTGAATTGCCTCCAGAAATTCCGGTGAAAAAATTGCCTCCCAAGGATTGGACCATCACCGGTGCCAAGGGAAGGCCGAGTCGCTTCATAAGATCTCTCATTTTGGATCCCTTCGAAGAAGAAGAGCATAATTGGAAACTGATGAGAAAATATGAGAGGATTAGTAAGGAAGAAGTGATGTGGGAGAGTTTCTCCGTTGAAGATGCAAAGATGTTGGTGGTAGCCTTTGGTATCGCTGCAAGAATTGCCAAGGGGGCAATCAAGAGAGTCAGGGAAGAGGGTCTAAAGGTTGGACTATTTCGTCCGATCTCTTTGTGGCCTTTCCCTGCTAAAGTTCTTAAGGAGATCTCCAGAAGGGTGAAACATCTCTTCGTCTTCGAGATGAATATGGGACAGATGGTGGAGGATGTGAAGCTGGCGGTCGATGGAGGAGTAGAGGTTCATTTTTATGGAAGACCTGGGGGAATTATTCCTACTCCATTAGAGATCTCAAGGATCATTTCAAGTTATTATTATCAGAAAAAGTTAGGATAGAAGGAATGAAAAAGGTTTTTTCAAGGCCTAAATCGATCAAAAAGAACCCTTTTCATTACTGTCCGGGTTGTGGCCATAGTATCATTCATCGACTGATCGGAGAAGTCATAGATGAACTTGGAATCCAGGAAATAACGATCGGTGTTCCTCCAGCCGGATGCGCTGTTCTTGCCTACTTCTACTTCGATGTGGATATGGGAGAGGCCTCCCATGGTCGAGCCGCTGCCGTAGCCACCGGTCTGAAACGAGCCCTTCCGGATCGAATCGTCTTTACCTATCAGGGAGATGGAGATATTGCAGCCATTGGAACCGCGGAGACCATCCATGCCGCTTCAAGAGGGGAGAATTTTACTACTATTTTTGTCAACAACGGAGTCTATGGAATGACAGGAGGGCAGATGGCTCCTACGACCATCCTGGGTCAAAATACGACCACCTCTCCTGGTGGAAGAAAGGAGAGACGAGATGGTTTTCCAATCCATCTGAGCGAAATGTTAGCCGTTGCAAAGGGCTCGGCCTATATCGAGAGAACAGCGGTGAATTCCCCTTCGAATATTTTGAAAACAAAAAAGGCCATTGAAAAGGCCTTTCGAACCCAGATGAAAGGTTTGGGCTTCTCCCTTGTAGAAATTCTCTCTCCCTGTCCAACCAACTGGAAGATGTCTCCAGTGGAGGCCTGTCAGTGGATTGATGAGGTGATGGTAAAACACTTTCCTTTAGGAGTGATTAAGGATAATTCTGGAGAGAAGAAGGATGCTCATTAAGACCGTATTTTCAGGATTTGGGGGGCAGGGAATCATCCTTATGGGATATCTTCTTGCCACAGGAGGAATGTATGAGGGGAAGAATGTAACCTGTCTCCCTTCTTATGGGGCAGAGGTGAGAGGAGGGACGGCGAATTGTACGGTCGTCATTTCCAATGAGGAGATTGCCTCCCCGGTCGCCTCCGAACCCGACTACGCCGTGGTCATGAATACCCCCTCGATGCTTCGATTCCAGAACCAGATTCAAACCGGAGGGATCCTCTTCATTAACTCCAGTCTTATTGAAATTCGACCCATCCGGGGAGACCTCGAGATTGTAGAAGTTCCTCTCAATGAACTTTCAAAACAACTGGGAGGCAATAAAGCCACTAATATGATTATGCTGGGAGCCTTCGTTCGGAAGACAGGTCTGGTTTCCTTGGAAACGATGGTCAATGTGATCAAAGATACCTTTGGAAATCGACCCGGGGTTTTTAAATTAAATAAATCTGCCTTATCCATTGGTTACGAGTATCTTGAATGAGAGAGGAGAGAGAAAATGCCTGTAAAACAGATATCTGTCAGCCTTGAAAATGTCCCTGGAAAGCTTGCCGAAGTGAGTGACTATTTGGGTGAGAATGGAATCAATATCATTGCCTTAAGTGTGGCGGATACGGCCGATATCAGTGCGGTTCGATTCGTTGCAAACGATCCTGAAAAGGCCGCCAATGTCCTTAGAAGTCATGGCTATTCCATCAAAATTACGGAGGTTCTGGCCGTAGAGGCTCCTAATCATCCCGGAGGATTGAACGCAATCTTAAGGCCTCTCAAAGAAGTCTCCATCAATGTCAATTACCTTTATACCTGTTTAGGAACAGGAGAAAAAACCGTTCTCATTATGGGAGTCGATCGAATGGAAGAGGCCATCGAGGTCTTAAAGAAGAATTGGGTTCATATGTATGATGAAGAACTCTATCGATTAGGAAGTCTCAGCCCTTCTACTTAGAGGTAACTGTGCAGTCCAGAAATGAGGTAGTTTACTCCAAAGTAGGTAAAGAGAACGAAAAGAAATCCAATGATGGAAAGAATGGCCGTCTTCTTTCCCCTCCAGTCCCGGGTCAGGCGGGCATGTAAAAAGGCCGCATAGACAAACCAGGTAATCAAGGACCAGGTCTCCTTCGGATCCCAACTCCAATAACTCCCCCAGGCATAATTGGCCCAGGCAGCCCCTGTAATAATCCCTAACGTCAGCATAGGGAAGCCAATCACAATCGATCGGTAGTTGATTTCATCTAAAAGGCTAAGAGAGGGTAGCCATTTCGAAGCCCCTCCCTCCCGATCCATTTTCTTTTGCTGAATCAGGTAAAGAATACTGATTCCAAATGAGACCGAAAAGGCAGCATATCCAAAAAAGCAGGTCGTAACATGGATCGTCAACCAGTTACTCTGAAGGGCAGGAACGAGAGGTTTGATTTGAGGTTGAACCCCTGGAATGATGGAGGTGAGGGCAATCGCTAAAAATGAAATAGGGATTACAAAGACACCGATCAATCTCTGTTGATATCGAAATTCTAAAATTAAATAGATAAGGACAATCGTCCATGAAAAAAAGATGAGGGATTCATACATATTGGAGAGAGGGACATAACCATATCCAGTCTGATGGGTTTCGATCCAGCGAAAGACAAGCCCCACGGAATGGAGGATCCATCCAAACAGAAGAAAGAGGGTCGACCCCCTTCCCATCCATAGGTAACGGGAGATAGAAAAAAAGAGGTATCCAATGAACGCAATAAAATAGATAACCATGGAAAGGTTGAAGAGAGTATGACTGATCAGGGAATGGGCCATAAGACTCTTAATCTTTTTTTAACAAATTAACAGAGGAAATCAGGAATGTCAATAAAAGAAAGGAATGTAATCCCTCACTGAAGGGTGGAAATAAATTTAAGCCCGACAGGAGTATTTGCGAAACCTATAGAACACGGATGGATTGAATATAATTAGATCCTATGAATCGATCCATCGTAGAAATGGGATTCTGATTAAAACAAACCAAAGTAAGGATTTTTATGGGCCATTAAAGGTAGCCGCACTATGGGTTTCTCCAATACCCCTCTCGGGCTTATTCCCCACCTCTGAGTGAGGGGATACAACGAGTCAGGATTTCTTTTTCTGTACGGCCTCTTGCTTTTCTAAGGGGAGGAGGTTCGGGATTGCTTTCTTTTTGGTTTTGATCTTCTCATGGATTTGAATCTGATAGGTGGCCTTCACCAAAAGGACTCCATCATCCTTGTGGCGATAGATAAATTCTTCCACCTCTGAATAATCTTTTCCCTTGAATCGATTTCTACAATTTCTCAAAAGGAAAGCCAATCCGATGTCATCCAACCGATAATAGATGTCAAGAGGGGAGGGGGATTCTTCATCTATTCTTTCCAATTGATCGATTCGAAGGCTGTGGAGGACTTTTTGAAAAATTCCGAGAAAGGTCTCTCCTCGTTGCAGAAGGGAAGGGTTCTTTTTAAACTCGAAACTCCATTGTTTTAGGATGGCCTCTGATTGGGCTTCAAGACGAAGCAGTTTCAATTCATAATCCCCATAAATTAATTGGTATCTCATAGGCTGATGGATGTCCTGTCGCGATCTTTTAATCAGAAAAACCTCTTTCCCATTGGTCGCTTTGAAATAGGAAGTACGGAGAGGGTCATGATAAAGTCCTTCACTAATAAAGGAATCCTTCAGTATGGTGAGAGGCTCTAAATGATGATCCCGATGGAGCTTTAAAAAGTCTTCGAAATCATCCTTTTGAGTCATCCGAAAAGATTCGGGCTGACCCGGAGGAGGAGGTTCGTATTCCGGGTTCTGATCAAAAGGGGTCTTCAAAAAGACTTCATCGCAGTTGACACAACGAATCAATTGGTTCATTCATCACTCCTAATAGGAAAGGGAAGGGACTTTCATATGGTCTCGGACCAGAAAGATTTCTTCCATCTCCTTTAATATCTCTAAAAAAATCGAAACTAATTGAGGATCAAACTGTTTTCCAGAATTTTTGACCAATTCATTCTTGGCTTCCCCATTCGATAGGGGTTTCCGATAAGGTCTATCCGAGGTCATACTATCGTAGGCATCGGAGATAGCAATGATTCTTGCTCCCAGGGGAATCTGATCTCCAGCCAATCCATCGGGATATCCTGTTCCATCATAACGTTCATGATGGTGCTGAATATAGGAAATGATGTTAGGAGAAAGTTTCAATGGGATAAGAAGTTCGATAGACTTCTGGGTATGTTGTTTAATGATAGCCCACTCCGTAGAGGAGAGGGAACTTTTCTTATTGATAAACCGATTACTGATTCCGATCTTCCCGATATCATGAAGGTAGGAGGCAATCCGGATCTCATTTCTATCTTTGGGGGAGAGGGAAATCTTCTTTGAAATTAAATCCGAATAATAACAGACCCGTTCTGAATGCCCGGAGGTATAAGGGTCTTTTTCCTCCAACGTATAGGCCAGGACTTTAGAAAATTCGAGACAGGTTTGACCTTCCGAATCCCTATGGGATGGAGATGCTCCTTCTTCATAAGATTTCGTGTCATTGGAATGAGAACATTGGCGAAGTACTTCTTTAACTTTAAGATTTAATTTTCTCCGTTGGACCGATTTTTCGATGATGGAAATAATCTCTGGAACATTAAAGGGTTTAGGAATATAATCAAAGACCCCATATCGGATGGCCTCAATGGCACTTTTCAGGGTTCCATAACCCGTAATGATAATGATCATGACATCTGGATCGATCAAACGAATCTCTTTTAAAGTGTCAATTCCAGAAATGCCCGGCATTTTTAAATCCAATGTGATAACATCTATCGGGATTTGACGAACCATTTGGATGGCCGCATATCCACTTTCAACGGCGAAAACATTATAGTGAGGCTTAAGAATCATCCTGAGAGATTCACGGGGACCGATCTCATCATCTACAATTAAAATATTTGGTAAATTCCTTTTATTATCCATAACTTTTCCCTTGAGAGATGGATTTAATTTCTAACAATAGTCATTTATAGCAAGAAGTTTGCCATTTAAGACAGGGGGTTGAAAATTTCAAAATTTATTTATTTGATTGTTTTTATTAAAGATTTTTATGTTGACCTACAAAAAGGCAGGATACGGAAGATGGGGATATGGGGGAATTTTTTAATTTATGTGTAAAATCAACGGCAAAAAGGATCGAATATCGTATAACTATTTAAAATTACAATAAATTTTAAATTTCGACCAAAATTGAACAAATTTTACATTTTTGAGTAACCACTCAACTTATTGTTCTGGAGTAATACCCAACTTATCCATCTTATATTTCAAAATTCTTCGGCTGATCCCCAAAAGCTCTGCAGCGTGAGATTGAACAAATTTTGTTCTCCTTAAGGCATCCAATATGATTTCCCTCTCAAACTCCTCTTCTGCCTTTATAAAAGAAAGTTTTCCACTTAAAACGGACTCCTTTAGTCCATTGGTTCTTGAAATGGAGGTAAACGGGATGGGGAGCTCCTCTGGACGAATATATTCATTTTGAGTTAAGGCAACGACTCGCTCAATCAGATTCTCCAGTTCCCGAACATTTCCTGGCCAATCATAATTCATCAGTGCCTGGAGGGCTTCAGGGGTAATCCCTTTTACATTCTTCTGATTCTCCGAATTAAATTTTTTAATAAAGTGTTCGATTAGCAAAGGGATATCCTCTTTCCTTTCTCTTAAAGGGGGGAGGAGAATAGGCACAACATTGATTCGGTAAAATAGATCTTCCCGGAACTCTCCCCTTTTGACCTGCTGGGGGAGGTCTTTATTGGTCGCTGCAATGAGCCTCACATCTACCTTGATCGTTTTAGACCCTCCTACCCGATTAAATTCCTTCTCTTCCAAGAACCGTAAGATTTTGGCTTGAGTCATCAGGCTCAATTCCCCGATCTCATCCAGAAAGAGGGTGCCTTGATGGGCTATTTCGAATCGCCCCAACTTTCGTTCAATGGCATTCGTAAAAGCCCCTTTTTCATGGCCGAATAGCTCACTCTCAATCAGCGTATCCGGAATAGCCGCACAATTAATTGTGACAAAAGGATGATTCTTCCGAGGGCTATGATAATGGATCGCCCGTGCGATAAGCTCCTTCCCCGTTCCACTCTCTCCCATGATGAGAACAGTAGATCGGGTATTGGCAACTTGATGGACAATTTTAAAGATGTCCCTCATCACTTTACTTTTCCCGATAATATTGTCGAAACCAAAACTCCGATCGATCTCCCTCCAGAGACGTTGGTTCTCTTCTTTTAAGGCCTGGGTGGAAAGGGCTCGGCTTATGATGAGACGGAGTTCATCGACATCGAAGGGTTTTGTCACATAGTCATAGGCCCCTAATTTCATCGCCTCCACCGCAGTTTTAATCGTTTTGGTGGCGGTGATCATGATGACCATTTGCTCTGGATCTTTCTGTTTAATCTTTTCCAGAACCCTCAGCCCATCCATATCGGGGAGGATAATATCGAGAAGGATAAGATCAAAAGGTTGCGTTTCCAATTGCTGGAAAGTCTCTTCTGCATTTTTGGCCAAAAAGACCTGATAATCGGTTTTGAGAATCATCTTCAGGGATTCTCGGGTTCCGATCTCATCATCCACGACTAAAATAGTTTTTTTGAATTCATCCTTCACCATAGGGACTCCTCTTAAAAAGGATGAGATTGATAATAAATGACCCTCCTTCTTTCTACCGGAAGCCTCAACGAGATCAGGGTTCGTAACTTCTTTTCGTTTAATTCAAATTTCATCTCGCCTCGATTTTTTTGGATGAGCTCTTTGACGAGACGAATCTCGAGGTCTGTAAGTTCTTTCTCCTGACTTAATGGGATCCCAAAGAGCGTTTCAGTAGGTTCGATAGGCCTTTTTAATCCCGTAAATAGGATCAGGATTTCGATATATTTTCCCTCCTGAGTGTCTTTTTCTTCTCTTATACCATCGATGGATTTGGTTAAAACACCGATTGTCCCGTGAGGAGGAATAGAAGGGATCGCATATTGGAGAAGAGAATTGAGGATGTATCTTAATTGTTCTTCATGAAGGATGACTTCTGGAAGATCCCTTTCATATTTTCGAAGCACCTTTATCTGTTTGTTTTCGATCTGGGGTTCATATTTCTTCAGGACTTCCTCCAGAATCGCATGAACGGTGCCTCTCTTCTCTAAAGGATGATTGATCTTGATATAATTTAGGAGTCCATTAAGAACCTCATCAATCTTCTCAATATCTTCGGTTACGATTTTATAGAAGTAATCCCTGAACTCGGGATCATTAAATTTATCTCTCAAAAGTTGAGTAAAAGTCTTGATAGAGACCAGGGGATTCTTTATCCGATGGACCAATTCAATAAAGAAGAGAGTTGGGTCCTGAGTGGACTTCTCCTGGGGTTTCATCGTATCGGCGTTTGGCCTTTTTTCGATCTTTTCAAGAAAAGCGAGCAGCGGGTTTTTTTCATACTCGGTTTCAAAAAAGAGATCTTTTTCCATAATCTTTTCCCCTTCAGTGGAGACAGCACTTCGAAGCAAGACTTCTTCTAATTCCCTCAAATTGCGAGGCCACCAATAATTTTCGAGCAATCTTAATGCAGAGGGGGAAATGCCTATCTTCCGAATCCTCATCTTTTTGGCGTTCTCTTCCAATAAATATTGGACGATGGAAGAGAGCTCTTTTGTTCGTTCACGAAGAGGGGGAAGAAGAAAGGTTAACGTACCCAGTCGATAGTATAGGTCCTGTAAAAATTTTCCTTGCGATACCTTCTCTTTCAAATTTTCTGAAGTGGAGGAGATGAAACGAATATTGGAGAAGACTCTCTTCTCTTTCTCATTCTGAAAAATCCCCTCTTCGACCAATTCTAAAAGCTTTAGTTGATCTTGTAGCTCAAGACTCCCAACTTCTTTAAGATAGAGGGTGAAGGGACGATCTTCTTTTTCAATCTCTTTAATAAGACGGGAAAGTTGAACTGGAAAAGGTTCTTCCCATAAGATTCTGCAATCCACCATATGGAAGGGATGGTATCTCCAATCCCCTGTATAATGGATGATCTTGGCCAATAAGTCTTTCCCCGTTCCTGGTTCCCCATAGATAAATACAGGGACTTTACTCTTGGCTGCTTTCTTCGCCATCTCGACGAGAGAAGAAGGGATAAGGGGAGAAGTCAATAATTCCTGATAATTCATCATCATTCAAAAATAGAGATATTTTTTTGAGTCCGTTTTTCTAAATCGCTTATCCGCCTTTTGGGATAATCCTGATTCACAGGGAGATTGACATAAAAGGAACTTCCCTTTTTTTCCTCGCTTTCCACAACAATATAGCCCCGATGATCCTGAACGATCTGGTTGGAAATGGAAAGGCCTAATCCACTGCCGGTCGTCTTAGTCGTAAAGAAGGGATTGAAGATCTCCTCTAAATATTCAGAGGGGATACCACATCCCGTATCGGTAAATTCGATTTGAACATAGGTTTCCCCACTTGGCTTCTTAAAAGACCGGGTTTTGATTCGAATCTCACCATTTTCAGGGGTCGCCTCGATCGCATTCAATAAAATATTTAGAAAGACTTGTTTAATCTGTTCTCGATCGACTTTGACCCGAGGCAATTCTGGATCGTATTGTTTAATGATTTGGATCTGTTTCTTCTTTGACTCTGTAGAAATGAGTAGAATCATTCCGTCCAGGATACTATTGATATCCTCAAATTCCAATTTGGGATCAGAGGGCCTGGCAAATTCCAGAAGTTCGTTGAGCAGGGAGGAGATTCGATCTACCTCTCCAGAGGCAATATTTAAAAAATGATTTCGAAACTCTTCATCATCCAGTCTTTCTGGTAATAATTGTGTCAGTGTTTTAATAGCCACCAGTGGGTTCCGGATCTCATGGGCCAACCCAGCCGTAAGGGTTCCTAAAGAGGCCAAGCGGTCTGCCCGGCGAATATACGACTTAGATTTCTTTAAATCTTCATAGAGGCGGGCATTCTCTATAGCGATTGCCGCTTGATTTGCCAGGGTGGTAAGAGGTTCGAGATCCTCATGGGAATAGATATCCTTGCTAAATTTATGACTGAGATTAAGAATCCCGATGAGATGCCCCTTAGAGATTAGGGGAATGCTCACCTCAGCCTCAATGGCTTCCATCTGCTGAACCACCTCTTTTAATTCAGAAAGATGAAGCCTTTTAGCTAATTCTTCTTTAATGATAATTTCTCCTATTTTTTGCAGATAGTGCGGTAGGGGAGCTCCCTTAGGAAGAAGGGAATAAGAGGAAGTGGATTTGATATTCTTTGATTCGGCTAATTCAAATCCTCCTTTCTCATCGTTGAGAAGAAAAAAGGAGGCCTTTTCCACTTTCATAGTCTGAGTGATGGTATCAATAATCCTTTTTGCCAGAGCTTTCAAATCAAGGATACTGACCATCGCTTTGCTGAACTCGCCGAGAGTCTCTCGATAATTATATTTTTCCCGAAAGAAAAGTTGTTCCACTACCCTTTCTGTTCCTGGTTTAATTTTGTGAAAGAGAATAGCCACAGACAATAGGATTCCAAAAAGAATTAACGAAAATAGGTAGTTTATTTTTCCAAAGAAAATTTTTTGGCCCAAAAGGATTAAGAGAAAGGAAGGTATAAAAATAAGTGCTGATAATAGGCTGTAAGTTGTTCCTTTTTGTAGAACAATATTAATATCCATTAATCGATGTTTTAAAATAGAATAAGTGAAAAAACTTAACATAATTAATGTAAAAGAAGGCCCCAAATGGCTAAAACGTGAGGTTCCTTTGGAGGGAAGAAGCAAGTTCGTTAAAACTGATGGAATAAAGGTTAAAAAAATTCCTAAAAAACAATATTTAAGTTGCAATCGTTCCAATCCAGATGACCCTTTATATGATCTCAATAATAAAAAGATTCCGCCTAACATTAATAAAATAAAGTAAAAAGAAAATAACTTGTGAGCAAGTCCATAATTAAGAGAAAGGGTTTCCCAATTAGCAGACTCTACAATTAAATTGGTAAAGGATAAAATTACAAAAATTGATGCGAAAACATATATAGGAATTTGTTTTAAAAAAGCAATACGGTAATTCCCGTTCGGGAATACCGATGAAAAATAGAAAAAAGATGCCGCTATAATACTAGGTCCCAAAAAACTCATTCTTGCCCAAAATAATCTCCAATAAGGCTCCTTAAATAAAAAGATAAAGAGAATACATAGTACCCAACTTGCACAAGCCCAAGAAAAAATAGAAAAAGAGATACTTATTTTCTTAATTCTGCCTTTAATAAAAACTAATATACCGAACCCAACATTTAATAAAAAAACAATAAATAAAATGATATTTTGAATTTGATTATTCATTATAAATATACTTTTTATCTATCTTCTTACTCTAAGTATGATTTTTGATAATCATTGTAGTAAGCCTACCCCCAAATCCATGTGTATTAATTAGTACAGTTTTTACTTCTTTTTGAATTAAATAATTAGGTACATAATTCAAATCACATTCAGGAGCAGGATGTGAAATATTAATAGTGGGCGGAATAATACTTTTTTTAATCACCAAAAGTGATGTAATAATTTGCCAAATTGATGTTGGGGCGATAGAGTGTCCCGTGATTGGTTTTATAGAGGTAATAGGTATATTATAAGCTAACTCACCAAATACTTTTTTAATAGCTTCAGTTTCATTGATATCATACGATAATATACCATTTCCATGAGCATTTATATAATCCACATCTTTTATATCTATATTACCTTTTTCTAAGGCCTTTTTAAAGTTGATCGCCATTGTTTCACTATTTTTGTCAACCTCAACCAAATCAAAAGCTTCGTTTAATGATGAATAGCTTATTATTTCTCCGTAAATTTTCGCATTTCTTTTTAAACTATGATTGAGTTCTTCCAATATTAAAGCTGCTCCTCCCTCTGCTAATACCATACCATCAGCATCAACATCATAGGGTTTCACTGCTCTTTTAGGGTCTTGATTTTCCCGAGAATGAAAACCAGTGGCACAAAAAGCGGCATAAATATAAGGAGTTATGGGAGCCTCCCCAGCTCCTACAATCATTACATCTGCATCTCCTAAACGAATAGCATTATATGCTAAAAAAGCTGTATCTAATCCTGAATTACAACCAGCTGCAACTGTGGTATTAGTCCCTTTTAGGCCAAAGAAGCAACTAATAATTGCACTTGCAGAATGAGTTGAGCATGCGACTACAGTCATCGGACTAATTCGTTTTAGTCCTTTTTCAAGAAAAATTGTATGTTGGGTTTCATTTATATCCTCCCCACCCATGGAAGTACCTACATAAACTCCAGCCCTATAAGGTTCTTCTTTACTAAAATCAATTCCAGAATCGTCCACTGCCATCTGAGCAGCCGCTAAAGCAAATTGGGCAAATCTTCCTAATCTTTTGGATGTCTTAGGATCCATATAATCGGTAGGGTCAAAATCGTTAACTTCCCCAGCGATTTGACATGGATAGGAGGAGGCGTCAAACCGTGTAATTCTTTTAATTGCAGAGCGGCCATGGACTAAGGAATCCCAAAATGCATCAATCCCTATACCATTAGGGGCCACCACCCCCATTCCTGTAATTACAACTCTTCTTTTTTCCATTTTCCTCCTTTCTTATGTTCAGGAACCAATAAATATGATTTATTAATATAGACATTTTTGGAATTTGTCAACAATTTTGTACACTTTATTTTTATGAATCGTGTTAGGAGATAAGAAAAAATGGAATTAATTAATGATTCCAATAAGTTACGATATAACTTGAAGCCCAAATAAAATTGTGCTAATTTTAATTGAAATTTCAAGGAGATAAATATGCATATCGATGAGAATAAAAAATTTGACAAAAGAAATATAGAACGAAATTTAAAAGAGAAAATCATTACCCAAAAGGAATATGAAAATTACCTGGCGAAATTACCCGATGTGAGTGATAAAATATATATTCCTGAAGAATCCGAAGGATCCAATAACGAGGATGAGTCTGAACTAAAAAAGAAAAATATAAAGAAGAAGTCTCCCAGAGGATAAGGAGAGATCCTTATGCCCATTTATGAATTTCAATGTAAAAAATGTAAAAAAGAGTTTAGTCAACTTTTTTTAAATTGGAAAGAGGCAGAAAATGTAAAATGCATATTTTGCAAGAGCGAGGATGTCAAAAGGCTTATGTCGTCTTTCTGCGTTCACCAAACCGAGGAGTCTCGTTTAGCGGACTTCGATACTTCAAAACCAAGGGGGGAAGATTTTTATAAGGACTCAAGGAATATAGGACTTTGGGCAAAAAAACGCTTAAGAGAGATGGGGGTAGATTTAGGCCCTAAATTAGACGAAATTGTGGAGAGAGGTCGAACTGGCAAAATTCTTGAAGACTATAATAAATAAGAATTTCTTTATTTTTAACCAATGGAAGATAAAGACTATTATAAAATTTTGGGGGTTTCAAGGAATGCAACGGAGGAGGAAATAAAAAAGGCCTATCGAAAATTGGCCATGCAATACCATCCCGACCGAAATCCCGGCGATAAAGAAGCAGAGGAGAAATTTAAACTTGCATCCGAAGCCTATGAAGTCCTTCGGGATCCCCAAAAGAGAGAGATTTATGACCATTACGGAATCGAAGGATTAAAGGGCACGGGGTTTACGGGATTTAGAGGATTTGAAGATATTTTCTCAACCTTTAGTGATATCTTTGAAGACTTTTTTGGATTTGGAACTTCCACAAGAAGACGAACCAGACCTCGTCAAGGAGCTGACCTGAGATATGATCTAAAGATCTCTTTCTATGATGCTGCCTTCGGAAAAGAGACCGAAATCGAAATTCCTAAAAATGTAACCTGTGATACATGTAATGGAACCGGGATCAAGCCGGGAACACGGCCTGTCGTATGTCCACTTTGTAAAGGGAGGGGTCAAGTCACCCGGTCTCAGGGATTCTTTACCATATCTACTACATGTAGCCAATGTCATGGTGAGGGACAGTATATCCCTCATCCCTGTAAAGACTGCCGTGGAACCGGAAAAGTCAAGAAAAAGAAGAAGATTCAGATCAGTATCCCTCCTGGCGTCGATTCAGGCTCAAAGTTAAGAATTCGAGGAGAGGGAGAAGAAGGAGAAAGAGGTGGCCCACCTGGTGATCTCTATGTATTTATTTACGTCGAACCGCACGAATTTTTTACCCGAGAGGGAGATGATTTGATCTGCCAGGTTCCCATAAGCTTTCCCCAAGCTGCTTTAGGAGCTGAAATTGAGGTTCCTACCTTGGACGGTAAAAGAACCCTAACCATCCCAAGGGGGATTGAAAGTGGCGAATTTTTAAAAATTAAAGGAGAAGGTTTCCCAAAATTGAAAGGGTCAGGGAGGGGGGATCTTATCGTTCAAATCCTGGTAAAGACTCCGAAAAACCTCACTAAAAGACAAGAGGAGCTTCTTCGAGAATTTGAGGAAATTACAAAAAAGAGAGAAGGAGAAGGGAAAAGTGAACCCCAGTCTGGATGGAGACGGTTTTTTAGCTAAAGATAAAAGTTAACATAATATATCTTATCAGACATTATGGAAAACCTATTTAAAATATCCGGGATCATTCTTTCCGGTGGGAAAAGCCTTAGAATGGGTAAAAATAAGGCCTTTATTGAAATTGATGGCATCTCAATGATTGACCGTACAATCAATCTTTTTAAGAAAATATTTAATGAAATTCTGGTGATTACAAATGACAAAGAACAATTTCTTCATATCAATCACGCAAAAATCTATAATGATTTAATTCCATTTAAAGGGGCGCTTGGTGGCTTGTATACTGGGTTATTCTACTCCTCCTATGAATATTCCTTTTGTGTCGCCTGCGATATGCCTTTTTTAAACGAATCGTTAATTAAATATTTAATAAGTAGGCTCAATGGTGAAGACATCATTGTCCCAAAGACAAAAGAGGGATTGGAACCCCTTCATGCCCTTTATTCGAAAAGATGCCTCTCCCCGATAAAAGAAATGATCGATTCTGGAAAGTCTCGTATCATTGATATCTACCCTCTTTTAAACGTAAAGGTCATTGAAGAAAATGAATTTATTGCTATGGATCCCGAAAGAAAATCTTTTCTTAACATAAATACCCCTGAAGAACTGGACCGAATTAAAAGAATGAATTCCTAAGCATATGATAAAAAAAATCCTCTTTTTTTTACTTCTCATTCCATTCTCCATCAGTTTGGACAGGTCAGGATTCGCAAAAGTTCTTGGAGAGGAAGAGAAACTCATTCTGGTTGGAACAGGGGCCTTCAGAGATGGCTTTTACGACATCGCCGAAAAAGAGTTCGGACAATTTATTAAAGATTATCCCTCTCACCCTAATCTTTATGAAGTTTATTATCTCTTCGGGAAAACCCTACTCAAAAAAGGAAAGTGGAAGGAGGCTCAGTCTGCCTTTTTAAAAATTGCCCAGGAGAAAAAGAATTTTGAGCAATTCGATTACGTCCTATTCTGGTTGGCTATAACGGAATTAAAAATAGAGGCCCCAGGAAGGGCTAAACGCCTTCTACTCGATCTCCTTAAACTTTCCCCGAAATTTGAATGGATCGATTATATTTATCTTTTATTAGGGCTGATTGAATTTAAATCAGGAAACCTTACCTCTTCAGAACAATACTTTAAAAAAGCCTCTTCCCTGTCTAAGAGAAATGAAATCTTATGGCCTTCATTTTTTTGGTTGGGAATTCTATCTTTTCGGTTGAATCGAGTTGAGAATGCCTTGGAGTATTTCAGTAAAATTTTATCCGAAAGAAAAGGACCAGCCCCTTTCCTTCATAAGTACGCTTTGTATTGGTTGGGAGAAAGCCAGGTAAGATTGGGGCGATGGGAAGAAGCGAAAAAATCCTATCAACTGTTCCTTGATCGTTATAGAAACGACCCCCTTTCTCCAGAAGTGGTCTGGAAAGTTGGGTTCTGCCAATATCGGCTTGGAGAAACGAAAGAGGCTATCGATCTTTTTCAATCTTTTAGAAACCAATATAAATATTCACCCCTTCTTCCCCATACCCAATTTTTAATCGGAAGAATATATCTCAGCCAGGGAGACTATTCCTCCTCACTTAAAGAGTTCGAACCCATCTTGGCCAAACCTTCTGAACACCCCTTATGGGCTCTCTCCCTATTGTCCACATTCTGGATTCACGCCTATCAAGGAAATGTAGAAGGATTGAGCAAGATTTCGCAACGATTCCAGAAAATGAGCTCTTTCGAAGAGGAAAAAATATTTCTCCAATGGATTCAGGGAGAGATGACTTTTACAGAAGGAAGAATCCTCGAGGCTTTGCCTTATTATTTTAATGTCCTTAATACTCGATTTCGGGAAAAGGCTCTATTTCAAATCGGGAAGGGATACTTTTTAGAAAATAAATTCAGGGATGCCATTACCAACTTTGACATCCTTTTTCTTGAATATCCCAATTCGAAATATAAAGAAGAGTCTCTCTTTCTCAAAGGTGAGAGTCTTTTGCAAATAGGAAATGTGAAGCAGGCCTTGGAATGCTTTGAACAACTCGTCAATGATGAAAACAAAACCCCTTGGCAGCTTTTTGCGTTAACCCAGATGGGAACCCTTTATACCCTTCTCGAAGATAGCCAAAAAGCGGAGAGGACGCTTAAAAAGATCCTTCAAGAGTTCCCTGATCATCCCCTCACCTATTATGCCTTATTGAAATTGGGAAACCTTCATTTCAGAAAAAATAATGTGGTCGAGGCGATTCATTATTATTCTCAAATCCTTAAAGGAAGTCGATTTGAATTGTGGGGAGAAGCCTATTTTCTCTTGGGAGAAATCTTCTACCAACAAGGAAAATATGAAAAGGCCTTTGGAAGTTTCGAAACGGCCGTGCGATATCTAAAAGAGACTTCCCCATTGTTCTTCTTAACCTATCTCGAAATGGGGAATCTCCAGCGTAAATGGGGCAGGTTGGAAGAGGCCAAAAAATCCTATACGACGGTCCTCAACCAAGCCAAGGATGAAGAATTGAAAAGAGCGGCATCGGAACTCCTTCACCTCATCGAAAAGCGATAAGGATGGAAACCCTTTTCATCGAAAAAATGTCCCAACGGGATATCGACGAAGTCCAAACGATCGATTCTTCATCATCTTATCATTCTCCATGGTCTAAGAAGGTTTGGCTCGAAGAGTCTCAAAATCCCCTCTCTCACTGCTTTGTGGCGAAAAAAAAGGATGAAGAGGATTCCAATAAACCCATTGGATTCATCTGTTTTCGAATTTTAGGAGAGGAAAGTGAACTTCTGAATATTGGCGTCCATCCTAAAGAAAGGTTAAAAGGAATAGGGAAAAAATTGATGAATTTCTATATCCATTATTCTAAAGAGAGAGGAGTAAAAAGTTTTTTTCTTGAGGTCAGTGTAAAGAATCTTCCGGCTTTTCATCTTTATCAGACCTTTCAATATCAGATCATTGGAACTCGAAAAAAATTTTACTCAGGAGAGGTTGATGCTCTATTGATGAGGCGCTCAGCCTGAGAAATGCCATGGCCTACCAGATCGATGGAATTGTTGTAAAGAATCGAAACATCCAATCTTCTTATTATCTTTTAGAATTGAAATGCCCACCCATTGCGAATAAAGCGAGGCCTGGCCAATTCGTGATGGTCAAACCTTCCTCCCAGAACTATCCCCTTTTGAGACGACCCTTTAGCCTCTCGAAGTTTTATCCTCTGAATCACCCTGATAAATCTAAAAGAGGCCAATTTTCGATTTTATATAAAAAGGTCGGTCTTGGAACAGAGATGATGAGCCATTTGAAGGAGGGTCAAAAAATTAATCTTATAGGCCCATTGGGGAATGGCTATAGTCTCCCTCCCCTTCCCTCTTCATCAACGATTATTCTTATCGGTGGAGGAATCGGAATCGCTTCGCTTCTCTCTTTAAAAGAGGTGTTGAAGGATCATATTATGTTCGCATTTATCGGTGGTAAAACTAAAGAGGATATTCTTTATGAACAAGAATTTCGAAAGGGAAAAAACACCACTCTTTATATTGCTACTGAGGATGGAAGTTATGGTGAGAAAGGAACGGTCGTTAAACTTTTTGTCTCAAGAATGAGTCAATTTTCATCAGACAAAGACCTTTACGTCTATAGCTGTGGACCCTCAGGAATGTTGAAATCCCTTGCGAAAAAGTTAATCAGGAAGAGATGGTTTGTTCAGGTCTCTTTAGAGAGTCGAATGGCATGTGGAATCGGTGCCTGCTGGGGATGCGTTGTCAAAACGATAGACTCCAATAATCCATATCAAAGGGTTTGCAAAGAAGGTCCGATATTTGATCTTAAAGAGGTGGATTGGGAGAACCTGTGAATTTCAGAAAAACCCCTGATCTTTCCGTGTCTATCGGGAAGATAAGACTTAAAAACCCTGTAATGGTGGCTTCAGGCACATTTGGATTTGGGGAGGAGTACGAAGATTTTTTCAACCTAAATGAGTTAGGAGCCATCATTCCTAAAGGGATTTCCCTCAAACCGATGATTGGAAATCCTCCCCCCAGAATCATAGAGACCGAGGGAGGAATGATTAATTCGATTGGCCTTCAAAATCCAGGACTTGAAAAATTTATTACCGAAAAGTATCCCTATCTCAAAAAGATAAAGACCCATCTCTTTATCAACTTCTTTGGAAACACCGAGAAGGAATATGTCGAATTGGCTCGAAGACTGAATGATCTTCCAGGGATTTCTGGCCTCGAGATGAATATTTCTTGCCCCAACGTGAAAAAGGGAGGGGTAGTATTCGGGACAAATCCTAAAATGACTTTCCGATTGGTTCAAAAAGTGAGAAAAGTCACTTCCCTCCATTTGATGGTCAAGCTTTCGCCCAATGTTACAGATATTGGAATGATTGCACGGAGTGCTGCCGATGGGGGTGCCGATTCTGTTTCTTTAATCAATACGTTTAAAGCCATAGCCATTAATATCCACACCCGAAAATCTGAAATTGGGAATATCATTGGGGGACTCTCTGGACCCGCTATTAAACCCATTGCCTTAAGAATGGTATGGGAGGTTCGTCAGGCGATTAAAATTCCGATCATCGGGATAGGAGGAATTCGAAAGGCTGAGGATGCTGTGGAATTTATTTTAGCAGGAGCCTCAGCCATTCAAATCGGAACAGCCAATCTCATCAATCCCGGAACAGCCATTGAAGTCATCGAAGGAATCCGAGCCTACCTTCTTCAGCATCAAATCCCTTCGATTCAGAATTGCATCGGCCTCTTTAAGACTTAATCAAACCTGATCCCTAAGGATCTTTGGTGAGATGAAGATCAAAAGATCCTTTCTCGAATCCTCCTTGGACTGTCTTTTAAATAACCAACCTAAGAGAGGAATTTTATTGAATAGAGGGATTCCTTCGTTCCCATCGGATTTTGAGATGGAATAGACTCCGGCAATGGCCACCACCCCATTATCTCTAATGAGAACTTCAGATGAGGCTTCCTTCTTATCGATACTCGGAATTCCTTGGACAACAATACTTGGATCCGGAGCATCCTTCTTCACCTTAATACTTAATTTAATATGACCATCATTGGTCACATGAGGGGTAACCGTGAGCTTTAGGTTAGCTTCGATAAAGTCAAACGTAGCTGTCCCTTCAGCGGTATATTTAATATAGGGGATCCTTAGGCCCTGTTCGATATAGGCTTCTCTATTATTCAAAGTTGCAATTTTTGGACTCGAGATAATCTTCACATCTCCCTTATTTTCGTGAGCAGAGATAGCAAAATCTAACTGCTGAATCGTTCCTCGACTAAAGAGAAATTCAATAATGCCTGGTGTCCCTATTCGAGGTAAAGCAGGAAAATCTACAACTTCTCTTGTAGTTATCTCTTTTTCTGTGACTACATCAAATGTCTTTCCAAGATTACCTCCACCAGCTGTAGCCTTCCCACCTCCTAATTGGAATCCCCATTTCACGCCCAACTCCCTTTGAAAAGTCAAATTGGCCTCAACAATTCGAGCTTCAATAAGAACTTGAGGAGTCTTTGTATCCAAAGCCTTGACTAAATCTTTAACGGAAGCTATATTCTTTGAAATATCTTTTATAATAAGAGTATTTGTTCTTTCATCAACTTTAACATCACCTCGCTCGCTTAATACCCCCTTCACTTGGGGAACGATCTCTTTGGCTGTGGCATAGTTTATTGGAATCAGTTCGGTCACTAAATCCTCCAGTTTCTCTTTCGCTCTCTTGGATTCGAGGAGAGCTTGTTGTTCTTTATTCAATGTTTCTCGGGGGGCTATACGAATGACATTACCCACCTGAACCATCCCAAGGTTTCGGGATTGAAGGATCACATCCAATGCTTGATCCCAGGGGACATCGACCAGTCTCATTGTAATCTTCCCGGACACATCATCGGACGTGATTATATTAAAATTGCTCACCTCTGCAATCAATCGAAGGATATTTTTAATATCGGCATCCTTAAAATCAAGGGAGATCTTTCTTCCTGTATAAACTTTTTCGCCTATTGCGGGTTCTTCCGGTTTTTTAAGAGCCGTTGGCGGAGGAACTGGCTTTTCTTCTTTGGCTTCCACCACGGGTTTAGGCTCTTCTTTCTTTATTTCTTGAGGAATTTCCCTCTTTTCTTCTTTTTTGGGCTCTTCTTTTTTAACCTCTTCTTTAGCTATCTTCTGTTTTTCTTCTTCCCTCCTTAAAACAGGTGGGGGCTCTACCTTTGCCTCTTCTTTCTTTTTGGGTTTTTCGAAATCAAGGAATAGGGTCTTTCCTTCCCGAGTCATTTCAAAAGGCACCTCTTCTCTCAACTTGATCAATATCCTAAGATCGGTTGCCTTTCCAACTTTTAGATTCTGAATGTCAATATAATTTACGGCACTATCAAATTCCTTGGTGTCCAGACCTCTCCGAAGAGATTTGGAAGCAGAAGCATTTTTAATATCTACAGCCACCGTATTTTCTGATATCTTTTTTGTCTCATAGGCCGGTTCCTCTGCAAGCCAAAGGATAATTCTCGATTTTTGATCCATCTGCTTAAAATCGATTCCTTTTAATGTATTGGGTTTGGCTGATTTCGGCTTTTCCGAAACGGAGGGTTTCTCTTTTTCTGAAGAAACCGGGGAGACCAAACCCTTTCCCGCATCAGGAACTATGACTTGAGGTGCCTGGGCTTGCGGAACATTCCCAATCGAGACGATGAGTTTACCATCCAAACGATTAATCTGATAGGCAGGAATCGGGGTCTTAGTAGCATCGAACACCAATCTCAGTTTATCCGGATAGGTTCCTATTCGAACTTTTTTAATATAAGGGTTGTTCAAAGAAATGGATTTTTTGGGATAATGGGTAGTTACTCCCAAAATGTCCAAGACTAAACGGGCTGGAGAGTCCAACTTAAAAGCGTTGTATTTTTCCAAATGTCCGTCCGCAACGATCGTAAAGTTCATGAAATCGACCTTCTCTTCAAAGTTAAAATCAACAATCTCTCTGGCCCGTTGTTTTACTTCAACAGTGGGTGGAGAGGGTTGGGAGGATTCTAAAGTGGGAAGTGGAGTTTCCTTGGCCAAAGGCTCTTGAGCTGGTTCCTCTTTTACTTTTTCCTCTTTTAAGGGTTCTTCTTTAGAAGATTCTTCCTTGGACCTTTCTTTTTTCGTCGCCTCTTCTTTGGGAGTCTCTTTTATCTCGGCGACCTGTTTTGGCTCTTCAACCTTCTTTATTTTTTCAATATCAATGAAGAGGTTTCTTCCTTCTCTTGTAACCGTATAATTGGTCATCTGAAGAAGGGTCACTTCCACCCTGCCCTTATCATCAAACTGGGTGGTAAAGACCTCAGAAACGGTGCCGTTTTCAATCGTAAGTTTCTCTTTCACTTTACTCACATCGGCATTGGGGATATCGATCACCACTCTTAAAGGGTTTTCTCCTAATCTAAAAAACGGCGGAGAAATAGTTTCGGAGGCTTCGATAGATATCCTGGTCAATTTTTCTTCTTCTTGAAACGAAATTTTTTGTAGGGTCGAGACTTTCATTAGGGCAGTCTGGGGTTCAGGGGGTGAAGGCTCCAATCTTCCTTGTTGGGTCGTTGCGCAACCCACGAATAAAAAGAAAACGAAAATACCCCACCACATCTTCTTGAATTGATGAGAATATTTCATGATTCTCCTCCCTCCTCTACTTTATGAAGCAGCATGATGACCTCGTTGGTTTTAATCTTTCCAAATACATCTAAAAAGGACTCCTCAATGATGACCCGATCTCTTAAGATGCGGGTAACCTTTCCTTCATTTTTCCCGACCAGGGTTCCTTTCTTTAGAAAAAATCCCTTTCCTGTGGCATCCTCCACAAGGGCTACATTTCCTTCCGGCGTTGAAATAATAGCAACCAGTTTTAACTGACTAATATCGTACTTCTGAAGGGGGGTCAGGGGCGTGGTTCTGGGGATCTCCCTCACAGGGGTAAGTTGAATAAACGGTTTAAAAGGATCCGGTTTTCCAGAAGGATTATAGGAATATTCTGGTTCCTCCTTCTTTGGTGGCTCTTTAACTTCAGCGACTTTTGGAGCTTCAACTTTTTTTGCCGGAGCTGAAGAAGGAGCCCCTTTTTTCGTAGGCGGAGGTGGAGAAGTTCCTCCCCCACAGCCAATGATTAAGAAACATAAGCAAAGGAGGATTGAGATCGCCGGGATCCACCTACGGCTTCTTCTTTGGAATAACATCCTCTTCCTCTGTCTTCTGTTTTTTCTCTGTCTTGGTCTCACTTTTCTTTTCCTCTTTCTTGGGTTCAATAAATCGATAGGTATTGATCAAACAAGAAGTCTTTACTAAAACGTCCTTCTCCCTTCCCTTGACCTCTTTTGCTCTGGACATATCGAAGTCCACCACATTGATGATCCGCGGGAGTTTACTGATTTTGTCAAAAAAAGTTCCAGTTTCATGGTAACTTCCGATCACGACCAGGTCGATGGGAACTTTAGCATAAAACTGCTGGGGTTCCTCAGGCTTTGGCCTGAAAAGAGTAAATTCCAAATTGGACTCTTTTCCAAGACGGGAGATACTCTTTAATATCTCTGGAATCTCCTTTTCATTGGGAAGTTGAGTCAGGGCATTAGCCAATTGTTCATTCAGTTTCTCAATCTCCTTTTTAAATTTATCCAGGTCCCTTGCGACCCTCTTTCCTTCGTTGAGTTCATTCATTAATTTACTCATTTCACTCCTGAGAACCTCCTTTTCATTCTGAAGCGGAATGAAAAAGAGATAGGCGTAGAGGGCCACCAACAGGCCGAGGATTCCCACCAAAATTAGGATCTTCTTAGAGGTAGGAAGCCTTAGAATCGAATCAACCGTCAATGCCATTCTCTCCCCCTTTTGTTACATTGAGATCTCACAAGAAAGTGTAAATTTTTTAAGTTTAATTTTACTCTGTTCTACCTGTTCACTTACGACCAGATCCACACTCTTAAAGAATTTCGAATTTCTTAAATTGGTCATAAAATTGGCAATCGTTTCATCATCCATAGCGAGACCTTCGAGATTCAGCTTTGATCCCTGTTTTTTAAGGGATTCCAGATGAAGCCGTTCAGGCTTATGGATGCTCAACTCATCTAAGATCCGAACCGGACTTGCCTTCTCCTTTCGGAGTTTCTCGATGACATTCAGTTTTTCCTGGAGCACCTTCTGAGCCTCTTTAGCTTTGGTGACTTCTGCATTTAATTTTTTGTAATAGGCAATCTCTTCTTTCATTGTATTGATTTGAGTAACCATTTCCTCCTTCTCCCTGGTCATCTTCCAATGAACCCCAACCAACAGAAGGAGTAAAACGGCTAAAGAGGCAAAGAATACGATAAACTCCTTTTTCACTCCGATCTTTTTTTTCTCTTTCCCTGGCAGTAGGTTGATCTTAATCATTTGTCTCCTACCTTTCTTGTGGCAAGACCGACTCCCACAGCCATCATGGGACCTATCTCTCTAAGATATTCGATATCAAAACTCTTCTCACTGAACTCTATTTTTTTGAACGGGTTGACGTTCTCTACTGGAATTCCTGTTTGTTGCTCTAAAATTGTGTCAAAATCCTTGACCTTCGATCCTCCTCCACTTAAATAAATTTTACTGATCTTTTCGTAAGTAGTGGTGGATTGAAAGAATTCGAGAGAATTGGCGATCTCGAGCGCAAGGGTTTCAGAAGCGGCCTGGAGAACCTCCCGAATCATAGGTTGTGAAGAAGCCTCCAGTTTACTTCCAATCTTGATCTTCTCAGCTTCCTCGTAATCAATGTGGAGCTGGCGTTGAATCTCCTCGGTGATATAGTTTCCTCCCTTAAAGATATCCCGGGTAAAGGCAGAGATATTATTTTTGAGGATATTGATATTGGTAATACTGGCACCTACATTTGCCATGGCAATGGTTTCGTTCAACTCCGTTTCGTAGTTGACAGCAAACATATTCTCCAGGGCAAAGGCATCGACATCAATGATGACTGGATTTAATCCTGCTTCAATAAGGACAGAGACATAGTCGTTAATAATATCTTTTTTAGCCGCTACCAAAAGAACATCCATCACCTCTGGATTTTCAGATTCTGTTCCTAAGATTTGGAAATCGAGATTCACATCGTTGATATCGAAGGGGATGTAGCGTTCGGCCTCCCACTTAATGGACTCTTCCAATTCGGCTCGGGACATGAAGGGAAGAGTAACTTTCTTGACGATGACAGAATGTCCGGAAACCGAGGTCACCACATCTTTTGTCTTCGTTTTTGCGCTCCTCACCAACTCTTTGATGGCATCAATGATGGTCACGGAATCCATCAAAGCCCCATCCACAATCGCCTCTGGGGGGAGAGGAGAAATTCCCAAGCTCTGAAGTCGATATCCCGTTTTCCCTTCGGATAATTCGACCAATTTAATGGAACTTGTACCAATATCTAATCCGATGACATTTTTTTTCTTTCCTAAGATCATTTTTTTCTCCTTTTTCTCAAATGGTTCTAATTTATCAATTTTTTTCTAAATTATTCTTATATTTTCAAAAAAGTCAAGAAAAATTTTAATAATTTCCATAAATTACTCAAACATGGGCTTCTAACCCATACTTTTTAATTTTTGCCCTTAACGTGGCCCGAGAAATACCTAAAATTTTTGAAACCTTAGATTTATTCCAATCCAGTTTTTTTAGTACATTGGCCAGATAGATCTTTTCCATCTCGTCGAGGGGCATCACCTCGAAATCAGAACTCTTATTCTCTTTACCCTCTATTTTTTTCTCTCTCTCATCTTGCCTGACCTCAAAGGGAAGGAATTTTGAAGAGATATAGTCTTGGTCCGTCAGAATCATCGCCCTTTCAATCACATTTTTCAACTCTCTCACGTTCCCTGGCCAGTGATATTGGACAAGCAATTTTTTTGCCTCGTCCGTCAATCCTTTAATATTTTTTCCATACTCCTTATTGTTCGCTTCTATAAAGAGATTGGATAGAAGGAGTATGTCCTCCGGTCTATCTCTCAGAGGAGGCATTTCCACCACCATCACTTTTAGCCTGTAATAGAGGTCTTTTCGAAATGCCCCTTCTTTGACCAGGGACTCTAAATCCCTATTGGTGGCCGCAATAATTCTCACATCGACCCTAATCTCTCGCTCCCCTCCTACCCTCATAAAGGCCTGATTTTCGATGACCCTTAAAATCTTGGATTGGAGATAAGGTTTCATCTCCCCGATCTCATCTAAGAAGAGAGTTCCTCCGTCCGCCAGTTCAAAAAGTCCTTTTTTTGTTGTCTTTGCATCCGTAAAGGCCCCTTTTTCATATCCAAAAAGTTCTGATTCGAGAAGGGTATCAGGGATAGCACTGCAATTAATTTTCATAAAGGGCTTATTTGCTCTTTTACTACTATAGTGGATGGCATTGGCAGCCAATTCCTTTCCGGTTCCGCTTTCCCCTTGAATTAGAACAGAGGTTTTGTTCGTCTTGCTGATCATTCCGATCAGTTCTCTCACGTATTGAATTTGAGGACTTACCCCATTGATATGATTGTTCTGTCCCTCTTCTCTCTGTTGCCACCGAAGTCTCCTCACCTCATTAATAAGGCTTTGGGTTTCGAGTCCCTTTTCAATGAGTAGCTTTAATTCCTCCAATTCGAAAGGTTTATTGATATAGTGATAGGCACCTAATTTCATTGCTGAAACAGCGGTTTGAACATCGGAGTAGGCAGTCATAATGATGACCAAAATATCCGTATCCAATTCTTTAATCTTCTTTAATACTTCGAGCCCATCGATATCTGGAAGTTTCATATCGAGAAGAACCAGGTCGATGATATGTTTTTTGATCATTGAGAGAGCCCCATTTCCTGAGCCTTCGGCATAGATCTCATATCCACTCTTCTTCAGGACATCCAAAAGGGTTTCTCTCATAATCTCATCATCATCGACGATAAGAATGGAAGGTTTCATAAGTCCTATTCCACCTCCGGTAAATTGATGATAAAAGTGGTTCCTTTCTCTAACTGGCTCTCGACCTCAATCGTTCCTCCATGTTTTTTAATAATCTGATAGGTAATGGAGAGTCCTAATCCCATTCCTTTCGGTTTGGTCGTAAAGAATGGATCGAAGATCTTTGGAAGGATTTGAGGAGGAATCCCCTTTCCTGTATCAGAAATGATGGTCTTCACAAAATTCTTATTCGAACCTCCAATCGTAAAGGTTTTAAAAGGATGGGCCTCAATCCTTAACTCTCCACCATCGGGCATGGCTTGAATCGCATTGAGGAAGAGATTTAAAAAGGCCTGATGCATTTGAACCTTATCCACCTTTAACTTTGGAAGTTGAGGATGATAGAACTCTACGAATCGAATCCCTTTATCTGCGATCTCTTTGATGAGAAAGGGGGTAATCGCATTCACAATATCCCGAATATGGCAAGGGAGTAAATTTAGGGTTTGGGGTTTTGCAAAAGAGAAGAAGGTTTTTAGGAGTTCATTGAGCCGATCAATCTCTTTGGTGATCCGATTGAGATATTCTCGCCTTGGATCTTCCTCGGGCATCTCTTCTCCGAGCGCCTGGGCAGTCGTTTTTATCCCGGCCAGTGGATTTCGAATCTCATGGGCAATCCCGGAGGCAAGCTTGCCTAAAGAAACCAAGCGATCCATTCTCAATATCTCTTCTTGCATCTTGTATACTTTGGTTAAATCTCTAAAGATCACGATCTTCCCGATGATCTCCCCATTAATGTTTTGATGATTATTAATGGTAAACCCAACAGGGATTTCGGTTTGATCTTTCCTTCTCATCCATCCTTCTCTTCGGGTATCCGCCTCTTCTTGGGACAGGAAAAGAGATTGGAGGTTACTCTGTTTTTCTTTCAATCCCAAAATACTGAAGGGTTTCCCAATGACTTCGTTTTTCTGATATCCTAAAATTCGTTCCCCTGCATGGTTCATGTAGGTAATTCTATCATCGATTTCAGTGATAATAATTCCGCTCCCGATACTTTCGATCAAACTGAGAGAAAAGTTTTTTGCATTCTCCAGTTCTTGATTTAATTTGAGGATTTCCTCCTCATAGCTTTTGACTTGATGCCCTTCTCTTCCCATCGCCTTCAGTCTTATCCCTCAGGATTGGCGACTCTAACATTTACTCAGGTCGAGAACAGGGATCTCTTCTGGACGATCCTGATATATCCACTGGAACTTCCCAAGAAGGGATCCCTCGAAGGTGGATCCTTCTAATCGTCCAAAAGGAATGGACAGTTTATTCAAGACTCGATCAATGAGTAATCCCTTAAACTCTCCATCATCCCTAACCATCAGAATCTGTTTTTCACCCGAAAGATCCTTATCCTCTATGGGTAAGATTTTTTCCAGGGGAATGAGCTTGACTTCAAACCCACGGATTCGAATCTTTGATAACTGAACCAAGCGGTTGAGCAAGGATTCTGGGACTTTAAATAACTTAAAGACCTTGTCGCTCTCGACCCCTACCAGGGTTTCCCCTCTCTTTAATACGGTGACTTTTAAGACGGAAGGTTTTTCCTCCGGTAAACCTTCCCTGTGAGGTTTCCTCTCTCTCTCATGAGCCTCTAAATGACGATCCACTTTTTGGAGGATCTCCTCCAGCCTCTGCGAGAAGAAATCCATTCTGCTTAGGACCTCTTCGATCTGTTTTTTAATAGACACAGCTTCAGGTTGAATCTCGATTTGGGCCTCTTGAGGTTTGGCTTTCGGTCCGGGAGTTTCTTCTAAACAAGAGAATCGGGCTTCCATCCCGGCGTAGGCTAATCTCTTGTAAATCTCGACCTCTCCTTTTTCTTTCCTCATCAAGAGTTTGAGAGTGTCTTTTGAATCCAGTAAGATTTTAATCAAAGAGGGCTGTATCCTTTCCTCATTTTTAAGCATATGGGTAAGGAGTTTAGCCATTCGATCCAGCAGAGAAGAAACCTCCGGATTTTCATGGAAAGACCTTTGTAACGTCTGAACCTCTTGAAGGGTCCTATGGAGATTTTCTTTGGAGACTTCCCATTCGAGAGAAAGAAGCTGACTCTCTAATTGGTCGAGAGATTTTTGAGGAGGCTCTTCCTTTTCCAAGAAAAAGTCCCTATTGGGTTCTTCCCTGATCGTGCTGGGCTTCCACTCCTGTCGTTTCTCTACAAAGAGTCGATCGACCGCAGCCTCAATCTCTGCTTCCAAATCTTTGATTTCCTCTTCGTCAAATAGTTTATCCATGATGGCCTCCCTTTCTATCTTACCGATTGATCTGCCAACATGATCTTACGGCTGACATCTTTGACCACTAATTTCGTAATCTCCCTTAAGGTCTCAAATACCCCCTCCCCCTTCAGTGCACTGGCGGGAAAAGAAGGGACTTTCAGCATGGAATTAAGATCCTTTTCAAGAACTTCGATAGGAAGAATCTCTGAATCCGTTCCATCCAAATCTCGTTTATTATATTGAAGGACGAGAGGAATTGACCGGATACTGATTCCTTTTTCTGCCAGATTTTTTGCTAAATTGATGAGACTCTCGATATTCTTTTTTCGTTGAACTTTTAAGGAATCGGCAACAAATACGACTCCATCTACCCCTTTGAGGACCAACTTCCGAGTCGCATCATAGTGAACCTGTCCGGGAACGGTGTAGAGTTGAACCCGAATATCAAAGCCTCTAATTTTGCCCAGGTTCAATGATAAAAAGTCAAAGAAGAGGGTTCGATCTCCTTTGGTATCAATAGAAACCATCTTCCCTTTCACATCATCGCTCATCTGATTATATATATAGAGAAGGTTGGTCGTCTTTCCACAGAACCCGGCACCATAATAGACAATCTTGCATTGGATCTCGTCCTTACTGAAATTAATAAAAGGCATTAAACTCCAATCCTCCTCTACGATTGATGTTCTGGAGGCTGAAAAGTAAGTTGACGATCACTCTCAAAGATCTCCTTAAGAATCTTGAGCAAATCCTCTGCGATCTGATTAATTCTCAATCGAATCAGTCCCAGAGAGGTCTTATCATTGAAGAGGGTGACCAAGATAACGTGTTCTCCGAGAGCGGTGAAATAAACATTCTCATTCTTTCCTTTATGAAAGAGAAGCGTGAATTCCTCTTCCCCTAAAATCCTGGCAATTTCTGCTGTAGCTCCAAAATTGGCCGCTGTGAGAGCGGATAGGGAAAGTACGTCTATATCCATGGTATTCCCATATTGGGCAATCAGTTGACCCGAACGATCGATCAGTAAAACCGACTGAGCCAGAGACGAGGAGACTACCTTATTTAAATAAAAGTTGATCTTCTCTAAATCTTCTTTCGTGATCACGATATTCATTGGTTACTCTATCCTCATCCCTTCCCTCTCTATATTTTTTCATCATTTCTTCTCATGGCCTCGATGAGAAGGTGTTCCCAGTTTTGATAGATGGTCTGGAAAGGAGGGGTGACTCCCACATTTGAGACGAACTCCCCTTCCGGCCAGCTCAATATATAGAAAAAAGCCTCTATTCCTTTCTGGTTCCCGCATTCGGCATGAATAATCTCTCCTTCGCGTAAATAGATGGTGCCTTTTTCCCCATCCCTCGTGATAGTGAGCGCAGTCGTCAAACGACCGAGACAGTTCATCTGAATGACATCGGTTAATTGGAGACCAACCACACGGCCTTGAAACCCCTTCTTTTTATAAATTAAATCAATGATAACTTTCCGGATTTCGTTAATCTCGAAGGGTTTTTCAATATAGTAAAGGGAACCTCTTCGGTTCGCCTCTTTTTGGACATCCGAAGAACCATAGGCGGTCATAATAACGACCTTGGTTTGAGGATACTCTTTTTTGATATGAACCAGAAGGTCAAGTCCATTAATGTCAGGCATTCGAATATCGGAGATGACTAAATCGATGTGATTCTGTTTGAGTAGATTTAATGCCTCTTTACCACTATTGGCAACAATGACCTCATATTTATCTTTATCCTTTGCCAAACTTTTCGCCATGCTCCATGTGAGGGTCTCTTCATCGTCCACAATAAGAACCCTTTTTAACTCCTTAGCCATACCAGAAAAATCCATTGTTTTTATTAGATATTTTAAATAAGCAAAATAAATGCCAATTGAGTTAGCCCCTCGATATGCATAATTTATTAAAAATTAAAAGAAATTTTTCTCTCAATAGGCCCTTTTATATAACTGAATAAAATCAAATGGTCAATAATTGACCACTGGAAAAAAAATCCCTACAAAAACGACTCCAATCAAACAACTTGACTTTTTTTAATCGTTTTATTAAGTTTTTATTAAAATTGGTGAAATAGGGGTTTTCATTTGAACAAAGAAAAGATTTTAGATCTCGCACAGAGATATATTTTAAAAGGACAGCCCAAGAAAGCGATTAAAGAATATCTAAAGCTCATCGAGGCAGACCCGAAAGACAAAAGGATTCACTTAAAATTAGGAGACCTTTATTATAAAAATGGCGAGACCGATAAGGCGATGGTGGAGTACATAAAATTGGGAGACCTTTATGCGGAAGAAGACCTCAATTTCAGGGCTATCGCTATTTACAAGAAAGTGCTCTCTATCGATTCAAAACATCTGGAGGCTCTAAAAAAGATTGCCTACCTTTACCTTAAAGAAGGCCTCAAAGGGGATGCAAAGAATTACTATCAAACTATCCTTGAGATCAAACCGAATGATTCTGAGGCATTGAGGGCTTTGCGAGAGATTGAAGCTCCTGGGATAGAAGAAACTCCACTAAAACCTCCTCCAAAAGGACCTTTCATTCCAGAGATTTCTCCTCCACAAAGCTTCAAACCAAAGCCGATGGATGAAAGGGCTAACTTTATTTCCTCTCTTGGAGAGGAGGCTCAGATTCCTCCTAAGGAGTTAGAGATTCGAGTTCCTGATAAGGATGCCGAGACGCATTATCATTTAGGGATTGCCTACAAGGAGATGGAACTCTTTGACTATGCCATCTCTGAGTTCGAAATAGCCTCCGCCGATCCAGCTATCGAGTTCGATTGTTATATTATGCTCGGGCATTGCTACTTGGATAAGGGAGATTACGAACAATCCATTCGGTATTTTCAAAAAGCAACTCAGGCGAAAGGGCTTCCAAAAGATAAATTGGCTCGCCTTCATTATAGTCTGGGATTGGCTTACGAAGCGAACGGGATGATTTCCGAAGCTCTCGATACCTTTCAAATCGCATTACAATTGGATCAATCTTTATCCGAAGCCCACGAAAAAATCATAAAACTCCAACAGAAATAGCATTTATTTAAATTCAGTTATCTTACCACTTCCCGCCAGTAGAGTAAACTCTTGTTCTTGTTGGTATCACGTGAAAAAGCCCTTTGAGAATAGACTTTACCTTCCGTAGTACCAATAATTACTGAACCCTGGCCTGTTCGGTTTATTGTAATGACAGGGGTAGAAGGAGCTCCCGCTCCGATAACTTTGGAACGGGAGGATGGAGTCGCCGATGGCATTAGATCCGATAGGTCATCAACCAATAAGGCCCCTCCGCCGGTAAGATAATAAACTATATACAGCTTTGCAATACCTTCTACAGAACAAATATCCTCTGTTTCGATATTGGTATAGGTGGTAAAATAGACCAGTTGATTAAAAACTGCTGGCTTTGAAAGAACCTTTTCTAAGGACTTCCCATCTTTATTTAATATAATGAACCACCCCTTCTTTGTGGGGTCCGGAAGGAATGTATTTATATTCGTAACATTTTTTAGATCACTCTCCTGTAACGGTGATGCCACATAACCATCATCCCGAACCGCATAGAACCTTTCAGCGGGATTGTCCCACTCTTTTGGTTCTTCCCTATCGCCAGTGCCAAAATAGACCCATGGCTTTCTATTCTTATCAAAGGCTACAGCAGCCTGGTGGTAGATACAATGCTTCTCGGCTGGGCTATTTGGAGTTATGAATAATCTATAAGCCTTATCATACCATAAACTATCGCTCTTTTTGTTCACTGGATCGAAGGAAACATCAAATACCCACATCTGACCTCCCAAATCTCCGATATAGACCTTATCGATATAGCCATCCATATTTAAATCAACAGCCGTTGGAGGAGCGGGCAGAGAAAACTCCATATATTTCTTTTTGGGATCGTCTTTATCATAGGAAAATTCCCATAATTTATTACCATTGGTAATATCAATGACATAGAATGCTCTTCCAATATTTGCTTTTTTGTCTTTTTTCTCCTCTGGATCAAATCCACCCCCAATGAAGGCAACCCATTTTTCAACGAGATTTCCACCTTGTTCAATCTTGACTCTTCCGATAGCAGGCTCAGACCAGCTCTCCCCAGATGTTTGAAACTCCCAAAGGAATTGAGGATTTTCATTATCTGTAATATCCAGGGCAAAATAATGCTTTCCTCCTTTCCTCAATCCGCATACAAGAATGGTTCTCCACTCATTAGCATCCTTTTTACCGTTGGAATTTAAATCGCCCCACCATACATCCGCCACTTTGGGAGATGAATCCACATAATAGGTGTATTTGGTTCGCATCGAATTTAGACTTTTCAATAAACTGGGCGGGATGAAGGCCCAGATTTCCTCGCCGGTTGGATTAACATACTTCTTTTCAGTTTCGTCCCAATCACCCCCATTAAAGGCGTGTAGCATCCCGTCATTGGCTCCAACGATGATAACCCTCTTTCGTCCTTTATGAGTTTCATAAAAGCCCCCTGCCCCACTATACCCTTCATCAATGAAATAGCGCGATGGAGATCCCACAATGGCAGGGGTTGAATGGAAGATATCTCCCAGCTTCCATGGTCTCTCTTCCACATACCCTGGTTTTTCACAATAAGGATTGTTGGGAGGTGGGTTGGGAATATCAGTGCACTCATCATTATCAATATTGTATTTATCTAAAACATTGCCTCTCACATAATTGATAATGTCGGCACGATCGGAATCTTTTGTAACCCCAAGGTCAGCATTTGTAATATTGGCAAAGGTGAATTCTCGCATCGCTCCACTAGTGTAGGTATAGATTTTCCGCGAAGCATGATCTTTTTGAGTCAGTTCTTTACCGGCATCCCATAAAAGTTTACTCTCGGCTGGCTCGCCTTCGGCATCTACCTCAAGAGTACCATCGGGGTTTAATTGGTATGCCTTTAAATTTCCAGGCCAGAAGGGACTCTTATCATATGGGATAAATTCCGCAATATAAATAATATCTCCATCCTCAGTTCGGACAGAAGGAACTGAAGGTGATGCGAAGGAGTAAGTTTGGCCAAGAATTTTTTGGAATATTTCTGTTAGCGCATCATATAATTGCTGAGGGTTATCCGCATAAAAGGCGCTCCCATTATTCTCGTCTGCCGTTCCACCCGCTAACGCCATTTCATCTAATTTCGATTTGGCTTCATCGGAAAGGCCTACCCCTAGGATATAGGTTTTTATGTCGAAAATATAATCCTTTCCTCTCACTTTTATTGTGAGATTTTGTAAAGCTGTAAGTTTCGATAATACAGCGGGCATCAATGTATCTGCATTCCCAGGCGTACCATTCTCGCTTATGCTTGGAAGTCCATCAGTTACATAAACGATGAAATTCTTTTGGCACCAATCTTCAATCGGGCTCGTATAACCCGTGCCCTTGAAATAATTAATGGCAGTTTGTAGAGTCCCCGCAGTGGGAGTTAATCCTGCATTGACAACATAGGGACAGGTATTTTTGTCGGCATTCCCGCAACTCATGTAACCTGCTTCATCATTTTCCATTGGATCGAGTTTGTTCATTAAATTGGTGTAGGTTGAAGTTGGATTCCCATTATTATCTGTGAGATAACCGATTGGCACATGCAGGTAGCCGTCCCCAGGAGAAGTGTTTGAAAACCAAGTTCGACCTACATAATACCACATCAATCTTCTACCAAAATCAAGGTAACCTAAAGCGTAGTCAGAATCGGTAGGCAATAATTGACCGCTAAAAGCAAGTCCAGTATAATTATTAGCATCATCATTTGTTCCGGTTTTAAAGGTATAACACTTATAACTGTCCCAGGGTGTCCCCTCGTTAGGATTGTATCCCACCGAATAGCAATATCTTGTGCCCTCATTATTTGATGAATAGAAAGGATAGGCGTTTTTGAAGTAGATGTATCTTGTAGGATCCGAAGGATTAACCATCCTTTGTCTCTTTGGGAAGATTAAATCGCTATATCTTCTTCTTTGCTCAGAATCGATGGGATAATTTGTTAAAATCTCATCCAGATAGGACACATCAAAGGAAGAATTATATTTTCTACATTCCGTTTCACAAGACTCCTTATCGCTTGCGTTTCCAGTTCTTGCATACTCCACACACGCTGAGGGTGGGTTAGGACAGTATGATCTGGGGTTATAGGAAACAAAATATGGGGAGTTATGAATTCGACGTTTTACCACCCCTCCCGGCAGTCTATAGGTCATCAATCCGAATTTGAAACGGTCTTTATACCTATCGATGATTACTTGCAATGCTTTCTTTCCCTGCACAGCCTTGCTGTTTGTTGAAAAGGATCCAACGGCATTTCCCATGAAGTCTTCATCCATACTGTTCGAATTATCGAAGATGATGAGGATGTTGGGCTTGGCCTGCGTTGTAAAGAGATCGGTATCTGCCCCGTACATTAATTGTGGAAACAGGAAGATTCCCAACAGGATTATGGTCGAAAAATACCTTTTCATTTTTCCCCCTTCTTCCTTCTTTTCTCCTCAATTCTTTTTAATCCCTTTAACCACTATCTTTTTAGCTACCAAGCCTTCAGGTTTCTGGATGACCTCAATGGTCACGGGAAGATTTGCCTTTAACCCTTCTTTGTTATAACTTTTTCCACCTTCATTTGTAATTCTGGTTTCCGAAGTGATTAAGATCTTCACTTTATTGACCACGATAAATTTAAAATCTCTCTCCACACTCTCAACATTTCCTAAAATGGTAAATTGACCAGCCGTAGTAATGGGGTAAGCAAGGGCTGGTAACAGGGTCAGACTCACCAACAAGCAAAGGTATAATTTTCTTTCGGGAATTTTATGCCAATTCATCTTCACTCCTTTTTTAAGAAATTCTTAATAACCGCTTCCCCCTGGAAAAGGACCATAAGCAACCTGGACCTCTATTTCCTTCATTGCTCCAAAGGATTCACCGGTTGCATTAACCTGATATCGTCTAAAAGACCAAGAGGATTCGAAGCCCTCCATCGGGTATTCCCCAAGAGTGTTAATTTTTTTGGGAGAACTTTTATCGTTTGGTGATCCACTCCAAAAATAGGAGTTTTCTCCAATCCTTGTTGGTCTTATTGGAGTTGTATCTGGAATTTGGTTTAAGGCTACCTGAATGCCAGCCTCAGCAGCATAGAAAGCATCTGTGGCCACTCTTTCATTTCCTGAGATGCTTGTCTCAAAAGTTGTAGTGGTAATAGCATTAATTCCGATAATAGTCAAAACCAATAACATTAGCAGCGCAATCACCAGGGCCATCCCTTTATTATCCTTCATTATCCCTTTACCCATGTTCAAAAGCTCCCCTTAAAACTCCTGGTAAAATTCCATATTTCTGACATAGATGTTCGAGGTAATGGTTCTCCTGCGATACCCATCTTCCCCTTTAAAATAAGAGTCTAATCTATCTGTTCTTGCAGTGACAGTAACCCTAACCATACGGATGCTTGCAGGATCAGTAGTCAAACTTCCATTCGCATCAAGATATTCAAATTGAATATTTTCGATATTGTCAGCAAGGGGCTGACGTCCACCTCCGATATTCTCATCTCTCTTTAAAATAGGCTTACCATCTTCATTGACCACTTGGTAACTAATTGCTTTTATGAGAAAAACAGGAGTATTGATTGGATGATTATAAACAAGGTTCTCACTTAAAGTTAGTGTTGTTCCTTGGATATTAGTAATAATATGACTTTCGATACCTCCGATTGATATATATTTCTTGTTTTCCGTATCGAATATGGCATCTCCTTGGTTATCTATAATTTTATTTACAGTAATTTGATTGGGTGGTGTAACACTTGTTATATTTACAGATTCATCAAATGCACTAATTATCGTAATTGCGCCAGTGACGGGTATATCAGGATTCAAAACATTACTGAAAGTTCTTGTTTTGCCATAAGCTGTAAATTGGACTGGCAAAACCATTTTGACATTTCCGAAACCGGCCATCCTGATCTCCTTCATCATCTTGTTGATGGCAACCCTTGCACTTTGCTGCATATCGACAACCTGTTCCTGAACTATGTAGGTCTTCTGTTGCCCAATAAATGTTCGGTATATGCCGGCTATAAGTAAAGCACTAATAACTAAAGCAATAAGGAGTTCAATAATTGTAACGCCGGTTTTATTTTTGGGGACCCTTTCCCAAGAGATCATGATTTTTACGGTGACCTCGCAGTAGAAAAAGATATTCGATGATCCACTCCGTCATTCCATGAAACGATGTAGCTAATTTCTTTATAGCCTGAAGGGTTAGCAGTAACTTGATAACTTCTATTAAAGACAATGCCGGCCACGGTAGTTGGACTTTCATTGTAGGTTCCGGGGGCCAATAGGGAAGAGTCGAAAGGCAAATTTCTTAAAGACTCCAATCTGTCCTGAGCGATATAAGTAGCTTGCATCAGATTATGACTGAAGAAATTGCCTCTTACAGAGGTCGTTTGGAGGGCAGCAATAGCAAGAAGTCCCACTCCCAATATAGCAAAACCAATAAGTACTTCAAGAAGTGAAAACCCTTTATTCTTCAATCCGTATTCTCCCAGTCGCAGCTGTTACGACTATTCTCCTCTCCGTCCCCTTTGTATTTCTTAAGGACACACTCCCTGAAGATGCAGTAGAATCAGGATTGAATGTAGCTCTTAGTCCAGGCAAGGTATTTCTAACAATAGTGATGCCAGGAGGTAGTGTTTGTATTTCTCCATCATTAGTCCATTCCCCTGAATTCCGCTGGAGGATATAAGCATTCGGTCCTAAATTGGCTAAATCTTCAGGATTAAAACTAACACGATATTGAAGATTATTTGAAACTGCTTTCATTTGGGCAGTTCTCATTGTAGAAACAATATCTCGAGTTGCACTACGTAATCGATAATGAGGAATCCAGGAACCAATGGCAGGAACCATTAAGGTAGCTCCAATTGCTATTATGACCATTACGATGATTAATTCAAGTAAAGTTACGCCCTTTTTGTTCATGGCTTTTCCTCCATTTTTAGCAAATATTGTGCCGTTTTATTAAAATACTAACTCATTGAAAATTAAGAATATTTTTATTTAAATTCGACCTGAATTATGAAAATTTTATTTAGAAATATGAAAATTTTTCAAAGTGCAAATTTAATAGTCTTTTTTTGCGGTTATCTAAACTCGACAATCAATGTATAATTTTGAAGACTTTTTGCCCCTTCATTATCAGATACTTCAATTTCAATAAAATGGTTGCCTTGATCCTCTTTTCGAATATTCCATTGAATAAGTCCGGTCTTTTTATCAATCTCCATTCCCTTTGGACCCTTTTTTAAAGTGAATGTGGTGGGGTCGTTGTCCGAATCTATGGCTTTTACCTGATAAAGATATTTTGTCCCATCAATCGAGTTTGGAGGGGAAGAGGTAATCAGAGGAGGACTATTAGATATAATTACGGGCTCTGATCTCTTTGGTTTTCCGAACGATTCTTTATCGTCAGGAGTTACGACCACAGCAATCTGATCTCCCTTTTTGAAATATTCTTTTTCAAGGATTTCTCCTCTTACCTCTTCTATTGGGACTCCATTCTTTTCCCATCTGTAGGTAAAGTAGATAAAATCTCCATCTGGATCAAAACTCTTCACATACGCTTTTAAGGGCTCCCTCAAAGTAGCAATTTTGGGCTCAATCCAGACCTCCTGAATTATGGGGGGAGAGTTAATGATTTTTATTTCTTCAGATGAGACACTTTTCCCTTCCACCTTTCCATCATATGGAGTAACGAGTACCCGAATAAGATCACCTTTTTTAAATTTCCCACTCTTTAATGTATGTCCTTCCTCCCCGATCATCTCTTTATCGTTTTTCATCCATTGATACCGATAGGTTATGCTGTCATTGTCTGGATCTCGACCCTGAACATTAACCATGAGGTCATTTTCCTGGGTTGGTGTCTCAGGTAAAAGAGCGAGCGAGGTTATCATAGGAGGTGAATTCCCTTTTGGGGCTATTTGAGTGTCCTCTTTTTTCCCGCAACAAATGAGAAAACAAAAAAGTATTGAAAAAACAAAAGAGTATTTTTTTATTTTTATATTCATCTTTTTACCCTTTTATTTAGATAGATTCATTGATCTTCTACGATCCCGTAATCTTTAATTTTATAAAGTAAAGCCCTATGGCTGATTTCGAGAAGTCGAGCTGACTGGGAATGGTTTCCTTTTGTCTTCTTCAATGCCTTTTTAATAAGGGCGATCTCCAATAATCTCGATGCTTTTTTGATTGAATACTCATCGTCATTTAATGGAAGAATGGTCGTCTCTTCTCGAGAATATTGAATTTCCATAGGTAAATTTTCCCATTCAATCAATTCCCCATCGGCCAATACCATTGCCCTTTCAATCGTATTCTCAAGCTCTCTCACATTTCCAGACCATCGGTAATTCATTAATACTTCTAATGCCTTTTGAGAGATCCCTTTAACATTTTTATTTAGAGATTGATTAAACTTTTTAATAAAATGATCGATAAGAATGGGAATATCTTCTTTTCGCTCTCTTAGAGGAGGAAGGTGAATGTGTAACACATTTAATCGATAAAAAAGGTCTTCTCTAAATCTTCCTTCATTGACTTCCTTAACGAGGCCTTTGATGGTAGCCGCAATAACTCTTGCATCAATCTGAATGGGCTTAGAATCCCCTACCCTTCTAATCTCTCCATCCTGAAGCACTCGAAGCAGTTTAACCTGGAGTTGGGCAGGTAACTCTCCAATTTCATCAAGGAAGATGGTTCCCCCATCTGCCTCTTCAAAAAGTCCTCTCTTTGTTCGAATGGCATCCGTGAAAGCTCCCTTGACATGACCAAACAGCTCACTTTCGAGAAGGTTTTCAGGAATGGCTCCACAATTGACCGGAATAAAAAGTTTTTTTGACCGATCGCTGTTATAGTGAATAGCCCTTGCGATCAATTCTTTTCCCGTACCGCTTTCTCCAGTAATCAAAACGGTTGACTTATAGGGAGCCACCTTTTTAATCACTTCAAAGATTTTAATCATTTTCTCATTCTTGCTTACAATATTCTCAAAGCTAAACTCCCTCTTCACCTCCTTCTTTAAAAGTTCGTTCTCTTTTCTCAGTCGTTCTCTTTCCTCCGCTTTTTTTAAGGTAAGGATAATTTCATCGGGTTTGAAGGGTTTCGAGATGTAGTCGTAGGCTCCCATCTTCATGGCTTCTATAGCGGTATCCACTGTTCCATAGGCTGACATCATGATAATGGAGTGATCGAGACCCATATTTTGAGCCTCCTTGAGAAATTCCATTCCATCCATTACAGGCATTCGTATATCACAAAGGATATGGTCATAGGAAGATTGGGAAGCCATTTTAAGCCCCTCTTCTCCATTAGCCGCTCCATCGACTTCATAGCCTTCCTTTTTTAAGATGACCGTGAGAACATTTCGGAAGCTCTCCTCATCATCCACAATTAAAATACGTTTAGGAACCATTGCAACCTCCCTTTATAAAATACTGGAATGATGAAATACTGGATTGTTGGAATAATGGAATGTTGGAATATTGGAATAGTGGAATGATGGAATATTGGAATGTTGGAATATTGGGGTTATTTAAAATAGTATTTCTATTATTCATCATTTCATCATTCCCTTTTATTGACTGACGGGGAAATATACTTCAAAAGTTGATCCTTTCCCTGGTTCACTTTCTACCTTAATTTCACCTCCAAGTGATTCTACAATTCTTAGAGATACGGAAAGCCCGAGACCTGTTCCCTTATCGGGATCCTTTGTAGTAAAAAATGGATCAAATATCTTTTTTAAATCTTCCTGTTTTATCCCAATCCCTGTATCTGAGAATTTGATTCGCACAAGACGATCCCCTTCAGAGAATCTTGTGCTGAATCCATTGCCGACTATGCATTCTTCCGTTTTTATCCATAAGGTCCCACCTTTAGGCATAGCATCTACCGCATTTAAAATGATATTCATGAAGACCTGGGAAAGCTGGGATTCATCACCTTGGATAGGAGGGAGGTGAGGTTGAAAGTCTAATTTTGTTTCTATGTTTTTGAAGCTTTTTGGGTAGGAGAGCAGGGAAAGTGTATTTTCGATAATCTGGTTTACTTCGACTTCTTTAATCTCGAATTTCGTTGGGCGAGCATAGTTTAAAAGTTCACGGACAATTCGATTAATCCTTTCGATTTCCCTCTCAATCCTCTTCAAATAATCCTTTCCCGTTTCCTTATCTATCCCTTCGCTTGCCAATAGACTGGTATAGCCCAGAATGGAGCCCAATGGATTTCCCACTTCGTGAGCCACTCCAGCAGCGAATCTTCCAATAGAGGCCAATTTTTCGGACCGAATCAATTCTTCCTGAGTCTCTTTCAATTTCTTATTGGTAAGCTTCAGGGATTCCAGATGCTTTTCAATTTTTTCCTGTTTTTCTCTTAACTGTTCAATCATTCGATTAAACGAAGAGATCAGTTGTCCAATTTCGTTATTTGAATGAGCCTCAATAGTTTGATTTAAATTCCCCTCGCTAATCTTTTTTGTAAGTGAGACGAGTTCTTTTACAGGTTTTACCAGTACCCTTGAAAGAAGAAAACTCCCAAAAACAATTAAAACAATAGAATCAAGAATAATTAGAGTGAGAAACATTCTTTGGTATTCGATTAGCCGCCGCATCATATCACTCAAGGGAAGTTCAATCAGCACTCCACCAACCAATTTTTTTTGAATCCAGAGGGGTGATGAGATGGTGAGCTTTCGATATTCAGGAATCCAGAGACCGCTCCCTTTTTCAAGGTCTATCTCTCTTTTATTGGATCTCATCGATCGTTCAAGAAGGAGAGGCTTAAAATTTCTATCCACCGATTCTTTTTTATTGCTTGCAATGACGTTCCCATCGGGGTCTGTAATAATGAGATTATAAAAATTTCTTTCTTTATTATAAATGTTAATGAAATCCTGAATCTCCTCTTTTATGATAGAATGCTTTAATGTGAGGCCTTTTCTATCACGAAAAACAAATTCGAAGAAGGTTTGAATATCCTGAACAATGGCTTCGGCATTTTTCGTCTTCTCTTGAAGGATATTTTTTTCATTAGTCTTGGTCGTTGTAAATCCAATTAAAAGGATGGCCGCAAGCATCAGAAGCGAAATGTTAATAATCACTTCTGTGCGTAACGATAAATCCAATCTTTTAAATAACCATGAGGCCTTTTTCATCGCCCAGCGTTTAAATAAAGATACCACCTGATCAGACCCTCTCCCCAAAAGAGTGAGATTGCTGCCCCAAGGGAGAGAAATGGCCCAAAGGGAATCGCATATTTGAAATCTTTCCCTCTAATCAAGATGATTGCTATTCCTATGATCGATCCTATCAGGGAACTCAGAAGGATGGTCAAAATCACAGCCTTCCAACCCAAAAAAGCTCCTATCATGGCCAATAGCTTTACATCTCCTCCACCCATCCCCTCTCTTTTAAAAAGCCATTGGTAGGCTATAGCAACCAGGAATAGGCTTCCTCCCCCTGAAATCGATCCGATAAGGGACTCCCAAAAAGTAATATTTTTTAAAATTAATGAGGCCAGTAACCCCACTCCTATGCCTGGAAGGCTTATCTCATCAGGGATGATCTGATGATAAAGGTCAATGACCGTAATCACTATAAGAGCAGAGAGAAAAGCAAAGTAAAAAAGATAATCAAAGGAAATCCCAAAACGAATAAAAAGGAGAAGAGAACTTAATGCCGTGACTCCTTCGACGATTGGATATTGTAAAGAGATGGGTTTATGACAATATCGACACTTTCCTCTTAAAAGGAAGTAACTCAGAATAGGAATATTGTCATAAAATTTAATGGCTTTATTGCAAAAAGGACAATGAGACCCTGGCGAAACAATAGATTCTCCCTTTGGAAGCCTATAGATACAGACATTTAAAAAACTCCCTATCATTGCCCCAAATATAATTGCAGCCAGAATAATCATTTCCTATACCCAATCTTCCAAAATTCCATCATTTTATTATTTTTTCATTATTTTATCATCTCTTCAAATCTTCCAATCTTCCATTATTCCAATATTCCACTATTCCATTATTCTTATCGTTCTAAATCCTGAATTATCCACCTTAGTTCTTCTATTCTTTCTTTCGCTTTTGGTGCCATCTCAATTCCTTTGGAATAATAATATATGGCTTTTTCTCGGTCTTTTAGCCTGCTTGCATAAATATTCCCCAATTCTTCGTAAGGGTTAATAATATGGGGAGCTAATTCTGATGTTTTCTTCAATTCTGAAATAGCCATTTCATCTTGACCCATCTCTTTATATAACATGGCAAGTCTATATCGAAGATTGGCATTATTTCCATTTTTAGATATTAAACCCTTTAAAATCTCCTCTGCTTTTTGATACTCCTTTTGCCTTTGGAATAATATTGAAAGATTGATCTTTATATGATCATTATCAGGTTGCAAATAGTGTGCGATAGCCAATTCTTTTAGTGCCTTTTCAGGTTGTCCCATTCTTCCATAAACGATTCCGAGATTGTTTCTGGATTGATAGTCGTAAGGGAGAATTTGTACTGCCTTCTCAAGATATTTGACTGCCTCCTCATCCATTCCAAGCTCCATATAGACCACACCCATAAGGGCATTGGCTGTGTTACTCTCGGGATTTTTTTCAACAGCATCTGCCCATAATGTATAACTATTTCGCCAGATTGTATTTTGATAGACCGTCATATAAGAATATCCTATCAAAAGGAATAGAAAAATGGAGAGACTAAGGATTTTGAAAAAATTCCAAGAAAACCTTTTGTGATTATATTGATAGAACCGGTCGAAAAGAATTCCTAAAAGAAAGACATATGAAAATGAAGCAATAAATACATATCGATCAGCAAATAAGGTGCTAATGGGAATAATATTGAGAAAAGGAAGCATAGTAATAAGAAAAAAGAAAAGCGAAAAGAAAATTACTTTGGTTCTTTTAAGTGACCAGAAACTTAAGATAAATAAAGCTATCGTAATAGATGTAAAAATAATGTTCTTAATATGATAAACAGGTAAAGGGATAGAAAAAGAATAAGCAGCCGAATAATTAACAGTGAATGATAATAGTTTTATGCTTCTTAAGAAGGCATAAAGAACAACAAGACAATTTTCAAGAAAGGTTTTTCCATAATATGGCTTAATCCCCCCTGAATCGAGCATTCCCTTCATCAAGACAAATGTGAAAATCCCTGAAAGAATAACTGCCAAAGTAAAAAAGAACCAATGGCTTCTCAAAAACGCAACGATGCTGTCCTTTTTTCTTGTGAATTCATAGAGTAGAATGACTGCTGGGAACACTACTGCCGAAGGTTTTGAAAGGATTGCGAGAAGAAATGAAAAGAGAACTAAACTTAAATAAATAGCTCGATTCTTCCCTCTTTCCTCTCTTCCCTTTAAATAGAGATAAAGACCAAGAAAAAAGAAGAACCCCTGAAGCACCTCTTTCCTTGCTGCCAGCCAGGTCACCGCCTCCACATGGACAGGATGAGCAGCGAAAAGAAGGCTCCCAAAAAGGGCCACCCCGAAATGAGAATCCTCTGAAGCCTTCTCCCTCAAATGGGTAGAAAGAATCTTAAGGGTCAAAAAAACCATGATGCAAGTGAGCATGTAAAATATAATATTCGTAATTCGATACCCAATCGGATTAAGTTTCCAAAAATGGTAATCAACAGCGTAACTTAGAACCCGAATTGGTTGAAATGTTGAAGCCTTCTTTGGCGTTAATATCTCTATGATGTTCTGCCATTTTAAACTCTGTATCTTTTGATTCTTTAAAATTAGCCCAAGATCATCCCAGTTTACAAATTGATTATTAAGAGAATTAAAATACATTCCAAACGTTAAGAAAACAAAAAGGGCTATTACAATTAAATATCTTCTATTTGGACAAATGTTACTTATTTTCATTGATATAATTTCCTGTTCAAGTTTATCAATTTACCATTTATTTTTATGGTCAATAGAAATGTTCGTATAAAAACTATATTTTGAACGAGAATTCTTAGTAAAGCTCCTAAATTTATTAAACACAATAACAAAATCTTTTTTTTTAGGAATCAATATATCAAAAGGATGAAATTGAGTGATGCGGCAATAAAACCATAAGGCTACCCCAAATGCTGTAGTATATGCGATAGTGGATGCAATTGCAGCTCCAGATATTCCCCATTCTGGAATTAATACGATATCTAGAATTATTGTTAATAGCAATGCTATTCCTGAGGTATATGATTTTAAGCTGGGGTACCCTCTTACAGATAAGTCGTTCATAAAGTTTTTCCACAATCCGAGTGTCCAAATTCCCGGTAGTAACAATAACAAAGGGTAGTATGATAGAGTAAAAGGCTCTCCATATAGAACATTAATTAGCCAATCACCTAAAAATGCCCACACAATAGTGGTGATTAAAAGCGTCCCAGATGTAAATCGATTAACGGGGCCCATCATTATATTGGCTTTTTTTTCTGGGGATGTTGCAATACGCTGCAAAAGCACCGTCCCTAAAATACCAGGTATTATCCAAAGCCATTCCCCTATTGCCACTGCTGTTGAATACAGACCCACTGAAGCATTACCGAGATAAAAAGCAACCAAATACATATCAAATCGATAATTTAAAGATTGAAATATGCTTCCCACATGAAGCTTAAGTCCATAGGTAACAAGTGAGATCCATATTGGCAATGAATAACTCGGAGAACCCCTGATGATAGCCCATCGTAATCCTAATCTTATCGTTAAAACACTTATAAAAAAAGTACTAAGCCAAAAAGCAAATAAAACCCCTTCCAACCCAAATCCTAAAATGAGCGAAGTCAAGATGGTTATCAAATTCATAATTGCACCTAAGAAACCAAGAATACCCTCTTCAATAATCCTACCCGAAACACGTATTAAACTTCGGAGAAACGCCATATTTAAGATAAATGGAATATTGAATGTCAGAAGAATAATTAAAGGTAAATAAATGTTAGGCATAATTTGTTTAAAGGCTAACGTAAAGATGCTTATTGCCATCGCAATCCCAATAAGACCCAATAAAATACTTAGTCCCATAGAGGCGCTGGCAAGCTCATCGATACTCCAACGATTACGGCCACCATAATGAATCACTGAAATGTCTACTCCCAACGTTAAAAATAATCCCAATTGATTAATCACCAACATGATTAGGGTTATAAACCCCTTTCCTTCTGGACCAAGGTAACGAGCTATTATTATGCTTGTTGAAAATGTAACTAATGCAGTAAGAAGGGAAGTCAGAAGTGTTCCGATGGTATCTACGAAAAAAGGTCTTTTAATAATCATAATCTTCTCAGTGATTATTTCTTTTTTTCATACAGTGCGGCTATCCAATAAGGAAACTTTTGCAAGGGAAGAAATCTTAACAGAACCCCTAAAAATAAAGTGCTCATCCAGTTTCTAACATTCTTATAATTCTTAGCATTTCCGCATTTGGGACATATGGTCAGACCAGGTTTTATATCTGCGTAACCTCCAAAAATCCGAATCAGTTTAACTATCGGAAGGGGGATTCTTTTTTTTGGAGGACCAAATGTTTTAGTCGTTATCATTTTAAATTCTGAATTAAAGAGTGATTTCATTTCATGTTCATTAAAAGATTTTGTATGGTAAGATACATGAAAAATCCACCCACAATCTCCACATTTTGTATGATTATACTCTAATACTTCTTTATAAGGGACCGTTAATAGAATAAATTTTTTTGCTACTCGAGCTATTTCAAATAACACCTGCTGTCGTTCCATATCTTCTAAGTGTTCGAGAAGCTCAGCCGCCACAATTGCATCGAAAGCTTTTTCAGGAAAAGGGAGTGTACATGCATCACCCTGAATGACATGAATCTTCTCGTTTTTCACCTGAAGCAGTGGAATAATAGCAAAGTCCAATCCTACCACAAAAGGAAAACGGTTCATCATTTCTTTTGTGATGATCCCTGCACCGCATCCAATTTCTAATACCGATTGAATACTATTGGGTAAAAGAGAAACGGTATGCCTTGCTCGTTCCATTTGAACTTGATTCCAGTAATTCTCAGCCCAGATAGATGACCTCCCATAATATTTATGGGAAAATTCTTTTTTTATAATTCTTTCTCTATTGAGTGTCATAACGCCACACTAAAGTTTTCTTTAGCCCCCTTTCTTAATCTCTTTCGAATCAATGGAGTAGCCCATTCACCCTTTCACTTCATTAAAGAGGTTGGGTAATCCGGAAAACCCTAAACGATCTAAATAATCCGCGAGATGCCTTGTCTGTTCTACTCGAGTAAAGTGTTTTCGGAATTGATCATTCACCGTGAACCGATAATTCGATGCCTGATAGATCTTAAAATTGGCCCAAATTGCCTCCTTGACCTGTTCAACGTCGTTCGGGAGGATAAACGCATTGGTCGAAAACTTTTGGATGAATGCTTCAAGTTCTCCTCCCTGCTTGATCAGGCATAACATCGGCTTTCCCGTAGCCAGATATTCATAGACTTTTGTTGTCATAACATCCAAGGTCTCAATCAACAGAAGGACATGAGATTTGTTTAGATACTCCATGGCAACTTCATGGGGAACCCGATCGAGATAAGACACATAGGCTAAGAGTCCTTTGTTCACAATCATCTCTTCAACCTCACAGTACCTTTCCCCAATAAATAAGACTCGGAGCTGACCGATTTGAATTTTCTTCTCAGAGATGAGTTTCTGGAGGGCGGTAAGGAAAAGATTAGGATCTCTTGCTTTCTGCTTAGAATAAAAATTGCCAAGGTGTAAGATGGTAAATTCAGAAGACAATGTTTCCTGTAAAGATCCGATTTTCTCCGGATCGAATCCATTATAAACCACTCCGATCTTGCCTTGGAGAAATTTGAAATGACGAAGGTACCGTTCCTTCATCTCTTGGTGGGAAACAATAAGAAGATCGGTATTTCGGAGGAGATAATGTTCGAGGAGTTTATCCCCTTGCAAAATGAATCTTCGAATGGAACTCAAACGTTCGCGATAAGGATTTAATCCCCAGGCATCCCGGTAGTCAATAACCAATTTTACCCCAAACCTCTTTTTCAATATAATACCAGCCATGGCCTGATAGAAAGGAGGACAACTTATCAGAACAACCGCAATTTGGTTTCTTTTTACAATACTTATGGCTTTTCTAATCATGAAAGGAAGCCAAATCAAACTTTCCAAATGAAATGGCTTATTTAAAGGAAAAGTTGGAGCATAAAATGTATTATTTGTCTCTGTGAACGTTTGGCTACTATTCTTTGCCGATGGTAGTTTTGTAAGAACGTAGGGCTTCCAACCAAAGGAAGGGAGATATTGTGCAAATCTCTGTGTACGAATAGCTCCTACACAATCTTTAGATGAATGAAAAAAATTAATGATTAAAAGATTTTTCATAACACATCCACTTTTGGGATCTAAAATTTCTATATATTAAATAGAGTGTTTTAACTCTTTTCTCCCAAGTATGTTCATTCATCATTTTTTTTGCATTATTCCCTAATTCTCTTCTAAGTAAATTGTCTCGGGCTAAGGCTATAATCTTTTCTTTCAATTCGGTTTCATTATTGTAAAGTAATCCATTCACTTGGTCTTTCAAAATTTCTTTGATACTTTCCGTTTCTTCTGCAACAATGGCTTTTCCAAGAGCCATATACTCAAATAACTTCATCGGGAAGCCATTAATTGACCAATCATCCGAATAACATATATTTGCTTTACCAATGTATTCAAATATTCTCTCATAAGGAATATGCCCCAGAAAGGTAACATGCTCCTCTAATCCTAAATTCAGGGTCATTTTTTTGTACCTAATTAATTGGGGACCTTCCCCCAGAATTTGGAATTGTAAATTTGGAACTTCAACTATAAGAGATGGAAGAATCTTGAAAAGTTTATCGAGTCTGAAATAATTAATCTGCCCTACAAAAATGAGAATGATTTTATTACGAATTAGAGATTCTTTATTCACTTTGTAATTATGATTTAAAAAAGATTCAAATACACCATCTCGAACTACATATATAGGTTTTTTAATACGTTTGCTAAGCAGTACTTTATGTTGATTATTAATCGTTGTAATAAAATCTACATGTGACCATAAAAAATTTTCTAAAATATGAAGACTTCTTTTAAAAATAGAATTAAAAAAAGTTTTTGGTCGTCTAATAAATTTTTCTTCAGATAAAATTCCCATTAAATCATATTGTATGGAAATATTCCCATATATTTGAAACTTTTTGAGGAGCCAGGCTATGGGTACTATAAAAATTGAATTAACAAAGATGATGTCAAAACGCCCAGTTTGTTTCACCCTAAATAATACAGGGAGAATTAATATATAGAAAAAAATCAACTGGATAATTTTAGATTTAGACAAACGAGGTACTTTATAAATCTCTGACCCATGATAAGAATTTTTTTCATATAGCCATTTTTGATTAGAAGTTATATAAACTACATCTATAAATATTTTACTCAATGCCTCTCCAAGACTTTTAAATCGTATGAGGTCGGCTCGTGGGTCTTTCCTATCAAAACAGTCATGATTGATCATACAAATTCTAATACTTTTAGAATTAAAACAATCCATTTTATTGGGTTCAAATATCGCTTAATATTAAAAAAGGTTCATCCGGACATTTAATGGGTAACCGGGTAAAGTTGTAATCCCCCACATTGGAAGTAAATGGCTGTTTTAAAGTGCTCCCGACAGATCTCAGCGATCGGTTTCTTCTCCCTGAGCCCCTCAAGAACAATCTCTAACTTTTCCTCAGCGGTCCATTTCCTTGGTTTCCTCTTCACACATCCGGTGATAAAATTTTCCCTCAAATAGGGATTTTAACTTTACACCTTTAGTGTGTCCAATTCACAAGGGGCTCAGTATATGATCTTTTCAGGTTGCCTTTTATGCCATATTATAATCAAGAAACAAGTTTTGTAAATTTAAGGACATTTTTTGACCACCAATCGTTTTTGAATATAATAATAAATATTTTCGATCTATATAATTAATTGAATTTATTAAATTTTTTTAAATAAAGTTTGGAAAAAAATTTTAATTTCGTCACATTTAATAATTTTTTGCAATCGCTATGCCATTTGGTATGAAATTTTTTCATGATTGAAAAATTTTTTCATATTTTAAGATGGAGATCGATAAGGAGGGAGTGGAAGGAATTTATTAATAAAAATAGTGGGTTAAATGATCAAAAATCGTATGAATAATAAATGGCTATTCCTTTTTGTTTTGCATATTCCTCAGCGTCTGGTTCACTGATCATATAAGTTATCAAAACCGGGAATAGTTCTTCAAATAATCCTTGAATTTTATCCAATTTTTTCTTTATAAACTCATCGACTCCATTTTTTGAAAGCTGACTTTTAGCTTCTCCAATGATGGTTATTTTTTTACCATTCCTGATGGCAGAGCCGAAAATATTTACTTCTAATGGAACCCCGCTTTTATCCTGTATAAATTGTCTTTTTAATCTCTCTTGAATAATTATTCCATAATCCCTTTTCAAAAGTTCTGGTAATGCCTTGTAGGATTCATCTTCAAGTCTATATCCTATGGTAATCGACAAACCACCAAGTTGAGCGCGAGTTTCTTTGTGTTCTTTTATCAGTTCTCTCAATTCTTCCTCAGTTCTCTTCTGGGCTTTTGCAAGTTCTTCGATTGCCCTTTCCACTCTCGTAAGTCTCTTTTCGGTCTTCTTCTGGGCCTCCACAAGTTCCTCTAGCCTTTGTTCAGTTTTCTTTTGGGCTTCTGCAAGCTCTTTAACCCTATGCTCAGTCCTTTTCTGGGCCCCTACAAGTTCCTCAATCCTTTGCTCAGTCTTCTTCTGAGCCTCTGCAAGTTGCTCCACCCTTTGTTCGGTTCTCTTCTGGGCTTCTCCAAGCTCCTTAACTACCGCTCTTAATTCTGAAATATCTTTTCTAATTATCTGAGTCTCTCGGAGCCTCTCTTCTACTATTTCGATAATGGCTTTTTTGAGTTTTGGGGTAATCTTAAATTCTTGATTTGGGGTTTCCATTGTAAAATCCCTTTATTGCTCTAAAATACTAATTCTACTTTGAAAATGATTTTTACCCCTCCTCCCCTCCCTCTCTCCGAGGAGAGAGGATTAAGGTGAATGGAAATTTTCATGGTTCATGGGTGACAAAACGATCATAGCATTAAAATATTACCATATTTTTATAGAGAGTTACAATATTTTTTCCATATGAAATTCGGATAGGGCAAATTATATCTTCCCTTGACGGAAGGCCTCTTGAATTTCAATGGTCTTCTTTGGAAGATCTCTTCTAAGTTTGTTAGCAATGAAAAGCCATTGAAGTCGTCTTTCTACAGTCCAGGAGCGATATTCATCTATTTGTTCTTCGGTGAGGAAGTAGGAAAAACCTTTTTTTTCTTCCATTATTTTTCTATGATTTTTTTAAGATACTCCACGTCAGAAAGGTCCTGCTTTCTTCCAGCCTGAAGTTTTATTTCAATAACAGTCTTGTCCAAATTAAGTTTTGAAGTTGAGCCCTGATTTGGTATATAAAGTTAGCAGGAAAGATAGTTAAACCAAAGGAGGGCTCAACCATGAATAAGTTTTGTAGCATATTTAGCCAA